>Ga0193726_1000262_pt1 | contig 66783 bp, 61 predicted proteins | sample H2c1metaG_FD_144928 | JGI IMG/M metagenome (GOLD analysis project Ga0193726, IMG submission 144928) | Soil microbial communities from a riparian zone of the East river system, Colorado, United States - H2c1 | ecosystem: Environmental > Terrestrial > Soil > Riparian zone | place: USA: East River... | reverse complement strand
AAACTTCTCGCGCTGGTCCGAATAGGGCGGCAAGCCCGCCATCAGCGCCTCGATTTCCGTTAGCAGCGCATTGCCGCCGGCGTCGAGCGCCGGCCGGTCGAGGGCCGGATAGCAATAAAGCCCGTCGAAGCCGTCGCGCGTCAGCACGGCGCGAAACGGCGCCGGCACCGAGACGCGACCCTTGGCATCGAGGCGCAGCATATAATGGGACACAAACCGGTCCATCTCGCCCCTCGTCGAGCGGCAGACCGCTCTGCCACCCCAACGGGCTTACGCCCTGTGCACCCTCGCCACCCGCGGCGCGGCCCAGACCGGATTTCAGGGTCGCCAGCGGCTGTGGGAATGGATGGGCTATCATGGGCCAATATGGGCGTCAACGGACCTGCCCGGGTTGAAACCGCAGCTCCGCTCGATACCGATTAACAAGGTGTAAGCTTAAGGAATGGTTGAGAGATTGCGGCGGATTGCGCTGCGGGCGGCAACGGCCTGACGTTCACTTGCTCCGCCACCTGCGCGCTCGGCCGAGCAAACCCGTCACGCGCCGAACCGTCGATCCAGCTCCGCGTTGCCGCACCGTGCATGTCGGCTGCGAAACGTAACACGTTGCACGTATGCAACGACTCCCGGCTATCTTCGCGAACGCCTGTGCACAAGTGCAAATCGGCTTGTGGGCCGCGCGCGCTGGCCTAGTGTCATCGCAGTGTCACGCAGTGTGTATCCGCCAATGTCAGGTCGTGCGTTTCCGTCCGACTCGTGCGTTGTTGCCGACGTCATGCCGTCGCCGAATTTCGGCGAGCGCAAGGACGGCCGGCGGCCGGACATGATTGTGCTGCACTACACCGGCATGGTGGATGCCGCAGAAGCGCTTGAGCGTTTGCGCACGCCGGCGAGCCAAGTCTCCTCCCATTATCTCGTGTTCGAAGACGGCCGCGTCACCCAGCTGGTGCAGGAGAGCAAACGCGCCTGGCACGCCGGCGTTGCGTCATGGGCCGGCGAGACCGACATCAATTCCTGCTCGATCGGCATCGAGATCGCCAATCCCGGTCATGAGCTCAGCTATCGCGATTTTCCCAAGCGGCAGATCGCGGCGGTGACCGCGCTGTGCCGCGGCATCCTCACGCGCAACACGATTGTACCGGCGCGTGTGCTCGGCCATTCCGACGTGGCGCCGGCGCGCAAGCAGGACCCGGGCGAAAAGTTTCCCTGGCGCATTCTGCACGATTCCGGCGTCGGCCATTGGGTCAAGCCGGCCAAGATCACCGACGGCCCGTTGCTGGCGCTCGGCGATCGCGGCGACGCCGTCGCGGCGATGCAGCGGTCGCTCGCCGAATACGGCTATGGGATTGCGGAAAACGGCACTTACGATTCCACCACCCACGAAGTGGTGACGGCGTTCCAGCGGCATTTTCGCCCCGAGCGCATCGACGGCGTTTGGGACGCATCGACCCGAGCCACCTTGCAGGATTTGATCGCCCACCGGAACCGGCCGCGCACCGTGGCGGCGCGGGTCATTAACTTCGATCGCTTGGTGGTCGCCTCTTAGAGGCTCGCCTCTTGACCGCGGCGGCCAACGACCCCATCCCTTTCCTCGTCAGTCGGCCGGACGGCCGCTCCGGCAAAACCGAAAGGTTGCCGGGGAGGGAAAGTCCGGGCTCCATGGACAAACGGTGCCGGATAACGTCCGGCGGGCGCGAGCCCAGGGAAAGTGCCACAGAGAACAGACCGCCTGCCCCGCCCGGCAACGGGAGGGGACGGTAAGGGTGAAACGGTGCGGTAAGAGCGCACCGCGCTGGCGGTAACGCCGGCGGCACGGCAAACCCCACCGGGAGCAAGACCGAATAGGAACGGCGCGAAGGCTTTGCGCGCAAGCATGAAGCGCTTCGGGATCGTGTCTAGATCTGGCCGTTCGGGTAGGTTGCTGGAGGCGCCGGGTAACCGGCGTCCCAGAGGAATGGCCGTCACGTATGCGGGTACGCCTGCATGCCATCCAGAACCCGGCTTATAGGCCGGCTGACGTGTGACTAAGGGCGCCCGGCGGAAACCCCGTCGGGCGCCCGCCAGGTTTTCAGGCCCGGTTGGCACGGCATTTGAATGAAAATCGGGGAGGACGGCGAGGTGCGAACTTGCCGTTCCGAGGCGCGTTCAGGACGAATTTTCTAAGAAAGTGCTGAGATCAATGCAATTATTGCAAAATGCGGCACCGCAATTGCCGTCAGAGGTAGAAAATTCTATTTGCTGCGATATGCCGAGGCCGTTCGCATGACCCGCACGCCCGCCGAGATTCGCACGACTCGCATCGGCGCCCTGGCGCGGCTGCCGGCGTTCTTCGCGCTGGAGAATAAGCGCGCGGTCGTTGCCGGCGGCAGCCAGGCGGCGACGTGGAAAGCCGAATTGCTCTCGGCCGCCGGCGCGCGCGTCGAGGTTTTTGCAACAGCACCGAGCGAGGAGATGCTGGCGCTCGCCGCCGCTCCGCCGCGCGGCACGGTTGTCCTGCTTGATCGCATTTGGACTCCCGATGACTTTGCCGGCGCCGCCATCGCCGTTGCCGATTGCGCCGACGACCAAGAAGCGGCGCAGTTCGCCACGGCAGCGCGCGCTGCGGGCGTGCCGGTCAATGTCATCGACCGCCCGGCATTCTGCGACTTCTCCTTCGGCGCCATCGTCAATCGCTCGCCGCTGGTCATCGGCATTTCGACCGATGGCGCGTCGCCGGTATTCGGCCAGGCGATCCGCGCCAAGATCGAAGCGCTGATCCCGAAAGGCTTTGCGCGCTGGGCCGATGCCGCGCGCGCCTGGCGCCCGCGGGTGCAAGCGCTGGCGCTGCCGTTCCGCGGCCGGCGCAATTTCTGGGAAAGATTTACCGAGCGCGCGGTCGCTGCGCCGAACGCGGCGCCCACGGATGCGGATCTGGATGCGCTGCTCAAGCCGACCACGGCACAGACCACCGGCTCGGTTATTCTGGTCGGCGCCGGCCCCGGCGATCCGGAGCTGCTGACATTGCGCGCGTTGCGCGCGCTGCAATCCGCCGACGTGATCCTGTTCGACGATCTGGTGGCGCCCGACATCCTCGATTTCGCCCGCCGCGAAGCCAAGAAAATGCTGGTCGGCAAGACCGGCCACGCGCCGTCGTGCAAGCAAGACGACATCAACGCGCTGATGATCGCGCTCGCCAAGGCAGGTCGCCGCGTGGTGCGGCTCAAAGGCGGCGACCCGATGATTTTTGGCCGCGCCGACGAAGAGATTTCCGCCTGCCGCGCGGCGGGGATCACGGTCGAAGTGGTGCCCGGCATCACCACGGCGCAAGGCGCGGCGAGCCGGCTGTTGGTCTCGCTGACACACCGCGGCAAAGCCCGCCGCGTGCAATATCTCACCGGCCACGGTCGTGATGGAAAACTCCCCGCCGATATCGACTGGGCGAGCCTAGCCGATCCGGCGGTGACCACCGTGGTCTATATGCCGACCAAAACGCTGCCCGAGCTCGTCGCCAATGCGGTGCAAGCCGGCCTCGATCCGGCGACACCCGCCGTAGCCGTCGAGCGCGCTACGCGGGCCGATGAGCGCGTGATCGCTGCAACGATCGCCGATCTGCCGGCGCGGCTCGCCGAAGCACCGTCGGGACCGGTCGTCGTTATAATAGGGCGCACGCTGGCGGATTACGTCGCAGCGGCCGCACGTCGCGAGCCGGAGAATCGTCAGCTCCGCGCGTGACGCGAGGCGATGATTTCGGCGACCGCCTCTTGGCCCTCGCCGTCCTCGCGGGCTAACCCTTCAAGCACGCCCGCAACATCTTGCGCCGGGCGGTTCTGGCTCATCTTCCATTTGCCTTCGAGCTTTGTGATACGCAGCTTGAAGCCGACGATGGCCTTGAGCATTTGATCGACAAAATTCATCGGCGCGTCGCTGACCGCCCAAGGCGCCGCGCGCGGCGTCTCGTGGGTGTCGGTCATTTGGCCGACGTGAGCGCGCAATTCTTCGGGATCGTCGAAGAAGCTGAGCGTGCCGTAGGCGTGAATGGCGAGATAATTCCACGTCGGGACGACTTTGCCGGTCTGTTGCTTGGTCGGATACCACGACGGCGTGATGTAGGTGTTCGGCCCAAGAAAAATCGCCAGCGCCTGGAAGCCAGGCTTCACGCGCTGCCACTGCGGATTAGCGCGCGCCAAGTGCCCAAGCACCGTGCCAAGCGGCGCCGGCTCGGGATCGAGCAACAGCGGCAGATGGCTTGCTTCCAGTTCCTGTTCGCTCGATGTCACCAGAGTGCCGAAGCCATATTTCCCGATGGCATCGTGCAAAACGGCAACGCGGTCTTCCTTGAAATGTGCCGGAACGTACATGGCAGCCTCCAGCCGATGTCGTAGTCCTTGGCTCTGTATTCATCAAGGGATTGGACGCTTTGGCCGCCGCGCAGCCAGTGTGATACGGTTGCGGCCTCAGCGCTAAGGACATCGCACCATCATGCTCGATCAAGCCGATGAAGCTCGCCGCGCGCGTTCGGCGCGCAAGGGCCCGCGCCTCGATTTCCAGGATCATCTCGCCGATCTCGAAGCCGCCGGTCTCCTCACGCGCATCGACACCCCGATCAACAAGGACACCGAGCTGCATCCGCTGGTGCGCTGGCAATTCGTCGGCGGCGTGCCGGAAGACAAGCGCCGCGCCTTCGTCTTTACCAATGTCATCGACGCCAAGGGCCGTAAATACGACATCCCAGTTGTGGTCGGCGCGCTGTCGGCGTCGCCGGAGATTTATGCCATCGGCATGGGCCGCAAGGTCGAGGAGATCGGCGAAGCCTGGTTGGCGGCGATCAACCATCCGATTGCGCCGGTCGCCGTGACGTCGGCGCCGTGCCAAGAAGTGGTCATCACCGGCAACGATTTGAAAGCGCCGGGCGGGCTCAACGCGCTGCCGGTGCCGGTGTCGACGCCGGGCTTCGATTCCGCGCCTTATCTGACGGCGACGCTGTGCGTCACCCGCGATCCCGACAGCGGCGTGCAGAACATGGGCACGTATCGCGCCGCGCTGAAGGCAGCGGATCGGCTGGCCGTGCGCATGGTAGCGCGCGAGGCGACCGGCGCCGGCGGCTTCCAGCACTGGCTCAAATACCGCGACCGCGGCGAGAAGATGCCGATCGCCATCGTCATCGGCGCCGCGCCCGTGGTGGTGTTCACCGGGCCGCAAAAGCTCGCCATCGATCTCGACGAACTCGGCGTCGCCGGCGGCCTGGCCGGCGAGCCGATCCGCGTCGTCAAGGCCAAGACCGTGGACCTCGATGTGCCGGCGGACGCCGAGATCGTCATCGAGGGCCTGATCGATTGCCAAAAACTCGAGCCCGAGGCGCCGTTCGGCGAGAGCAACGGTTACGTCGCGCTCGAAGCTTTCAACATGCCGATGCAGGTCACCGCCATCACCCGCAAGAAGCAGCCGGTGTTCTGCTCGATCATCAGCCAAGTCACGCCGAGCGAATCGAGCGTCATCAAGAAGGTCGCCTACGAACCATTGTTCCTCGCCCACCTGCGCGACCAGCTGGCGATCAAGGGCGTGCTGCGCGTCGCCATGCACGAACGGTTGACCAATTTGCGGCCGGTGATCTTCGTGCAGATCAAGGCCGAGACGCCGCGCACCGAGGTGTGGCGGGCGCTGCATGGCGCTTCGACGCTGATGTCGAACTGCGGCAAGATCGTCGTCGCGGTGTCGGACGACATCGATCCGGGAAGTGTCGACGCGGTGCTGTGGTCGCTCGCCTATCGCTCAAATCCGATCGAGGACGTGCAGATCGTGCCCTATCGCGGCGGCGTGCAGGGCGCGCAATACGGCCCCGAGCAAACGGATTCCAGCATGCTCGTGGATGCCACCCGCAAGCGCCCGATGGCGCCGCTCGCCTTGCCGACCCGCGAGCACATGGAACACGCGCGAGAACTGTGGGAACGGCTCGGCCTGCACCCGCTCACCGTGACGTCGCCATGGCACGGCTATCATCTCGGCGATTGGACCGAGACCTGGGAGAAATTCGCCAAGCGCGCCACCGCCGGTGATTGGGAAATGTCCGGCCTCGAAACGCTCGCTCGCCAGCGCGGCGGCGTGATGCCGGAAACCTCGGTGCGGGCGGTGGAGAAACCGAGCGAGTAAACGGAAACGGGGAGAAGGACAGATGGCACGCATTCCCTATTTCGATCGCGCGGATTTACCGCCCGAGCATCAGGATCTGCTCAACCGGCCGATCAATCTGTTTCGGGCTCTGGTCAACAGTCCGGGCGCCGCGCGCGGCTGGAGCGGGATCGGCCACTACATCCGCCACGGCTCAAAACTCGATCCGCGGCTGCGTGAGCTCGCCATCCTTCAGGTCGGCTATGTTGCCCGATCGCCCTACGAGTATTCCCATCACATCAAGATCGGCCACGATTTCGGCGTCAGCGACGATGACATCCGCGCCATCGCCGCCGAGACGCAAGGCCGCACCACCGATCTGGAGCCGCTGGCCAAAACCGTGCTCAAGGCGGCCCGTGAAATGGCGACGGAACTGGCCATTTCCGACGCCACCTTCGCGCACTTGGGCGAAAAACTCGACACCGAGCGCCTCACCGACCTGGTCCTGACGATTGCCTTCTACTGCGCCGTGGTGCGCGTGTTGGCGACGCTGCAGATCGACGTCGAGGAAGAATATCTGCCCTATCTCAAGCAATTTCCGCTGCCGCCCGCCCCCGGACACGGCGGCGCATAGCAAAAACTTTCCGGCCCAAAAACTTGCCGGCCAAAGAACGGTTGCGCAATCCCACCCCGGCCGCCTATCTATGCCGTAAATGGACACCGCAACCGCACCAGCCACCACCGCCGGGCCAACGGCCGCCCACGGCCTGATCGACGCTCGGCTGAGCAAGATCGAGGACGTCGCCCGCGACACCAAGCTGTACACGTTCCAGCGTGTCGATGGCGCACGCCTGCCGGCCTATAAGCCCGGCGCCCATATCGACCTGCATCTGCCGAACGGATTGCTCCGGCAATTCTCGCTGGTCGTGCCGGCCGCCGATCCCGACAGCTATACCGTCGGCGTCAAGCGCGACGAGAACAGCCGCGGCGGCTCGCGCTATATCATCGAGCAGATGAAAGTCGGCGACCAGATCAAGATCAGCGCGCCGCGCAACAATTTTCCGCTGGTCGAGAAAGTCGATCATGTCGTGCTCATCGCCGGCGGCATCGGCATCACGCCGATCTGGTGCATGGCGCAGGAGCTGGCCGCGCTTGGCCGGTCGTGGAAAATCCACTACGCCTGCCGGTCGCAGGCCGACATGGCGTTCTTGAGCGACTTGCAAAAGCTCGATGCGAAATTCGTGCACCTGCACTTCGACGACGAGGCCGGCGGCAAGGTCATGGACCTTGCGGCGGCAATCGCCGAGGCGCCGGCCGACGCGCATTTCTACTGCTGCGGCCCCAATCCGATGCTCAAAGCCTTCGAGGCAGCAGCGGCAAGCCGGCCGAAGGCGAACGTTCATGTCGAATATTTCACGCCGAAGGACGATGTGAACGCGGAAGATGGCCTCGGCGGCTTCTGGGTCGAGCTCGCCAAGTCGGGCGAGGAATACTTCATCCCGCCGGGCAAGAAGGTGCTCGAAGTGCTGTTCGACGCCGGCGTCGACGTCGACTATTCCTGCGAGCTCGGCATCTGCGGCGCCTGCGAGACCAAGGTGATCTCCGGCATCCCGGTGCACCACGATTCGGTGCTCAGCGAGGAAGAGCAGGCCACCAACGAAAAGGTCATGATCTGCTGCTGCGGTTGCAAAACCGAGCGGCTGGTCCTTGATATGTAATTCTCGTAGGATGGGTGGAGCGTAGCGAAACCCATCATCTGCCTCGCGATCCTATGGTGGGTTTCGCTTCGCTCTACCCACCCTACGGAATCCGGCATGGACGCACCCGTCAAAACCCGCCCCGCGAAACAAAACACCATCAACGAGCGCCAGGACCTGCGCGCCTGGATCGCGCAATTGCGCGCCGCAGGCGAGCTGCAAGACATCGCCGGCGCGGAGCGCGAGAAGGAAATCGGCGGCATCGTCGACATCTACCAGCGCCAGATCGGCAACAAGGCGGTGCTGTTCGACGACGTGCCGGGCTATCCGCGCGGCCACCGCATCCTCGCCAACATCCTGACCTCGATACCCCGCATCAACATCACGCTGGGGCTTCCACCCGACGCCAGCGCCATCGACCTGGTGCATTACTGGCGCCGCTACATGAAAGAAGCGAAGGTCCACGCGCCGGTCACGGTGAAGACCGGCCCGGTGATGGAGAACGTTCACACCGGCAAGGACATCGACATTTTCAAAATCCCGGTGCCGCGCTGGCACGAGCACGACGGCGGCTATTACATCGGCACCGGCGACATGGTGATCATGCGCGATCCGGACACCGGCTGGATCAATTACGGCGCCTATCGGGTGCAGGCCCACGACCGCAACGTGGCGACGGTGATGTGCTCGAAGGGCAAGCACGGCGATTTGATCAAGCGCCGCTATCACGAGCGCGGCGAGCCCTGCCCGATCGTCGTGGTGTGCGGCATGCATCCGGCTTTGTTCATGATCGCCGGCCTGGAAATCCCCTATGGCCGCAACGAATACGACGCGGCCGGCGGCCTGATCGGCGAACCGGTCGAGGTCATCGCCGGGCCGCGCACCGGACTGCCGATCCCGGCGCATGCCGAAATCGCTTTCGAGGGTTTTATTCATCCGAACGATCTGTTGGACGAAGGCCCGCTCGGCGAATGGACCGGCTACTACGCCGGCGGCCTGAAGAAGGAGCCGGCGATTCGCATCGAGACCTTCATGCACCGCGACGATCCGATCCTGCTCGGCGCCATCCCCGGCATCCCGCCCGATGACGACTCGTTCTATCGCGGCACGTATCGCTCTGGAGCGGTGTGGAATCAGCTCGAAGCCGCCGGCGTCCCCGAAGTGAAGGGGGTGTGGGCGCACGCTGCCGGCGGTAGCCGGCTGTGGCTCACCGTCGCCATCAAGCAGCAATACGCCGGGCACGCCAAGCAGGCCGGCCTGATCGCCTCGCAATGCCATGCCGGCGCCTACGCCAACCGCTTCGTCGTCGTCGTCGACGACGACATCGATCCGGCCGACATGGACAAGGTGGTGTGGGCGATGTGCACGCGGTTCGATCCGCGCGAAGGCATGGAGACCTTGCGCGGCTGCTGGTCGACCGTGCTCGATCCGATGGTCTATGGCAGCGACGACCCGCGCAACGCCCGCGTGGTGATCGACGCCTGCACGCCGTTCCGGCGCCGCGACACGTTCCCGATCGTGGTACGCGCCAGCCAAGAGGTCGAGGATCACGTGCGGGGGAAATTCTCTGATGTCTTGCCGCGCTGACTTCTCCCTCCCCCTTGTGGGGAGGGCGGGGTGGGGGTCGGGAGGTGACGTGAGAGCGTCGACACCTGTACATTACCTCTCGACCCCCACCCCTACCCCTCCCCACAAGGGGGGAGGGGAAAAGAAAAATGCAATGAACGAAAAAACCGACATCACGCTCAATATCAACGGCCGCGATTATCCGATCCGGGTCGAGCCGCGCAAAACGCTGGTCGACGCCATCCGCGATGATTGCGGCCAAACCGGCACCCATATCGGCTGCGAGCACGGCGTCTGCGGCACTTGCACGGTCATCGTCGACGACGAGGCGGTGCGCTCCTGCCTGATGTTCGCCGTGCAGGCCGCCGGCAAGAAAATCCGCACCGTCGAGGGCCTCGCCGACGGCGACAAGCTCAGCGTGCTGCAGCAAGCCTTCATCGACAATCACGGCCTGCAATGCGGCTATTGCACACCCGGCTTTTTGATGCTCGCCACCAACGTTCTGGAGAAGTACCCGCAGATCGGCGACGAGGACCTGACCGACATGCTGGCCTCGAACTTGTGCCGCTGCACCGGCTATCAGAACATCATCAAGGCGGTGCGCGCGGCACGCGATCAGATCCGGGGGAATGCATCGACCTAACTAGATCGCTTGACCGCTGCTGCACCTACAGAGCCACCTATCACCGCTCCTGCAAATATTTTTGCAATTTCAAGAAATCCCTGCGTTGCTTTGACGACCTCCGGATTTGTGGCAAAGAGGCCCAAGGCTCCTAGAGCACCAAAGGCCAAGGTCATAAAAGCAACAATTCCAGTAAATCCGGTGAAAGTCCGGCTTAGCCAATTTTGCCTTGGTTCGGGCGGACTAGGATTAACCGGTTTGCCAGGCACAAACTCCCTCAACGCGTCAATTGCGTCGCCTGATGTAACTTCGGTTCGGCCATCATCCGCCTTTGCAATTTCAATTGCTCTGTTTTCAATTTTTCGCTTGATGGGACCTATATATTCTTCCCACGTTCGCTCAAACAATTGGTGATTGTTACCGTTGATAGGTTCATTCATCGCAAACACCTCCCGCTGTAGATTACATACTATACCATTATTGCGAGTATTGCGTCAGGATTTATTTGCTCAACCCAGTCCGGGCAGGGTGACCGCCGCCAACGCCGCCTTCGCCACCTCGACATCCTGCTCGATCTTCGCCCCGCCGGCCGCCACCGCGCCAATGACTTCGCCGTCGAATTCGATCGGGAATCCGCCCGGCACATTGGTAAAATCGCCCATGCGCACCGTCATGCTCAATGCGTTCTCCTCGGGGGCGTAGCCAGTCGGCAGCCGCTGGGATGCCGCCGTGATCGCCTTGCGCTGCGTGGTGATGATGGAGAAATGCCGCGCGCCATCCATCATCAGGAACGCGATGAGCCGACAGCTTTGATCGACGACGGCAAGCGAGACCTTGCAACCGAGTTCGTTCGCCTTGGCAACGCCGGCATAAATCATTTTCATACTGGCTTCGTGGGTGAGCCGGTGAGTGGGCACGAAATCCGCCATGGCACGCAGTCTCCGATAGCAGCGATCATCCCCAATGACACAAAATCGGCAATGCTGTTAGTGTCCCGGCCGCAATCGAGACGGAATAACCCGAAATGGCAAATGCAGTGAATTGGGATCGCGAGGCCGACGTTGTCGTGATCGGCTCCGGCGCGACCGGCTTGCCGGCCGCCATCGTGGCGCGCGAGGCCGGCGCGTCGGTCATCGTCGTCGAGGCGGAGCCGCGCATCGGCGGCCATGCCATCACCTCGGGCGGCAACCTGCCGCTCGGCGGTGGCACCAGCTACCAGAAGGAGTATGGCATCGCGGATTCACCCGATCTGTTCTTCCAGGATTTGACCGACTGGTCGGTGGTCGAAACCAACGGCTTTCCGCCCTACCGCTACAACGACCGCGAGATCATCCGCGCCTTCGCCGACAACAGCGTGGCGGCGTTCGAATTCCTGTTGGCGCACGGCGTGAAAGTCATCGACCGGCCGCCCAACAAGATCGGGCACGAGATCGGCGTCTCGGCGCTGCGCACCATGCAAATCTCGGTCGAGGACTGGCCGATGGTCCATACCGGCGGCCCGGCCGATCCGGCCGACGACGAAATCAGGGCCGGCGCCGGATTGATACGGCCGCTCGAGGCCGCGGCGCTCGAGGCTGGCGTGGAAATTTTGCTTGAGCATCGCATGACCGCGATCCATCGCGAGACACCGCGCGACGGTCGCGTGCTGGGCATCGTCGTCGATCACAAGGGCACCCGACTCAATGTGCGCGCGGAAAAAGCCGTGATCGTCGCCACCGGCGGCTCGACCGGCAACGTCAATTTCCGCCGCATGTTCGACCCGCGCCTCACCGAGGAATATTGCGGGCTGGCCGGCATGCCGTGGTCGGACCAAGATGCCAGCGGTGAGATCGCCGCCATGGCGGCCGGCGCCGCGCTGTGGGGCTTGTTCAACTACACCGGCGAGTTCGGCTCCGGCATCACCAAGCCGGGCGCCATCGGCTGCCAATATGGCTACGTCAATGTGCGCTGGCATCCCGGCAGCGAGGTGTTCGACAAGGCGCGCGCCATCGGGCTGCCGGTCAAGGACTGGCAGGACGTCATCCTGGTCAACATGCTGGGCCGGCGCTTCTACGACGAGACCGGCGGGCATTTCAATTACAACAGCTATCAGAGCACCAACCCTTACGAGCCGCATTCCTATCTCAATGCCAAGAACCAAAAATACAATCCGAGCAATTTCATCAACGCCGCGCTGGCCGGGATCGGCGACGGCCACAACGGCGGCGGCCCGATCTGGGCGATTTTCGATGCCGACGCCGTGGCGCGCGAAAAGTGGCACCCGAAGCCGCCGCACGTCGATGTCGACCAAGGATTTTTCTTTGCCGCCGACAGCATCGAAGCGCTCGCATCAAAAATAAAAATGAAATACCAGCGCGTGCCGACGCCGCCGCAAAACCTCGCCGCCACCGTGGCGCGCTACAATTCCTTCGTCGACGCCGGCAAGGACGCCGACTTCGGCAAGCCGAAACCGCTCCACAAGATCTTAAAGCCGCCATTCTACGCCGCCTGGGCGACGCCGGTCATCCATGACACCCGCGCCGGCCTGCGCATCAATGCGCGCTGCCAGGTGATCGACATGAACGGCGAGGTGATCCCCGGGCTTTATTGCGGCGGCGAGTCGGCCGGTGGCTTTTCCATGCACGGCCTGCCGCGCGCCGTGTGTCAGGGATTCATTGCCGGAAAAAATGCCGTGACGGAAAATTTGTAGGGTGGGCAAAACGAAGCGTGCCCACGTCGTGCCGAGCCGCGTGGGCACGGCGCTGCGCGCCTTTGCCCACCCTACGAACACTCACGGCGCATAGATCCACGCTTCCATCATCACCGTGGCTCCGGGGACCGGCAACGGTCCCGGCACCTCGACCGCGGAAAACGGCAGCGGACGCCCGCCGAGCCGGCGCTCCCACGCTTTGTAGACTGGATAAAACTCGCCGATGTCGGTGAGGAACAGCAGCACCCGCACCACGTTGGCGAGCGAGGTGCCTCCGGCCGCGCAGAGTCGCGCGATGTTGTCGATGATCGCTTCTGCCTGCGCCTCCGGCGATGACGAGAAATACGGCTGCCGCGGATCGGCGGCGGCCGCGGGCAAAAACCCGTCGCGATCGGCCGCCATCAGGGCCGGGATGAAGAGCAGATCGCCCGCCTGCGCCGCCTGCGGCTGATGACGGAATGCGGTGGCGATGCCGGCATCGAGATGCCGCTTGCGCGCAACGCTGCCCGGCTTCGCCGCGATCACGTTGATCTCAATCTTGCCGTCATAGGGCGCAAGCCCGTGCGCGATGCACGGAATGATCGACACGGTCGGGCCGGACGCGCCGAAATGTTTTGTCCACGTCGCGTTGAAAGCCGAGTAATCGTCGCGGTCGGTGAGATAGACTTGCGCGTGCACCACGTCTTCGAGCGTCGCGCCGGCCAGCGCCAGCGACGCCGTCATCCGCTTGGTGATGATGAATTCGGTTTCGAGCTTGATCGCCTGGCCGCCCCACTGCGCGCCCTCGGCCATCAGCGCCGCCGCGGCGACGCCATTGCGCCGCGGCTCGTCGCCGATGGCGAGCGAGGTGATGCCGGGCAGGAAAATGAAGTCGCCGACTGTAAGCGCCGGCGAGTAGCCGGAGGTCGGGCGCCCGGCCAATTGCTCGTGCTTGAGATGCTCGACCTTGAACCCAGGTTCGGGAATGGCGGCCATGGCCTGGATGTTCATGTCGGCGCCGGGCAGCAACAGCCCCTGCTGCGCGATCGAGGTCGAGGGCGGGATGCGGCCGTTGAGAAATTCGCGCCGCACCTGCTGATAAGGCGGCACCGCTTTCACGGTGGTGTAGTACTGGTCGGTGCGCACCAGGTTGCCGCGGTCGGTGCCGGCTGAGCGCAGCACGGCGTCGAGATTCTCGAAGATGCGGAGCGCTTCCTTCTCGCGCTTGGGTAGGCCTGCATGGGGCGCGCGCTCGGCCAGCACGTCCGGCGCGATGCCGTTGACAAAATCCTGCGCCATCAGGCCGGTGGCAAACACCCAGCGCCCGGCTTTCATGCCTTGCGCAAACTTGATCTTGCCCGCGCCAAGCTCGACCGGAAGCAAAGGCTCTACGCTCTTGGTCATCGGGTCGGTCTCATGCTGATATGGTGGCCCGTGCCGGGCGGGACTTGGACTTTGGCATTGCGGCGCGACGGCCTCAAGGTCACGCGCGGGAGCGACAGATGATCAATCCTTTCAGACTTGGCTCTTTCAGACTTGGCGTAACCTTGCTCGGCTCGCTTGTGCTCGGCGTACTCTGGCCGGCGCAGGCGCCGGCACAGAACTATCCAGCGCGGCCGATCACCATGATCGTGCCGTTCGCGGTCGGCGGCTTGACCGACGTGCCTGCGCGCGTTCTTGCCGCGATGCTTCAGGAGCGGATCGGCCAGAACATCATCGTCGAGAACAAGCCGGGCGGCTCCGGCACCCTCGGCGGCGCCTATGCGGTGCGGGCCGCGCCCGACGGCTACACGCTGTTCGCCAATTCGATCGCCGACGCGCAGAACCTGCATTTTCTCCCGGTGCCGTATAACGCCATCGACGATTTCGCCATGATCGGCATGATCGTCGAGGGACCGCCGCTGGTCCTGATCATCGATGCCGCGCTGCCTTACAAGACGCTCGACGAACTGCTCGCCGACGCCAGAGCCAATCCGAGCAAGATCAGCTTCGGCACGTCCGGGCCGGCAACGTCGCCGGCCATGGCGACGGCGCAGCTCAATTCACTCGCCAAGACCGCAATCGCCGGCGTGCCGTTCAACGGCTCCGGCGAGGCCGCGCGCAACGTGACGGCAAGCGGCGTGCAAGGCGCGTTCGCGTTCTACGCCCAGGCCAAGCCGCTCGCGGACAGCGGCAAGGTGCGGGCGCTGGCGATCGCCAGCCCGCAGCGGATCGCGACCTGGCCCGAAGTGCCGACCATGCAGGAGCTGGGATTCCCCAATTTCGACTATGGCGGCTTCGTCGGCCTCGCCGCGCCCGCCAAGACGCCGGCGCCGATCATCGCTTACCTCAACAAAGCGCTGAACGAGGTGGTGCAATCGCAAGATTTTCGCAGCCGCATGGCGGCGCTCGGCATGACCGTGCCCACGGACAACACGCCCGAAGGCCTCGCCGATTATATGCGCCGCGAAACCAAACGTCAGGGCGAATTGGCAGCGCTGACTGGGATCAAGATGACGGCACCCGCGCCGCATTGAGAGCCCACCCTACAGCGCCTTCGACGGACAATACCCGAGCTTCCGCGCCAGCGTTGCGAGTTCGCAGCCCTCACAATAGCGCCGATCCTTAAAATCGATCCAGTTGTGGGCGTAGATGTGGTCCGGCTGTATGCCGTAGCGCTCCTGCAGAAACGGCGCCAGCAACGACCACGCCCGCATCTGCTCCGGCGTTGCCGGCCTGGCGACGTCCGGATAATTGCCGATAAATTCGACGCCGATCGAATTGGTTTTGACCACCTGACGGTAGGTCTTCGCGTTGTCGATGTACTTATTGTCGTTGCGGTCGCCGCCTTCGCCATGGGTCGGAATGACATTCTCAGCGACGGACCAATAGACCGTGCCGTCGGTCTCCATCCATAGCGTGACGCCGCGCTTGGTCGGATGGGCGAATTGGTCGGTGGCCTCGCGCCGCGCGCTGCCGGGCGGGCCCTCGGTCTGATGCACGATGATGTTCTGCCAGGCGTTGGCGCGCGCCGGATCGCCGAGCGGATTGAGATAGATGATGTCGACGCCTTCGATCTGCGGACGCCCGGGCAGCTTGGCGAGTGCGGTGAAAGATGGCGGTAGCAGCGCTCCCTGATCGATGCGGATTTGCCGGGCGATGGCATCGTCAGCGTTGCGCAACGCGTCAGCACTGACGTCGCCGACGCCGTCGGGACGGCCGGCGAGCTCGCGGGCCGCACTCTCCCGCATTCGCTTGAATGCATCGGTCGCCGTAGCGCCTGTGGCGGCGAGCCGCGCCGCAAGTTCGACGCGCGGCACGTCGGACGGCTCGCGTTTCGCGATCGGCTGGCTTGCCGCGGTGATCGGCGTCGCGCCGGTTGAATTTGCGCACGCCGCTTCCTCGGCAAGCGCCGAAGTAGCGCTCAACGCGCTGAAGCTCGCGACAACAATTGTCAGCAGAACCGAGCCGCGCATGATGCGGCGGGCGCGCCGGCTACACCGTCGTCTGCGCCATGCCGGGCTTGCCGTAGAGCGCTTCCTTGGCGCCGTCCTTGAACGCCACGTCGGGCGGCAGCACCACCGAGCAGGAGCGGACTTTCTGGTGCTCGACATCGATGCCGGGCGGCGCCACGCCTTTGTCGAGGAGCGCCTTGGCGGCGCGCATCAGGCGATGGCGCGCCATGATGATGCCGTTGTCGGTGGAGACCAGGTTTTCCTTGGTGCGGTCGCAGACCGGGCCCATGCTTTCCTGCAGCGAGGCATCCTGCATGGCGAAGCCGGCAACGCCGCTATAGGTCCGCCCGGCTTTTTGCGCGGCGCGGTCGATCAGATAATCGTTGTCCTTGTTGGCGAGCGGCCGGAACGCGGCATCGACCTTGCAATGCACGCCGGCGCCATCCTTCATGGCGTCGACTTCGGTCTTGCTCAGCGCCCGCACCGGATGGAAGTCGTAGGACCAGGCCCAACAGTTCTCGTCGTCGATCGGCACCCAGAAATGGCCGTGGATCGGATGGTCGCCACGCGGCGGGATCATGGTGAAGCACGGCATCACCCACGGCGTGATACGCCAATAGTATTTGCCGTCCTCGGCATTGCGCCGCGCGCCGATGAACAACCCGCCCGGCTGCTCGACCACTTCGAAATGCGGCTGCATGTCGGAGAGATTGTACTGATTGCCCTTGGCGCCCTTGAACAGCGGATCGGAACCGAGATCGCCGCGGTGCAGGAACGAGACGTGGCTCGAATCGATGCCGCCTTCCATGGCCTGCAGCCAATTGGATTCCTGCAGCCGCTTGGAGACGAAGGTCTGCTCCGGCCGCACCATGGCGAATTCCCATTCCGGCAGCGGCGGCCGTTTGTCGGCGGGGCCCATATAGGCCCACAAGACTTCGCCACGCTTCACCAGCGGGTACGACGTGAGCTTGACCTTCTTGCAGAAGCCGCTTTCGGCGGGCTCCGAGGGCACCTCCATGCACTGGCCGTTCACGTCGTATTTCCAGCCGTGATAGGGGCAGCGCAGCCCGCCCTCCTCGTTACGGCCGAACCACAGCGAGACGCCGCGATGGGCGCAGAATTCGTCGATCAGACCGTATTTGCCGTTGGAGTCGCGGAACGCCAGGAGCCGCTCGGACATGATCTTGACCCGCACTGGCGGGCAGTCGTCCTGGGGCAATTCCTCGGCAAGCAGCACCGGCATCCAATAGGAGCGGAAAAGCTGGCCCATGGGCGTGCCGGGGCCGGTCTGGGTCAATAATTCGTTCTGTTCTTTTCTGAGCATCGGTGCTGTCCGTAGCCAATGGCCGTTGCCTTTGAGAGTAGGGATTCGGCCCCTCCCCGGCAAGCCGAACGCCCGCAGCGGCGGCCGCGGAACATGCATGGCGGCGCGCCGCGCGCGGCGTCATGACAGGCGGGCAAAAATACGCTCGCAACGGCGCCATCCCGTTGCCCTGGACAGGCAATTAAGCTAAGTCGGCCCGCACCGGGTGCGACGTTTGGAGACGATGGTATGGCCGATCACGGCGAGGTCGAATACGCGACCGCAGAGGGCAACGATTACGCCGCTCACGAACAGACCTACGAGAATTTCATCAAGTTGGTGAAAGTCGTCATGACGTTCGTCGTGATCGTCCTTGTCGGAATGGCGTATTTCCTGACCTGAGTAGGTTTCCGTACCAAATCGGTTCGCAGCTAGCCGCACATACGCGGCAGCCCTCGGAGGAATCATGAAGGTTGCGGTCGTTGCCGAAACCGACGCGGGCGAGCCGCGGGTGGCTGCGGTTCCCGAAACCATCAAGAAGATGATCGGGCTCGGCGCCGAAGTCGCGGTCGAGCCGGGCGCGGGGGTGAAATCCGGCGTTCTCGATGCCGACTATACGGCGGCCGGCGCCACGGTGTCCGCCGACGCTCTGAGCGGCGCCGACGTCGTTCTGCAGGTGCGCCGCCCGCAGGGCGCGGAGCTGACGCGGGTCAAGAAAGGCGCCATCGTCATCGCCATCATGGACCCTTACGGCAACGACGCGGCGCTGCGCGCCATGGCGGATGCCGGCATCACGAGCTTTGCCATGGAGCTCCTGCCGCGCATCACCCGCGCCCAGGTGATGGACGTGCTGTCGAGCCAGGCCAATCTCGCCGGCTACCGCGCCGTGATCGATGCAGCGGCCGAGTTCGGCCGGGCGCTGCCGATGATGATGACGGCGGCCGGCACCGTTCCGGCCACCAGGGTCTTTGTCATGGGCGCCGGCGTTGCCGGCCTGCAGGCGATCGCCACCGCGCGCCGGCTCGGCGCCATCGTCACCGCAACCGACGTGCGGCCGGCGGCCAAGGAGCAGGTCGAGAGCCTCGGCGCCAAATTCATCGCGGTAGAGGACGAGGAATTCAAGGCGGCCGAGACCGCCGGCGGCTATGCCAAGGAAATGTCGAAAGAGTATCAGGCGAAACAGGCTGCGCTGGTCGCCGAGCACATCAAGAAGCAGGACATCGTCATCACCACCGCGCTCATTCCCGGGCGGCCGGCGCCGCGGCTGATCTCGTCAGCCATGGTGACGTCGATGCGGCCGGGTTCGGTGGTGGTCGATCTCGCGGTCGAGCGCGGCGGCAATGTCGAAGGCGTCAGCGCCGACGCGGTGAGCGAGCAGAACGGCGTGAAAGTCGTCGGCTATCGCAACGTGCCGGGCCGGATCGCCGCCACGGCGTCGAATCTTTATGCCAAGAACCTCTACGCGTTTCTGGAAATTTTGATCGACAAGAAGACCAAGGCGCTTGCGGTCAACTGGGACGACGACATCGTGAAGGCGACGGCGCTCACCCGCGACGGCGCCATCGTGCATCCGAATTTCCAGCCGAAGACCGCGGCGTGAAATTTCTACCCCCTCCCCCAAATCTTGTTTCAACAAGACTGGGGGAGGGACGGCGACCGAAGCGAAGCCGAGGGTGGGGAAATCTTCACCGCCGCGGCTCCCGCTTCCCCACCCCTGCCCCTCCCCACAAGGGGGAGGGGAAAGAAGGACCGGAGGCGGTGCGATGATAACTTTGTCGATCCTGGCCCAGCTCGATCTCGCCACCATAGGGAGCGGCGCCGCGCATGCGGCGAGCGACGTCGTCGATCCGTTCGTGTTCCGGCTGTCGATCTTCGCGCTCGCGGTCTTCGTCGGCTATTACGTGGTCTGGTCGGTGACGCCGGCGCTGCATACGCCGCTGATGTCGGTGACCAACGCGATCTCCTCGGTCATCGTGGTCGGCGCGCTGCTCGCGGTCGGCGTCGCGCTGGTCAGCAACGACGACGGCCCGCTGTGGGCGCGCGCGCTCGGCTTCGTCGCGTTGACTTTTGCATCGGTCAACATATTCGGCGGCTTCCTTGTGACCCAACGCATGCTGGCGATGTATCAGAAGAAAAAGAAGTGACCAGGATGATCGCACTCCAAACTGCCCTGTCATGCCCCGCGAAGGCGGGGCATCCAGTAATCGCGAAATTGGAGGATGATCCGGCGCTACGCCGAATACTGGATCATCCGCTTTCGCGGATGATGACAATACCGGGAGCGCGTTCATGAGCGCCAATCTCGCTGCGTTGCTTTATCTGATCGCCGGCGCCTTGTTCATCATGGCGCTGCGCGGCCTGTCCAGTCCGGAAACCAGCCGGCGCGGCAACACGCTCGGTATGATCGGCATGACGATCGCGATACTGACGACGCTGGCGGCGCATCCGCCGGCATCGTTTGCCGCCTGGGTCCTGGTCGTGCTCGGCATGGCGCTCGGCGGCGGCCTCGGCGCGGTGATCGCGCGGCGCGTGCCGATGACTTCGATGCCGGAACTGGTCGCCGCGTTCCACTCGCTGGTCGGCATGGCCGCGGTGCTGGTCGCGGCCGGCGCGCTGTACGCGCCCGCGGCTTTCGGCATCGGCGTTGAAGGCGCCATCCACGGCCAGAGCCTGATCGAAATGTCGCTCGGCGTCGCCATCGGCGCCATCACGTTTACCGGCTCCATCATCGCGTTCCTAAAACTCTCCGGCCGCATGAGCGGCGCGCCAATCACGCTGCCCGGCCGGCACGTCATCAATATCGCGCTGGCCTTGAGCCTCATCGCGCTGGTCGTGTGGTTCTACCTGGCGCAGTTGCACGTCGCGTTCTGGCTGATCGCCGTGGCCTCGTTCCTGCTCGGCGTGCTGATCATCATCCCGATCGGCGGCGCCGACATGCCGGTCGTGATCTCGATGCTCAATTCCTATTCAGGCTGGGCCGCGGCCGGCATCGGCTTCACGCTGGGCAATTCGGCGCTGATCATCACCGGCGCGCTGGTCGGCTCCTCGGGCGCGATCCTGTCCTACATCATGTGCAAGGGCATGAACCGCTCGTTCATCTCGGTCATCCTCGGCGGTTTCGGCGGCGAGGTGGCGGGACCGGCGGCGGCCGCCGGCGACCGGCCGGTCAAGATCGGCTCTGCCGAGGATGCGGCGTTCATCTTGAAGAACGCCGGCAAGGTGATCATCGTGCCGGGCTACGGCATGGCGGTGGCGCAGGCGCAGCATGCGCTGCGTGAAATGGGAGAGAAGCTCAAGCGCGAAGGCGTCGAGATCAAGTACGCCATCCATCCGGTGGCCGGCCGCATGCCGGGCCACATGAACGTGCTGCTGGCTGAAGCCAACGTGCCCTATGACGACGTGTTCGAGCTCGAGAACATCAATTCGGAATTCGCCCAGGCCGACGTCGCCTATGTGATCGGCGCCAACGACGTCACCAATCCGGCCGCCGAGGACGATCCGAAGTCGCCGATCTACGGCATGCCGGTGCTGCAGGTGTGGAAGGCCGGCACGGTGATGTTCAACAAGCGCTCGCTGGCCTCGGGCTATGCCGGCATCGACAACCCGCTGTTCTACCGCGACAACACCATGATGCTGCTCGGCGACGCCAAGAAGATGACCGAGGAGATCGTCAAGGCTGTCTAGGTGGCGCATGATCTTTTCGGAAAACCGGTTTCCTGCCTCGGATCAAGTCCAAGGACAAGCTTTTCCGGATCATGCTTTAAGGGCGAGCGCGCATGGCCGCGGATAAACCTTCGCCTAAGTTCAAGTCTTCGGCCCGGTTCACCCGCTTGCCCGCCTCGCCGTCATCGTCCCGGCCGCCCTACCGCTTTGCGCTTCGTATTCTTGTTATCCCCGTTGTCGCCGTCGTCGGCGTGTTCATCTACAGCGGCATCCGCGATCGCCTGGTGCTGCCGGAGTGCGATTCGGAGCGTGCCAAAAAATCGCTGGCGGAAGTTCTTCAACAATTCAAGTACGAGCCGACGACATACGCGCCGGTCAAGACGGTCTCCGCCACCAAGGACCAGGTGGTGTGCAGCGCCGTGCTGGCGCTGCCCGACGGCGGTTATGTTGCCGCCGACTTCACGTTCTACTGGGAAGGTGACAAGGCAAACATGAAATATTCGGTGGCGCGCAAGGCAACCGATGACTCGCCGATTACGCCGCCGCTGCGTTGAGCGTCATTGCGGCTTGCCATAACCGCCCGCCGTTGGCGTCTGGATGATGACCGCTTCGCCGGCGTCGATGACGGTGGCATCGCAGCCTTGCAGCTTTTCGATCGAACCGTCTTTGCGCCGCACGCTGTTCTCGCCGACCTGTCCGTCGCTACCGCCAGCAAGCCCGAACGGCGGCACGCGGCGATGGCCGGACAGGATCGTGCATTCCATCTTTTCCAGGAACCGGATGGTGCGCCGGATACCGTCGCCGGCATTCCATTCGCCGCGCCCGCCGGAGTTTTTCCGGATGTGGAAGTCTTCGAGCAGCACCGGATAGCGGAATTCCAGAATTTCCGGATCGGTCAGCCGCGTATTGGTCATGTGGGTGTGCACGGCATCGGTGCCGGGGAATCCGGGGCCGGCCGGTGATCCGGAGCAGATGGTCTCGTAATATTGGTAGCGCGCATTGCCGAAATTGAGATTGTTCATGGTGCCCTGCGCCGCCGCCATGGCGCCTAGCGCGCCGAACAGGCAATTGGTCACCTCCTGCGAGGTCTCGACATTGCCGGCGACCACGGCGGCGGGAAATTCCGGCGTCAGCATCGACTTTTTCGGAATGATGATGCGGATCGGTCGTAGGCAGCCGGCATTCATAGGAATATCATCGTCGACCATGACGCGGAACACGTAGAGCACGGCGGCGCGCGTCACCGGCTCGGGCGCGTTGAAGTTGGACGCCTGCTGCGGGCTGGTACCGGTGAAGTCGACAGTGGCTTCGCGCTTTTTCTTGTCGACCGCGATGCGCACCTTGATGGTCGAGCCCTGATCGGTCTCGATGCTGAAGCTTGAATCGTGCAGCCGGTCGATGACGCGGCGCACGCTCTCCGCCGCATTGTCCTGCACGTGGCGCATATAGGCACGCGCCACCGGCAGCGTGAAATAGCGCACCATCTTGCGCAACTCACGCACGCCCATCTCGTTGGCGGCGATCTGCGCCTTGATGTCGTTGACGTTCTGCAGCGGGTTGCGCGCCGGATATTTGGCGCCTTGCAACAGCTGATATGTCTCTTTCTCGCGGAAGCGGCCGCGCTCGACCAGCTTGAAATTGTCGATATAGACGCCTTCCTGCTCGATGGTCGTGGCGTTCGGCGACATCGAGCCCGGCGAAATGCCGCCGACGTCGGCATGATGGCCGCGCGAGGCGACCCAGAACAGGATCTTGCCGCCGTCGAATACCGGCGTGCAGACGGTGATGTCCGGCAGGTGGGTGCCGCCGTTATACGGCGCGTTGATGGCATAGACGTTGCCGGGGCGAATCTTGCCCTTGTTCTCGCGGATGATGGTCTCGACGGCGCGATCCATGGAGCCGAGATGCACCGGCATGTGCGGCGCGTTGGCGACCAGCGAGCCGGTGCCGTCGAACACCGCGCAGGAAAAATCGAGCCGCTCCTTGATGTTCACCGAATAGGCGGTGTTCTGCAGCGCCACGCCCATCTGCTCGGCGATCGACATGAACAGGTTGTTGAACACTTCCAGCATCACCGGATCGGCGTGGGTGCCGATGGCGCGCGTGCGCTTAAGTTTTTGCACCCGCCGCAGCACCAGGTGATCCTTCGCCGTCAGCTCGGCTTGCCAGCCGTGCTCGACGACCACGGTCTGATGCGGCTCGATGATGATGGCCGGGCCTTTGACTTTGTGACCCGGCGCCAGCGTGTCGCGCGTATAGACCAAGGCGCGCTGCCATTTGCCGTTGGAGAAAAACCGCGTGCGGCGTGCCGGCGCGGGCAGCTTGGCCCGCGTGGTCTTGCGGGTTTTTTCCCGAAACGTCGCACCGCCGCCGATCGCCTCGACCGAGACTGCCTCGATGACAAGTGCCTTGGCGCGATCGATGAAGCCGAATTGGGCCTTATGGGCACGCTCGAAGGCGGATTTCATGCTTTGCAGCGATGCAAGCTTCGCATTCTTGCCAGCATCCACGATCAGCGGCGTATCGGTTCCGGCGTAACGAATATGCGCGCGCACGTGCGCCGTGATCTTGTTCGTCGCGACGCCTTGTCCGGTAACCTCGTCGATGGTCGCGCGCGCCAACCGGCGCGCCACGTTGTCGAGCGTCTTGCGCGCCTTGTCGCCGAACTGCTCCTCGATCGCCTGCTGGCGCACGCTGCGGATGTCGGCAAGGCCCATGCCATAGGCCGACAGCAGCGACGACAGCGGATGGATCAGCACGCTCTCCATGCCGAGCGCATCGGCCACCAGACAGGCGTGCTGGCCGCCGGCGCCGCCGAAGCAGTTGAGCGCATAGCGCGTCACGTCATAGCCGCGCTGCACGGAAATTTTCTTGATCGCGTTCGCCATGTTCTCGACGGCGATCTTGATAAATCCGTCGGCGACCTGTTCGCTGCTGCGGCCGTCACCGATTTCCTTGGCCATGGCCGCGAAGGCCGCGCGCACCGCGTCGGCATCGAGCGGCTGGTTCTGCGCCGGACCGAAAATTTTGGGAAAGAAATCCGCGATCAGCTTGCCGACCATCACATTGGCATCGGTCACCGCCAACGGGCCGCCGCGGCGATAGCATTTTGGGCCGGGATTGGCGCCGGCCGAATCCGGGCCGACGCGAAATCGCGCACCGTCGAAATGCAGGATCGAACCGCCGCCGGCTGCCACGGTGTGAATAAGCATCATCGGCGCGCGCATGCGCACGCCGGCGACTTCGGTCTCGAAGGCGCGTTCGTACGTACCGGCAAAATGCGACACGTCGGTCGAGGTGCCGCCCATGTCGAAGCCGATGAGCCGCGAAAACCCCGCGGCGCGCCCGGTCTCTGCCATACCGACGACACCGGCCGCCGGGCCCGAAAGAATCGCGTCCTTGCCGCGGAATAATTCGGCCGCGGTGAGACCGCCTGAGGACATCATGAACATGAGGCGCGTGTTCTCCCCTCCCCCTTGTGGGGAGGGGTCGGGGGTGGGGGTCGGGAGGTATCGCGCATGCGAAGACTGGCGCTCAAACGCCCGTCCACTTCCTCGCGTCGCCTCCCGACCCCCCACCCTGCCCTCCCCCACAAGGGGGGAGGGATTCAAATCGCCTGCGACTTGCGAGACGTAGCGCCGCAAAATCGGCGACAGATAGCTGTCGACGACGGTGGTGTCGCCGCGGCCGACCAGCTTGATCAGCGGCGAGACTTCGTGGCTGGCGGAGACCTGCACGAAGCCGAGGTCGCGCGCCAGCTTGGCGACCTGCTGCTCGTGGTCGCTGTAGCGGTAGGCGTGCATCAGCACGACAGCGACCGCGTTGATGCCGTCCTCTTTGGCGCGTTCAAGTTCGGTGCGCACCGCGGTGAGATCGAGCGTGCGCTCCACGGTACCGTCGGCGCGCACCCGCTCGTTGACCTCGACGACCCGCTCGTACAGCATGTCGGGCTTGATGATGTGCTTGGCGAAGATCTTTGGCCGCGCCTGGTAGCCGATGCGCAGGGCGTCGCGAAAGCCCTTGGTGATCAACAGCAACGTCCGGTCGCCCTTGCGCTCGAGCAGCGCATTGGTCGCGACCGTGGTGCCCATCTTGACCGCGGCGATGCGCTCGCCCGGGATCGCTTCGCCGGGTTTGAGCCCGAGCAGGTGGCGAATGCCGTGCACCGCGGCGTCCCGATAGGCTTCGGGGTTTTCCGAAAGCAACTTGTGGGTGGTGAGCGCGCCGTCCGGCCGCCTGCCGATCACGTCGGTGAAGGTGCCGCCGCGATCGATCCAGAATTCCCAACTGCCGGACATGCTTCCCGACATACGCTCGATCCCGCCCTGCTTTTGTGTCATGCTCAATGGACACGACTAGTTGAGGACGCACCGATGCACAAGATCGCGATCTCGCAAGCCTCCCCTTGACCGCATGAACACGCGGATGGGCAAGCTCCACCCGTTCGACGCCATCGACCCGCGCGCCACCGCGCTGCTGGTGGTCGACATGCAGAACTACTTCGTCAAGCCGGGTCACCAGGGCGAGGTGCCGCTGGCGCGCGAGATCGTTCCCAACATCAACCGGCTTGCGGCAGAGCTGCGCCGCCGCGGCGGCCACGTGGTGTGGATCCGCAACGGCACCACGGACACCCGCGAGAGCTGGTCGAACTACCACGGCTACCTGCAAAAGCCGGAGCGCGCCGAGCGGCGGCTGAAAGCCATGGATATCGGCGAAGACGGCTACGAATACTGGCACGGGAACGACATCCGCCCCGAGGACGCGCAGATCACCAAGAAGCGCTACAGCGCCTTCATCCAAAACTCATCCGACGTCGAGCGCCACCTGCGCGACCGCGGCATCGATACCCTGTTGATCACCGGCACCGCCACCAACGTGTGCTGCGAAAGCTCGGCGCGCGACGCCATGATGCTCAACTTCAAGGTCGTCCTGGTGTCCGATGGCCTCGCCACGCATACCGACGACGAGCACAACGCGACGCTGTCGGCGTTCTACGGCCAGTTCGGCGACGTGCAGTCGGTGGACGAGTTGGTGCAGTCGCTGGAGCGTGGCGATAAGAAGAAAGCGGCCGCGTAGCCGCTTTAAACATCCGGCCGCTTGTACTCCAAATTCGGCCCGCCCTTCTGCGACTTCAGATACGACTCGACGTGCTGCGTCGGATCCATCACACGCCGCATGCGCGCCGAAACCAGTTGATCGAGCTGGATCGCCTGCGACAGCGATAGGTCGCGGCCCATCTGCACGGTGATCTTGGCATGCTCCAGGGGCGCTAGATGGCGCTCGGAAATTTCGCGGGCGATGCCCGTCACTGTTGATTCCAATTCCGCAGCGGGGACCGCCTGCGAGATGATGCCCCAGCGGTCGGCCTCGGCGCCGGAAATGTTGCGGCCAACTAGCTGCATCAGCGCGACCTTCTTGATCGGGATCGCGCCATGCACCAGCGTCGAGGTGACGAGCTGGCCGAAACTGCCGCGCAGAATTTCCGGCATGCCGAGTTGCGCATCGTCGGCGGCGAACACCAGATCGTGGCAGTTCATGATGCCAAGCGCGCCGCCGAGGCAATAGCCGTGCACCTGGGCGATGACGATGCGCGGGAAGGCACGCAAGGCCTCGGCCATCTGCACCGTCAAGGTCGGCCGGTCCCAGTCGCGCGGCTCTTCGCTGATCTTGCGCAGGAAATGCAGGTCGAGCCCGGAGCTGAAGCAAATTCCCGCGCCCTTGGTGATCACCGCCTTGATGTCGCGGTCGGCGCGCACGATGTCGAGCGCCTCGAACCACGCCGCGACGAGCGCCTCGTTCAAGCAATTGCGCTTGTCCGGCCGGTTGAGGATGACCCGCGCCACGCCGGCGTCGGCAAGCTGCTCCAGGATCAATTCCGGCCAAGCTTTAAGCGTGCGCCAAGTATCGGTCAAAGTATCGGTCATCGCCGTTCTCCTGTTGGGATTCGTAATTCGTTGCGAGCGGCAAACTCATCTACCCCTCCCCCTTGTGGGGAGGGAGGGGTGGGGGTCGGGAGGTTAAGTGAGGGCGTCGACGCCGGCGATTCACTTCACGACCCCACCCCTACCCCTCCCCACAAGGGGGAGGGGAAACATGCGGCACGACCAGCGCATCGAGCGCAAAGCCGCCGCGCGGCAGCACGACAAAGGGATTGATGTCGATCGATTGCACGACGTCGCATAAATCATCGGCGATGCGGCCGAGCGCGACCAACGCGTCGACCATCGCGTCGACATCGAGCGCAGGCGACGAGCGATAGCCGCGCAGCAGCCGCGCGGCGTGGGTACGCTCGATCATGGCGCGTGCTTTTTCAGGCGTTATCGGCGGCACGGCAAACGCGACGTCCTTGGTCAGTTCGAGCAGCACGCCGCCTGAGCCGGCCATGACAACGAGGCCCATTTCCGGATCGCGATTGAGCCCGAGCACAAGCTCCAAGCCGCCGTTGACCTGTTGGCAGACCAGCATGGCATCGAAGGCTTCGACCCCAGCGCGCCGGACATTGGCGGCAATGCGCCCATAGGCAGCGCGAACCGCCTCGTCGTCGGCGAGATGCAGCGCCACTGCGCCGGCGTCGGACTTGTGCAGAAGCTTCGCTGCGACCGCCTTCAACACCACCGGATAGCCGATCTGCCGGGCAGCCTTCACGGCGTCGTCAGGCGACTGCACCGCGATCTCCGTCGGCGTCGGGACACCATAAGCGCGGATCAGTTCTTTCGACTCGACCTCGTCGAGCGCAGCTGCGCCGTTTTTTGCCAGCATCCGCACGCGCCCCGCTGCGGCAGCTTCCCTGGGTGTCGGTGCAACTTTGTTCGCGGCAGCCGCGAGGCGTTCAAGCTCGTCGCGCCGGGCTACGCTGGCGATAGCCCGCAGCGACTTGTTGACTTCCAGCAGGAACGAGACGTGCGGCACCTGCGCCCGCAGCGCCCGGCTGTAATCGCTCTGGCTGTGCGACACCGGCGTGATGATGGCGATCGGTTTCGGCGCGCCGCCGGAGACGATCGCTTCCACGGTATGGATGTAGCGCTCGGCGCGGTCGGAGCCCGGCTCGCGCGGCAGGTTCTCCTGGATCAGGATCATGTCGATGTTCGGATCGGCCTGCAGCGCCGCGATCGAAGCTTTGTAATTATCGTCGCTGCTCAGCACGCCAAAGCCGCCGTCGATCGGATTTGAGACAAGCGAGCCGACACCGAGAATGGCATTGAGTTTTTCGAGCGTCGCATCGGCGAGTTTTGGAAACTGCAACCCGTTGCGCTCGGCGGCGTCGTAAAGCAGCCCGCGGAACGCGCCCGACAGCGTGATGGCACCGAGGCGCCGGCCGCCCGGCGCGCCGGTATGGACCAGCAGCTCGGACATCTCGACGGCGTCGTCCAACGTATCGGCGCGCACGATGCCGAGATCGGCGGCCACCGCGTCGAACGCTTCGATGGAGCCGGCCAGCGAAGCGGTATGCGCCATCGCGGCGTTGCGGCCGCTTTCCGATTGGCCGAGTTTTACGGCGACGATGGCCTTGCCGGCAGCGCGCGCCATGCGGCACGCCGCCTTGAATTTTTCGATGTCGCCGATCGCCTCGATATAGACGATGATGACTTTCAGCTCGGGCTGGTCGGAGAAGAACGCGATGTAGTCGGGAATGCCAAGACCAGCTTCGTTGCCGCTGGTGATGAGATATTCGGCATTCATGCCGCGTTCTTCCAGCGCCGCGTTCAAGAAGATCATCATGCCGCCGCTCTGGCCGACCAGCGCCACCGGCCCTTCGCGCAGCAGCAAGGGGCGGTCCTCGCTCAGCGTGACGAAGCGATTCTTGGCGCAGATATTGCCCATGCAATTGGGACCGGACACCGCAAGCCCGGTCTCGGCGATCACCGCTTTGAGCTCGCGGCCAAGCGGTGCGGCGTCCGTGTTGTAGGCCTCGCCGAAGCCCGAAGAGAACACCGTCGCGCTACGCGCGCCGGCCGCGGCGCCCTGGCGCAACACCTCCGGCACGCCCGGCGCCGGCACCAGCACGACGAGATGATCGGGCGGCTCCGGCAGCGATTTGAAGTCCGGATAACAGCGGTCGCCGCTGATTTCCGTGCGGCGTGGATTGACCAAATAGAGCGGCTGCGGAAACTCGTATTGCTTGAGATTGCGCAAGACGCGCCACGCCCAGCTTCCTGGTCGGTCGTTGGCGCCGACCAGCACCGCGTTGCGCGGCTCGGTGAGCGCTTTGACTTTTTTCTTCGATGCTTCGAGATCCACGTACCATTCTCCACTTACGCGTGGACGGCGAACGCGATGGTCCGCCGCCCGATGAGATAAAAGCCGGCTGCGATCACCGTCATGATCGCCGTCCAGACCAGGCCGAACGCCGCGAGCTCGGTGCCCTGGCCGTTGGCCCAGAGGTCGAACATTGCCACCGACACCGGCTGCGCCTTCGGCGAAGCGAGGATCACGGCGAGCGAGAGATCGCGCGCGGCGACGAGGAAGATGAACAGCCAGCCGGCCAGCAGTGCCGGCGTCGCCAGCGGCACGACGATGCGCCGCAATGCCGTGCGCAACGGACTGCCGGCGATCGCCGCGGCCTCTTCCAGCTCGGGATGGATCTGCAAAATGCCCGACGCCGCGTAGCGCATGCCATAAGGCAGAAAGCGGATGGTGAAAGCCAGGATGAACGCCCACAGCGTGCCGTAGATCGCTATCGGAACGCTGAGATAGATCTGGATCATGGCGACGCCGAGCACGATGCCGGGAAAGATCAGCGGCGCGGTGGCAAGCTGATCGAGCAGCCAGGCGCCGGGTCGCCGCCGCACCGCGAGCCATCCGGCGACGACGGTGAGCGTCATGACGCAGGTTGCAGCGCCGGCGCTCATCAAGAGCGTCTGCCACACCACATCGACATAGAAGGTCGAGTGCAGCACGGTGCGGAAATTATCCAAGGTGACGAGCGTAAAGCCGCGCCGGCTGACGCCTTGGGTGAACGGCATCAAGGCCAGCCAGACGAGACCCAGGGTCGGCGTCAGCAGGATCAGCAAAAAGTTGAACAGGATGATGCCGCCGCCGAGATAACGTGCGGGGCCGAGATCGACCGGCCGCGCGCGAAAACTCTTCCCGGTGACGCTGTGATAACGCGAAGCGTGGCGCGAGATGCGCGAATAGAGACCGATCAGCAGACCGGCAAGCAGCAACAGCACAATGGAAAACGCGCTGGAATAGCCGAGATCGGGCGGCACGTTCTCCTTCATGTCGAGATAGATGTCGGTGGTCAAAACCTTTATTTTTCCCGGCAAGCCGACCAGCGCCGGCACTTCGAAGGCCTCGATCGAGCGCACCACGATGAGCAACGCAACGGCGAGGAGCGCCGGCAAAGCGAGCCGCATCGAGATGCGCGTCACCGTGCGCAAAATGCCGGCGCCGCTCATGCGCGCGGCCTCCTCGTATTCGGCGTTGGCCTGGGCGAACACCGACGACAGCAAGAGAAAGGCGAGTGGCGACCACAAAAACCCTTCGACCAGGATCATGCCGGGCATGGAATAGACGTTGAAGCGCGGCAACCCGATCGCGGTGATGAGATCGTTGAGCGGCCCGTTGCGGCCGAACAGGAACAGCCAGGCGATGACATAGAGCACGAACGGCGTGCCGAGCGAGATGATCGCGGTGAGATAGGCGAAGGCCTTGAACGGCGCATTGGTACGCTCGACCAACCACGCCACCAGGCCGCCGAAGGCGAGCGCGATCGTCATACTGCCGAAGCTGAACACCAGCGAGTTTGCCAGACTGCCGAAGAAATGCCGATCGGACAGCAGCCGCCGGTAATACGCCAAAGTGAAATCGCCAGGCGCACCGGTCACCGTCGTGGTGTGGAGGCTGCCGTTGAGCAGGAAAATCAGCGGCGGCACGACCAAAAGCAGCAGCACAAGTGCCAGCACCACGACCAGCGTCCGCGTCGGATCGGGCGCGGTGGCGAAAAACGCGAATGTGCTGGAACGGGCGACGGACATTTCACTGTTTCGTGTTGGAGCTAGTTGAACAGCTCCTTCTTGATCTTCACCCAACGGTCGATGTTCTCCGAAGCGGTGGCGGGCGAGATGAAGTTGGCCGAGAAACCGCCGGCCTCGGGTTTCACCTCGGGCGTCTTCGCCGCCACCGACGGCATCGCCGGAAGGTAATCGACGTCGGCGAAGGTGCGCTGACCCTCCTCGGACAGCAGAAAGTCGATCAACAGCTTGCCGGCATTCGGATGCGGCGCGTTCTTGACCAGGCCGATGGAATGGAACGGCGCCGGGATCGGCTCGACCTTGAGCCAGGCCACCGGCGCGCCCTTCTTGGCGCTGACCACGGCGTGATGATTGAAGATGCTGAGCGCAATCGCGTACTGCCCGAGAATCACCTGGTCGAGGATGGCGCGGTTGGTGGCGTCGACATTGACGATGTCCTGCTTGGCGAGGGCACGCAGGAACGCCATGCCCTTGTCCTCGCCCATGGTCTGCAAGGCGGAGCCGACATAGACCGGCGCGCCCGACGACGGTTCCGTGCTCCAAGCGATCTTGCCCTGCCATTTCGGATTGAGCAGATCCTGCTCCGTCTTGATCTCGTCGGCGCCGACCAGCTGCGTGTTGATGCCGGGGGTGAGGAAATAAACCACCAAGGCATTCCAGCGGCCATCGGGATCGCGTAGCGCCGGCGGATATTTGTTCGCTTCCGATGGCGTGAATGGCTCGACCAGCCCGGCCTTAAGCAACGGCGCCGTGGTGGCGATACCGTCGAACACGTCGCCTTCAACCCTGCCGGCCCGTGCTTCGTTGATGACCTTAATGGCATTCGGCCCAGAATCGCCGCGGGCATATTTGACCTCGACGCCGGGATATTTCTTGTTGAACGCCTCCACCAGCGGCCGCACCGCCTGGTTGACGATCAACGAGGTGTACCAGACGACCTGACCTTCTTTCTTGGCCGCGTCATAGAGCGCATCGTCAGCTTGCGCGCGCGGACAAGCAAGCAGCACTGCCGCGATCAAGGAGAGGGATGCAACGGCAAGACGCGTCATTTCGGATACCAGCTCGGCTTGCGCTTTTCCTTGAACGCCGCGACGCCTTCTTTGGCCTCCATCGATTGCGGTGGGCCGTGGGCGGCGCGGCGGGCGAGGATCGCCGTGATGGACGGCGTCACGTCGTGCTCCATGGCGGTCTTCATCTCGCGCACCGCGCCGGGCGCCGCATGGAGCAGTGCATCGGTTAGTTCGATCAGCTTCGCCTCGAGCCTGTCGGCGCTCACGACTTCGTGCACAAGACCGATGCGCAACGCCTCGGCGGCACCGAAGCGCTCTCCGGACAAGCCATAGCGGCGGAAGCTGCGATGGCCCATGGCGCGAATCAGGAACGGCGCCACGCCGAGCGGCGCCATGCCTACTCGCACTTCGGGAATGGAAAAGAACGCGCCGTCCGCGGCCAGCACGATGTCGCAGCACGCCGCCAGCGCCGCGCCACCGCCGACCGCGGCGCCGTGCACCACCGCGACCGTCGGCTTCGGCAGCCGGTCGAGTGCGGCGAGCGCATCGACCAGAGAGACCTGTCCGGCCTCAGGCGCGGGCTCCATGCCGCGCGCCACCAGGTCTGCGCCGCCGCAAAAGTGCTTGCCGCTGCCGCGTATGACGACGACGCGCGTTGCTGCGTCGACCGCGCGCTCGGCGAATTGCTGCGCCAGCGCGTTGAGCATGGCCTGATCGAAGGCATTGGAGCGCTCGGGACGATCGAGCGTGATCGTGGCGATGCCGCGCGATGAAGCCTCGACCGCGATGCCGCTCATCGGAACAATTCCTGCGTGACCTTTTGCCAATGCGGCAATTGCCGGTGAATTTCCTCCGGCCGCAAAAAGTCCGCCTGGAAGCCGCCGTCGTTCGGCCGCAGGCCGGCGACCATGGCGGGAACGCTCGGCAGCGCCGGCAGATAATCGTTCTGCTGAAACACCTTCTGCCCCTCCTCGGACAGCAAGAATTCCAGCAGCAGCCGCGCGGCGTGCGGATGCGGCGCGCCCTTGACCAGGCCCACGGCATCGAGCGTCACCGGCGCCGGCTCGATCTTGAGCCAGTCGCTCGGCGCGCCCTTGCGGGCGCTGATCACGGTGTGATGATTGAACGCCATCAGGTTGATCCAATATTCGCCGGCGATGACCTGATCGAGCACGGCGCGCGAGGAGGCATCGACATTGACGACCTGCTGCCTGGCGAGCGCGCGCAGATAATCCATGCCTTTGTCTTCGCCCATGGTGGTCAGAATATTGGCGACGAAGCCGAAGGCGCCGGCCATGGAGCTGCCGTTCCACGCCATCTTGCCCTTCAGTTTCGGATCGAGCAGGTCGGCGAACGTCTTCGGCGCCTGATCCTTCGGCAAAAGCGTCGTGTTGATGCCCGGCGTGAACACATACATGATCACCGCGATCCAATAACCGTCCTTGGCTTTCAGCTCGGCCGGATAGTCGGCCGCATTCGGCACCGTGAACGGCGCCAACAGTCCCGCCTCTTGCAGCGCGAACATGCCGGAGATGCTGTCGAGGATGTCGGCCTGCATACGGCCGGCCTGGCCTTCGGCCAGAATTTTCGCTGCCGTCACCAGATCGTCGGCACGCGTATATTGCAGCGTAATGCCGGGATATTTCTTTTCGAACGCGTCCTTGAGCGGTCGGACGATCTGGTTGACGACCAGCGTCGTGTACCAGACCACCTGGCCTTCTTTCTTGGCCGCCTCGATCATTGCCGCGTCGGCCGCCGACGCGTTCCGCGCGGCCAATGCAACGACGACGGCGAACGCAACGCCAAGCAACCGGACACGCGTCATTGTCACGCCTTTACGGTCGCCTTCAAATCCTCGGGCGTCGGGACGAATTTTTCCATCTTCGGCGGGGCGCCGTTCTTGCGCATGTCTTCGAGCCAGATGCGGTGGATGCGCGGGTCCTGATCCTCGTATTCGATCTGATCGCCGCCGTCCTTGACGCTCTTCGACACCGCCGGCAGGTCGTCGCCGCCCGCACCGAGCAGCGAGATGCGGTTCGCCAAGGTGGTCGGATAGCGCAAGCCGCCGACCGCGGTGGCCAGATAACGCGCCGGAGCGGGGCCGGTGTTGAAATGCTGGTGGAACTGCCGGTCCGACGGCACCAGCACCATACCGTGCTTCCAGTCGATGCGGCGGAAATCCTTGTCGTGCTCGTACCAGAGCAGCGAGTAGCCCAGGCCCATCACGCACATGACGTGAAAGCTCGGGCCGTGGCGATGGCCTTTCTTGTAAGTGCCGACCGGCATCTCCGAGATATGCGCGTGCATGGTGCCATCGGCGAGCACGAACATGATGTTGGTGCCGCCGGCGCCGCGGTCGCCCCATGTTTTCAGCTCGATCGACGTCAAGTCGGGGACAAAATTGGTCTCCCACATGTGATTGCCCGGCCGCACGGTGATGAGATCCCCCTCGCCGGAAAAATACTCCTTCTTGCCGGCGCGATCGCTGAAATCGAACTCAGCTCCGAACACGAAGGCCTCGTTGTGGAAGACATTCATCATCATCGGCAAGTTCGTCGTGGTGACAAGAAGCGCGCGCTCGGTGCCGCTGCCGTTGAAGTGCCGGTGTTTTGCATTGAGCGGAATGGCGAACAGGCTCTTGGCACCCCATTCAAAACTGCGCTTACTGCCGTCAGCCAATTCGACCTGGGTGGAGCCGGTGCCTTCGAGCACATAGACGACTTCTTCATAGAGATGCCGCTGCGGCGCCGTGGAGCGGCCGGGCGCGATGTCGAGCACGAACATGTTGGCAAAATCGCCGCGGCCCTTGAGGTGTACCGCTGCGCCGTTGACGCCGTAGCGCGGCCAGGGCGCGGTCTCGACGTCGAACAGGTAGACGCCGTAATCCTCGACGACCGGAATGCCTTCGCCCTTGAGCCAATCGAGATACGGGTCGACGCCGTAGCGCGCCTGCTGTTGCGGCACTTCGCGGATGTTCATGTGTTCCTCCGGGCGGGCTTTGCGCGGACATTACACCGCCAGCCGCCGGGGAGCTATGCGAAGAGCAGCGACTTGATCACCACCGGCACGACGCCCGGCGGGGCGATCAGCGCGCCGACATCGACATAATCGAGCTCCTGCAACTCCACGCCGTCGATGGAGACAATTTTCCCTGGCCAGTTGAGCTCGCGGTGCATCAGCCGGCCGAAGGTCTTGCCAACGTCGCCGTCGATCATCAGGAGCAAGAGCTTGATCTGGTCCTGGATCGGCGCGAGCGCGTTGACGATCCCCTGCCCTGCGGCCTTCAGGCGCGAGTGCTCCGGATCGCCATGCCAGGGGAACGAAATCGCCAGGCGCCCGTTGCGGTCGAGCTCGATTTCTTCGAGGCCTGAGCGGATGGCGGCGGCGAACCGGCCGGGATCGATATCGCCCGCCGCGGCAAGCGCGACGCGCACCACCGGCACGTTGTGCACCGGCAGCACGTAAGGATCCGGCAGATAAATGGTCTTGCCGCTGACCTGGACGGTGAACTGCGAGGCGCCGATGACGGTGGCGCGGATGCGCTGGCCAGGATCGATCAGCGGCAGACCGAGCCGCCGGCTCAACTCGGCCGCCAGCGCGGCGGCGAGCGGTTTTGCAATATCGCCGAACTCTTCGTGCTCATGGCCGAAAATGTATTCGGCGACACCGCCGGAGAACGTCAGCGCGGTCGGCGCGGCCGTGCGCGGCAGCGGCTCGGTGAGGAGAAGCGATTGGCCGAGGCTGTCAAAGGCCGCGCCGCCGATCACATCGGCCGCGACTACGGCAAGTCGCTGCGCGATCTGGCTGCGAATGGTTTCGTCGGCGAGCGCCTGCGGCGAAATTTTCATGCCGAGATCGTCGGCGACGAGCTGGGCCGATTGATCGGTCCGGGTCCAGGCGCCGTCCGCATCGGCCGCAATCAGCCGGCCGCCGATTGCAAAAGCACAAAGCCCGACAATCACGCCGCGGTCGATCAGCGCCAGCTTGGTGGTGCCGCCGCCGACGTCGACGTGCAGCAGGCAGGTGTCGCGCGCTTTCGACAGCGCCACCGCGCCGGAGCCGTGGGCGGCGAGCCGGCTTTCGAGCTTGTGGCCGGCAGTGGCGCAAACGAACTTGCCGGCTTCCGCGGCGAACAGCTCGTCGATGGCGCGGGCGTTGGTGCGCTTGATCGCCTCGCCGGTAAGGATGACGGCGCCGGAGTCGATCTCATCTTGGGTGAAGCCTGCGTCGCCATAGCAGCGGCGGATGAATTCACCGAGCGCGAGCGCATCGATGGTGCCGTCGGACAAGAACGGCGTCAGCAGGATCGGCGAGCGCCACACGATCTCGCGGCCGACCACGACGAAGCGGCTCGACAGCCCTTGCGACTGCCGCTGCAAGGCGACCTTGGCGAACAACAGGTGCGACGTCGAGCTGCCGATATCGATGCCGACCGTCTTGAACGAAACGTTGTCCTGATCCCAGATCGTGCGCACGAGCGCGGCGCGCTCGGCCGCGCTCTCGACATGCTCGTGGGAGAAATCGGCTTCGTGCATGGGGCGGACAATGCCACACAATAATCGAAGCGTCATTCCGGGGCGCGCGAAGCGCGAGCCCGGAATCCATACACACAGAGCTTGCAGAACGCGCGCGGCCCCGTTCAACTGTGAGAATCGTGGATATGGATTCCGGGTTCGCGCTTCGCTCGGCCGGAATGACGGAAAATGGCCCCGCTGAAGCTCACCTATGCAAGCTGCAAATACGATCGCATCGAGGCGCTGCGCTCGGGCGAGGTGCAGGTCGAAGGCATCGACCTCAACGTCATCGTGTTCCCGTCGGGCCGGCAGATCTTTGACCGGATGACCGGTGGCGAGGAATTCGACGCGTCGGAGCTGTCGGCGTCCGAATTCATCGCGCACGCCGGCCGCGGCAACAGCCCATTCGTCGCCATCCCGGTGTTTCCGTCGCGGGTGTTCCGCCACGGCTACATCTTCGTCAACAGGCGCGCCGGCGTCCGCACGCCGAAGGACCTGGAAGGCCGTAGGGTCGGCCTGCCGCTTTACACGCAAACCGCGTCGATCTGGCTGCGCGGCCACCTGCAGCACCAGTTCGGCGTCGATCTGAGCACCATTCATTGGGTGCAGGGCGCGGTCGAAAGCGGCGGCAGCCACGGCAACCCGCACACGCTGCCGCTTCTCCGCCCCATCGCCATCGAGCAGAACCGCAGCGGCCGGCCGCTCAGCGAGCTTTTGGCGCGCGGCGAGATCGACGCCTATCTCGGCTCGCGCAAGCCGCCGGCCTTCGGCACCGATCCCGACGTGGTGCGACTATTGCCCGATCATCACGCGCTGGAGCGCGGGCTTTATCAGCGCGAGAAGATTTTCCCGATCATGCACCTCGTCGCGCTGCGGCGCGCGGTCTACGAGAAAAATCCCTGGATAGCGTCGAGCCTCTACGCAGCCTTCGTCGAAGCCAAGCGCATCGCCCGGGCGCGGCTGCGCTACGCCGGCTCGCTCGCCGCCATGCTGCCGTGGCTGCAGGACGAGATCGAGGAAATCGACGAAGTGTTCGGCGGCGATCCCTTCCCTTACGGCATCGAGCCGAACCGCCCGACGTTGCAAGCGCTCGTCCAATACATGGTCGAGCAGCATTTCATCGCCGAAGCGATCCCGATCGAGACGCTTTTCGTGCCGCTGCCGGGCGTGAGTGGGACTTAAATCGTAATCCCTCACCCTAAGGTGCGCGGCGAAGCCGCGCCAATCCAAGTCGGCTGTTGTCAACTTGGACATTTAGAATGCCGAAATCGGGTAAACCCGATTTCGGTTGGGGCGACGGCCCGGGCCGTGCATCCTTCGAGGCTCGCCTTCGGCGAGCACCTCAGGATGACGGGAAGAGGCCTTACTTCCCCGTATCCTTCTCCAAAATCCCGGCAATCATCGAAATCTCATTGCGCGCGTATTTCGGCAGGCCGGCGCTGATCGAAGTCCCGGAATTGAACGACGACTGGCCCATCAGCACCTGCGCCGGCACCAGGTTGCGCAGCACCGGGACGTTTTCGTAGTCGCGCTTCTCGTCGAGCACGCGGGCCTTGATCGCAAGCGCCATGAACGCGGTGACCACCGTCTTGCTCGCATCGCTCGGGTGGTTTTGGAACACCGCGAGCAGCTTGCCGAATTTCATGATCTGGTTGACGTAGAAAAGGTCCTGCTCGATCACGCCGGCGACCGGCGTATCGAGCGCGGTGAGTTCCTGCAATGCAGCCTGATCGACGTCGGCGGCACCTTGCGCCGACAGCTCGCTCTGGAAATCGATGGTATCGGCGACCTTCTTGGGGCTGTCGCGCAGCTTGTTGACCAGCAACACGCCGATCGGAATCTTGCCTTCCAGCTTATAGCTCGACTGGATGCAGATCGACGTGGCGCGCCCGGTGCACCATTTGCGGTCGGGATTGTCGTTGCCGGCGCCGGGGTCGTCGTTGAACGGCACCACGTCGGCCGCGGTGATCAGCTTGTGCTTGATCGCCGGATCGATGCGCTCGAGGATCGGCAGCGTCACGTAGCGCGACAGATCGATGGTGGCCGGCGCGCGGTCGAGCATGAAGCGGGCTTGCGCGACATACATGTAGAGCTTTTCGACCATCGGCCCATTGCCGTTTGCCGGCTTGGCGATGGTCGGCTCGACATAGGCGGGAAACAGCGCCAGGAATTTTTTCTGCACCGGGTGTTTGTGGGTCCAGTCCTCGAAGCGGATCAGCACGCCGCCGGGGTCCACGGCGTCGCCGCCCCACTGATCGCTAAAAGCAATCACCCCGGGCTTGAGCTGCGCCACATCGGCGAGCCGCGCCGCGCCGCTATCTTCGATGCGGAAACCCTGCGCTGCGGCTGCCGGGACAAAACCAAGCAAGCCGAGAAGCACGATCGCGTGCCGCGTTGTCATTGCAAATCGTCTCGCGAATCGGTTTTGGCTGGGGTCAGTTGTAGCGCCCACCCCAGAAATTATCCGGGCCTCGTTGCGGCGCCGGTTGTTGCCCGCCGTTCCAAGGTTGGAACAGCCCGCGCGCCACAGGCTGGGGCGGTGGCGGTTGCGACGGTGCCGTCCCCCAGCCCTGATTGGGATAATAAGTCCGCCCGGTGGTCCAACGGCCGTCGCTGCCATAGCCGCCCGGGCCGTTATAATACGAACCTTGATCGGTGGTCGGATCGGTGCGTACGGCGTAGGCATCCGCGCGCGAGACGATCTGATACTGGGTATCTTCGGCCTGCCCGTCGGGCCCGCGGCGGAAATGCTCGATGAAACTGCCGCCGCTGGGGGGTGGCGGGGCAGCCTGGGCATTGCCGGCGAATGCGCCAAACAGGCCGCCGAGGCCGGGATTGTTGTTCGCGGGGGCGTTCAAAGGAACGCCGCTGGCGTAGTCGATCGGCACGTCGATGAGGAGCCGCTGCACCTCGCGCGACGGCCCGGCGAGCGGCGCCTTCGGCGCGATATGCTCGGCCCATATGGCATCGAGAATGGGCTTGAAGATCGGCAGCGCCACCCGCGCGCCGGTCGCGTTGGAGCCGAGCGAGCGGCGCTTGCCGTCGCCATTGTCGTAGCCGACCCAGACCGCAATCGTCACATCGTTGGTGAAGCCGACGAACCAGCCGTCGACGGCGTCCTCGGTGGTGCCGGTCTTGCCGGCGACATAGGGCGACAGGCCGCCGATGGCGCGCGCGGTGCCGCGCGCCACCACGCCCTGCAGCATGGTCTTGAGCTGATAGAAGCTCACGCCATCGGCGGCGCTGATCGGCGAGAACAGCGGCACTTTCGGATATTCGTAGACGGTGCGGCCGTTCGACTCGATCGCGTCAATGGCATGAGGCTGCGGCCGCGCGCCCTCGTTGGCGACCGCGGCGTAGAAGGCGGCGAGATCGATCATGTGCACCGGCTGCGCGCCGAGCACGAAGGGATAATAGCGCACGCAGTCGGTGTAGATTTTTGCCGCCTTGGCGGTGGCGCAAACCTCGTCGAGGCTCGCCACCGGATCGGCGTCGATGCCGCCGGCGAGCAGATGCGCGGTCACGACGTTGATCGAGTTTTCTAGGCCCCGCCGCATGGTGAAGACGCCGCCCGACGCATAGTCGGCGTTGCGCGGCGACCAGTAATCTTCCGGCCGGTCGGGGGCGCCGGAGTCGCGGATGATGCTGCCATAGGTCGAACTGCCGATCGGCGGCAAGGTGAGCGGATCGTTCGGCACCAAGGTGTTCGGTTGCAGCCCCTTCTGCAGCGCGGTGAGATAGGTGATCGGCTTGATCGCCGAACCGGGCTGGCGCTGGGTCTGCCAGGTGCGATTGAGCTGGCTCAACGGATAGGAAAAGCTGCCGGCCATGGCGAGGATGCGGCCGGTCTTGTTCTCCAGCACCAACGCGGCGCCCTGCACCGTCGGCCGCGCCCGCAATTGCGCCTGGCCGCTCGACACCACGACTTGGGGTTTCGGCTTGACGGGATTGCCTCTGGCGTCGACCGCGGCCGGGCGAACCTCGCTGCGCCGGCCGTCGACCACGTTGACATAGACCACGTCGTAGAGGCCGAGGCCGCGCCGGCTTACATAGGACAGGCCGGTCAGCGGCATGATGCGCCCGTCGGGCAGGCCGACGCGGACGTTGCCGTCGTCCTTCTTGCCGTCGCCCTTTTGCACGATCGCCGCCGGCGTCCAGTGCACGTCGTAGAGCGGCAGATGCACGGCTTGCAGCGCCTGTTGCCACGCCGGCATGCCGGACGGGCTGGAGCCGATTTTCTTGATCGCATCGGCGATGTTGGCCTCGGGCCCGCGGAACTGTACCCGGCCGGACGACATCTCGAACTGCGCCAAGCCTTCCTGGAGCGCCGATTCGGCGTCGCGCTGCAATTGCGCATTGATCGTGGAGCGCACCGTATAGGTTTGCGCGGTCAGGCTGTCGACGCCGTCAATCTTCGACTCGCGGCCGAGATAGTCGACGAAGTTGAAACCGGAGTCGCGATGCGGCAGCGCGAACGCGACGCGCTTCGGCAGCGCCGCCGTGTTCTTCTGCTCGGCGCTGATGACGCCGTCCTCCTGCATGCGGCCGAGCACATAGGTCAGGCGTTCCTTGGCGCGATCGGGGTGGCGGTCGGGATTGTAAAAGCTCGGCCCCTTGAGCAGGCCGGCGAGCATGGCGCCTTCGGGCAGCGTGAGATCCTTGGCCGATTTGCCGAAATAGCTGCGCGCCGCCATCTCGATGCCCCAGGAGCCGCGGCCGAGATAGACGGAATTGATATAGAGCTCGAGAATGTCGTTCTTGCCGATCGTGCTTTCCAAGCGAGACGCCACGATCATCTCGCGGATTTTTCGCTCGTAAGTGACGTCGTCGCCGACCAGGAGGTTCTTCACCACCTGTTGGGTGATGGTCGAGCCGCCCTGCGGGCGGCCGGATTCCGCGAGATTGCCGATGAAGGCGCGGATGATGCCGTGCTCGTCGATGCCGTGATGCTGATAGAAGCGCCGGTCCTCGGCGGCGATGAACGCCTTCTGCACGAAATCGGGAACGTCGGCGAGCGGCACCCAGACGCGGCGGTTGCCGGGCTGGAACACGTCGGCATAGTGATCGCCCTTGCCGTCGAGCACCGTGCTCATGCCGGGCAATTGCTTGCCTTTGAGGCGCGCCGGGTCGGGCAGATCGGCGGCGGCGTTGTTGTAGAACGTGATCACCTGGCCGATGTCGACCACCGGATTGGCGACGGTCTCGTTCTTGCAGAATTGTTTGTAGGCGGTATTGAGGTCCGCGAAGTTCAGGCCGTGGAACGCCTTGATGTTGCCGCCGACCGCCGCCGGATCGTCGAGCGCGGTCGTGATCAGGTCGTCGACATTGATCGACTCGATATCGAACGCCTGACGCATATGGGCGCAGCCGTCGCGCAGGATCTGCACCACCGCGTCCTGATCCTTGACCGGATCGAACTGCGTCTTCACCGCCTGCGGCTGGGTCATGACCTCGCTGAGCGCCAGCGCGGTTGCGAAGAGCTTGACCAGAATCATATCCATGCTGGGACTACGGGAAACCAGGTTCGAGGGACGCAAAGCCTAGATACAACGGCGATTATAGCGATCCGATCCTTACAAAAAGACTTTTTTGCGGGCGGCGCCGAAGGCATTGCGAAAGGCGCGAGAATCGGACGATCTGGCGATGACACCGCGATGAATTGCCGCCGAGATTGGGGCAAGCGCCATGCTTTGCGAGACCTGCCGCTGGACCGAGCGGCCCGGCTTCATCCGCCGCCCGGCCAAGCCCGATCCCGGCTCGGCGGCGGCCCAGGACGAAGCGGCCGCTTTCATCCCCTGCCCCGATTGCGGCGGCCAGGCCATCGCCCATTGCTGCGAGGGTTTGTGCGAACAGCCCGAGCCGGATGCGCCGACGGCATTACCGCCTGGCGGGCAATAATCCGTCGAAATGCCCGCGGTGCTGGAGCCAGGCCAGCAAGGCGAGCGCCGGCAAGCTCGACAGTGCGCAGATGGCGAAAAACCACACCCACCCGGTCGCGGCGGCGATATAGCCGGCCCCTGAAGAAAGATAGGTGCGCCCGAACGCCGCGAGTGCAGTCAGCAGCGCATATTGCGTCGCGGTGTGCAGCGGATTGCGGCACAGCGCCGACAGATAGGCGACGAAGATCACCGTGCCGATGGCGCTGGTGAAATTTTCGGCGACGATGGCGAAAGTGAGCCACGCCGCGTTCAGCCCGACGACGGCCTGCCAGGAGAAGGCGAGATTGGCGAGCGCTTGCAGCACACCGCCGATCCACAGACTTTTCGGCAGTGAATAGGCGCGCGCTAGGAAACCGCCGGCGAAGCCGCCGATCAGCGTCGCGGCAAGGCCGACGCCCTTGATGATGGCGGCATATTCGTTGCGCGAAAAGCCGAGATCGATCACGAACGGCGCCGTCATCGCGCCCGACAACGCGTCAGTGAACTTGAACAGCACGACAAAAGTGAGTGCGAGGAAGGCCAAGTCGCGCGACAGGAATTCGGAAAAGGCGCCGACCGCGGCATCGATGACGCGCTTGAGCGATGTCTCGCGCGCATGGATGGCATTGGCCGCAACCGATTTTTCCGGCTCCGCTGCGTAAAGCGTCGTGACAATGCCGATCAGCACGAACGCCGCTATCACGACGTATCCCGCGCGCCACGCAGCGTAATGGTCGAGGCCGTAGCTTTGGAATCCGCTGACCAGGAACAGCGCGCCGGCGGTCGAGACCAGCATGCCGATGCGGTAGGCGGCGACATAGGACGCCATGCCGGCCGCCTGTTCGCTCTCGTCCAGGCTCTCGACCCGGAACGCGTCAACGATGATGTCCTGGGTTGCGGAAGCTGTGGCGACAAGGAGCGCGCCGAAGGCGACGAGGAACGGCGACACCGACGGATCGCAGAACCCGAGGAAAATAATCGCGGCGATGAGTAAGAATTGCGACAGCAAGAGCCAACCGCGGCGGCGGCCGAAGTACCGTGACAGCAACGGCACGTCGAGCGCATCGATCAGCGGCGCCCAGAGAAACTTGATCGTGTAGGGCGTGCCGACCAGCGCGAACAGGCCGATGGTGCCGAGATTGACGCCGGACTCCCGCATCCAGATCAGCAAAGTCGAGCCCGACAAAGCCAGCGGCAGGCCCGACGAGAAGCCGAGGAACAGGATGATGAGGACGCGCCGCTTGAGATAGACGGCGAGCGCGTCGGTCAACGACCGCCGGGATTTTGCGGCGGCACCAGTGGCATCTGGCGTCGCGGCCATGCGCCGCTACTCGCCCGCTTCGAGCTTGCGCGTCATCGGCGCCGTAATAACGTTCGATTCGGCTGGTGCCAGAACATCGACTTCGACTTGTTGAATTCGCTCACCCCGACTTTCGATTTTTTCAATCGAGATGATTGCCAGCCGAATGTCCTCGTTTGACTGATTGAAATGGGTTTGCAGCTTGCGGACGCGGTCACCGAGCAGGCTCACATCCTTGACGAGGCGCGCGACTTCGTCGCGAATTTGGTCGGCGGCCTCACGCATGCGGGCGTCTTTTTGGCTTTGCTGCACCAACGCAATCGCCAGCATGAGGAGTGACGGCGACATCAGGACGACGCGCTCGCGGTAGGCTTTTTGCACCACATCGTCAAAGCCGTCGTGAACTTCGGCGTAGATCGCCTCCGACGGTACGAACATGAGTGCGAACTCTTGGGTCTCTCCCGGAATTAAATATTTCTCGGCGATATCGGTAACATGCTTGCCGACGTCGGTACGCAGTCGCTGACCGGCGGCTTTGCGATCCTCATCGGACTTGGCCTCTCGAAATGCGGTAACGCTTTCGAGCGGAAATTTGGCGTCGATGACGAGCGCGCGACTGTCGGGCATGAACACGCAGCAGTCGGGGCGCGTACGGTTCGACAGCGTATGCTGGAATGCATAGGAACCCTTGGGCAAACAATCCTGGATGATCGATTCCATTCGCCATTGGCCGAAAGCGCCGCGCGACTGCTTGTTGGCCAGCACGCCTTGCAGCGAAGTGACCTGGGTGGCGAGATTGGTGATGTTCTTCTGCGCGGTGTCGATGACGGCGAGCCGCTCATGCAGCTTTTGCAGGTGCTCCGTCGTATGCGCCGTGGTCTTTTGCAGCGAATCGCCGAGCCGGTGCGAGACCGACTCGAGCCGCTCGTTGACCGCGGTCTGCAACTGCGACTGCCGGTCGCCCAGCATCCTGATCATGGTTTCGAGGCGCTGCCCCGTGGCGCTCTGCGCCTGCGCCAACTCGGCCATGACGGCGGCCTGCGGCTCCGCCGGGTTACGGCCGCGCCGGAGCACGACAACGAGCGCCGCGACCGCGGCCAAAGCCACGACAACGGCCACAATCGCGAGGAGCGGCAGCATCTCGGTCATCGGGTGACTCTATGCGATTCGCGGACAGCGTGAACGAAGAGCGAACGGTGATAGCCGGTCGCAGCCGAAGGATCAACGGCAACGCCGGCAAAACATCGCCGATTGACCCCGCTTTATGCACCGCTTACATCGCGCACCATGGCTGTGCGCGACATCATAAAACTCCCGGACAAGCGGCTGCGGCTCGTTTCCGAGCCGGTCAAGCGCATCGACGACGGCATCCGCAAGCTGGTCGATGACATGTTCGACACCATGTACAAGGCGCCGGGAATCGGGCTCGCGGCGATCCAGATCGGCGTGCCCAAGCGCGTGATCATTCTCGACCTGTCGAAGAAAGAGGACGATCACAAGCCTTTGGTCTTTATCAATGCCGAGGTGACCTGGACGTCCGAGGACAAGTCCAAATACGAAGAGGGCTGCCTGTCGATCCCGGAATATTACGAGGAGGTCGAACGGCCCGCCAAGGTGAAAGTCAAATATCTCGATCTCGACGGCAAGGCGCACGAGACCGAGGCGAAGGGTTTGCTGGCGACTTGCCTGCAGCACGAGATCGACCACATCAACGGCGTGCTGTTCATCGATCACCTGTCCAGGCTCAAACGCAGCCTCATCATCAAGAAGTTCACCAAGGCGGCAAAGAAGGTGGAGGCGTGATTGGCGCTCCGCCTGGTTTTTATGGGGACTCCCGACTTCGCCGTACCGACGCTTGTCGAGATTGTCGGCGGCGGCCATGAGGTTGTCGCGGTCTATACGCGCGCGCCGCAACCCGCCGGCCGCGGACTAGCGCCAAAGCCGAGCGCGATTGCGCGCGAAGCCGAACGACTCGGCCTGCCAATCATCACGCCGAAAACACTTAAGATGAACGACGCCGCGACGGCGATGCGCGCACACGGCGCCGATGCCGCCGTCGTCGTCGCTTACGGAATGATTCTGCCGAAATCGATCCTCGAAATTTTTCCGCTCGGCTGTTTCAATCTCCACGCCTCGCTGCTGCCGCGCTGGCGCGGCGCAGCGCCGATTCATCGCGCCGTCATGGCCGGCGACAAGGAAACCGGCGTCATAGTGATGAAGATGGACGAAGGCCTCGACACCGGTGCCATCGCCATGGCGGAGCAGGTACCGATCGGCACCGACGCGACCACCGGCGAGTTGCACGACGAACTGGCTCGGCTTGGCGCCGACCTCATGCTGCGTGCGCTCGCCGCGCTGGAAAAAGGCCAGCTGCAACTAACGCCGCAGGCCGCGGAGGGCGTGACCTATGCCAACAAGATCGACAAGGGCGAGACGCGTATCGATTGGGCGAAGCCGTGGAACGAAGTCCATAACCATTGCCGCGGCCTGTCGCCGTTCCCCGGCGCCTGGTGCGAGTTTCCCGGCGCTGGTCGCGTCAAGATTTTGCGCACGACCAAAGGTGACGGCAGCGGGCCGCCGGGCCGCGTGCTCGACAACAAACTGACCGTCGCTTGTGGCAGCGGCGCCGTGCGGCTCGTCGAATTGCAGCGCGCCGGCAAGCAGCCGATGGCGGCGGACGAGTTCTTGCGCGGGACGCCCGTCGCGCCCGCAACCGTGCTGCATTGATATGCCGCGCTATAAGCTCACCATCGAATACGACGGCACGCCGTATGTCGGCTGGCAAATCCAGGATAGCGGCCCGACGATTCAGGGCGCATTGACTGACGCCATTGCGGCCTTCACCGGAGCGCGGCCTGTCGTGTACGGCGCCGGCCGCACCGATGCCGGGGTGCATGCGCTGGGGCAAGTCGCCCATGTCGATCTCGCCAGGGACTGGGACAGCGACAATGTGCGCGACGCCATCAATTTCCATTTGCGCCCGCGACCGATCGCGGTGCTGGTGGCGGAGCGGGTCGACGAAACCTTCGACGCGCGCTTTTCGGCGACCAAGCGGCATTATCTCTACCGCATCAGCAACCGCCGCGCCGATCTCGCACTCGAGCAGAACCGGGCCTGGCGCGTGCCGCGCCCGCTCGACTGCGCAGCGATGCACGCCGCCGCACAAAAGCTGATCGGCAAGCACGACTTCACCACGTTCCGTTCCACCGAGTGCCAGGCCAAATCGCCGGTGAAAACGCTCGACCGCCTCGACGTCGCACGTGACGGCGACGACGTGCGCATCACCGCGTCGGCGCGCTCGTTCCTGCAACACCAGGTGCGCTCGATGGTCGGCTCGCTCGTGCATGTCGGCGAAGGCAAATGGAGCGCCGACGATCTCGCCGCAGCGCTCGCCGCCCGCGACCGCTCGGCTTGCGGCCAAGTCGCGCCGCCGCACGGGCTTTATCTGGTGCGGGTGGAATATTGATCCGCGCCGGCGCACGACACGCGATTTCATGCCGATGGCAGCCGCTTCAATATCAAGTAGCTTCGGGAGCCAAATGTGGCACTCCAGCGGGACTCCCTGAATGCGGTAAGCGGACAGTTTCGTGCGCCACTCGCGCAATTTTGTCCGAGCTGCCGACAGTCTGCTCCACAAACAAAAATGGATGCATCTCTTTGGCACAGCCGGCAAACGATATCGAATAACAATCGTGCCAGGAAAATCCTGACAATCGACGCAAATCAGGACAGCAACATCTCGCACATTGGCGCCGCCCGTTATTGCGGCGCTGTCGAATTAGATTATAGCTTTAGAATCGATGAGCAGTTGGGGCAGATATTTGTCAAAGCTCGCCGTCGGCTTTTTGGCTTTTGTTTCGCTTGCTGTCGCAGCATGTTCGCCGGAGAGCGCCCAAAATGATGCCGAGCGAACTTGTGCCTTGAAGCTCTATCCCAGCTATGATGAAACGCGTTTGGATCAGTGCATGGGTGTGTGCAAATCGTGTCGCGGCGGAAACACCGTCACATGCAGTACGTCCTGTAAGCTCAAAGGCGCGAACTGATCTGTTTCTGGCTGCCTGAAGACGCGACTGATCTCTTCGAAATCCAGTTGGCCGAAGACCCGCGGAAATTCCGTCGAATATGCCGGGAATGGCGAGGAGTGCCTCGTCGGCGAGGCACGCACCCAGAGACTCAATTGCTGCGGCTCGGTCATCCTTGCCGCGCCATCACGCGAAATATTTCTCGATGATCCGCCGATACACCGCCGTGAGCGTGACCAGATCGGCGACCGGCGTGCATTCGTCGACACTGTGCATGGTCTGGCCGACCAGGCCGAATTCCAGCACCGGGCAATAATCCTTGATGAAGCGCGCATCCGAGGTGCCGCCGGTGGTGGAGAGTTTCGGCTGGCGCCCGGTCACTTCGACGATGGCCGCGGCGGCGAGATCGGTGAACGGGCCGGGCTTTGTGACGAAGACGTCGGCGTTCGACGGCTGCCAGTCGAAGGCATAATGCACGCGGCCGGCCGCCGCGGCGCGGGCGCGCTGCTCGAGCAGCGCTTTGAGCGCGGCCTGGCTGTGGCGATCGTTGTAGCGGATGTTGAAGCGGGCGCGGGCCTCGCCGGGAATGAGATTGACGGTCGGATTGCCGACGTCGATCGAGGTGAACTCGAGATTCGACGGCGCGAATTGCGCGCTGCCGTCGTCGAGCGGCGCCTGCAGCGCGGCGATCAAGGTGACCAGACCGCGGATCGGATTGTCGGCGCGGTCCGGATACGCGACGTGACCCTGCCGGCCAGTGACGATCAGCGTGCCGTTGAGCGAGCCGCGCCGACCGGCCTTGATGGTGTCGCCGAGTTTTTCCACATTGCTCGGCTCGCCGAGAATGCAGTGGTCGAACTTTTCGCCGCGCTCGGCCGCCCATTGCAACAGCTTGACGGTGCCGTTGACTGCGACGCTCTCCTCGTCGCCGGTGATGAGCAGCGAGATCGAGCCGTGCTTCGGCTTGCCGCCGCTCGCCGCCAGGTAATCGGTTGCCGCGGCGACGAAACAGGCGATGCCGCCTTTCATGTCGACCGCGCCGCGCCCGTACAACACGTCGCCCGCGATCTCGCCGGCAAACGGCGCATGTTGCCACGCCGCCTCATCGCCGGGCGGCACCACGTCGGTATGACCGGCAAACACCAGATTGGGTTTTTCCGTGCCGATGCGGGCGTAAAGGTTCTCGATCGGCGCGGTGCCGGGCTCGTCGAACGTGATGCGATGAGCGCTAAATCCAGCTTTCTCCAGCACGCCTTGCAGATAAGCCAGCGCGCCGCCGTCCTCAGGCGTCACCGAGCGGCAGCGGACAAGATCGCGGGCTATGGCGACGGGATCGGCATTCATGCGCCAAGGATTTCGGCTACTGCGCGGCGCCGGTCAATCCCCAAGATCAGCCGTGCGCCGGATGCGCCTGCCGTTTGAGCGGGTCCGGCCCGAAACGATTATATCCCGCGGTGCCGCGCCGGCAGCCGATCTCCACGAAACCCCAGATGACGAGGGCAAACCCGCCGAGGATGCAAAGCCGGAGCCCCAGATACGCCCACTCCGCGGACATGCCGACGGTATCGGCGGCGGCCCAGAAGATGAACCCGCCGATAAGGACAAATACGAACGGCCCGACATAGAACAGCATGAGCCACCAGCCCGAGCGATCGCGGTCATGCAGCCGCTTGATGCACACCGCAATAGTGGCAATGAACACCGCCAGATTGACGACAAAGCTCAACACTTGAAACGTCACGCCGTCCCCCAACGCCCAGCCGACCAGTTCGAGCACGATGTCGGCAACGACGAAGACGAGCAAGGCGAGCCAATATTTGGTCCGGTTGATCCGGCCGCGAAAGCTAAACAACAGCGATCGCCAATCCATCCGCCGCTCCTGGCTTTCGCAAGGTTAAGTCGCCCCGCCAGCGCACCCGGTTCAACCGCGCGGCGGCAGAGGTTGCGGCCCCAGCGGGTCCGGCCCGTAGCGGTTCGGCCCGGTCGTGCCCTTGCGCAAGCCGAGCTCGACCAGAAGCGCCAGCCCGAACAGCGTGAACGGCACGGCGATGACCAGCGAAATGGTGCTCGGCGCGTCATCGGTGCCGGCGAGGCCCACCACGGTGAGCAAGTCGAGCACCACGCCGGCCGCGAAGAAGGCGCCGATCAGCCACAGCGGCATGTTGCGGTCCTGGCCGCGCTTAGCGGCGACGGCAAATTCCGGATAGGTGAAAGCGAGATCGACGATCGCGCTCAGGCGGTCGCCCTGGATCTGCTCGGCGATGAAGTGGCCGAAAATCTCGGCAACAATCACCACGCCGAAGGCGATCCAGAACGTCTGCCGGCCGATGCGGCCGTCAAAGCTGTTGAAGAGATAGAGCCAATCCATCGGCAGAATTTTGTTCACGGACTTGCTTCGTTCAAGGACTTGGCTTAGTCGCGCAGCAGTTCGTTGATCGAAGTCTTGGCGCGGGTCTTCTCATCGACGCGTTTGACGATGACGGCGCAGTAAAGACTGGGACTGGCTTTGCCGTTCTTGGCCGGCTTGCCGGCCGTGGTGCCCGGCACCACTACCGAATAGGCCGGCACTTCGCCCTGAAAAATCTCGCCGCTGTCGCGATCGACGATCTTGGTCGAGGCGCCGATGAACACGCCCATGGACAGCACCGCGCCTTCGCGCACGATGACGCCTTCGGCGACTTCCGAGCGCGCGCCGATGAAGCAATTGTCCTCGACGATCACCGGGCCGGCCTGCAGCGGCTCGAGCACGCCGCCGATGCCGACGCCGCCGGAGATGTGACAGTTCTTGCCGATCTGCGCGCAAGAGCCGACCGTGGACCAGGTGTCGATCATGGTGCCGGAATCCACATAGGCGCCGAGATTGACGAACGACGGCATCAGCACCACGCCGGGCGCGATATAGGCGGAGCGGCGCACCACGCAGCCCGGCACCGCGCGGAAACCGGCGGCGCGGAAATTGTTGTCGTGCCAATTGTCGAATTTTGACGGCACTTTATCCCACCACGCCGCGTGGCCGGGGCCGCCGGGGATTTCGCTCATGTCGTTGAGCCGGAATGACAGCAGCACCGCCTTCTTCAACCACTGATTGACGTGCCAGCTGCCGTCGGCCGCCTTCTCCGCGACGCGCGCTTCTCCGCGGTCGAGCAGATCGAGCGCCTGATCAACCGCCTCACGCACCGCGCCCTTGGTCGATGGCCCAATTGTGTCGCGCTGCTCGAAGGCGGCATCGATGGTCTTGGCCAGATTTTCGTTGGTCCCGGCTGACATGAAATTACTCCCCGCCGCGGTTTGTCGGAGCGTGCCGACGCGATGTCAAGCATATCGGCGGCCTTGCCGGCTATCTCTGAACGATCCCGCGCAAAAACCCGGCGAGATCGTCGGTGACGTGATCGACGTGGGGCGCGTCGCGGCCGGCGAGCTCCCAGTCCTCGCGCAGCACCACGCGGGCGCCTTGCGGCACCACCAGCACCGTGGTCATGCCGAGCGCATGCGGCACTTCGAGATTGCGGGCGAGGTCCTCGAAGATCGCGGCCTTGTTCGGATCGACGTCGTGGCGGGCCAGGAAGCGCTCGTAGACGACCGGCTGCGGCTTCGGTTCGAGCTCGGCCGCCCTGATGTCGAACACGTCGTCGAAATGATGTTCGATTTCGAGCCGGCGCAACACCGCGTCGGCATGCTCGCGGGTGCCATTTGTGAGAATGAGCTTGCGGCCGGAGAGTTGCGCGATCGCCGCGCCGAGCGCGGGGTTCGGCGTCAGCGGCGAGTGGTCGATCTGGTGCACCATCTCCAAAAATTCGTCCGGTTGCAGGCCGTGCTCCGCCATCAGCCCGCGCATGGTGGTGCCATAGCGCTTGTAATAATCCTTCTGCAGCCGGAACGCCTCGTCGTGGGTGATCTTCAGGAAATCGACAATGTAGTCGCGGATGCGCACGTCGACCTGCTGCCAGAGATTCAGGTGATGCGGATAGAGCGTGTTGTCGAGGTCGAAGACCCAGGTCCCGACATTAGTGAAACCGCGTGGGCCAGAGCCGCGGACGGCCGGGTCTTTCATTTCCGCGTTCATTCCCAGCGACTCGGTGTTGCCACAGTTCCTGGCGATGAGGCCCGCCGCGCCTTTTGCGAATCAGTTCTAGCAGCCGGCGCGCAAGGAGCAATGGATGCGGCGGGGCTTTAAGAAATCAATACCATTTTTGCTGGCGATATTTTTCGGGATGATCGCCGGCGTTCTCGTTGCCGGAATAGCGATCCTGGCCGCTCATCCCTGAGCGGACTCACCGGCTCACCCGGCCTCACGCCACGACGCCGCCGGCACCAAACCCTTGAGCGCGCCGTCGTGCAAGCGAACCGGATCGCGCTCGCCCTCCATGGCCAGCGCCAGCACCGAGCGCGCCAGCTCATCCGGCTTCACCGTCGTATTGCCGATCGCTTTCAAGGTCAGCCACGCCTCGTCGAACGCGGCTTCCAGGACGACCAGCGTCTGGGGATCGAATGAATTGTTATGGAACCCGCGCATCGACCGCCCTCACCGCGGCTCTCCTGATACGAACTTTACGGAATTCGTCAAGCTTGCGCGGGAACTTGGCCGAGTTTGTGACGCATCGGGAGAGTTTGGATCAATTGCAATTGATCGGATGGGGCCTTGCGTCGCAATCTCGCTGATCAGCTTCTTCAAGATCGCGTCGGCGAAAGTGTCATAATTCTCGGCCGGAATCATGAACGCGCCCGATCCGCCGATGACATTGTCATAATAGTAGCGGTCGAGAAAGGGCTCGATGGAGAGGATCGGCAGGCCGTTGATGCCGACGCCATCATGGACCGCTTCGTCGCGCGCCTGGGTCACCGGGCGGCCGGAGTTATTGGAACCGTCGCCGGAAATGTCGATCACCCGCCGCGCCGCATTGCACGGACATTGCGCCAGCAGGAGCCGCGCATAGTCGATGGCGCCGGAGATCGAGGTGCCGCCGCTGAACAATTGCCGCGGCGCGGCTTCGATTGCCGTCGCGAGCGCATTCACGCCGGCCTCGTCCTTGACCAGCATCCAATCGACCACCACCACATGCAGCCGCGGCCCAGTCCATTGCACCATGGCGACCGCAATCGACTGCGTCATCAGCGAGCGGATCGAATTCAAAACTTTTGGGTTGCGGAATGCCGCCGCATAACCCTGCTTCTGCAATTCGAAGCGCCGGTTGTCGACGCTGCCGGAGGCATCGACCGCAAGCACCAGCGCCAGCGCGACGTCGCTTTTCGGCTCGGCCGGCGGCGTCTGGGCTTGCGCTGGCGCCGGAACGACAAAGGCGGCCAGCGCGACGGCCGCCCACGCGATGGATTTCAAATTCACGCGCTCAGCCGCGGCACCAGCCGCGCAGCATTGCCGCTCATGATCGCTTGCAGATCGGCCGCCGGCAGATTGAGCTGCCGCAAATTGTCGATCTGGTTGAGCGGGAAATATGGATAATCGGTGCCGTAGGTGATCTGCGATATCGGCACGAGCTTCATCAACGCTGCCATCGCGGCTGGATGCGTGGCATTGGCGGTGTCGTAGTACAAACGCCGCAATTCCGCTTCGATGCCGTCGGGGGCGAAGCTGCCGACGTTGCCCGCCCGGTCGTAGAACGCCTCGATGCGGCCGGCGAGGAACGGGATCGTCCCGCCGGCGTGGGAGAACAGCCACTTGATGTCGCGCTGATGCGCGAAGCTGCCGCTGAGCAAAAGGCTCGTGACCGTGCGCGTGGTGTCGTGCGGCACCTCAATCACCGCCGGGAAGGCGCCGACGCTGAGCCGGCCGCAACAGCCCGCCACCAGCGGATGCACGTAGACCGTCGCCTTGCGGCGGTTGAGCTCTTCCAGAATCGGCTTATAGGCCGCATCGCCCAGCCACTTGTCGCCATAGTTGGTCTGCAGGTTGATGCCGTCGGCGTGCAGCGTGCCGAAGACGTATTCGATCTCTTTAAGGGTCGCATCGGTGTCGAGCATCGACAGCGGCGCGAACAACCCGTAGCGGCCGGGATGGCTGCGCACCATCTCGGCGCCGAAGTCGCAGGCCAGCCGCGCCATGTCGTGCGCCTTCTCGGCGCCGGCGTCGAACCACACGCCGGGAGTCGAGGCGAGCGACAGCATGCTCGTGGTGATGCCGTTCTTATCCATGGCCTCGAGATCGTTTTCCGGCGTCCAGGCGGCCTGCACGCCGAAATGCGGAATCTTGCGCTGGTCTTCCCAGTCGAGCCACGCCTTCATGTAGACCGGCGGATAGAAGTGATGATGGGTGTCGATCAGCTTGGCCGGCGCGGCTTGTGCCGCCGCGTCTTCACCGGGCAGCAGCGTCGTGGCGCCGACAGCCGCGGCGCTGGCGAGAAATGTCCGGCGTGAGACGCAGCAGCTGCAGGTGGCTGAGAATCGATGCGCGTTCTTTGGCGTGGTCATATGTCCCTCCCGGCTTTTTTCGCCGACGATGTTACACCGTCAGCGCCATAACTGGAATGCGACCAGCGCTGCCAGCATGATGCCGCTGCCCAGCCCCTGGAGCGGCGTGATCACCTCGCCGAGAATGAGCGCGCTGAGCACCGTTGCCACCAGCGGCTCCAGGTTCATGATCAGTGCGCTGCGGAACGGCCCGATGCGCGTCGTCGAAATATACAGCGTCAAAACCGCAACCGCGGTGCAGACGCTGACGATGGCAACCGCGATCCAGCCGTAGGCGGTCTGCGGCGCTTGCCAATGCATGGTCGCGGCGGCGGCAGCGGCAAAAATCGCCGTGGAAGAAATCAGCGAATACCACGTCGTCAACCGGGGATCGAGTTTTTGCAGCTCGGTGCGCGCGACCAGGAGAAACACCGTGCGGCATAGCGCGGCGCCGATGGCAAACGCCAATCCCGCGACCGACAAATGCTGCGGATAGGCGCCGATCGTCAGCGCCAGGCCGAAGAACGCCACCAGCGCGGCGAGCATGCCCTGCCAGCCAAGCCGCTCCACGCCGAACAGCGCGGCGCCGATTCCGGTCAACAGCGGATAGATGAAATAGGTGAGAACGGCGATCGGCACGGTGATGAGATCGATCGCCTTGAACAGGCCGTAGACGATTGCCGCAAACAGCACGCCGAGCCCGAGTGCGATGGCCCGCGTACGCGGCGTCGCCGGCAGCGGCGGCGCGCCGATACGCAGATACAAAAATAAAATGCCCACACCGGCGACGCCGCGGGCCAGCGCCAGCGTCAGCACGTCGGCGCCGGCGGCGAGAGCCACCTTGGCGAAAGTATCGCCGATGCCGAATGCCGCCGCGGCGATGATGCCCGGCCCAAGAGCGTAAAGCCGCTCGCGCACGCTGCCTGATCCCATCGGCGTTTACTGATGAATGAGCGTGCCGGAGCCGAGCTCGGTGAACAATTCGAGCAGCACCGCATGCGGCACCTTGCCGTCGAGGATGACGACGCCTTCGACACCGTGATCGAGCGCCTCGATGCAGGTTTCCACCTTGGGGATCATGCCGCCCGAAATGGTGCCGTCGGCGATCAGGCGCCGCGCCTCGTCGACCGACAGCTCCTTGATCAGGCTCTTCGACTTGTCGAGCACGCCGGGCACGTCGGTGAGCAGCAAGAGGCGCTTGGCCTTGAGCGCGGCGGCAATTGCGCCCGCGAAAGTGTCGGCATTGACATTGAAGGTACCGCCATTGGCCGCGGCGGCGACCGGCGCCAGCACCGGAATGAGCTCGCGGCCGAGAATCTGCGTCAGCACCGTGGTGTCGACTTTTTCCGGTTCGCCGACATAGCCGAGATCGATGACTTTCTCGATCGCGGAGTCCGGATCGATCACGGTGCGGGTGAGCTTGCGCGCCACCACCATGTTGCCGTCCTTGCCGCACAAGCCGACCGCCTTGCCGCCGGCCTCGTTGATGTAGCCGACCATCTGCTTGTTGATAGAGCCGGCCAGCACCATTTCGACGATTTCCAGCGTCTTGGCGTCGGTGATGCGCAAGCCGGCGGCGTATTGCGACTGCACGCCGACCTTTTTCAACATCGCCTCGATCTGCGGCCCGCCGCCATGCACCACGATCGGATTGATGGCGGTCTGCTCCAAGAGCACGATGTCGCGGGCGAAGTCGCGGGCGAGATGCTCATCGCCCATGGCGTGGCCGCCGTATTTCACGACGATGATCTCCTCGTCGTAGCGCTGCATATAGGGCAGCGCTTCCGACAGGATACGGGCCTGCACCTCAGGGCTAACGGGGTCGCTCTGGCTCATCGGATCGGCTTTCCCGGCAAGTGGCGCTGCCTATGTAGCGATGGCTACGCTGCGCGACAACTCATTCGGCAGGAGCAGCCTCCGCAGGAATCGGCCCGATATAGGTCGAGGCCGGGCGGATCATGCGGCCGGTTTGCCGCTGCTCCATGGCGTGCGCCAGCCAGGCGGCACAGCGCGCGACGGCGAAGACCGGCGTAAAAGCCTGGCGCGGCAGGCCGATGGCGTCGAGCAAAAGGCCGGCGTCCATCTCGATATTGGCTTCGACCCTGCGGCCGGGTTTACGGCGCTGCAGCGCCGCGACCGCGCGGCGCTCGACGTCGATGACAAAGCCGAGCCGCGCGGCTTCCGGATCAAGGCGCCGCAGCGCCGCGCGCAACAGGTCGGCGCGCGGATCGCGATGGCGGAAGATGCGATGACCGAAGCCCATCAGGCGGCCGCCGGAAGCAAGTTTTTGCTCGATCCAGCCGTCGACGTCGCCGCTCGCCTCGATCTCGTCGAGCATATCGAGCGCGAGCCCCGGCGCGCCGCCGTGCAGCGGGCCGCAAAACGCGCAATAGCCGCCCAGCACCGCGGCGGCGAGCGAGGCGCGCGACGAGACGACGACGCGCGCCGCGAAGGTGGAGTTGCCAAGCCCGTTGTCGATCACGGTGGCGAGATAAGTATCGAGCGCGGCTGCGCGTTGCGGCGCGACCGGCGCGCCGGCGATCATGTGCAAAAGATCGGCGGCGGTGGCGAGCGACGGATCGGGTGCGATCGGCGGCTTGCCGGCATGGCTGCGCACGAGGACCGCGATCGCCACCGGCAAGGTCGCGAGAATAGCCGTGGGCTCGGCGTCGTCCGGCAACGCCGCAAGCGCGATGCGCAAACCTTCGGCCAGCGGCCGCGGCGCCGCGCAGCCAAGCCATTCGCCGCTCCGCGCGAACGCAGCGGCGCGCGCGTCGGCAAGCGCTTGACACATGCCGGCGCGGGTGAGATCGCGGCCGGCAAAGCCCTCCCACATCATCGCCACCGCGCCTTCATAGCCGTGCTCGGCGGCAAGGCTTTCGATGGTGTGACCGCGCACCCAGACCGCGCCGGTTTCGCCATCGGCATGGCTCAGCACCGTTTCGGCCGCTATCACGCCTTCCAGCCCGTCGTTCATGACCGGTGTCCCCGGATGTCTTTAGTTCGTGCACCGCGCTCGGCCAGAAGCCGCGCGATGGCGGCGCGCAATAGATCAATGCCGGCGCCGGTCCGCGCCGAGGTGGCGATCAAGTCGGGAAACGCCGCCGGTCGCTTTCGTATCGCCGCTTTGACCGCTTCGGTGCGCTCGGCGAGCGCCGCTTCCTCGATCTGGTCGCATTTGGTCAGCACGATCTCGTGGCTGACGGCGGCTTTGCTCAGCGTATCGAGAATGGTGTCGTCGACATCTTTCAGCCCATGCCGCGCGTCGATCAAGACATAGACTCGCGCCAGCGTGGCCCGGCCGCGCAGATAGTCATGGATGAGATCAGTCCAGGCAGCGACCTTGCTCTTGGCCACCGCCGCATAGCCGTAACCCGGCATGTCGGTCAGCACGAGCCGACCCGAGCCACCGAAGAAGATCAGCTGCTGGGTACGGCCCGGCGTATTCGAGGTGCGCGCCAGCGCGCGGCGGCCAGTCAGCGCATTGATCAGACTCGACTTGCCGACATTGGAGCGGCCGGCAAACGCTATCTCCGGCGCACTCATCGGCGGCACCGAGTCGAGCCCGCCCGCCGCGGAAATAAAATCCCACTCGCCGGCAAATAAGAGCCGGCCAGCCTCGATCTCGGCAGCGGAAAAATCGGCCATGGTATCGGCTCTGCGTTCGCCCGCGATGCTCATGTCAGGGATCCGTCGCCAGCGGCCGCGCGACGGCACCGGCATCGTATCGCCCACAATGGCCCGCCGAAAAAGCAAAAAGGGGACATCGCGTCCCCTTTTTCTAACCAAAGCCGGATGAACGCAGCGCGCTAGGCGGCCGCCTCGGCGATGCGGTCGCGCCATTTGCTCGAAGCCGGCGCATAGGCCGGGTTCTTGGTGCTGCCCTGGTAGCGCACGGCAGCCGCGACCGCGGAAATGCCGATCCGCCCATAGCAGCCGGCCAGCACCGTGCCTTCGCCGTGGATCTTGCGGTCATTGCTCTTTTTTACATTGGTCTTTTTGGCCAAATCGGCGAACGCCACTTGCATTATGAAACCCCATTTCCATCCCGGTGAGTGATGCTCAAAACATAAGCGGCGAGTGCGGCGGAAATGGGCGGCAAATCGTGCGCTGTCGTGACATTTCGACCGGACTCACGGCGGCACCAGATACCAGCCATGGTAAACCCTTGCTTAATGGGTGCGGCGTATCCTGGCCGCGACTGATGGGTTTGGACACGAATAAGCCGATTATCCAAGGCAACCTCAGGATAGTGCGGCATTCCTGCAACACTCGCGCCGAACTGTACGGGACAGACACCTTATCGGCTGGAAACAGCAACGCGATTTGGTTATTGGAATCGAGGCTAGTCGGCGGGGCGGGCGTGAGCGGGGCTGTGGGAAGTAGGCGACCATGACCATGCGTACGATAGCATTTCTGATTATGGGTCTGATGCTCGGCGGCTGCATGCAGGAGACGCTTGAGCCGGCGACTCAAGTCTCCTGGAAGCCGCGCGACAAGGAACTGATGTCGAACCTGCCCTATGCGCAGGCGTCGATACCCGAGCCCTATCGCCGGCACCTCGTCAGCTTCGACCGCAAGGAAGCGCCGGGTTCGATCATCGTCGATAGCGACAACAAGTTCCTCTATTACGTGCTGCCGAACCATCAGGCCGTCCGCTACGGCATCACCGTCGGCGAAGACGCGCAGGTGTGGAGCGGCATCGCCAAGGTTGGCCGCATGGAAGAATGGCCGGGCTGGACGCCGACGCCCGGCGAGCAGCAGCGGCTCGGCCCGTTGCCGGCTTTCGTCAGCGGCGGCCCGCATAATCCGATGGGCGCGCGCGGCCTGTACCTGTTCTCCAGCAACAAGGACACGCTGTACCGCATCCACGGCACCAATCAGCCGGAATATATCGGACAGGCGATCTCGTCGGGCTGCATCCGCATGACCAACGAAGACGTCATCGACCTTTACAGCCACGTCAAAATGGGCACCATCGTCGTGGTGCTGGCGCCGCAAAGCCAACCGATGGCGCCGGCGCGCGTCGCCAGCGGCCTGGATTCAGCAGCGAGGCCAAACTAGGCCAACAAAGTTTTCGCGTCGGGGGATGCGACGGCGCCGACTTCGGTCGGCGCCGTTTCTTTTTGGCGAAGCCGAGCGGGCGCGTGACGCCGGCGGCTTGCACGGCTGCCTACCACCGTGCCAGCATCGCTGCCATTGCATGGAGGCTTGCGATCATGCCGAACATCACGATGCTGGACATCGAGGAGCTGCGGAAGACCAAGCTGAAACCCTATATCGACAAGTGCCTCGAGCACCGCGCGCCGGATCCCGGCTTTCACGCCATGATGGGTCACAACATCGACCTGTGCGAGGCGATGTTCGTGGCCTGGGATGCCTGCTTCAACAAAGGCCGCATTCCACACCCGCTCAAGGAAGTCATCCGGGTTCAGCTGTCCCGCGCGGCGAGCTGTACGTATTGAGGCAATGTCCGGTCTGCTTCGGCGAAGCGACAGGGATTATCGGAAGAACTGCTCGACGAAGGCATCGACAATTATGCCGAGAGCGGGCGCTTCACCGACGCGGAGAAGATCGCGCTGCGTTACAGCGAGCTGATGTCGGTTGATCCCGACGCGGTCGATGCCGCCTTTTTCGACGAGCTGCGCAAGCACTACAGCGACGAAGAGATCGTCGAGCTTGGCGCCTTCATCGGCTTCAATCTCGGCTATCACACGTTTTTCGGCACGCTGAAATTCTATCCGCTGTTCTCGCCCGACGGCCGCCTGGTGAGCCAAGCGGAGTCGGAAAAGCTCTATGGGGCGGCGCCGGCCTCGCTGCAAAAACCGGAGGCCGCGGAATGAGCCACATTGCGCCGCTGCCGCTGGACGCGATCACCGATCCCGAATTGCGCGCGCTGATCGCCGAGGGCGAAGCCTTGGGCGTACCGAACGACCTGTTTGGACGCATCGTCGCACGCGCGCCAGAGCAGGCCGTGCCGCTGCTGCGCGCGCTATTGATGAGCCACGCGCAAGGCAATGTCGATCACAAGCTCAAGGAGATCATGCGTATTCTGCTGGCGCGTTTTGCGGGCGACAAGTATTTCGCCAGCCTGCGCTCCAACAAAGCGCGCGCCATGGGCCTGACGGAAACCCGCATCGACGACGGCTGTTTCGCCTACGAAGACAACGGCAACGGTTTTAGCGAAGCCGAGAAATGCGCGCTGCGCTACGCCGACCTGATGTTTCTCGACGCCAATCAGGTGGACAAGGCATTCTATGATGAGATGAAGAAGCACTGGAGCGAGGCGCAAATCATGGAGCTCGGCGCCTTCATCGCCTTCCACTACGGCATGGCGATGTTCATGCGCTCGCTGGGCGCGAAGGCGGCGCTTTAAGCACCAAGCTCGATATGCACGATCTCCGGCGGCACGCCCAGCCGCGCCGGGATGATGCTGGTGCCGAGCCCGCCGGAGACGATCAGGTGCCGCTCGTCCTCGACGACGTGGCCGTAGGCGAAGCGCGCGCCGTATTTCGACGGCACGAAGTGCGGCCACAGGAACGGCACGCGGATCTGGCCGCCATGGGTATGGCCGGCCAGCGTCAGCGCGACGCGCTCCGGCACCCGCGGGAAAATGTCCGGCTCGTGGACCATGAGCAGGACCGGATCGTCGGTCTTGATGCGCGACAGCGTTAGCGGCAGATCGTCGACGCCGCGATAGCGGCCGTGGCCGAGCGGAATGGCCAATTGGTCGCCGATGCCGGCGAGCCAGAAGCGCTGCCCCGCCGGACCGAGCAGAACGGCATCGTTTTCCAGCACCGGAATCTTTACGCCGGCAAGCGCTGAGCGCACACCTTTGAGGTCGTGCCACCAGTCGTGATTGCCGAGGATGGCCCAGGTGCCGAACGGCGCATTGAGCCGCGCCAGCTCCGCGGCCCAGACCGGATCGGGCACCTTCGTGATGGCGAAGCGGTACGAGGCGATGAAGTCGCCGAGCAGCAGCACGATGTCGGAATTAAGCGCGCTCGCCCGATCGACAATGCGGCGGATATGTTCGAGCTGCATATCGGGACCGCCGGCATGAAGATCCGCGATCACGGTGATGGAAAGCTTGCGGCCCGTAGGCCAGCCCGGCAAAGCCGGCGCGTAGCGCGTGACGACGAGGCCGTCGGGTTCGATTGCCGCGGCATAGACCACGGTCCCCGCCGACAGTCCAACCAAACCCGCCGCGCCGACAAGCACGCGGCGGCGCGTGACGCGCGGCTTGGCGGTGGGCACGGGCCGTCGCGCGGTTCCTGGCGGGATGTCGGCTTTCATGGGCGGCTTATAGCGTGCAAGTGATGACAGTGTGTTACCGCGCCTTCACGTCTGCGCGAGGCGCGCGCCGTTAACCCAATCCAGCGTCTTGTCGAGCGCGCGGCTGAGCCGGTCGAACAATTCGTCGATCTCGGCCGCGCTGATGATGAGCGGCGGGCATAGCGTCAAAACGTCGCCCAGCACTGCGCGCACGATCAAGCCTTCGGCTTCGGCGAACTGCACCGCTTTGGCGGCGACGCCGTGCTGCGGGGCGAAGGCACGCTTATCGCGCTTGTCGGCGACGAGTTCCACGCCGCCGATCAGGCCGAGGCCGCGCGCCTCGCCGACCAGCGGATGCGTATTGAGCGCGGCGAGCCGGGCCTGGAATTGCGGCGCCCGCGCGGCTGCAGTTTCGAAGATGCGGTCGCGCGCATAGATTTCGAGCGTCTTGAGCGCCACCGCGGCCGATACCGGATGGCCGCCGTAAGTGAAGCCGTGGCCGAACACGCCGATCTTTTTGCTCTCGGCGAGCAGCGCCTGATACATCGCCTCCTGAATCATCACGCCGGCGATCGGCAGGTAGGCCGACGACAGCGCCTTGGCGATCGAGATCGAGTGCGGCTTGAAGTTCAGCTTTTCGCAGCCGAACGCCGTGCCGAGCCGGCCGAAGCCACAAATCACTTCGTCGGAGATCGTGAACACATCGTATTTGGTGCAGACCGCCATGATCTTTTCGAAATAGGTTTTCGGCGGCACGATCACGCCGCCAGCGCCCATCACCGGCTCGGCAATGAACGCCGCCACCGTGTCGGGGCCTTCCTTGACGATCAGCGCGTCGAGCTCGTCGGCAAGGCGCGTGGCGAATTGCTCCTCGCTCTCGCCATCTTGCGCGAAACGGTAATGATGCGGACAGCTGGTATGCAAAAAACCCGGCAGCGGCAGATCGAAGTCGCGATGATTGGCCGGCAGCCCGGTCAGCGACGCCGCCACGATGGTGACGCCGTGATAGCCCTTCACGCGGCTGATGATTTTCTTTTTGTTCGGCCGGCCGAGCGCGTTGTTGAGATACCAGACCAGCTTGACCTGGGTGTCGTTGGCCTCCGACCCGGAATTGCAAAAGAAAACCTTGGAGATCGGCACCGGCGCGATCTCTTTCAGTTTTTCCGCAAGCTCGATGGCCGGATCGTGACTCTTGCCGGTGAACAGATGGGCGAAGGAGAGCTTGCGCATCTGCACCGCCGCCGCCTCGACCAGTTCCTCGTTGCCGTAGCCGAGCGCGGTGCACCACAGCCCCGCCATGCCTTCGATATAGGGCTTGCCCTCGGTGTCGTAGACATAGACGCCCTGGCCGCGCTCGATGATGAGCGGCCCGGTGTCGCGAAAGCTGGACAGATTGGTGTAAGGGTGCACCAAGGTCTCGACGTCGCGGGTGGCGAGATTGCTGAGCGGGGGCATGAAAATCCTTTGACGATCCCGAAGGATGTGCCGCCATTGTGGCGCGCTGTTGCCCAAGCCGTCAAAGCCGGATCATTCCGGCTTGATGCCCGCGGCCTTGATGATCGGCCACCACTTGTCGATTTCGGACCTGTGAAAAGCGCCCAGCGCCTGCGGCGTCTGCTGTTCGCGCGGCGGAATCTCCTGGCCGAGATCGTCCAACCGCTGGCGCACTCCAGCGTCGGCCAGAGCAGCGACCGCGGCGGCATTGAGCTTGGCGACGATGGCGTCGGGCGTCGCTTTCGGCACCCAGAACGCCTGCCAGAACGACAGCGCCAGTTCCGGCACGCCGGCCTCCTCGATGGTCGGGATGTCGGGCGCGGGCGCCCAGCGCGTCTTCGCCAGCATGGCGAACGCCTTGACCGAGTTGCTCTTCAGGTAAGGCAGCATCTGCGAGGCTTCGGCGCCCATGCGCAGGTCGATCTGGCCGCCGAGCAGATCGGTCAGTGCCGGCGCCGCGCCGCGATAGGGCACCAGCTGGATTTGCGTGCCGGTGAGTTTCTGAAAATAAATGGCGCCGACCTGACTCGGACTGCCGACGCCGATGGTGCCCGACGTCGCCTTGCCGGGATTGGCTTTGAGCCAGGCGATCAGCTCCCGCACATTGTTCGCCGGCAGCGACGTCCTGCCGACCAGCATCAGCGGCGAAAACGCCAACAGCGCCACCGGCGCGAAATCGTTCTTCACATCGAACGACACCGGATAGACCGCCGGCGTGCCGACGAGGCTCGTCCAATTGCCGAGGATCACGGTGTAACCGTCGGGCTCGGCGCGCGCGACGCGGGCCGCCGCGATGCTGCCGCCGGCGCCGCCGACATTCTCGATGACCAGCGGCTGGCCGAGCGATATCCGCATCGGCTCGGCCAAAAGCCGCGCCAGCGTATCGACCGGCCCGCCGGCCGGAAACGGCACGATGATCGTGATCGGCCGCGTCGGATAATCCTGCGCCAAAGCGACGCCCGACAGTACGGATGCGGTGGCAACGGCGCCCGCCAATGACAGAAATGCCCGGCGCGGAAGTTTCATCGCGCGTCTCCCGGAGCGCGCACGATAGCAGCCGTGCTTTGCAATCGATAGGGCTTGCCTAGTCCAGCCTCACCTTGTTCTCGTAGAACGTCCACAACAACGCAAACAGCCGCGGATTGAAGGTGCCCGCGGCGCAGTCCCGCGCCTCGTCTTCACTCAGAGGAATGGCGCCGCCCATGATCTCGGCTTGCAACTGGATTTGCGCGTTCTCTTCCAAAAACGTGCAGGCGAAAAACGCTTCCTCCGCGGTGGCGCCAACCACGACGCTGCCGTGGCCGCGCATCTGCGCGACGCGGTGGTTGCCGAGCGCGCGCGAAAGGTCGGCGGCTTGGCTGTCCAAAACCACAAGCCGCGGATTGTCCCAGGTCGGCACGCCGGTGCAGAGAAAAGCGCCGTGCAGAAACACCGGCTTCAAGGGCTTGCCGGCAACGCCGAGCGCGCGCGCGTGCGGCGCGTGCAGATGGCAGACGCACATGGCATCGGGCCGGTCGCGATGGATTTGCGTGTGAATGCGCCATTCCAGCGGCACCAGGCCGCCGGGATGCTCGATGATGGTGCCGTCGATATTGTAGGTAAAAATCTGTTCCGGGCGGACCGTGGTTTTTTCGGTGCTGGCGCCCGGACTGATGAAGCACTTATCTGTGCCCGGCACGCGGATCGAGACGTGGCCGAACATTCCGATCGTGCCTTGCAGGTTCAACATGCGCGTCAGTGTGGCGGTCTTTGCACGCAATATTTCTTCTTCGCTCATTCCATTCCTCATTATTAGCTTATGGAGGCCGTACGGTTTCGCCTAAAGAGTGTTGGCGACGCCGGCCCGTTTGATGAGATCGCCCCAGCGGTCGATTTCGGACGCCAGAAACTTTTGCAGCTCTGCGGGCGCCGGAGTTTGAACCGGAACGGTGCCGAGCTTAATCATCAGCGATTGCACCTCGGTCGCGGCGACGGCCTTCTTAAGTTCCGCGTTCAGCCGCTCGACGATCGGCTTCGGCGTCGCTGCAGGTGCGCAGATCAGGGTCCAGCCGACTGCGTCGAAGCCGGGCACGCCCGCTTCGTCGATTGTCGGAACATCGGGCAGCGCCGGAACGCGGATGGTCGAGGACACCCCGAGCGGCCGCACCGTGCCGGCATTGATCTGCCCCATCACGCTGCCGGCATCGGCGAACATCAGCGCCACGTGACCGGCCATGACGTCGTTGAGCGCAAGCGGCGCGCCGCGATAGGACACGCCGGTCATTTCCGTGCCGGTCATGACCTGGAACAACTCGCCGGCCAGATGGATCGCCGATCCGGGGCCGCCGTGGCCGAAATTGATCTGGCCGGGTTTTGCTTTCAACAGCGCCACCAGCTCCGACACCGAATGAACCGGCAATTTCGGGTCGACCACCAGCACCAGCGGCGTGCGGAAGATGAGCGCCGCCGCCTGCAGGTCCTTGAGCGTGTCGTACGGTAACGCTTTGACCAGGGTCGGATTGGCCGCAAGCGAGCTCGCCGCGGCCAAGAGCGTCTGTCCGTCAGGCGTTGCCTTGACGACGTCGCCCGCGGCCAAGACGCCACCGGCGCCGGCGCGATTCTCGACGACGATCGGCTTGCCGAACTGCTCCTGCAGCCGTCCCGCCATCGCCCGCACGACGACGTCGATGCTGCCGCCCGCCGGGAACGACACGATGAAGGTGATCGGACCGGACGGAAATTCCGCGGCGCGCGCCGGCAAGCTCGTCGTCGCGCATACGCCGCCGAGAACTTTTAACAGATGACGCCGTGTCGGCATTTCCCCCGTCCCAATCTTCGCCGCCGCTCAAGAGCGGCGATCGTTGTAGTGCTGAATTCTTATAGAGGCGCAGCGGCGGACCACACTAGTCCATGGCCCATGCCGGCAGGGGTTGCCATCGCGTCCAACACTCACGCCGCCAGGAAGGTGCGATGATCCGCCACGCCCACAGCGCCGGCAACACCAGGATGAAGACGACAGCGCCGATGGCAAATCCGCAAAGCGCCGCACGCGGGTCATGCGCCAGGCCGCGCCAAAACGTCAGCAGGATAAAAACGGCTTCGAGGACATAGAGCGGCGTCGATTTGAGACCCGGATTGGGGCGATAGCCGAGAGCATAGAGGCCCCAATGCGAGATCAAGGTGTCGGCCAGCCGCGCCCCAATCAAAATCCCCAGCGCGCGGACCGGTGCCGGCGCCGACAAATCGCCGTGCCACGGCAGCCAACCGGCTATGCCCGCGAGCCCCACGCCCCACAGAGCGAGCGTCAGTATCACCGTGAACAGCAAGAACCCGACCAAATTGGGCAGCCGAAGGCCAACGACCGCGCCGAAAACGCGCCACAGCGGCGCTGCTTCGCCGCGCCATTCCTGGTAGGTGTGCACGCCGGTAAACACCCAGTCGAGGCCCAGGATGAGGAAGAGCGCGACGGCAGAGGGACCGAAAACGGATACCTTGTCCAAATGATCCAAAATCGCGGCCATGGCTTCGTCTCCTTGTGCTCGACGTCATTGCGAAAAAGCGATCACCTCTGCTGTAGGAAAAGCCTGTCTTGATCCTGAGCGGCCTCTGAGCGACAGTTTAGGGGAGGCACGGAAAATAAGTAAGGTATTTGGGTAGGAGGGCATGGCAATGAAGCGAACCTCGTTCGGCTTGGCATTGCTGATTCTGATCGCCGGCGTGGGCGCGGCACCCGCGCAAACCATGAGCTACGCCGAGGCAATTTCGCAGATCGCCACGGTGTGCAAAAACGACATTGCCCGATACTGCAAGGGCGCCCCGCTCGGCCCGCGCCTGCGCGCGTGCTTCGACGCCAATGCGGCT
>Ga0193726_1000261_pt1 | contig 67037 bp, 47 predicted proteins | sample H2c1metaG_FD_144928 | JGI IMG/M metagenome (GOLD analysis project Ga0193726, IMG submission 144928) | Soil microbial communities from a riparian zone of the East river system, Colorado, United States - H2c1 | ecosystem: Environmental > Terrestrial > Soil > Riparian zone | place: USA: East River... | reverse complement strand
CTAAGCTATTCAACAGATCCCGACTATCGCCTTTCTCAACGCGTAGAAAGCTTCGTCGAGACCTTTCACCGTCTGAAGACGCCACCTGGAATCACGCTGAAGCCGGTTCAGGTCTGCCGCGACGGCAGCGACTTCTCGGTTGAGCGTGCGGTGAGAGAAAGCATTGGTTCAAAGGAAGGTGTCGTCGATACCCTGATCGAAAGTTACCTGAAGCAATCCGAATACCTGGTCGTGATGTGTTCTTCTAAAGCACCCATTTCTCGGTATGTTGGATTCGAAATCGATTGGTTTCTAAAGAACAAAGGATGGGATCATGTTCTGCTTGCGGTAACCGAAGGCAGAGATCCCGCCAGCACTCCCGCCGAGGTTTTCCCCCAATCGGTGATCAAAGCCGGGCTGCACCTTAAACCTTTTTACGACCTGCGCGGCTTCAAGGGCCGTGCGGCCAGAGGGTGGATTAAGGTGCGCGATCCGGAAGAAGAACTGGCCAATCTGGCGGCGTTTCTGCATGAGGGCACAAGCGGGAGGCTCATGCCGATCTGGCAGCGTGAGGCCGTGCGCAAAGCGCGCAACGAACGCATGGTGTTTGCCAGCGCCGCAATCGTTTTTGCAGCGGTGGCGGGGATCGCCCTCTGGCAGCGCAATCTTGCCACCAGGGCTCGAGAACGCGCGGAGCGGGCCCTGGCGGAGTCGAGAGCGCGCGAACTGGTCCTATTTGCAGAGGCGAACATCGAAAAAGATGCGCAGCTCAGTCTGCTCCTGGCCATCGAGGCGCGCCGGCAGGCAGCAATATCTGGCGCCCCGACTATGCAGAGTGTCGTTTCCATTCTGCGCCGTGCGGTCCTGGCTACGCCCCATCGGATCGGTTCCCACATCGAGGGCATCGAATGCTTCGCACTGCGTCCGGGCGGAGGATCGGTCGCCGTGGGAACTCAAAATTCTGGTGTGCTTGAGTTGTCGTTAAAGGATGGCGCCGTTGTCCGGCACTACCCATCGACCGGCTGGGTGGACACTGTGGCTTGGAGCCCGGACGGTTCCTCGCTTGCCGCCGGCACGCGTGACAGCTTGATCTTCATCTTCGATACCAGTAGCGGCCAAACGCTCAACCGTGTGAAGTTCGATGCTGAGCCTCAATCGGTGCACTGGCGTGTAAACACCCGACAGCTTGCCATCGGATTGGCCATGGGAGATGCAAGCAAGACAAAAATTTACGATGACGAAAGCAAGCGGGAACTTTTCGAGGTTAGCGGGATGCGCGCGGCGTGGAGCCCGGACGGAAAGCTTCTAGCCACGGGCGGCGGGGATGGATCGGTACACATTTATAACGAATCAGGGCGAGAACTAGCCGCCATGCCCGGGCATGATCGATATGTCCACAAGGTGGTCTGGCAGCCCGACGGACGCTTATTCGCCACCGCGAGTGTGGACAATTACGTGATGGTGTGGGATTCGCAGGAGCATAAGCGGGTGGCGCGCCTGGAAAATGAATTCGCGCTCAGTGCGGCCTGGAGCATCGACGGGAAAACTCTTGCCAGCGGAGCCGGCACGCAATTCGTGAAGGTGTGGGAGACTGGATCGTTTGCGGAGATCTTCAAACTTACCGAATCCCAAACCATTACTGGCGATCCGGTATCCGGATCGAGCGCGGCCGGCTACGTGCTTGATGTGGCATGGGGGCCAGACGGCAAGACGTTTGTGGTTTCCGACCGAGCGGGCGGGCTGCTGGTTTATGCAGCCTCTCTTCTCTATGCAAAGACGGATGCAGAGTGGTTGGCCACGGCAGAACATCAAGTCCAGCGCGACTTCACCCCACAGGAAGCCAAGGAGTTCGGTCTAGAAGGCAAAGCGGGAAATCCTTGAACGCCCAGGCAGCACTTCGATGATCGATTGCGATTCCCGGGAGAGACGTACGTCATAGGCGCGCGTGCTGATCTGACATTTGTCCAAAAGGGAATTAAACAGGTCCGCATAAGATTGCGGAACCAGGCCAGCTGGACGAAGATCGCTCTTCAGAATTCTTTCGTTTTGCCAAACTGCAATCGCTTTCTGTGCGCATGAATCACGCACGTTTCAAATAGCGATGAGATACCAGAAATCGCTCCATCACAGCACACTCAGCGAGAAGCCGGATGCCTCCGGACATTTGCTGGGGTAAGCCGCAGGGGTTGTGCCTGGGACTGTAGATTTCGCTACACCGTCAGCCTGGAATTTGCCGGGTGTTAAGTTTTTCTTTTCCAGGGGACTCTTCGAGAGGCCAATCAGTGATTTCGGTGCAGGAACGGTGGTTGGGAGAGTTCTACCCCGGCCCGGGTACTGAAGCTCCAAGGATGTCGGACGAAGAATCGATCAGCGCCCCTTTCGAGGGGTCCTGCTCGAATTCTTCTGTGGTAGGCGCTTGGACTTTCGCCACTGGGTCCTTGTCTTTCCACCAGCGCGTTTTGTACTGTTGCAAAAATCAAAGATGTTGTTGCAGCCGGACCTGTAAGCCGAATTTTGTCTGCGGGATTGCTCCCGCAGGACGATCATTCCTCTGGGCCCAGCATTACTGCGGGGCTCAAGCGACCTACCCGGAGGTTTGACGCACCGAGCCGGCACGTCCCGAGCGAACCCGGGTTCCTCCCTATTTGGTCTTGCTCCGTGTGGGGTTTGCCATGCCCGCGGCATTACTGACGCGGCGGTGCGCTCTTACCGCACCTTTTCACCCTTACCCTGGCGTTGCCGCCGGGGCGGTATATTCTCTGTGGCACTCTCCGTCGGACGGGCTTGAACCCGGCCTCCCGGACGTTATCCGGCACACTGCTCTGCGGAGTTCGGACTTTCCTCCCTCATCCCTTGACGGGATCAGAGCGATCGTCCGGTCCGGCTGCCAACCTAAGCATTATATGCGAGAGGCGGAAACTCCGTCGGTCTTTGGTCCGAGGCCGTTGGAGTTTCCTAGAGTCGTACCAGCCTCAACCCACAATCGAACCCACACCTCACTGCACCAGATGCCTGCACACTCCTGGTGCCGACAGATATTTCCCCTGCGCCGCCAGGGTTTCGTCGCTGCCCCCTCGCCTGTACAGATCGAGGGTCGTCTGAATTTTTGCATGACGGTTCGACGGGCCCCACGGCGCGGCAAAGATGGGCTAAACTTTCACAAATCCGCCGCCCTGCTAGACTGGATTGTTAGTTGCTTTGACGTCCTCGGCCGGTTCTGGAAAAGCCGGGAGCGGCAGGACGACAAGCCGACGCGTCTCCCACGGATGATTCAACACTTCGCCTCCCTGTTCGAGATCATCGCAGTGCTGGGCACGCTTTCCAGCATCGGGTATTACCTTATTTGTTTGTGGAGCGCCGTGAATTTTTTGCAGGAGCAAAAGGCGGCGGGCGGCGCCGCCCGCTTCACAGCGGTGCTGCCGGCCTCGATCCTGAAGCCGCTGAAGGGAACGGATCCCGGGATGTATGAGAGCCTTCGCAGTCATTGTCTGCAGGACTACCCGGAATACGAAATTATCTTCGGCGTCAGCGACGCCAACGATCCCGCAGTCGAGGTGGTCGAGCGACTCAGAAGTGAATTTCCTCAGCAAGCGATCAAGTTGGTGGTCTGCGGCCAGAGTCTGGGGAGCAACACCAAAGTCAGCAATTTGGCGCAGATGCGGATCGAATCCCGCTACGAATATCTCGTAGTAAACGACAGCGACATCCGAGTCGGGCCGGACTATGTGCGGCGAGTGGTGTCACCGCTTGTCGATCCTAGAAATGGGCTGGTCACTTGCCTGTATCGAGGCGTGGCCAGTCCGACCTTGGGTTCGCGTCTCGAATCCCTGGGCATCAGTACAGATTTTTGCGCCGGGGTGCTCACGGCGCGCAGCCTGGAGGGTGGCATTCGTTTTGGGCTTGGTTCTACTCTGGCTTTTCGAGCCGCGGACCTGCGAGCGATGGGCGGATTTGAATCTCTAGTCGATTATCTTTCTGACGATTATGAAATAGGCAAACGCATCTCGACGCTGGGTCGCGAAGTGAAGCTTTCTGAAGTTGTGGTGGAGACGTTCCTTCCCGCGTACACGTTGCGCGGATTCCTCGATCATCAGTTGCGTTGGGCGCGCTGCATCCGCGACTCGCGACGCTGGGGATACACGGGACTGCTTCTGACTTTCGGCCTGCCCTGGGCCCTGCTGGCGCTGATTGCCGCCAAGGGAGCGGCATGGGCTTGCCTGCTGCTGGGCGTCGCGGCAGGTATCCGTCTGGCAATGGCAATCGTAATTGGAAGGGACGTCCTGCAAGATCCCGAAGTCGTTCGCTGGGTTTGGCTGCTTCCCCTGCGCGACTTGGTGGCGCTGTTGGTGTGGATCGCTAGTTTTGCCGGTCATACCGTGGTCTGGCGCGGTGATCGCTTCCATCTGAAGCACGGCAGGCTATCACGTCTTGCCTCGTGACCGGGGGCTGCGGCGTGGCCCGCGGATTGATCGCCGGCGGCCAGGCGAACAACAGCCTGCTACACTGCGGGCCCGCGGGCGCCGGGTGGTTCATGATTCATCGCTTCGAATCGCCCATCCGTTTGAAGACGGTATCTGCGTCCGCGCCAGGTGATGGTATTGCCGAAGAATCCTGCGATCCAGAAGCAGAGTCCAGCCAGGTCTTCCAGGGGCAGCAGCAGCCAATTCAGTTTCGCTTTCAGTACCCGAGACGAGACAACATACGCCGCCAGTCCGCGCACCAGCAGCGTCAGCGGCAACGCCGGCCACCAGGCTGGATGCGCAATGCAGACCAGCAACGCCAGCGGCAAAGGCATCGTGAACAGCTGCCCGAGGTATCCCAGGGGTCGCGAACGCCGCGTGCTCCGAGTCCAACGCAAACGGTGGGCAGCATTTTCGCGCCAATCTGTGCTACCGATGTGATGCTCGATGACATACGAAGAGAGGGTTACGCCGTGTCCGGCGTCGGCGGCAAACTTGCCCATCATAAAGTCTTCCGCGAGGTAGTCTTTCAGCCGATTGAATCCCCCAATGGAAGTCAACACTGTCTTGCGAGCGGCAATCGTCGGGCCCACCGCGAATTGCATTCCTGCAAGCATTCGTGCCACCAGGATTCCGGCCATGAAATCTGTGTTCATGCCGATCGCCTCGAGACGCGACCAGAAGCTCGGCCCCGCTACGGCGCGATAGGGACAAGTCGCAACTCCCAATCCGGGTTCCTGAAATTCCGCTGCCACCGTGCGCAGCAAATCCGGCGTAACTCCGATGTCGCTGTCGCTCATGATAACAAGATCATTGCTGGCGACGGCCATCATGCGATCCAAACTGAAGACTTTTGGGTTGGGGTAGGGCGGTTCGCCGGTTACCAGTAACTGGGAAGAAACACGCGGATATTCCTTCCGCAGTTTCTCCACCACTTCGGCTGCCGGATCACTCAGGTCTTTCACGGCAAACAGAATTTCAAACGAGGGATAATCCTGCACGAAGAACGTCCGCAGATTCGATTCGAGATCGAGATCGAGGCCTGAGAGCGGCTTCAGAATGCTGACCGGTTGCGAATATTTGAGGGCTGGCGGGCTGACAGAAAGATAGTGGAACGCCGCCATGATGGTGAGCAGCGAATAAACGACCGCACCGGCGAGCAGGGCGAGCAGGACGATAGTCACGTCAGCGATTCAGGTTCCGATTGGTGAGAATAGACTTTCCACCGCGTCGTGCCAACAGAAATCGAGATGCGCCATGAAGCTCTTTTGGGTCGTCCTGGTCGGTCCACAGGAATACCGTCTGGGGGCCGGTCCACAAAGCATCGAACGATTCCTGCGTTTCGAAGACCCGCGGCGCATCGGGAAACTTCGATCCATACCACAGATTGCCGCTGGGCACATGCAGCACTTGCAAAGGGATGCCGGTATAAAACTGCAACGTCGAAGCCTGATGATACTCACCGTCGACCACGATGACATTTCCGGGCTGGTAATGTTGCTGGATCGCGACAGCCAACTGCTGCGACGACAGGATCGGCGAGAAGGTCGCAAATGCCGCGTGCACACAGGCCAGCAGCCCCACCATCATCAAGGCGAGCGCCGCGTTGCCGAGCCTGGGACGCTCTCGCCATCGCAGAAACCAGTTCAGTCCCGCACCCAGCACGAACGAAACCACCGCGCCCAGAAGCGGCCCGCGAAAAGCTCCCAAAGCCTGCGGCGTGAGATCCAGGAAATGCCCAAGCGCCAGATCGTAGTCCGCCGGATTCTTCACCAGCAGGTCGGCCAGGTCGGTTCCCGGAGCCGGCACCTTCGAGGTAAGCAGCAAGACGATTCCCAGCAGGGAGCCAATCGCCACTATGAAGAACAGGACCGCGGAAGAGATTTTCCCGGCGCGCCGGTAGGAAGGATCGGCGGCAGGGTCAGCTTCCTTTGCCAGCCATCCGCCGACCAGCAGCGCCATCCCCGGCACGGCGGGAATTGTGTAATACTCCTGCCGCGTCGAAAAGCTGAAAAAGCCGACGATTGCCAATACCCACAGAACGAAAAGCAGATTCGCCGACTGACGGGTAGAGAGGTTGGAGCGCATTTCGCGCCAGCGCCTCGGTGCTTCGCGCACCGCCTGGGGAAGAAACACGGCCCACGGTACGAGCCACACCAGCAACAGTCCCCAAAAAATGAACAAGGGAACGGTGTCGTATCCAGGCGGAACCCGCTTGTTTACAAACCGCAGGAACTGTTCGTTTACGAAGTAAAACCACAGAAACCCCCGCACCGCTCCCTGGCTCGGATTCCGCACGGCCGCTAAAATGTGCCACGGTGCTGCAATCGCCAAAAAAACCAGCGTGCTCGAAATGAGTCGAAGCTTGAAAATAAAACGCAATTTACCCGTGAGAACCAAATATGCTGCGATCGCGGCGAAGGGAAACACCAGCCCGATCAGGCCCTTGGTCAGGGTGTTCAAGGCACAGGTAGCCGCGAAACCCCAGCAGCTCGTTCGCGACGGAGTGCCTTCGTCCAAGGCTCGCAGGAAAAAGCAGAACCCGAGGGTCAGCCACAATCCGACGATGACATCCGGGATCTCGAAACGCGTGAAAATGTACGGTCCCACGCAGGTGGCCAGCACCACCGCCGAATAGAACCCTCCGGTTTCGCCATAGGCGCGCTGTCCCAATCGATAGGTTGCGAATAACAGAGCCAGCACGCCGAGCATGAGCGGCAGGCGTGTGCTCCAATCGCTTACACCCAAGATCTTGTAGCTGGCGGCCACACCCCAATACATGATGGGAGCTTTTTCCAGGTAGCGGATGCCGTCTGTGTACAAGGTCACCCAGTCGTGGCCCAGCACCATCTCGCGGGCAGCCTCGGCATGGATGGTGTCGACATCATCCAACAGCGCCGGGGTGAACATTCCAGCCAGATAGATGGCAGCCCAGAGCAGGGAAATGGTGAGCAGGGAAGCGAGTCGGACCTTCGGAACGGGAGGAGATTCGGAAAGAGTGCGTGCAGGGTCAAGAGTTGGCGGCGGGGGCGACAAGCGCATGCATTCTTCCAGCTTCATTATACGGGAGCCGGACCGCCGCAATCACCCCGCCGAAGCCGAAGAGGCAATGGCAGAAGGCACCGCTTCCAGGATTTCGCGGATTTTTACCGATGTACCTCCGGCATATGCCTGACGCGGGGCCATCTCAACCTGCTAGATCGGTCGCAGCCAGAGCAGCAGAACCGCGGTGAGGACCGCCATCAAAACGATCCCGATGGTGTACATGTGTTCCCGCCACCAGCCTTGATCCTGGCGGCCGCCAAGCTGGGCCAGAAATGCTGGGGCACCTGGCCGTGATCCGGGAGAAGCTTGTTCCGCAGAATGCTGAGCGGCTTCGCAATCCAGGCACAGCGTGCGGCTCCCGGAAACCGGGAATCCGCATGTTTGACACCTGCCGATATTTGCCAGCTGCGGCCGAACTGGTGCCGCCGCGATCTGGTGAGACGTGGCCGGCAAATCGGTTTCCGGCAGGCTCGGAGGTGACGGTGGGACTTGTGCGGACACTCCGTCGATTCCACGCTTCACCGCAGCGGCGTGGTCGATCGCCGTGCCGATCATCTCTCCCAGACGCTGCAACGCGATGACGTCGCGTTCTTCGAAGGCATGGGGACGGTTCGACAACAACTCAAACACGCCAGTCACTTCCTGTTCCCGAAGCAGCGGCATCACCATCACGGACGCGATTCCCAGCGACTTGCAGCTTTCGTGATTCACCCGCGGGTCGGTGGTCGCGTCATTGCATCGTAGAATCTCCCGGGTGCGGACGCTCTCACCCGTCAGCCCGGAGCTGGCTTGAAGGTGCGAGCCCACTTCCGGCGCCGACGGGCCTGCACGCGCGCGGCAAATCAGTTCCTCTCCCTCACGCAAGGCGATCGCTGCTCCGGACGCTCCGGTGATGTATTGTGCCCGCTCCGCCAGCAATCGCAGCGCAACGGCCAAATCGCGCTGCGCCAGCTCAGCCAGAGACTTGCCGCCGTCTTCCGCGGGAAAACGTAGCGATGACGCACTGCCGGGAGGTTCGCCCTGTCCCCGGCTCCCAGGAGCAGGTTCAGGGGAGGGATTGGTGGAACCCTGGTCCAGTATGGAGTAGCGATCCATGGGTTTAGAAAATGACGGTGCGTCGGGTTTCAGCCCGACACCAGATCAATGATAAACCCTAGCGCAACTCTTCAGGGGCATCCGGTTGGTGACTCTGGTGCGACCCATGGAGGTTCCAGACGCTAGTTCAAATCCTTCAGAGTCACGAATGTATAGGAGCCGCCGGAGGTGCTGTTCAGTCCGACGATGGTCCGGTTTTGGCCTGAGGTAAAACTAATCGGTCCCGTGTCCAGGTAAGTGAAGGGCGTGCCGACCTGTGTGAAATAGACTTGATAGTTGGTGCTGGTGCCGACATTCAAGTTCTTGTACTCCGAGGCCTGGGCAAAGGCAAGATTGGTGATGTTCGGCTCAACGCTGCTGAGGCTGGTTCCCGGCGGGACAATATAGACATCGACAGCTTGCAAGCCGGGTGCGGCATTTACGATTCGAACATTTACGGTATTGGATGCAGGCGTCGTGTTGTTGTCGGTCAAGACAAGGCCTTGGAGGCTGGACGAAAAGCCCGCCAAAATGACGGTCGTTTCCGTGTCGTTATCGAGGCTGAGCGTCGCTTGGTTGGGAACCAGATTGGTTGTCGTGCCCACCGCCTCAATTGCAAATTCCCGGTTGCCGGAATGCACCGGCAGATATCCGGTATTTGCCTGGTACGCCAGAGGGCTGCCCACCGCGGTGTTATCCACCAGTACCTGGACATTGGTTTCATCGGGCGATGCGGCCAGCACTCTGAGCTGGGTTGAGCCTCCGCTTCCCCCGCAGCCGAAGGTCACGAAAACGGGCACCAAGACGAGAAATCCTAGACCGCACTTGTGCAGACGACGCAACATCCAGCTTCTCCTTCGAAATGTGGACTTACAGGCCTACCAACGAGTTTGATGCGCCCACCTTGCCCGGCCACAGGAGCATGGAAGAGAAAATTACCTAAGGGGTGAACCGGGCTTTGCAGGGGTGAACGTGCCCAGATCGTCCGCCCCGCTATCTGAACATCTCTCCCCGCCGGGCGACGTAAAGAGTCGGTCAAGCTTTGTAAAGGTTTGTGTAGCGACCGCAGGAATCTCCTTCCTGCCCACGGGGGATCGTCGCCGCCGTCCGTCGAACCCAGCTTCACAAGATTCGGAGAACGGCAAAAGCTTCGACTTCCTGGTTCGCTTTAGCGAGGGAGGCTCAACAGCCCAGCCGGGGCGACTGTCCCTGCGTGACAATCAATGCTGGTCTTCGCGTTGGCGGAGCCAATCGAGAAACATCTGCTCAATGGGTTTGTCGTAGGTCATCATGACGTGGCGGACGGTGTGTCCACTCACCAGGTGGCAGACCTCTTCGGCGAGGTTCTTGGCGTGGTCGCCGGCGCGCTCGAGCGATTGAGTCATGAAGATGACTTGCAGGCTGGCCTGGCGTTGAAGGTTTTCCGGATTTTCAATATGGCGCATGAAGATCAGATTGCGTAGCCGGTCCATGCCGGCATCGGCGCGCAATACCTCGATGGCCTTCTTTACATCGCGCGAGGACAAGGACGCGCCCACATCCGACAACATTTTTTCGAGCACGGAAGCCATCTGTGTGAGATCGCGGGTATCTTGAGGATCGAGACGTCCTCCGGCAGCCTGCGCACTGGTGGCAAAGCTCAGCAGCAAATCGCCGATGCGCTCCAGGCCGATCATGAATTTCATGCAGGCCAGCAGCTCGCGGGCTTCGGGCTCAGTAACCTGAGTGATGGCCATGGTCACGCCCGCATCGATTTCCATGTCCAACTTGTCGAGTTCTTTTTCGCGTTCGCGAATTGTGTTCAGCAGGGCAGAAGATCCGGTGGCGATCCCTTCGGCGGCGGTTGCGGCGGCTTCCTGCGCCACCAGACAGGCCTCGATCGTCCGGCGAACCAAGTGGACATATGAAGGCTCGGGTTGCGGAGTCTTCAGGGTGGCGGTACTCATACGCGCGTCCCTCCTGCGGACGACCAGCGCCGCACGTGCTCCAGCTGGCGTTTTCGCAAGCGTCTTCGGGGTCGTTGCCAAGATAGCAGCATAGCCCGTTTTTTCAAGGGTTTTGGTTAAAAGGTCATGAATTTTTGAGGGGAGCGCCGGGTGAAAGGCAACCGAATGAATCACTCTGACTTGTGCTCGGCCTTCCAATTGAGAATGACGCTCAGTGGCTCCGATTCGCTGCCTTGCGCGCGGGCGTTCACCAGGAATCGCTGTCCGTCTTTGGTGACATCGAATTGGGAACCTGGAGGGATGGCAAACAAAGGCTGTGGTGTGCCGGCCTGGAAGGTGGTGCCACTGCGATTGACCGCCACCGATGTCACTTTCGAGTCGGCCGACAGGTAAAACAGCTCTTTGCCATCCCCGCGCCAATGGACTGCGAGCGGGCTTCCCCCGGTCAAAAACGTGGCAGTACCGGAGGAGATTTGTACGTCCGCGCCTGGGCCGGGAAAAGGGCGTGCGTAGATTTCCAATTTTCCTGACTTGTTGGATACATAGGTGACCCAGCGGCCATCCGGGGAGACACTCGCGTTCCCTTCGTTGAACGGGGTCTGAAGGAAGGGGGTGGGTTTACGATCGCCCGTCAACGATAACCGCCACAAGTCGACGCCCATGCCCGGGTCGATGGATTCGTAGAGGAGGGACTGCCCATCCGGCGACAGCGCGCGGGCCGCCAGCCAATGGTCCTGCTGATAGACAGTTTCCACGCTGCCCGATCCGTCCCACGCTTTGCGCAACATCGCCAGCTCGCCCCCGCGCCGTTCAAGATAGACGATCTGCCGGCCATCGGGAGACCAGCGGGCTTCGCTGCCGGCGATGGGATTGAACGTGAACCGGCTCTGGCCCCCGTGTTGCAGGTCGTAAATCCAAAGGTCTTCGTTGCGGGTTTCCGGCGCGAATTGCGCCATCAGAACTTTGGACCCGTCGGGAGACAATTGCACCAGCCGATTGAATCCGCTCTCGGCCAAATTTCCAATGGGTTTGCCGGAGCGGTCCCGCCATTGCAGTTGAGACGCCTGCGGGATGTCCGGCAGGTAAACCACCAATCCCCTCTCCGAGACGGAATAGGCAGCCGTTCCGTCAAAGTGGTCGGAACTCACCCGTTCGGGAACGACGGGAAACGGTTCTCCTTGCGTGCGCAGTTGCTTTGCGTTGAAGCCCTGGGCCATCACCTTTCCTTCGCGGGCAAAGAACAGGTAACCGGCAACATAGGCGGGCATGGCCGCGTTGTGCACCAGCAACCGGCGCTGTTCCGAGTCGAGGGAACTCACGTAGATATCCAGGCCCTTCTCGGGCAATAACCGGTTCGACACCCACAGAAAGTGACGTCCATCCGGCAAGAAGCGGCTTTGACCGTTGGCGATTTCCTTAATCGAAGCATCCATCTGCGTGACCGGCTTGATGGAGCAATCGGACAGGCTGATTTGACGGATGGGGTGATAAACATCGGCGGAAAACAGAACCACTCCCTCCGGACTCCAGGCCCCGTTGCCGGCATGCTCAACGCTGCAGAGTATTTCAGGAACGCCGCCTGAAGCATCCACCCGCTTGAGCTTGCCGCTGGCAAAGAATCCGATGTAACGGCCGTCCGGAGACCAGAAAGGGCCATACGCGTCATCGGTTCCCGGCACCAGCTGCGCGGTTTGCGAATCGAGCGGCCTGATCCAGATCCCCTGCTTTCCCTTGGGTCCGGTGGCGCTGAAGGCCAGGCGGCCCCCGTCGGGAGAGAGCACAACCTCGCTAAACGAAGCGCTGTCGGGCGGCAGCAAGGCCAAACGCATGGCGGCTCCCGCTGGCGTTCTGCGAGGTCGCTCGAAGAACGCCAGCAGCAGTGCCGCCAGCAGGATGAGGGCGCTAGCCGGAAGCGCGAAGAGCCGCAGGATGCCCGCATTCTTTCTGATGGCGAGGCCGGATGCGGGTTGAGCGCCTGCTTGGGCGATCCACTTCAACTCGCTGGCCACGTCATGCGCACTTTGCCAGCGCTCCTCCGGATCCTTTTCCAGGCACTTCTTCACCAAGCGATCCAGCGCGGGTGGACTCATTTTCTGCGAGCTTGAAACGGCCGGAGGCTCGAAAGAAAGAATCGCAGCAATCAGGCTGGCCCGGTTCTTGGCGACAAAAGCGGGACGGCCTGCAGCCATTTCGAACATGACCGCCCCCAACGCAAAAATGTCGCTGCGGGCATCAGCGTCCCTGCCTTCGAGTTGCTCGGGGGCCATGTACTGCCACGTCCCAAGGATCGTTCCTTCCTCGGTGACACGCGTGGTCTGCGCCGCAAGGTGGGTCACATCGGCTTGGATGGCAGAGGGATCTTTTGTCAATCGTGCCAAACCAAAATCCAGCAGCTTGCTGCCCGATTTTGTCAGCATGATGTTTCCCGGCTTCAAGTCGCGATGGACGATTCCTTGGCGGTGCGCCGCGTTCAAGGCTTCCGCGATCTCGCTGCCGTAGCGCACCACCTGGTCGAGTGGGAGGGCGCCCTTGTCGATCCGTTGCTGCAGGTTCTCGCCCTCGAGATACTCCATGACGAGGTAATCCACGCCGTCGAGATGTCCGACGTCGAGCAGATTGCAGATGTGGGGATGGGAAACTCTCGAGATGACACGCGCTTCCATTTCGAAGCGCTGCCGTCGTTGGGAGTCTGACGAGAGTTCAGCAGGCAGGACTTTGATGGCCACGGTGCGGTCCAACCGGGTATCGCGCGCCCGATACACCTCGCCCATTCCGCCCTTACCAGCGGGGCCAGTGACTTCGTACGGCCCGAGTTTGGTTCCTGCAGACAGCATGCCGCGCGGTCCTCCCGATGAGGAACAGGAGAGAGAGGTATCTTAGGTGGGCGCGGGCGGCTTGGGAAGGCTGTGTCTGGGTAACCCCTCCATTCTGAACTTTCGATATGTACCTAAGACCCCAAGCATGTCCTTAAGGCCCCTGTGCCTCGCCATCCGTGCGTGAGAACGTGGAGGTGGCTGCCTTTATGCCAAACCTTCATTCGTGAAGTCGAGGTTATACAACATTTTGTTGCCGTTAAAAAACACATGCACCAGTTGGTCCCTGTTCCTGCGGTTTGCTGGCATTTTATTTCTACTCAAATGCGGCGCGATCGCGCAGCCGCAACAGCAGCAGCAGACCCCCCATGGCAGCTTTGCCGGCCGTCCTTCAACCCAGGTAACGAATGCGGTCACGCCGGAGTTGACAACTCCTGCCATCTCCGGCGTTAGGTTATATCCGGCTGCCGTGGTTGCCGGAAGGCAGGTGAGGCTGAAAGTTACGCTCACGCAACCCGCTCCCGTCGGTGGAGTACGAGTCGCGCTGACCAACGCCAACCCGGCACTGGTCACCGCCCCTTCGACTCTGACCATCGCGAAAGGACATACGGCGGCGATTGTGGAACTGTCGACCCTTGCGGTGACGACGTCGACCCAGGTGGCGCTCACCGCCAAATACAGCAACTCAACCGCGGGAGCGACGCTGACGCTCAATCCATCGAAGTCGCCTCCGTTTACCGTGGAGCTACAGCCGGCAGCGCTGAGCGTCGATCAGGGAACTTCGGCCTCGGACCAATTGGTGACCAAAGCCGGGGCAAGCTTCGACAACTCGCTTGCGCTCAATGCTTCCAATGCTCCAGCGGGCGTGACCGTGAGCTTCTCGCCGAGTTTGATTGCCGCGCCCGGTTCCGGCACTTCGCAGCTCAGCGTGGGCGTCGACAGGACGGTGGCGCCGGGGACCTATTCGATCAAGATTGCCGCCAGCGATGGCAACCTCACGCGTACGGCGACGCTGAAATTGACCGTGGGCGGGGGATCTTCCTCAGGTCCGGTCGGCGCGCTGAAGGGATGCACGCTCAAAATGGGCGGACACAAATATCAGGCGGTGGAATTCAACATGAACGAATCCGCGACGGTGGACTTCAATGCAATTCTGTATTTCGGCCCCGTTTGCGATCCCAATCGTTGGGCAGACCAATTCGGCTTTGGCAATCCTTTGTCGCTGGGCGGCGTCGGATACACGTTCTGGTTCAGTGATTTCGCGGACCAACTGAACACGTCAGCCATCTGGATGGTGGGCAATCAGACCTCGCAGTGTGTCGACTATTCGGTGGCTCCGGATTGTTGAAGCTTTCCTGAGCGAGCTCTGCACCTTAGTCTTTGCGAACTCTGCGGCATAAGGCTCTGAACCGCAGAGGCGCGAAGCATTCGCAAAATGCAGGCAGCGCCCTCAGGGAATGGGATGATGCCCGGCTTGAGGCTCTGCGCTCCGCTGCCGGCACAACCGGGCGGGCCTTCCGGCGTGGCCGGTTCTGAGGCTTCCCAGGACGAAAATCCTTCCAGGACGAAAATCCTTGGTCGTCGCTTTCCGAGACGGGGGCGGAGGAGGGCCGCACCCCGCTCTACCCAACCGCCGCCGGCACCCTGATGATGGGCCCCCTGCCAGGCAACAGGCGATCGGCTCGCGGAAGCCGTGATGCAGGGGGCTATGGAACCGTGACCGTGACTGTAGCCGTGCTTCGCCCATACTGGTTGGTGACGTAGAGCGTGTAGGTGGTGGTTTGAGTGGGCGCGACCGTGACGCTGTCCTCGCGCAATGCCCCGACCCCGGGAGCGACGATGAAATAAGATCCGCCGGTCGCTTGCCAGCTTAAGGTAACGTTGCTGCCGGCGCTGCTGCTCGCCGGGCTTGCGGTGAAACTGCCGATGTCTGGGGCGGAACCTTGCGGCAGGTTCGATGCCGTGTAAACCGGATTCATCTGCACCACTTCAAAATCGGAAGCTTGGACCTGCGAAAGCTGGTGCAGGTCGTCGTTGTCCCAGCGTTCGTCAGGCGTGCCGCTGAGGAACATGGAACTGCCATTGTCGGCCATGATCATGCCGTATCTCTTGAGCGCGGTCAGGATCACCTGATCGTTCGCCGAGAAGGCGGAGATGTCGTAGTCTGCCTTCAGCCGCAGCCGCATACCCATGGGGGCTGCCAATGCGTCGGTGGAGTTCGCAGCCCAATGGGAGGCTGGAGGCACCATGGCCGCCCGGCTGTGCTGCAGGGTAAAGCGGATGGCGTGCTGGATTTTTCCGGCAGCCACTTCGTCGTAGCGAATCAGGCCGGGAAAGATGGGCAGGCCGGCGGCATCGGCCGAGGTCCATGTCCATGGCCGTTGCTCCCCGTTCTGAAGGTCCCACACCGCCGCGGAGTCGGCGTTCCAGCTGCCATCGCCATTGGGATAGGAACTGTCGAGCTCATAGAGGAAGCAGTTGCGGTTGTCGACGACCAGCACGTGGCGGTCACCGGCGCCCGGATTTGGGTAGCCTTCGATGGGCGCATTCGAGGGAACCGGCATGGGTCCGGGATCGCTTTCGTCGCCGTAGGCCGTGAAGTGAATCCCCTCTGGAGCCTGCGATCCGGTGACCACGACATAGGGAATGCCGAGCGTGGAACCCTGGTATTGTCCCGAGCCGAAATCCGGATGCAGGCCGATGCTGGATCCAATGAAGTGAATCATCGCCGTCGAGTTTGGATCGACGGCCGCGCTGGAGATGTCCTGGTTCCAGGGGTTGCCGGTTGGGAAAGGCAGGAAGCCGTTCAAGCTGGCAACCGGGCCGGGGGTGATTCCATTGCAGGGAGTGTTTTGTCCGCCGGTTCCTCCTCCTCCCCCGCCACCGTTTCCGGCGCCAGGATCGGACTTCTGGCTGGATGCGGTTCCGCCGCAGCCAGCGAGCCCCAGCGATGGCACGATGATCAAAAAGAGTGCGGCTGCGTGAATGAATCTTGTTCGCATCGCGGGTATGGAGTGATTGTCACCGATCGGCGCCGTCGCTGGGGAGGAAATGAGGTCGTGATCGGCGTGCATTTGGGACATGTACACATGATTGGAGGGCGGGAGGGTGAATTTCATTGACCCAAGGGGCACAGAGACATGGACAGGCAACCGCAGGGCTCAAGCGACCCAAGGTGTCCCTGATCCTCCGTGTCCCCGGTGGTCAATGGAGCGGCAGAGTGAACAGGAAAGTCGAGCCGTGGTTCAGGTCGCTCTCGGCGCGGATGGTTCCGTCGTGCGCGAACACAATGTGTTTGGCGATGGCCAGTCCCAGGCCGGTTCCGCCTGATTCGCGGGAACGGGCTTTGTCTACCCGGTAGAAACGCTCGAAGAGCCGGGCCAAATGCTCGGATGGAATGCCGGGGCCAAAGTCCCGGACGTAGAACTCAACTCCGGTAAGCGCAGGCCGCGCTCCCAGGACGATGCGGCCGCCCGCCGCGGCATACTTCAGGGCGTTGTCGATGAGGTTGGAGAAAACCTGATGAATGGCCTCGCGGTCGGCACTCACGTCGCTGGTGGAAGTATCTTCCATCTGCAATTCAATCTTCTGGGCACGCGCGATTTCGCGGAAGCTCTGCGCTGCTTCCTGTAGAAGCTCGCTGGGCTGAGCCGGCTGAATATCAAAACGCTGTTCCCCCGATTCGACCCTGGCGAGCGTCAGCAGATCTTCGGTCAAGCGCGCCATTCGGGCGGCATTCTTGCGGATGATTTCCAGGAACTCGCGCTCGGCCTCATTTCCCGTCGCGCTGTCCAGCAGGGTTTCCGTATATCCCTGAATGGAAGTGAGCGGAGTGCGCAGTTCGTGCGAAACGTTGGCGATAAAGTCGCGGCGGGTTTTCTCTACGCGCTCGGTCTCGGTGAGATCACGCAACACTGCCACCGCGCCGCCGCCCGGCATGGGCGCGGCGGTGACTTCGAAAGTGCGGGCGGGCAGAATCGAAGTGGCGCGGGCGGTGAAAACCGCGTGGGATTCAATGGCACCGCGCACAGCACGAAGAAAATCGGGATCGCGCACGGTTTCGACAACCGGCACATTGAGGCGGGTGCGTTGCGGAGTCAGCCTGTCCATGCTCTGGTTGGCCCACTGCACACGCTGCTCGGGATCGACCGCAATGACAGCATCCTCCATGCTGTTGAGCAGGGTCTCCAGTTGGCGCTGGCTGTTGCGGAGTGCCGCGAAATTGAGTTCCAGATGACGAGCCGAGGTATCGAGCGCCGCGGCCACTTGTCCGAATTCATTGCTGCCGGCATCAGCGATGCGCGTGGTGAGGTCTCCGGTGGCGATACGGCGGGCAAATTCCGTGATCTGCTGCAGGCGGCGAGCCCCAAGCTGGGCTGCCGTGCCCGCCAGAACCACGGCCACAGCCAGGGCGACGGTCGAACCCAGCAGAAGCGCGATCCGTCCGTGGGCAGTTGCCGATTCGACCTCCGAGAGCGAATACGCCAGGCGCACCGCGCCCCCGGAAACCGGGGCAGCCACATAGAGGAATGGAATACGCAGGACGGGGCTGCGGCGCGTGTCCATGCCAACTTCACCCTGCAAGGCGGTGCGAAACTCCGGCTGCAGCTTTTGGCTGTCGAGAGACGACGGCGCAACTTCGGAATCGGCGAGCACTTTGCCGGTGAAGTCAATGACCGTGGCGCGAGCCCCTGCGGCCTGACCTTCCTGCGAGACCAGGTCAGCGAGACTGTCCCTGCGATCGGTGTTGACCCGATTGGCGAACATCACGGTTTTCTGCCGCAGGTTGCGCTCGATCTCTTGGCGAAGAGAAGCCTCCCAGGCACGGCGAATGGAGACATCCACGGTCGCTGCGGTCGCCGCGATGACCAGCAGGAAAGCGGCCAGCAGTTTGAGAAAGATCCGCTTCCTCACTTGGGTGCCTCAAAACGGTATCCGGCGCCGCGGACAGTTCGGAGATAGCGCGGATTCTCGGGGTCCGGCTCGATTTTTTCGCGAATGCGGCGCACGTAAACGTCGACTGAGCGCGGAGTGACGTAGGAGGTGTCGCGCCAAACTGAGTCAAGCAGCTGGTCGCGGGTGAATACGCGTCCCAGATGGCGAGCGAAGAAATCAAGCAGGCGAAACTCGGTCGCGGTGGTGGGGACGGTTTTTCCGGCGACCAGGAGAGTCATGGCACCGGGATCAATTTCTATCTCGCCGACTCTCACCGGAGATTGTGAGAGGGGACGCTCAAAGCGCCGTAACACGGCTTTCACCCGTGCGACCAGTTCTCGCGGGCTAAAAGGCTTGGCGATGTAATCGTCGGCGCCGAGTTCGAGTCCGAGCACGCGGTCCGCTTCCGTGCTCTTGGCGGTGAGGAAGATTACGGGTATCGGGGCCAGAGTTTGCGTCTGCCGGATCAGGCGGCAGAGCTCGAGGCCGTCCTTGCCGGGGACCATGATGTCGAGAATAAAGAGGGCTGGCCGCTGCCGCTCCGATTCGACGATGACCGTGGTGCCGCTGGCGAATACTTTCACCACGAACCCAGCGCTTTCCAGGTGATGGCGGACCAGGCGTGAGATGTCGGGATCGTCCTCAATGACGAAGATGCAGGGCTTCACAGGATGATTGTAGCTGGGAAGGAGCCATGGCCTGCATGCGAAGTGCAGGCGCGCCCTCGGCGGCGAGGCAAGATCCGCAAACGCGAGCCCGGCAACTGCGGCCAAGGAGAGCCCGGATTTGCTCCCGCTGCGGTGAAGATTTCTCGCTGCTGCCCGGTGGAGGTGTAAACTTTTTCGTTCTCCGCCCCGGACTTCGTCCGCGGCCAAGCCGTCGCGCTCCCCGGGGGCTGGGGCGGAAGCGCTAGGCTGCTGAATCTCGATTTTGAGGACAAGCTCACAGTAGCGCGGACTCTGTGAGGGGGGATTTCCCAACTCCTCAGGTGGAAAAAGCCAGGGTCAGCAATGTCTTCTGTTCCACGTCATGCGCTTTGGCTGATCCCGTCGCCGGACTCGGGCTGGAAGATCGTTTCACCGAAAGCACCGCCCGGTCCCCGGCAATCTTACGCAAGCGTGGCAGGATGTAATTCAACGCCCCCATGTTCGCGGGCTCTTCCTGCACCCACACCATCTCGCGCGCGCCATGATGACGTTCCATCTCGGCCACTAAATCCGCTTCCGGGAAGGGATAAAGTTGCTCGACGAAAACAATCGCGGTCGATGTTTCACTCCGTTTTTTGCGTTCGTTCCGCAGCTCGTGGCCGATTTTGCCGGTGCACAGAAGGATGCGGTCGGCATTTTGAACGTCCGTGTCTGGAATCACGCGTTGAAATTGCTTTTGGGTGAAATCGTCGAGGGAGGAAGAGGCGTCGGGATGCCGCAGCATGCTCTTTGGCGTGAACACCACCAGGGGCTTGCGCCACCTTCGCAGCACCTGGCGACGAAGCAGGTGAAAATACTGGGCTGCGTTCGAGGGCTGGCAGACCTGCATGTTGTCTTTGGCGGCGAGTTGCAGGAAGCGTTCGATGCGGGCGCTGGAGTGTTCCGGTCCCTGGCCTTCGTACCCGTGAGGCAGCAGCATCACGACGCCGGAGAGCAGGTTCCATTTGGCCTCCCCCGCACTGATGAACTGGTCGATGACCGCCTGCGCAACATTCACAAAATCGCCAAACTGCGCCTCCCATAGAACCAGCGCTTCTGGATAGTCGCGGCTGTAACCATATTCGAAACCGAGAACCGCGGCTTCCGACAGGGTGGAATTCACGATGCAGCACGCCGCCTGGTCCGAAGAAATATTCCGCAGAGGCACATATTCCTGCTCATTTTCGATGTCGAGTAAAAGGGAGTGGCGCTGGTTGAAAGTTCCGCGCCGGCTGTCTTGTCCCGTGAGGCGGACAGGGACACCGGATTTCACCAGGCTGCCGAATGCCAGAGCTTCGGCCATTCCGTAGTCCACGGGGCGCTTGCCGGTACCCATCTCCGCCCGTTGTTCGAGCAACTTCTTTACCTTGGGATGAATATGGAATCCGCTGGGATAGGTGGTCAGTCGTTCGGTGATGTCGCCCAGTTCGTCCGCGGGCAAGCTGGTCTCCACTTCAAACTCGGACTTGTAGCGTCCGCCGGTGTAGTGGTTCCAGTATGCGGGCAAGTCACGCAGCAGCGGTTTCTTCTTGATCGAGCCGGCTTTTTCCTGCGCGCCTTCCAGTTCGGTCTTGATCTTCTGCACGCGCGATTCAATATCATCGGCGCCAATGTCCTCGGCATAGATTTCCCACAGCGGGGGATGGTCCTTGATGGCCTTGTAGAGAAGGGGCTGGGTGATCGTCGGATCGTCGACTTCGCTGTGACCGTGGCGGCGATAGCCGATCATGTCGACAACCACGTCGCTGGCAAACTTGTACCGATAGTCAAGCGCCATGCGGCCCACACGCACGACGGCATCCACGTCTTCGGCGTTGACATGGAAGATGGGGATATTCTGGCGCCGGGCGACCTGGGCGGCGAAACGCGAGGAGTGCAATTCGCTGGGCAGAGTGGTGAAGCCGATCAGATTATTCACAATGACGTGCACCGTGCCCCCAACCGTGTAGCCGGCGAGATCAGCGTAGTTGAGGGTCTCGGCGAAAATTCCCTGTCCTGCGAAGGCGCCGTCGCCGTGAACCAGCAGGGGAAGATATTGCCGGGAACCGCCTTCCCCGCAGCGGTCCTGCTTGGCGCGGGTGCGCCCAATGGTGACGGGGTCAACGGCTTCAAGGTGACTCGGATTCGAGACCAGATGGATATGGATGTTCGATCCGGAACGTGTTTCATACTCGCCCGTCGCACCCATGTGATATTTCACGTCGCCGCTGCCCAGGACGCTGCGAGGGTCAACATCTTCGAATCCGGCAAACACTTCTTCCGGGGGACGCCGCGCCACGTGCACGATGACGTTCAAGCGTCCGCGATGGCTCATTCCCATGACCAATTCGGTTGCGCCTTGCTGGCCCGCGGCGTCGAGAATTTCATCGATCAACGGAACCAGTGCGGTCACGCCTTCCAAGGAAAATCGCTTGGTGCCAAGATAGCGCTGCTGCAGAACCTGCTCGAATAGATCGGCACGGATGAGTTGATCGAGGGCGCGATCCTGATCGACACCCGCGGGAACAGCTTCCATCCGTTCCTGAATCCAGCGTCGCCGTTCGGGATCGCTGATGTGCATGAACTCGGCGCCGACCGTGCCGCAGTAAAACCGGCGGGCCTGTTGCGCCAGATCGCCTTCGATCTGCAATTCAGCGTAGGGAGCCGGTTGCAGGGAACCGAGCGGATCGAGGTCCGCTTCGAGGTATCCCCATTGGCGAAAAGCGTCGAAGATGCGATCGCGTTCGCTATGGGGTGCTTCGACGAGCGCAGTGCCGGCGGCTCCGCCGTTGGTCTTGGTTTGTCGGGTGGCCATAGGTTGTACTTCTATAGGATAAAGGATGCGGGGCCGAGTGTGCGAGATTCGCTGGCAGGGTCCGGCCGAGCCCTTTCCCGGAGCCGCGATCTAAGCGGCCGCCGGCTGCGCGCAAGAAAATTCTGAAATGCAGGTGGACACATTGGCAAAGCAGGTTGCGGGACAAGGGATGCCGGTACTGCTAGGGGTACCATTCGATGCGAATTCGTCTTGCTGGCGCGGGCCGGCTGGCGCTCCGCCACTGATTCGAGAGGCCTTTCATTGCGATGCTTCGAATCCGTGGTCGGAGACCGGAGTGGATTTGTCGCTACCCAATCTTTGGACGGACGCGGGAGATCTGGACCTATCGCAAGACGAGTCCGCTTTCGAAATCATCGAAAAATCCGTGGGGGAGTGGATCGATGGCGGGCGGCGTCCGGTTTGTCTGGGGGGCGATCATTCGGTTACGTATCCCATCCTGCGGGGGTTCGCAGAAAGATTTTCCGATATCACCATCCTTCATTTTGATGCGCACAGCGATTTGTACGATGAGTTTCAGGGGAACCGGTTGTCTCATGCTTGCCCCTTTGCCCGGATCATGGAAGAGGGTTGCGCGAAACGCCTGATTCAGGTCGGCATTCGCACCATGAACGCGCCGCAGCGGAAGCAGGCGGAGCGGTTTGGCGTGGAAGTGATTGCCATGTCCGAGTTGCCGGCGCTCGAGAAGATGAGAGTCGATGGGCCGGTCTATGTATCGTTCGATGTCGATGTGCTGGATCCCGCGTTTGCCCCCGGGATTTCCCATCGTGAACCGGGGGGGATGTCGGTGCGGGAGGCGATGGCGCATCTGCATGCGATTTCGGGGAAGATTGTGGGCGCGGACCTGGTGGAATACAACCCCAAGCGGGATATTTCGCAGTTGACCGCGACGGTATGCGGGAAGATTTTGAAGGAGATTTTGGGGCAGCTGATTTCGGGGTGAGCGGCCGCGGAATCGGATCGGGGCCGGAGGTTGCCTTCAGGGGTGCCGTCAGGCCATCGAGCAAGAGAACGCGAAAGGCCGTTCCCGCGAGGCTGCTTTCGGCGCGGCTGGCAAGCCGTGCCCCGATCCGAACCGGGTAAACCTAAATCTCGAATTCAGGGTTGAGGGTGGCTGGAGGCTCTATCCCATCACGCTGTAGGGCCGCATCATTTCATTGTCCTCGTGCTCCAGGATATGGCAATGCCAGACGTAGCGGAATTCCTGTCCGGGCGTTGTCGGCGTGCCGGAGGGCAAATCGAATTTCTGAATCACCCGCGTGATGTATCCCGGATAAGTCTTGATGGTGTCCTTCCATGCAGGACGTTCGTTGGCCTCCGGCGCCATGGGGATTCCGGTCAAAACCAGCTTGCCGCTATCCAGGTAGGTCTTCACGTCGAAGGTTTGACGATTCAACACCTGAAAACGGACCAGGTGCACATGAATGGGGTGGACATCGCCGGTGGTGTTGGCAAAGGCCCAGATTTCGGTCGAGCCGGCTCGGGGATCTTCGGTGATGGCTTCGTCCCAGCGCTTGCCGCCGAGCAGGCCAATCATGGTGTATCCGTCGGAGGGGCGATCCATCTCAACCAAGGAGAGCGTGCGCTCGCGTGCCGCGTGCGCCGGATTCATCGGCTCAAATGGCACCAGGGTGTCGGGCAGGGTGCTGCTGTCTCTGCCGGAAAGCGGCTTGGTCACCTTGAACAGCATCACATCACTGGGAACCACTTCTCCGCCACGGGTGTAGGGGGCGGGTGCGTCATTGACCAGAGCGAAATTTGAACCTTTGTGTTCGCTGAAATCGACGATCAAATCGAAGCGCTCTCCGGGAGCAACGATCAGATAGTGAAGCTGAACAGGGCGCGGCATGAGTCCGCCGTCGCTGCCGATCTGGTGAAACGGAGGGGCGTCCGCGGGCCTTCCGTTTGGCTTCCCGCGGGCATCTGCCGGCAGCAGAGTCAGGTGATAGAAGCGGGCGTTGGATCCGTTGACCATGCGGAATCGGTATTTGCGCGGCTCGACTTCCAGATAAGGAGTCGCTTTGCCGTTGACACAGACGGAGTCGCCGAAGAATTCCTGCATCCAGACCGGCTTGGTGCCGTTTTGTACAGCCGGATAAAACAGCGATCCATCTTCACGGAAGCTGCGATCCTGAATCAGCAATGGAATTTCGAACTTTCCCCGGGGAAGGTTGAGGGCGTCTTCCTGTTCATCTCGAATCAGGTACATCCCCGCCAGTCCCGCATGAATGTTGAGGCGGGTGCTTCCCATGGCGTGGTCGTGATACCACAGCATGCGTGCTTCCTGGTCGTTGGGATAATGGCAGGGGTTGGCCGGCCGAACGCTGCCAGTTTTCCCGTCGGATGTGACCCAGGCGTCGGGATAGCCGTCGCTGTCGGGCAGGACGAGCGCTCCGTGGACGTGCACCACCGTACGCACTTCTGGTACGCCTTCTTCCGAACCGTGAATGGTGGGGTCGATCGGGAGGAAATGTTTGGTCGGAAGCTGGTTGATCCATTCGACCGATAGAGGCTGTCCCTTGCGAACATCAAACGTCGGGCCCGGCCAAGCGCCGTTGTATCCCCACATTTTGGTGGGCGGCAGGTCGCGATGAGCTTTGTGCAGGAATTCGCGCATGCGGACTGGAACCGCGCTGCCATCTTGCGGCGGATGGATGACGGAAGGAAGGGGCAAGCGGTCGACATAATTCGGCAGCGAGGGTTTTTTTCGAGCCGGGAGGGATGCGATCATGCCGGCTTCGGCCGAGGGGTTCGGCATCGGCATCGGCATGGCTTGTGCCAGCAGCCGCCGCCTCTGCGCCAGAATGCCAGCGGCTGAGTACAAGCCCATTTGCAGCAAGTTTCGTCTACTGATCGTCACAACCGGTTAGTTAACACCGGAAACAGATGCCGGAGGTAAACGTGCGGTTAAAATCTGCGGACCACGGCGGGCCAAATATCAACCACATCCCGCGGGCCTGGGCCCATCTTCTCGCCAAACGGAAGAGCCCGCTGTGGCTGGTTGCGTTTACGGCAGCGAGGCCCTGCCCGGACGGGCAAGTCCCGCGGATAAAAAACGGCCAGAGCAGTGGCTCTGGCCGTGTGAGTGCGGTCGAGTTTCCCTTCGCCTTACTTTTTGAAATCGAAGGCGTCGAACAGGTCCCCTATCGCCGGGCTGTTTGTCGGGACGTAGGGATTGTCCTTCTTCACCTTCGGGTTTGGCAGATTGTCGCGGCTGCGTGCGGTGAGCGGAGCCAGTTTCCAGTTGCGTTCGATGAATTTGGTGATCGAAACGTGGTCGCCGTAGGTGTGGTTGACGTGACCGCCTTCGGTAAACGGCGAAACGATGATGAGCGGGATGCGCGTCCCGTCCCCGAAGAAGTCAACCGGTTGAACGTAGCCGGAGTCGTAGTACCCGCCGCCCTCGTCGAAGGTGATGAGGATGGCAGTGCTCGCCCAGAGTGTGGGATTGGCTTGCACGGCGTCTACGATTTTTTGCGAGAACGCCTCGAATAGATCCAGCTTGGATGAGGCTGGGTGCCCATCCGTCGGCCAGCCCGGTTTGACGATGGAGACCGACGGCAGAGCCCCGGCCTTGATGTCCTCGTAAATGTTCTGAGCGTCTTGAAGGTGCGTCGCCCGGAGCGTTCCGTTGGTCATGATGTCAGTTGCGTATTGGAACGGGTTGCAGATCGTGCAATAGGTATCGAGCGGATTGCTTTGGGTGGGATCGGACAGGTACAGGTTCCAACCATCCCCGTAATACTTCCAGGGAATGTTCTTTTCGAGAAGCGCATCGCCAATATGGCGCACCGGTGTCGCTGGGATGGTGAATTGCGATGACGAAGCCACCGTGCCATCGCCGTTGTAGCCGGGGTTGTAATTGTTCAGCAGGTAATAATGTCCCGCTTCGCAATTTGCGCTGACCGGACGGGGCAGCGACTCGAGATAGTTCACCACGGCGGGCACGCCGGGCTGGCTCAGGTCGGCGCAATTGCTGTAGCTGCCGCCGGAATATCCGTCCGCGTCGTACCAGTTGTTGGTGCCGGGCTGCGGGTTGGGGTTTTCAATTTGATTCGCTGGCGGAGTGGCGGCGTTTCCTTTGCCGTCGCTATACCAAATGGCATCGGCGAATCCGAACATGATGTGGTTTGCACCGGTTCCGCCCATCACGGACTGATGGAAGTTGTCGCTCAGGGTATAGGCATCCGCGAGTTTCTTGAAGTACCGGGCATCGCCTTTGAGAACGTTGTAGAACTCCATCGCCGTGGAGCCTTCTCCGGTCGAAAGGTAGTCGGTTGGCGCGCTGGTGGAGCCACTGGATCCGTCGCTTCCTGCTCCAATGGTGGTTTCGACCCAGGGAAACAAGTCGCTGGAGCACCCGCTCGGATTATCTTTCGTCGATAACGCCGCGTTGCAATCGAGCTGCTGCCACATTTGATAGAAGCGATGCACCGGGCTGTTTGCGTAATCGTCGTATTTAACCCCGGGAGTGAGTTGGAACGCGCCCTCTCCCAGATTGAGTACATTGGGAATGCGTGTGTCAGGCACTGTATTTGCGGCCAATCCGGTGCCACCGGCGGTCAGCAGCCGATACTTGGGGTTCGGCAGAATCCCCGGCTCGATTTGCTTGGCGACTGCCAGGGAAGGGAAAAATGGAGTCGTTGGACCGCCAGCCACCACCGGTGGGATGTCGGCGTATACCGTTTTCTGGTCTGGGCTGATCGAGAAAACATCGCTATCGACCGCGGTGTATTGTGCGGACAGCGAATAGTTCGGGCCTGGAGTTCCATCTGCCTTGATGATGCCCTTGGAGAGCAGGTTTGAAACGGTCTCTCCATTCTTAGGCCGGTAAGTGGCAAATACGTGGTCGAAGCTGCGGTTCTCGCCGATGATTACAATCACATGTTTGATGGGGGTGGCTGTCCTGACGGTTTGGGCTGCGAGGCTGGGCGGTTCTACCAGGTTGAACAGCGTAGTGAATAACGCCGCACCGAAGCCAACATACCGCCAAGCCGCTTGGTGCTGATCTGCGAAACGCATTGTGGATCCTCCGAAGTTGGTGGGTTTTTGTCCAGGGACGGATTGCCCGAGCTACTCCCCAAGTGTTCCCAGCTTGCCCCTCGGTTGTTACAGAAAAATGAACCGCAGGTGAAAGTTCCTTTAAAGAAATGCAGAGAGGCGTCCGCGTTGACTTGGGGAAGGGCGGAGCCTACCATCGATGATCCCCATTTCTTATGGAGAGTGCCCACCGGTGATCGGCCAAACCATTACCCACTACCGCATCACGCGCCAACTGGGCGGCGGCGGAATGGGTGTCGTCTACGAGGCCGAAGATATCAACCTCGGCCGCCAGGTGGCCCTGAAATTTCTTCCCAGCGAGCTGGAGCGAGACCCCGCCGCGCTGGAGCGCTTCCAGCGTGAGGCCCGCGCGGCGTCAGCCCTGAACCATCCCAATATTTGCACGATCTATGAAATCGCGCAGGCGGACGGCCGCTATTTCATCGCCATGGAGCTGCTGGAGGGGCAAACCCTGAAGCAGCGCATTGCGGGTCGAGCGATGGAAACCGAAGCCTTGCTCGATCTGGGAATTCAGATTGCAGACGCTCTGGACTCGGCGCACGCCAAGGGGATCATTCATCGCGACATCAAGCCGGCCAATATCTTTGTGACCACCCGCAATCAGGCCAAGGTCCTCGACTTCGGACTTGCCAAGCAGGCGGTCGGTTCGCCGCTGGGGAGCGCCACTGCGGCTACGCAAGCGACGGCAACGGCGGATGGAAATTTCCTTACCAGCCCCGGCTCCACCGTCGGGACCGTGGCCTACATGTCCCCCGAACAGGCGCGGGGCAAGGACCTTGACATTCGCACCGACCTGTTTTCCTTTGGCGCGGTGCTCTACGAGATGGCCACCGGTGCGCTCCCCTTCCGCGGCGAAACCTCGGCGGTGATTTTCGAAGCTATTCTGAATCGGCCGCCAGTGGCCGTGGTACGGCTGAATCCGGATTGCCCGCTGCACCTTGAGGAAATCATCACCAAGTTGCTCGAAAAAGACCGTGACCTGCGCTATCAGAGCGCTGCGGAAATCCGCGCTGATTTGAAGCGGGCGAGGCGTGATTCCGAGTCCGGCATCCTGGCGCCGGCAAGTTCATCCGGAACCCTGCGTCGCGCCACTTCGCAGCCCCGAAATTGGCATTCGTTGCGCGGTTATGGTGTTGCTGTAGCCATCGCGATCGCCGTGGTCGCCGCCGCTGCGATTTTCCCCGCGCGGCATGGCCGCGCGATGATGACGGGAAAAGACGCAATCCTGGTCACGGACTTTGTCAACACCACGGCCGATCCGGTTTTTGATGGCACCTTGAAAAAGGCCCTGGCGGTCGATCTGGAACAGTCGCCGTACCTGAATGTCTTTCCCGAGCAAAAGGTAAGGCAGACCCTGCAGTTCATGGGCCGGTCGCAGGATGATCGGATTACCACCGAGGTGGGACGCGAAATCTGCCTTCGCGACGGGATCAAGGCGATGCTTACCGGAACCATCGCGAACCTAGGCAGCCGGTACGTGATCACGCTGGAGGCGATCAATGCCGGCACTGGCGAATCCTTAGCCCGCGAGGAGATGCAGGCCAGCAAGAAAGAGGACGTGCTGGACGCGCTGCATCGAGCGGGATCGGACTTGCGCGGAAAGATGGGCGAATCGCTGGGGTCAGTGCAAAAGTACGACAAGCCGCTCTCGGAAGCGACCACTTCCTCGCTCGAAGCGCTCAAAGCGCTCAGCTTGGCGGATATGAAACACGTCAGCGGCGACGATCTCTCCGCATTGCCGCTTTACAAACGGGCCACGGAACTTGATCCGAATTTTGCCATGGCTTTTGCGCGCATCGGTACGGTTTACGGCAACCTGGGCCAGACCCAGCTCTCGGAGCAGAACCGGCAAAAGGCGTTTGAACTGCGGGACCGCGCCAGCGAGCACGAAAAGCTGTACATCATGGCCCACTACTATTCGGACTCCGGCCAGTTGGACAAGGGAATTACCGCCTGGGAGCTCTACAAGCAGACCTATCCTCACGACTCAACTCCGTCCAATAATCTGGCCAACATCTATAACCAGCTGGGACAGTTCGAAAACGGACTGGACAATGCCCGGCAATCGGTCGAACTGTCCCCCGACCTTTTGGGTTCTTACACCTCCGAAGCCATCGGCTACGCTGGCCTGAACCGCTTGGATGAGGCCAAAGCCGTGCTGAACCAGCTCATTCAGCGTAAGGTCGGAGGCGGCGCGATCCACTTGCTATTGGCGGGAATCATTTGGCAACAGCATGATCATGAGGGGGTTGCGCGAGAACTGGAACTGGCAAAGCAGGCTCCCGATGCCGAGATGGAGGTGGCATGGTTCCAGGCGTATGACTCTGCCTGCCGCGGGCAGCTCAAGCGGACCCGGGAGCTGGGGAAGAAGGGCAGAGATGCCGCAGAACGGCTTTCGCTGAAGGAGCCGGCTGCCTCAGAACTCACGCAGGAGGCGATCACGGAGGCGCTCTACGGCCAGAAATCCAGGGCGCTGGAAGACGTGAGGCAGGCGCTAAAGATGTCCGACTCGCCCAACATCGTTCTCTCTGCCGCCGGCACGCTGGCGTTTGTTGGGGAAGAGAGCAAGGCGCTGAACCTGGCCGAAGACATCGGCCGGCAGCGACCCTACGACACGCTCGTGCAATCGGTGCAAATTCCTCTGATTCGGGCTGTGATCGAACTGAAACACGGGAATGCCGCAAAGGCGGTGGATTTATTGGATGGGGCGATGGTGTATGGGCGAGCCAACACAGGTGTGCTCTACGTTCGTGCTGTCGCTTACCTCAAGGCGGGACAGGGAGGAGACGCGGCCCAGGCCTTCCAGCGATTGCTCGATCTCAAGGCATTCACGTGGGCAGATCCCCTGGTTCCTCTGTCCCAGCTGGGAATCGCTCGCGCGTATGCTCTTGAAGGCGACAAAGCGAAAAGCCGCGTCGCCTATCAGGATTTCCTTGCCCAATGGAAAGACGCCGACGCCGACATTCCGCTATGGAAGGAAGCGAAGGCGGAATACGACAAGGTGCAGTAGGGTTTCCGGGCTGCCAGAAGCCTGATCCTACGGATTGGTTCCCTGGAAATTGACCGTCACAGTGGTTTCCACTTCCACGGGCTTGCCATTGACCACATAAGGCTGGTATCGCCACCACTTCACCGCCTCGGTGGCTGCAGACACCAATGGATCCGGGCCGCTGAGCGGACGTATTTTCGTCACCGCGCCATTCGATCCAATGACGGCGTTCAGCACCACGATGTCCTGCCCGGGGATCGTGTGATCTCCCTGCGACAGCGTGGGCTCGACTTTGTGAACTAAAAGTTGTTCCATCACGCTGGCCGGCACCACGGTGCGCCGTTCTTGCGGGACCGATTCCTTGGCTTGAATGCTCCCTTCGAGGTCCTGCCACGCCTGATACCAGTGCCACCATCCTCCCGCGGCCACCAGCAATAAGGTTGCAAGCGCCAGCAGGAGTACTCGAGATCGCTGCCTTCTTTGCTGCGGTTCAGTGGGCGTGAGGGGTGGGATTGGAGCCTCAGGTGCCGCGATTTCCTGAAATCGGCTGGGCGGCCTGGCCGGAGCCATGCGGCGGGACCATCGCTCAATGATCATCTGCTGCTCCGGCAGCAAACCCACAAAGGAGAGTCCGCACTGGAGCCGTGACTGATAACGCACCATTGCTCTGGTGCGGATGGGTGTGTCAACCTCAGGGACGCGGAATGCCACCCCAATCAGGTCCCCAAGGACCAGCTCTCCCGCCAACATGGCGCCCAGCCCGAATTCGCCGAAATTGATCGCGCGCCCGGGAATGGTGTAGGGGATGCCCGAACGCAACACCGTGATATCCACGGGAATCGCGGCGGGGAATCGCGGCGCTCTACGGGTTGTGTGCGCGCCACCTGTGGACCGGCTTGCGGCTGTGCTCACGGGTTCCCTTCCGCATGGCTGAAACCTGACGAATGGACGCGAAGCGGAGAACTCTTGGGTGAACTATCGCCATGATTTCGGAGGGTTCGATCCATTCAATTTGCCCCCTGGAACGGGCATGGAAGTCATGCGAAGGGGGAACCTGGGCTGGCACCGGCGCCACGGAGCGTTTCGGCAAAGCTTGGCCCCGGCCTTTCTGCCTCAATCCGGCTCTACGGCCAGCGCTTGGCTGTGTCTTCCCATCCAGCGGCGCGTGCCTGCTGCTGGGGTTGCGCTGCGACCGCCGGCTGCGGAATGCGGATGGGTTGTTGCGCCGGGCTGGGGCTGGCCAGCGTTGGCTTGCTGTTCACCGCCTCGGGAACCGACTCCTTCTCCTCAGACAACAGCGGCGCCGCCACTCGCAGGGCCTCGACTTCCTTTTCCAGTCTGGCTAATTCGAGCTCTTTTTGCCGCAAAACTTCATAAACGTTCTTCATGCGTGAGCACCTGTCCGAAATCCGTTCGAATACAGCAACTTGTCGGAACTTTATGCAGCTGGAAGGCTTTTGTCAAGGGGAACACTCGGGCAGTTCGCGAAGGGGATTCCGTCCGCCAGTATTCGGCGAACGCGAGGTCCAGGAGTTACCTTTTCCTGCAACTGGCGTCTAAGCCATAAGTAGGGCGGACGGGCCGGGAAAGACCTTTCCCAGGGAGAAAATTCCCCAGGCCGGCGAGCCACTGGAACAAGTTCCGTCGCATTTCCGTATTCAAAGCTACGGTCGTGTGGCATGGCAAGAATGCACCGAGCCCGAGGGGGAGTAGCCATGATGAACGGGTGGGGCCAGGATAACGAAACAGTAAACAAAGGTCTTGGGGGGCGTCACGAGCAGAACGTTCAGGAAGTGGTAAAGACCGCCCACGAAGAATTGCGACAGCTCATGCGGCAGCGCGCCGATATCATGAAGCGGATCGGCACCATCAAACAGACCATTGTGGGGCTGGCCAACCTCTTCGGGGGCGGAATTTTGAACGAAGATTTATTGGAACTGGTCGATCGCAAGACCAGCGGACGCCAGCCCGGATTTACCAGAGCCTGCCGGATGGTCCTGATGGAAGCGGCCCGTCCCCTGGGCGCCCGCGAGGTTTGCGAACAGATCCAGCTGAAATCCCCTCCCGTGATCCTTCATCACAAGGATCCGCTCGCTTCGGTCACGACCGTCCTCAATCGGTTGGTCGAGTACGGCGAAGCGAAAAGCGTAATTCGCGAGAACGGGCGAAGGGCATGGCGATGGGTTGCCGATCCGGAAAATGGCAATCTTGAGCCAGCCGACGAGGCGGATGGGGTCTCCGTGCGTCGCGATGCCTCGTACCTCTGAGCGGGGCACGGAGACCCGCCGCCAAGCGGATGGGCAGGTCCGGTGAAGTCCTGTCCTGAGATGAATTCCTCGATCTGAATGTGAAATGGTTCCCGAGCTTCGCCTGGCCGCGACCGGCGATCGCCGCCAGGCGGGGACGGCACCCAGCCGGACGAAGCCACAGGGGTCCTTCGACTCCGCGTCAGCTGGACCGAGGTTGGGGATTACGCGGGCGGCAGCAGCATTCCCTTTTCCAGATGGCGCGTCATGTGGGCATACGAGGCCGCGTGCGGATCGTGCGTGACCATGATCACGGTTTTGTGGAAGTCTTCGTTCAACCGCTTCAGAATCTCCAGAACTTCCGTCGCCGAATGGCTGTCCAGGTCGCCCGTCGGCTCGTCGGCCAGAAGCAAAGTGGGATCGCTGACGATGGCGCGGGCAATGGCCACGCGTTGCTCCTGTCCGCCCGACAGTTGCTTAGGGAGATGGCCTACGCGCTCTTCCAGCCCCACCAATTTCAATGCGGTCATGACGTGGTCACGCCGCTGCTGTGCGGTGAGCTTGGTCAGCAACAGGGGCAGCTCGACGTTTTCGAAGGCGGTGAGCACCGGGATCAAATTAAACGTCTGGAAGACGTAGCCAATATGCTCGTTGCGCCAGCGCGCGGACTGGGCGTCGGTGAAGCGAAAGATGTTGTCGCCGAGCACCAGCAACTCGCCGGCAGTCGGGCGATCGATGGCGGCAATCATGTTCAGCAAGGTCGTCTTGCCGGACCCGGAAGGGCCCATCAGGGCCATGAACTCGCCGCCGGCGATGTCGATGGACACGTCGTCGAGCGCCTTCACTTCGAAGGCGTCGCGCTTGAAGACTTTGCTGACGTTGCGGACCTGAACCACTTTGGTTTGCGTAGCGATATTGGCTGCTGTAGCAGTGCTCATGATTGTCCCTTGATCTTGATTTTGTCCCCGTCTTTCAGACTTTCCGGTGCCGAGAGAATGACATCTTCGCCTCCATTGAGGCCTTGTACCAGCACACCGCCGCTGCGTTGCGACAGAACCTTTACTTCCTTGACCCTTGCCTTGCCGTTGAAGGACAAGAAGACGATCTTCCTGCCACTGCGATCGTGGACTGCGGCCGTGGGTACGAAAACCCCTTGGGGCGCTTGCGCATTGTCATGCTTGGTTTCCTCCGCAAGAAACTTGACGGTGGCATTCATGTCCGGCCGCAGGTAGGCGTCCGGATTGAGAATTTGCACCTTGACCTGAACCGTGGCCTTGGCCCGGTTGGCTTGCGGAGAGATCTCCGCGATCATCCCGTCCCACTTGCGATCGGGGTAGGCATCCACGTTGACCACTCCCTTTTGCTTGGGGCCAAGCTTGGCGAAATCGTCCTGGGCAATATCCAGTTCCACCTGGAGATCGTTCAAATCGGCCAGCGAGACGACCAGGCCCTGCGGGCCGCCTTCTGCGGTGCTGGCAAATCCGGAGGTCACGAGTTCGCCTTTTTCCGCCGCCCGCTCAAGAATCGTGCCGGTCACTGGCGCGCGAATGACGGTAGCGTCGAGCAGCGATTTCGCGTAGTCTGCCTGGCCCTGAGACTGCTGCAGCGCGCCGCGCGCACGCGCGATTTCCTCCTTGCGCGGACCAATTTTGGCGAGCTGGAAGCCTTTGTCCAGCGAATTGACTCGCTGTTGGTCCGATTCGAACTTCGCGGTGGCGTCATCAAGAGCTTGCCTCGAGAGCACGCCTTGCGTCACCAGGCTCTGAGTACGGTCCAGAGTGATCTTATCGTTGACCAATGTGGCCCTGGCCTCATCCAGATTGTGCTGGGCCTGTTGGATTTCTTCAGGGCGGGAGCCATTCTGCAGCTCTTCCAAATAAGCCTGGGCGTTGTGAGCCGCGCCGTTGGCCTGTTCGTACTGGGCGCGGAACTCGTCATCCTCAAGACGAACCAGGATTTGCCCCTCTTTGACCTTGTCGCCCTTTTCGACGCCAATCCACTTGACCCGACCCGTCACTTTGGAATTCAAATTGATCTTGTGGTGGGCCACAATGTAGCCGCTGGCGGAAAGAACCACGCCGCCGACGTCGCTGCTCTGTGCCGAGGCGCGGACCACCTCCACTTCCGGCGCGTCATGAGAGAGCAGCCGGTAGGACAGGGCAACCACTCCCAGCAGAACCAGGACCGCGATTCCGGCAAGGATGTAGCGGCGCGCCCACACGGGCGGTTCGCCTTCGCCTCCGCCACGCGCGTGGCGATCGATTCGCAAACTTTGCAGGTCTTCGTGTTTTGCATCAATCGGCATTGTGCTTGAAGAACGTCTCTCTATCGTTTTATGCAACGTTTTGTGCAAATTCCCGCACTAATCCCGCAGGGCAGCCAGAATATCCCGCCGCGCGGCGTGCCAGGCCGGGGCAAATCCCCCCACCACTCCCATGATGAGAGCAAACCCAACCGCGCTGACCACCACGGGCATGGTCATTTGCAGGCTGAACACGACTTCGCTGAAGGTCACCTGATTTTGCGTTCCGGTGGTCATGCCATTGAAGGGCAGCATCAGGAGAATGCCCAGCGTAGCGCCAAGCAAGGACAGCAGCAGCGCTTCCAGCATGAACGAGGTCAAAATGCTGGGACGGGAAAATCCGATCACGCGCAAAGTGGCGATTTCGCGCCCACGGTATGCAACCGCCGCGTACATGGTGTTGGCGGCCGCAAAACAGGAACCCACCGCCATGATGAACGCCACGATCCAGCCCACCACTTTGATTGGGGCGCCCGATTTTGTTTGCGAGGCATAGTAATCGGGCTCCAGCAGGCCATTGAGCTCCAGTCGTTGATCGTCGTTGCCACGGTTTTTCAGCGCCTGGGCGGAAACCGGATCGGTCGCCCGCACCAGAACCGAAGAATACACCGAACGCTCGAAATCGGTGACCAATTGATTGATGTCGCCCCAGATTTCGGAAGCATGCGCGGTTCCGCTGGCGTCAAAAATTCCTACGATCGGCCATTCGCCCTTGCCGATGTGCACGCTGTCCCCGATGTTTGCGTGTTCGAAACGCTTGTTGATCGAACTACTCACCACCACCTCCCGCTGCCCGGGAGTGAACCAACGCCCTTCCTTCAAGCGGATCTGAGGCCGCATTTGAATTCCCAGCGGGGTGAGGAAGCGGGTGGTGACGTTGGTTTCCCCCGTCCCTCCCTTGCGTGGAAGAACAACCACCAGAATGTCTTCGCCCGACACCAGGGGCTCGCCCTGGGCATTCCTGGCGACTCCGGGAAGTTCTTTCAAGACTTGCATGGCATCGCGCGATACGCCTCCGGCTGCCAGCTCGGAGTCCGAACCTTTGCGCAACATCAACACATTCAGAGGGTCGCCGGTGCTGCCAAAGGCGCGACTCAATCCCGCCAGCAGCGCCATGATGAAAACGGCGGTAGCGACCGTGAGCGCGATTCCCAGCGCAGTCATGATGGTGAGGCTCTTGCGGAGCCGCAAGTTGCGCACGTTATAGCTAAGAGGGATTGCCATTTTTGTTCTATCCTTTTTGCGCTTGTCCTGGTTCGCTCACCCAGATGAGCTCACCCAATATGACGCAGGCCATCCACAATATTTACCTTCGCCGCGTGATAGGAAGGAACAAACGAACTGACGAGTCCGACCACCGCTGCGATCAGCAGCGCCGCCAACATGGTGAGCGGAGTCACTTTCATGCCGGTGAAATAGCCACCCTGGCTAGCCATTCCGCCTACGATGAGGAAGCAGAGACCCGAACCTAGGAGCCCGCCCACGAGCGAAAGAGAAACCGCCTCGCCAATGAATAACCCCAGAATGCTGTTGCGGGTGAAGCCCAGAGTCTTCAGCACGGCAACTTCCCGCGTCCGCTCGCGAATCGACATCGCCATGGTGTTGGCCGACACCAACAGGATGGTAAAGACCACGGCCAGGCAAATGCTCATGATGAAAGCCTTGATGTTGCCCAGCATCCCGATGAACCCCAGCTGGAAGGCATGTTCGCTCTCGGTCTTGGTCGCACGATCGGAGTTGCGAAATTCATCATCGATTGCTTGCGCCACCTTGGGGACGGACTCGGGCGAGTCCGCCAGGACGGCATAGAATCCCTCGCTACCCTTCAGTCTGGCGAATCCTTCGTCGATGTAATCCTTGTTAAAGTAGATCGACTGCGTGGGATCGGGCGGGGTGAAGATTCCGCGGATCGTCAATTCCAGGTTCACCGGGAAAATCTTGCCGGTAATATTCAGACGGTCGCCGACTTTCCAGCCAAATTTCTTGGCCAGGCCCACGTCCACGATGGCGCCGGCGCGATCATGCTGCCAGGCTTCGATCTGATCCGGGGGCATTTTGAATTCCGGATAAACCTTCAAAATCTGCTGCGGATCGGTGCCAAATTGGGCGAAGTAGTGCTCCGGCTTGTCGTCCATGTATTGCCCGCCAAACCATTGCTGGTTCGCCACTTCCTTCACCCCGGGCATGGATTGAATCTTCTGCCGGTAGGCACTCGGCAGGTTGAAGATGAGCGAGACCTTATTGCGGACAATCAGGCGCTGGGCTGACAATTCGGTCGGCTTGTTGTCGTAAAAACTGCGCCAAATGGTGATCAGGAAAGTGAGCAGGAGGAGCGAGCCGCCGATGCTCAGGACGGTCAGGAAACTGCGACGTTTGTTGCGGAAGGCGTTTTTGGTGACAAAACGGGTCAGGGTCATGATCAAACTCCGAGAGAAAACAACTAGAGCCGCCAAGCAGCGGCGCCCCAGGAACTAAATTGCCATCCAGCATAGACGAATGAAATGGACTCGACAAGCTGCCCGTTCCACTGGCTTCGATGGTCGGCGAATCGGTTTTCTTCCACCAGTGGAGATCGTCACCAAACGGGAATGACAAATGTCACCTCGGCCTGAAGGCCCCTCAGACAGCACAACGTCGCGGCGGCGCCGAAAGTTACGCTGCGGCAGGCAAAAGAATTCTGCAAGCGGCCCCTTCCCTCCCTGGGGGGCAGGCCCGGTCCCCGTCGCTTGCCACCAAGGATTTCAGAAGGTTTGCCGGCCCGCACCCCGGCGCGCCGTCGGCTGCTGGGCAGCGGAAAAACGCTATTACCTTCGTAACTCCCATCAGTTCTCGCGCGGCATTATTCTAAGTGCAATCTCCTTTTTCCCAAGGACGATGACCGGCATCTGGCGCCGGAAGATTTGCCCGTTCTTTGCCCATTGAGGCTAGGAAGATAATGTCTAATAAAATTGGCCGTTTTGAAATACAAAGTGAGATCACGCACTCCGAGATTGGTTCTGTCTACAAGGCCTCCGATGAGGTGAGCGGACAGACTGTCGCCCTGAAAACCGTCAAACTGGACCTGCTGGGCGACCGAGCCGGCGCGCTGGTGTCCGGCGTGCAGGACGAAGTGGCGACTTCCAAGGTTCTCAACAGCCACAACATCGCGGTGCTGTTTGGGGCGGAGGAGATCGAGGGAGAGTTCTGCGCCTCGATGGAGTATGTGCAAGGCAACAGCATCGCCACCATGCTGGCTCGGAAAGAGGGATTCTCGGTCTGGGACCTCATGGATATTGCCCGCCAGTCCTGCCAGGGGCTCGACCACGCGCGCGGACACAGGGTGGTGCATCACTCTCTGGAGCCAGCCAAGATCATGGTGCAGTGGGACGGCATCGTGAAGCTTCTGGGTTTCGGCATTTCCATGATGGGATCGACGGCGGCGCAGGCTACGGGCACTGCACCCGAGGTTTTGCACTACATGTCGCCCGAACAGCTACGCGGAGATCCGCTGGATTCCCGTTCCAATTTGTTCAGCCTGGGCGCCATCCTGTACGAAATGGTGACCGAACGAAAAGCCTTTGATGGAGATGAAGCGGACCAGGTGCGGCAATCGATTTCAGAAATGACGCCGCCCCCGCCCGATCAGATCAACCGCAAGGCCCACCCGGTTCTGAGCCAGGTCATCATGAAGGCCTTAGCCAAGAATCCCGAAGAACGCTATCAGTCGGGCCAGGACATGGTGAACGATCTGGAGCGCTGCAAGGAGAGTCCGGTCAAGGCGACCGCCAGCGCGGCGAAACCGGCGCCAGTAGCCCCAAAAGCCGTTGCCCCCCAAAAATATGCCTCTGCAGGCAATGCGCCGGCAGCGAAGGCGGAAGCACCCGCGACCAAAGTTGCAGTATCCCCGAGAGTTGCCGCTGCTGCCGCAGGCGCCGCCGGAGCCGCCGGCGCAGCCACGGCAAAGTCTTCAAGAACCCAGAAAAGGTCGGCGTCGGGCGCAGGCGAAATGTCCGCAGACCTGGTTGCCAAAGCGGTGGTTTCAGCACCCCGCACTGCATCCGCCGAAATGTCCACTGCCGCACCGGCACTCGAGCCAGCCGCAGCCGATGCTTCACATCTCGCCGTCGATCCGATGATGGATGAATCGCGGACGACGAATGATAAAGCCGGCCGGAGCTTTTCTGAAATCAACGAACTGCCGCCGATGAAGGAGATGTACGTTGCTCCCGAGCCGCCGCCACCGGTCGCGGAAGAGCCGGAATCGGTCGATGCAGTGAAGATTGCCGTTTTCAAAAACAGCGCGCCGGAAAAACCGAAAGTACAGCCGCGCGAGGCGGCGCGGAAGGCGGTCACGGAAATCAGGAAGACGCCGCCAAAGCTGTTCTTTTATTCCATCGCCGGCGCGGTTGGAATCATCCTGATCATCGTGGTTGGCATCGCATTCCACATCCATTCCGAAAATTCCGACGACGATGCTGGACCGGCGCAATCCGCGGCTTCAACGGCTGCGCAGCCGGCTGCGATGCAGGCAACGGCGCCTCAGGCGATTGCGGCACCCGCGCCACAGCAAATCGCCCCGGAACCGGTAACCACCGAACCGCCGGTGGTATCGGTGAAATCCAAATACGCCGCCGCCAACAAGAATAAGAAAACCAAGACGCCAACCCCCGCCCCGGCCATCGTGCCCGGACAGTTGAACGTGAGTTCGACGCCGGAAGGCGCGCAGGTCACCCTCGACGGCCGCAACGATCCGAACTGGGCCACCCCCTACAACATGGCCGGCTTGACGCCGGGCCAGCATACCATCGTCGTGACCAAGCCGGGATACTCCTCGGAAACCCGAAACGTCGAAGTCGCTTCGGGAAGCAAATCGTTCCTGGTCGTCCAGTTGGCGCAACTGGCAGCCACATTGTCGGTGGCCACTACGCCTGCCGGAGCATCCATCTTCATGGATGGCAGGGACACGGGCAAAGTCACCCCAGCGCAATTCTCCGTCGACAAGCCAGGCAGCCACTCCTTGGTATTCAAGAAACAAGGATATTTGGAAGAGACCACCACGGCGACGCTGCAAGTGGGCCAGACCGTACACCTGTCGCCGGCGCTGACAGCCCTCGGCAGCACGAACGACATCCGGATCGGTGGCAAGTTCAAAAAGATGTTTGGTGGCAGCGGCGACACGGCCGGAATGGGTGCAGTGAGCGTGAAGACCCAGCCCAAAGGCGCACAGGTCGCGGTCAACAACCGCATCATCGACAAGAATTCGCCGGTGGACTTCTCGCTCAATCCCGGTGCGTACGTCGTCGACATCACGCTCTCCGGATTCAAGAGCGTGCATAAGGTCATCAACGTCGACAAATCGGGGAGAGTGGTGGTTGACGAAATCCTGCAGCGTGAATAACTCCCGCGAAACAGAATAGCTCGCGCAGGGACAGCCGCCTCGGCTGTCTTTTTTTCTTGGTGTGCCGAACCCTGTTGGCGTGATTCACTCGGACCCCGCAGCGGGCGCAAAGCCCACGCGTGCGGGGAAAGCGCAAACCGTGAGAACGAGTGGTAGAACGTCGAACCCACGGGTGGTGGGGCGCCAGCCAATCGCCCCGGGGCTGAGCTTCCCGGTGCAGAAGACGGGGAAGCCGAAACGGAAACCTGTGGCGTGGCGAAGCCCCGGTGGCCGACCCCGACTCGAACCTCCGGCCCGCAAGGGCTCACTTGCTGCACCGCCGGATGCGGACCCTGCTTGCTCAACTCGCGCCGTCCGGCGCTGCCCTCAGCGCGATCATGTTAGACTCGGGAGTTTTCGAGGAGGGCCCATCATGGAAATTCAACGTGTGGGAGTGATTGGCGCGGGGACGATGGGGAATGGCATCGCGCAGGTTTTCGCGCGGAGTGGCTGCCAGGTGGTGTTGTGCGACGTGCAGCAAAGCTTGCTTGACCGCGGCCTGCATTCCATTTCCAGGAACCTCGATCGTGAAGTTGCGAAGAACAAGATCACCGAGGAAGAGAAAGCTGCTGCGCTGAAGCGGGTCGAGCCGGTACTGGTGCGGGAGAAGCTCGCGGCCTGCGACTTCGTCGTGGAAGCGGCCACGGAAAAAATCGAAATCAAAACCGAAATCTTCGGCGATCTCGACCGGATCTGCCGTCCGGAAATTATTCTTGCTTCCAACACTTCGTCCATTTCGATCACCAAGCTCGCTGCTTTGACTCGCCGTCCGGACAAAGTGATTGGCATGCACTTCTTCAATCCTGTGCCAGCCATGAAACTGGTGGAAGTAATTCGAGGGATGGCAACTTCCACCGAAACTCTCCAGGCGGTGCGCGATCTTTCCCGAAAGCTCGAAAAGACTCCCATCGAGGTCAGCGACGCGCCGGGATTCGTTTCCAACCGCGTGCTGATGCCATTGCTGAATGAAGCCATGTTCGCCGTAATGGAAGGTGTGGCCACGCCGGAAGCCGTCGATGAAGTGTTTCAGTTGGGGATGGCCCATCCCATGGGCCCACTGACGCTGGCGGATTTCATCGGTCTCGACGTTTGCCTGGATATCATGCGGGTGTTGCAAGCCGGACTTGGCGATCCCAAGTACAGGCCCTGTCCTTTGCTGATCAAAATGGTGGACGCCGGCTGGCTGGGGAAAAAGAGCGGCCGCGGATTCTATACGTATGGAGGCAAGGCGTCGAACCACCCGGGATAGCCCGCGGGATACGAAGGATCACCAAGGAGAGCCCGGGAGACGAAGACCATCGTGACCTGTCGTCTCCTCGGTGGTTCCCCGGTTGACTGCACTTAGGAATTCCATGCCGCCCTCCATACAAAAAGGTAGTGTCTCGATTTACTTTCTCGGGGGAATGCTCGGCATTGCCGCCGGCTTCATCGATATCAAGATCGGCGACGTCCTGTTCACCGCATTATTCGTGCTTGCTTCCACCATGGGGCTGGGAATGCTCCGCCCGCAAAAGCCCTGGCGATGGACCGTGCTGGTCGCCGCCTTCGTGCCGGGGATGCAGCTGCTTGCCTTTCTCTTCTTGGCCCAGAAGCCCTATCGCGCCCAGATCTTACGAATCGTTCTTGGGCTTGCTGTCAGGCATCGCGGGAGCTTACGGAGGCATGGTGGCGCATCGGGGCTGGAAGGAATTGTTTGGCAAGGGAGAGTCCAGCTCCTAGCTTGCTCTTGGGATGAGGAAAACGGCAATTAACGATCGTAATCACGAGCAGCTGGAAGCCCGTGGCAGTTCCATGCTCCCAGAAGATTACTCCCGTTTCCACAGCCGGAACGAGTATTCTTCGGCCATGGGAGTTTCTGTCTCGGTGCTGGCCAGCGGCAGCCGGGGAAACAGTGCGATCGTGCAGAGTTCGACCACGTGGATTCTCGTGGACGCGGGCATTTCCTGCCGAGAGACTTTCAAACGCATGCGTGCTGCCGGACACGATCCGCGTTCGCTATCCGCGATTCTGATTACCCATGAACACTCCGACCATGTGCATGGCCTGTGGGTGCTGGCGAAAAAACTCAATGTCCCGGTGTTCATGACCGGAGCCACCCATCAGGCATGGTCCCGGATGATGCGTGACGACGATGGGGTCTGCCCCGACCTCGCCCGGCTGGAGGTATTTTCCGCGGGCAAGAGCTTTCCCGTTGGCGATATTGCTGTCACTCCTTTTACCATCCCTCATGATGCGGCCGATCCGGTGGGATTTACCTTCCGGGCGGAAGGGGTGAAAGTGGGCATCGCCACGGATCTGGGCTATGTGCCGCCGAGCGTCTGTGACCAGTTGCGGGGTTGCGACCTGCTGATGATTGAAGCCAATCACGATCTTGAAATGCTCCGCGTCGGCCCCTATCCCTGGTCGGTTAAACAGCGTGTAATGAGCAGGGTAGGCCATTTGTCCAATGATGCCCTCGCGGAATACCTTGTGACCAATTACGATGGGGGTGCATCTTATTTAGTGCTGGCTCACATCTCAGAGCAAAACAACCATCCGGAGCTGGCTCGTAAGGCCGCCGAACAGGCCTTGGGGGTTCGCCCCAAATTATGGGGAAACCGGGTGATGCTGGCAGCGCAAACGGCCCCGTTGGAAGCAATTCGACTGTAGTCCCTATGAACGATTGTGTGGACCCGATTGTCGGAAAGATTTTGGCTGGCTGGCGTTACGACATTTCTGGCCTTGCGCCCGAAATGTGTGGCGACTACGAGGAGCACTTCGCCGCCTGTGATCATTGCCGCTCACGGCAGAAGCTGCATCGCATCATCGATGTATCGTTGATTGGACTGGCTTCGCTCTCTGCCGCGGTGTTTCTGCTGGCGTTCGGGGTCATCCGGCATTTCGGCCCGCATCACGCTTTCTGGCTGGAGCTGGCGGCGCTGTCCGGATTCGCGCTGTCGGCGCTGATCTGGCTGGGGGTCGCGGTGGCGACACCGGCCCCCATGGCCGTGGTCGACGCCGCCAAAATGGGCGCGCGCCGGGTGCATGATCGCCTACCCATCGAGATTCGCGAACGTTTGCCGGAAGAGTTTCGCTTGAAGATTACGGGTTCGTAACGAAAGCGTTTTGCGGCCATGCGCCTGGTGTTCAAGATTTTGGCGATTACGTTGTTCGCTGGGCTGGTGGCCGCAGCTTTGGCGCCGTCCATGGTTCCCGCTTTCGCCAGCCCGCGGCGGCGGCCCGCGGGATGTCATGAACAATCCCACACGACTCCCCCTCCCGGCCCGGTGAGCCACAGTTGCTGCCAGACCGGGCACGGCGCAGTTCTGGTCGAGGAATCGCCTGCATTCGCTCCCCTCATTCATTGCAGCCTGCCGGTGTCAGCCGCGGCGGACCAGTCTCCCGCAGCCGGATTTCTCGGCGGCGTTCGGCCCCTCGAGAACTCGCCCGCCAGCCCTCCCCGCGATCTCCAGCGGCGAATCTAGACCTCCCATTCCCCAACCATGCCGCCCCGCAATGCGCCCCCAGGGGCGATCGGAGCGCGGACGAAAATTCGTTTTTCATCCCCCGGGGGAGTGAGAACGTGCATAAGCAACTCTGGTATTTCTTGGCGATTGCGGCTTTGTCTTTTCCGCTCTTGATGCCGGAAACGCGAGCCCAGACCACGGCGCAGGACAGGAACATGTCCGGCACGAGCACGGACATGGCGGGGATGAACATGAACGCTGCCGCATCTTCCAGCCTGCCATCCCCGCACGCGGGCTCGGGCACCGCCTGGCAGCCGGTGTCGGTTCCGCAGCGCATGTGGATGATCTCTCATCATGGCTGGGAGTTCATGGCGCATGGGTCGGTTTTCCTGACCTACAACCAGCAGGGCGGTCCGCGGGGCGCAGGAAAGGCGGAGTCCGCCAACTACTTCATGTTCATGGAGCAGCATGCGCTGGGGAAGGGCACGCTGCTGTTCCGGCAAATGTTTTCGGCGGAGTCGCTGACTTCTCCGCATCCCGGCTTCGGCGAGATTTTTCAAACCGGAGAGACTTATCACGGCCAGCCGCTGGTCGATCATCAGCATCCCCACAATGTGTTTGCCGAGCTCGCCGCGCTCTATACCCTGCCGCTCGGCAGGAAGATTTCATGGCAGCTCTATGGAGGCCCATCCGCGGAGCCCGCCCTGGGTCCGGTGAGCTACATGCACCGCGAGTCGGCTTCAGAAAATCCCGCCGCTCCGCTCAGCCATCATTTGCAGGATTCGACCCACACCAGCTTTGGCGTCGTCACCACCGGCTTCATGATCGATCGCTTCAAGATCGAAGGGTCGGCGTTCAATGGTCGCGAGCCGAACGAAGAGCGCTGGAGCATACAACTAGCCCCGCTGGATTCCTGGTCGTTTCGCGCCAGTGTCGCGCCTGCGCGCAACTGGACGGCGCAGTACAGTTACGGCCGCCTGCTGCATCCGGAAGCGCTGGAACCAGGAAATCAGCTTCGGCAGACAGCGTCGCTCGAATATAACCGGGTGTTTTCGGGTGGAAAGCTGGGAAAGGGGAACTGGGCCACCTCCCTCGTCTGGGGACGGGTGCAAAAGGGATTCGCGAGTTTTCCTCTTAACAGCTATCTGCTGGAATCCACGCTGAATTTTCTCCGACGAAATTATGCTTACTCTCGTCTCGAACTTGTGGACAAAGACGAGTTGTTTTCCGATGCTCCGCTCCAACCAGCCCATCGAATTGGCGCGTACACCTTTGGCGGAGTGCGCGATCTGGTGGAAAACCAGCATTGGCAGCTAGGCTTGGGCACGGATGTGACGTTCTACTCAAAGCCCCCGGTGCTGGATGCCTCTTACGGAAATGATCCGGTCTCATTCCACGTGTTCCTGCGGATCAGGCCGGGACCGAGCCAGCATGGACACTGACCGCTCCCGCAAATCCGTGGAGCAAAACTGCCCGGCGAAACATCGACAGGCCAACGGTGGCGAAAGAGTTCTCGACAACTACGGAAGGTGACAACTCGCCAGCCCGCGCTTCTCCAAATACTGCTGGTGATAATCCTCAGCTTGGTAAAACGTCACCGCGGCAACGATCTCGGTCGCAATCGGCTTGTTGAAGCGGCGCGCCTTCTCGAGCGCTTCCCGGGAAGCTTTGGCCGACGCTTCCTGCTCCGGGGTATGAAAGAAAATTGCCGAGCGATATTGGGTGCCGAAGTCCGGTCCTTGCCGATTCACTTGGGTGGGGTCGTGGTTCTCCCAGAAAACATCGAGCAGCTTGTCGTAGGAAAGCTTGGCCGGATCGTAATCCACCTCCACGGCTTCGGCGTGCCCGGTGCCGTTGGTGCAGACATCCTTATAGGTGGGATTCGGTGTTTGGCCCCCGATGTATCCCACTCGCGTCGCGGTCACTCCCGGCAGTTGGCGGAAGGTGGCTTCGACTCCCCAGAAACATCCAGCAGCAAATGTGGCTTTGGCCATGTGGAGTGCTCCCTTTCAGTTCAGTCCTAATCAGTCCTATTGGATGCGGCAAGCCAAGGAAAGTCACAAGCGACTGACGCTTGCCGCCTCAGGAATCCGTAAGCCAGCAGGCAGGAAATGCGGCGAAGCCCTGCTTCATGTCCTTGGCGGTTCACGGGTTTTCCGCGGTGGACGGACCCTAGCGCTATTCCATGATCAATCCGCCGGTCAGATCCGCAATCCGTTCCACGCGATGGTCCCCACACCAGCCCTCAAGGCTTTCCAAGATCTTCTCCGTGGCCCTTGGATCCCAATAACTTGCGGTGCCTATCTGTACGGCGGTGGCACCGGCCAGCATGAATTCCACGACGTCGGCCGCGGTCGAAATTCCGCCCATCCCGATGATCGGGATGCGCACGGCCTTCGAAGCGTCGTAAACCATGCGAACCGCAATTGGCTTGATCGCCGGCCCGGAGAGCCCGGCGGTGACGTTGGCAATCCGCGGCTTGCGCGTTTCGGTATCGATCGCCATCGCCACGAAGGTATTCACCAGCGAGATGGCGTCGGCGCCCGCTTCCTGCGCTACGTGCGCCATCTGCGCGATGCTGGTCACGTTGGGAGAAAGCTTCACCAGCAACGGCCGCCGCGAAATGCGCCGGGCGGTGGTGACCACTTCATCGAGCGACCGCGGGTCGCTGCCAAACTGAAGTCCACCGTGTGCGGTATTGGGGCATGAGACGTTCAATTCATAAGCATCGATACCCTCGCCTTCGTTAAGGATCTCGATGGTCTGTTCGTAGTCTTCGCGGGTGTAGCCAAACACGTTGGCCACCACGACGATGTTCTGCAGTCCCCGCAGCTTGGGCAACTTCTCGTCGAGGAATGCTCGAGCGCCAATATTTTGCAATCCAATCGCGTTCAACATTCCTGCCGCGGTTTCATAGAGACGAGGGGGAGGATTGCCGGCCATCGGTTCTCGCGACAATCCTTTGACGACGAAGCCGCCCAGTCTGTCCAGGTGAACCACGTCTTCGAACTCGACGCCGTAGCCGAAGGTTCCGCTGGCCGCGATCACCGGGTTTTTTAGCCGGATGCCGGCAAAATTGACGCTGAGGTCAGGCTTCGGCCTTCCCCCGCCGGACGCTGCAGTCATCGCGGATCTCCTTGCGGGGCGCGGGCAGGGACGAGCGCTTCGGTGAGGACTCGTCCGCTGGCCTGGGTCGGAGCATTGATGCCGAGCAGCGACGCGAGGGTCACGGCCAAATCCACCGGTTCGGAATGTCCGCGGTACGTCCCCGGCTGAAAAGGGACACCATAGAAAGCCAGGGGCACATGAGTGTCGTAGGTGTAGGGCGACGCATGGTCGGTACCGCTGCCCACTCCCACAAAAAACGGCTTGGGAACGCCGAGCACGTACCATCCCCCCAGCGGGGAATAGCTGTGAGCGTACCTGCTACCGGCTTCGCTCTGCGGGAGTTCGTTCTTGGCCAGCTGGGAGCGGGTGTAGTACCCCCGCAGTCCGACCTGCTTCAGCGCCTCGCCGACATCGTGTTCCGCGTCGATTTCTTTGATCCTGGCCCGACCGAAAACATCTTCATTGAGCCAAATGAGCGGATAGTCGAAGTCCCGCACATACTCGGCGGGATGCCCGGCAGACAGTTGGGCGGACAGAATATGATTCACCTGCACGCGCAAGTCCTTGGGCTGGAGATTTGCCCCGGGGATGTGAACCCTGGCGGCGGCAGGTGGCGCGGGTGAAACTCCATGATCCGCCGACAAGGCGATCCAAACGTTGGCCAGTCCAATCTGATGTCCGAGAAAGTCGAAGAAATCAGTGAGTTGACGATCCAGTGCCAGAGCCATGGCGTGCATTTCCGGCGAATCCGGCCCCACCTTGTGGCCGAGGATGTCATTGGCCGACAAGCTGACCACCAGCAGATCCGTCGCGGCTCCATCGCCAAGCTTTTCATGGGTGACGAGTTCGCGGGCGAAATCGAATTCATAATCATTCGCGAAAGGTGTGGCACCGACCAGCTCAAAATAGTCGACATCGTCGGCGTCCTTTGCTTTGGGGGCAGGCGGGTCGGTGGTCCGCAACAGCCTTCCGTTGCCGTCTTTCCATTCTCGGTTCAGATATTTTTCCCTGCCCTTGCTGCGGTTGAACTCCTCGGCCCACTTCGGCAGGTCGCTCCGATAGTAGGTGGAAGTGATCCAAGCTCCCGTCTTCGAATCGATCCAGTAAGCGCCGTCGCCTGCATAACCCGCAGCCAGAACCGAAGCGCGGTCTTTGAGTGAAATTCCAAACACTCGCGACTTGCCCTGGGTGGCCAACTTGAGTTCGTCCCCAAGGGTGTCGGAAAGGAGGTTATGCGGCGAGGCTCCCACCCTGTCCGCCGGGATTCCCACGAGCTTGGTCGCGTCATCCTCGACCGAGGAGACCCGTCGCTTCTTTTGCGGGTCCCACCACTGGTTGGCCTGGATACCGTGTCCGTCGGTGTATGCCCCGGTCAGAAGCGTGGCGTGTCCCGGTGCCGTGCTGGGATTGGCATAGTTGTAGTTGCATCCGGAAAAATTGGCGCCGTGGTCGATCAACAACCGGAAGCCGCCTTCGCCGAATTCATCGCGGTAGCGTTCGAGATAATCCCCGCGAAATTGGTCGATCACCACGATGACAATCAGCTTGGGACGGCCGTTATAGGCGGAAGCAGGGGCTAGACGGGGCAGGCAGAAACCAGCCAGAAGTCCGAGGACAGCCATGCGACCGGGGAGTTTCATTGCGGTGGTAGTTTACAGCCTGACTCGCGGGGAGACCAAGGCTTTCACCACCCGGCTTTCACCACCCGGGGCCGGATGCGAGGTGCAAGCTCAATTTTCGGGCCTGGTTCGCGAACCCTTCGTGTCCTGGTTGGCTTATTGCTTTTCAGCTCTACATGGTTCAGGTGTACTCGCCAGGGCAGCCAATTGTTCGATACAGTAGATCACTCATGCTCGATCTGAACTTTGTCCGGGACAATCTGCCACTGGTCGAGGAAAAGCTGCGCCAGCGCGGCATGAATCCCGCCCAGACGCTGAAGGACTTCGGCGAAGTGAATGCCCAGAGGCGTCAAGCCATCGCCGCCGCCGAGACTCTCAAAGCCCATCGCAACCGTGCTTCGGAAGAGGTCGCGAAGCTGAAAAAAACCGGCCACGATGCCACCGCGCTCATCGGGGAAACCAAAGACATGCGCGAGCAAATTCAGGAGCTGGAGAAAGCGGCCGAAGAATACGATGGACGCCTGCAGAAAGTCCTGACCGGTCTTCCCAACCTTCCGCATGAAAGTGTGCCCATCGGCAAAACCGCGGAAAACAACGTGGAAGTCCGGCGATGGGGCACTCCGCCGAAGTTCGACTTTGCCGCGAAACCCCACTGGGAGCTCGGCGAACAACTCGGAGTGCTCGATCTGGAACGCGCGGCCAAACTTTCCGGAGCGCGGTTTGCGGTCTACTGGGATCTGGGTGCGAAGCTCGAGCGTGCGCTTTCCAATTTCATGCTCGACTTGCACACCCGCGAGCACGGCTACACGGAAGTGCTGCCGCCTTACTTAGTGAACTCCGAGTCCATGTACGGCACGGGACAGCTTCCCAAGTTTGCGTCCGACCTTTTCCGCGTCCCTCACGGCGATAAAGACCTTTGGCTGATCCCCACGGCCGAAGTTCCAGTCACGAATCTTTATCGCGATGAAACGCTGGAGCAGTCACGTCTTCCGATCTCGCTCACCGCCTACACGCCATGCTTCCGCAGCGAAGCTGGCTCTTACGGCAAAGATGTGCGCGGCATCATCCGGCAGCATCAATTTCAGAAAGTCGAACTGGTCAAATTTTCCAAGCCGGAGGATTCCTACGACGAGCTGGAGAAACTCACGCGCCACGCCGAAGAAGTCTTGCAGAGGCTCGGGTTGCATTATCGTGTAGTGCTGCTGTCCACCGGCGACCTGGGTTTCTCCTCGGCCAAGACGTACGACATTGAAGTCTGGCTGCCCGGACAGCAGCTGTTCCGCGAAATTTCTTCGTGCTCGAACTTCGAGTCGTTCCAGGCGCGGCGCGCCAATATCCGTTTCCGCCGCGAGGGAAAAAATAAGTCCGAGTTTGTCCACACTCTGAATGGTAGCGCTCTGGCCGTGGGACGCACCTGGCTGGCGGTGCTCGAAAACTATCAGCAGGCCGATGGTAGCGTACGGATTCCTGAGGCGCTGCGGCTTTACATGGGCGCCGATCGCATCACGCACAAGAAGTTCTAGGCAAGGCGGGACGACTCGAATCGCCGCAAAGACATTGGCAGGATGTGCATTGCCAAGACAGAGAGCAGAAACTAGACTTGAACAGAGTAGAGACCATCACGACCAATCCCGGCGTACCCCCGGTGCCGATGACAGGAATCTGGCGCACAATCCGCGGCTACATCCTGTGGTCGTATGAGCGGGGGACCGTTCAATATGACGTCATGGTCACGCTCATCCTGCTGTTTATCTTCCTCGCGCCTCACTGGGTCAACTTCAATGACAAACCGGTGCAGCACAATCCGCATCCTAGTGGAGTGGTGGTTCTGCCCGACGGGCAGGGCGGTTTGATCTACCAGGTCGAAGGACCGGCTGTTTCAGGCCAGGATGATGGGGCGATTCGAAGCGAATTGCTCCGCATCATCGAACCGATTTCAGGCGCGGTCAGCATTACCAGCTACGAACCCGTGCGCGACCGGTACGGCCACGTGCAGAATTATAGGGTCTGGGTTCGACGACAGTAACGCCAGCCACAGCGGCGACCAAGGTTGGACGATGAAGCCTTCTCACTTTTCGCGCACCCGCATCCCGGCGTTGTTGCTTCTCTCAGTTGCTGCGTGGGCCCAACCGCCCGCGAAAGCTGCTTCCGGCGCCGATCTTGAACGCGTCTTCCATCGTATGGACAGCACGGCTTCCAGTTTTCGCACCGCGGAAGCCAGCTTTGCCTGGGACCAATACACCAAGGTCGTCGACGAAATCGACACACAAAAAGGCAAAGTATATTTCCGGCGTGCCGGCAATGAGACTCAGATGGCCGCCGAAATCAGCGCCCCGGACAAAAAATACGTGCTGTTTGTCGGCGGCAAAGTGCAAGTCTATCAGCCGAACATTGAACAGGTGAACGAGTACCAGGCCGGCAGCAACAAGGACGCAATCGAGAGCTTCCTGGTGCTGGGATTTGGCGGCCCAGGCCATGGCTTGTTGAAGTCTTTTGATGTGACGTATGCCGGTCCTGAAAGGCTCGAGGGTGTGGAGACGGACAAACTCGATCTGGTTCCCAAATCCCCCAAGGTTCGTAATATGTTCGACCACATTATTCTCTGGATTGACCCTCGGGGAGTGTCTCTCCGGCAGCAATTGGTCGCTCCATCCGGGGACTATCGCCTGGCCAAGTACTCGGAGATTCAACTGAATGACAAGATCTCCGACGCCGTTTTCAAGTTGAAAACAGGCGGCAAGACGCAGTTCATATCACATTGATAAATCACAAGATGCGTTGGAACAGGAGCTCGCCGACGAATCGCTTAGGAAAGCAGCGGCGAAAAAGGCTCGAAAAGATTTAGGGCTGGAAAAGCATACTTGGGGCGTTATACTGCGTGAGGGGCAGTTTTCGCCGGGAATTTTACGAAAAACTGCTCTAGTTCACGAGATTTAGGTATTCATGGCCAAGGTCTTTACGATTCCGGTTCCTCCCGTGATGGGACGCTCGCGCCGTGAACGCACCTCCGACCCCCGTTATGTAGACGGCCAGCGCCTGCTGGTGGATGCCATGAGATATTTGGCCCAGGCCGATCCAGTTGCGAATCGCGGCGCCGTCGAACTACTCTCCGAACACGTCCGCACGCGTTTCCGCATGTCGGATTCCCCGCTGGGCTAGAGCGAAACTCTGATTTTGGGCGCCGCGTTCAGGCTTCTGCCGGGCGGAGCTTTGACGCGCATCCCGGAAGAAATAGAAAAGGGAGGCGATTTCCCGCTTCCCTGGAACCAGGCTACCCACTCTCAGAAATAGAACTTCAGAGCCAGCTGAATGATGCGCGGGTCCCGCGCCTGCGTGATCTGGCCGAAGGTCCCATCGCCTCCGAGATGGTCAGGGTTGAAAAACTGGGCATGATTGAATGCGTTGAAGAACTCCGAGCGGAACTCAACGCTTTTGTTTTCCCCGAACTTAAACGTGCGTCCGATGGTCAGGTCGAAGTTGTTGCGGCCTGGGCCGCGCAACCCATTCCTGGGGGAATTGCCGAAGCTCAGAATGGGAACGTGGACGCAATCGTAGGCCGTGGGATCGAAATAGAAATGGACCGGATCTCTGGGCGTTTGCCCCAGGCAATTGTTGGCGTCATTGGCCGTGAAGAGGCGACTCGACCGCGGGTCGAAGATATGGTTGGGCCCGATCTGGTCGGCGCGATCCTCATAAAGTTGCTCCTGGCTGGAATTGGATTCCGAAAATATGGTGAACGGCGTTCCCGACTGGAAGCTTGCGATTCCACTCATCTCCCAGCCTTCGGCCAGCTTGCGCATCAAACCGTTTCCGTTGCGGAAAGGCCGGTCCAGCGGCAACTGCCAGATTCCACTGATCACCAGCCGGTGGGGGACGTCAAAGTTTGCCGGGCCGCGGTCGAAGGAAAAGTCGAAGGGGTTGGTGAAGAGCGAGCTGTTGTAGCGGAATCCCGATTGGTTATCCAGCGTCTTCGAGAAGGTGTAGGCGCCACGAATGTTGAATCCATGACTGAATCGCTTGTCCACCGTCAGTTGCAGCTGGTTGCTGCTTGAGGAGCCGGCGCTCAGATCGGTGAACAGCTGCACAGCTTCGGTGGCCGTGGCAAACTCGTCGGTGGTTGCATTCACACAACCGGCCAGAGGGCGGGCGCAGTCGGGATTTGTGGAACCGTAATTGTTAAGCTGCTGCTGCAAGAGGCTCGGCAGCGGGGCATTCACGTCCTGGGTGGCAATGGACTTGCGAGAGAAAGTGCCCACGTAGTCGGCCTCGATCACGGTGTCCGGGGTGATCTGGTATTGCAGGCCGAAGTTCACGTTCTGGGAATACGGTGTGCGGAAATGCGGATCCACAAGATAGGCGAATGCAATCTTCGGAACTCCGGTGAAGGTGGTTCCGGTGATTCCGCCCGTGGGATAAGGGTTGGTTTGACCGAACGCACCGAAGGGATCCGCAATTGGGTCGATTCCCGAAGGCACGGTGGAATAATCATTGGGCGTGATGCTGATCACGTTGCCAAACGGGTTCTCTCCTCCAAACTGCAGGTTCAGCGCACCATCTTCGATGTCATAGAAGATTCCAAAGCCGCCGCGCACCACCAGTTTCGCCGCGCCGGTCACGTCCCAGGCGAAGCCAAAACGGGGAGCGAAATTGTTTTTGTCGGGAAAGGTCAGCCCGCTGTTCGGCGTGCCCGGATCTCCGGCGAAAAGTACGCCTTGCGGTGCGTCGGGGAACCTGGTCGATTGCTGGCCGGGGAAAAATCCTTGAATCTCGTTGTGCGGGGGATTCATGGGAGTGTTGTACTCGTAGCGCAGCCCGTAACTCAGAGTGAGCCGCTTAAAGATCTTCCATGAATCCTGGCCAAAAAAGTGCCAGGAGGTGGTGCGGATGCCATAAACCGCCCGCGAATACTGCGAATAGTTGTCAAAGAATCCCCCCACGAAGTCGGCCAAGGCACTGCCCGAGAAACCGCCATAGTTGCCAAAATCGAAGACCCCGTTATTGTCGAAATCGAAATCAAAATTGTTCCGCACTCGGCGGATGTCCGTGCCCAACTTCAGGTCATGATGTCCGCGATTGAGCGACACGCTGTCTTGAAAATGGAAGGTTACATCATGAATCTTGGTCGGGCCCTCCGGACTCGGCCCCAGGCTAAAGGTCATGGTCGCCATGATGGGCGGGGCGGTTCCGGCTGGATCGTCGGGGCTCACATTGGTGAAGCCCAACGCAGACGGCGCGGTTGTATCGTGCGGCACATCCTGCAAGGTCGCGCTGCGGTTGGCGGCGAAGATAAATTCGTTGACCACGGTGGGGCTGAAATTGTGCAGCCAGTTGATGGAACCCAGTTGCGTCCGGAGCGTGGTGTCGAATCCCGAACCAATCGGCACGTTTCCACCGCTGCCGGCTCCCTGTGAAATTTGGAAGGGGAAGTTCTGGGTCAAGTCGTCGATGATATAGGAGGCGTAAAGAGAATCCTTCGGTCCGACGTGGTGGTCCACGCGGAAGATTTCCTGATTATCCTTCGTGACTGCCACCGGCGCGGCGACAAAAGTGTTGTTGGGAAGATTCGGCAGGGGCAGGTACTTGGAAATGTAGGTGGCGATCACCGGATTCAGGGGCACCTGATTGTTGACAAACGGATCCCCGGTAATCGGATTCACCAGTTGAGTATCCGTCAACTCGCTAAAATCCCCGCTCCGCTCGGCAGGGCTCAGCACTTGCAGAACGGGAGCAACCTCACCCTCGTGCTTGCGAACTCCCTGGTAGGAGACAAAGAAAAAAGTCTTGTCTTTCCAGATCGGTCCGCCCAGGGTGCCACCGAAGGTGTTGCGCTTGAAGGGCGTGATTTCCGGCAGCAAATAGTTCTTCGCATTCAAGGCGTCATTGCGGAAAAACTCGAACAGGTCGCCGTGAAAGTTGTTGGTGCCCGACTTGATGACCTGGTTGACGATGCCGCCGGCGGTGCGTCCGTACTCGGCTTCGTAGTTGTTGGTGAGGATCTTGAACTCTCCCAGCGCATCGGGGTTTGGATCCACCACCGCGTTGTTGCCCAGGAAGTCGTTGTTGTCGGCGCCGTTGACCAGGAAGGTGAGAGAGTCAGAACGCTGCCCGCTCACCGAAAATGCATTGCCGCTGCCGTCGTCTTCGTCGGGAGGAAAAACGCCCGCCTGCAACAGTCCGAGCTGAAAGGCATCCCGTTCCACCAGGGGCAGCGAAACGATGCGGCGGGAAGTTTCCACGCTGCCGAGGGTTGCGCTGACGGTATCCACCTGCGACACATCGCCCGTCACTTCGATGACCTGGCTGCTGGCGCCGACCTGCAAGACCACATCCAGCTTGGCATTCTGATTGACGTTCAGAACGATTCCGTCGTGAACATATTTTCTGAATCCGGATTGTTCCACCGAGAGGCGGTACGCGCCGATGGGGATCAGAGTGAAAAGGTATGTGCCGTCACTCCCTGCCTGAATGCTGCGGGACACATTGGTGCCGGTATTGGTAAGCGTGACTGAGCAGTTTGGAATGACTGCTCCGGTAGAATCGGTGACGCTTCCCGTCATGGTTGCGGTGATTTCGGCAGCGCTCGCTGGAGTTGCACAAATAACCAGTGTCAGCGCGGCAAGCGCGAGACACAAGACTGCCGCTGCGCGCGAAAGGAGGGCGTGCATCATTGAAATCCTCTTCCTGATAAAAGGTTCCAGCTTCCTGGTAAGTGACAGGGCGTCGTACCAGTCCCAACTGTGCTTCCTGAATCGCAATTCTGCAATTGTTGGCCCACTGGGCACAAGCTTTTTCTGCTAGAGGTTAGGAACGAGCCACGGCAGTTTCTACCGAATTCAATAATCGCACTCTACCAATAGCCGGAACATGACTACCGGTCAAGCGGTCGCTGCGCCTTTCGCGAATAGGACGGCGGCCAGCACGATCACCACCGGATAGCACTCCAGCGTGTAGCGCGGCTCAGGATTTTCCAAGCTCCCGAGAAACAGAGACCTCAACATAACAAACGTTAGGAGGAGCGTGAGATGGGGCAGGGATTGGCGGCGCAGGAAGCCGGCAAGCGCGGCGACGCAGTACAGGAGATTGATCGCTCCCATCGACACCGCCAAAGTCGACGGCCAGGGATCGTCATTGAACTCCCACCATCGCGGATCAGAAGGCAGCAACTCGGTTCGCGGACGAAGCCACATATCCGTAATTCGAAGCAAAGGCAGCCAGACGTAATAACGAAACGGAGCGGCACGGATGCGAGCCGCCGCCAACTCTGCAAATCCGGCGTCGAGCTGGGGGGTGATGTGCAATGCTTGGTTGTAATCGGCCACCCATTGCAGGGTTTCCGCACGCTGCTTCTCGGAATCAAACGCCCGGGAGGGAAGCTTTTCCACATCGATGGCGGCGCCCGGCACCGGCCAGTAAATCTCCTCCACCGAGGTGTAATCGGCGATCCAGGTTTTCATCCAGTGGTTGAATCCCATGGGCACGTATTCCTCTTCTTCATTGGCGTAGCGGGGCGCCAGTGGCTGAAACTTCCGCATGGTGTGCAGATTGCGCAAGGTCCAGGGAACCAGGGGCGCAAGGGAGACCACTGCCGTTACAACTGCAGCCCGCAGCAACGGAAAATATGAGCGTCTGGCTCGGATGCGCACAATCACCATCCCCAGCAGATAGAGACCAATGGAAAACAGCAGCAAGCCGCCGTCGGGACGCAGCAGAATGGCGGCTCCGATCGCAAGCCCGCAGCCAATCCATGGGCGCCACCGCCCGGCGTCGAACCCATGCAGGCCGGCGAGGGCGAAATTCAGGGCAAGGGCGGTGAAGAAAATCTCCAAGGTTTCGGTGAGAGCGGCGGCGGCGTAGTTCGCAAGGAACGGACAGAGCGCTGCCAGCAGGAACGCCAATTTCGCCGCCCCCGCCGACCTCATGCGGCGGGCGATGTCGGCGATCAGAAAGCAAGTGCCGATGTCCACAAACATCTGGGTGACGAGGACCGCCCGATAGTGCTCCATGCCGAAGATTGCAAAGAGCGCAGCGAGAAATGCGGGATAGCCGGGCAGCCGGATATAGGTGGGAGAAATCCCGTCCCCGCTCAGGCCGTAGATCCCGTGCTGCAGCCAGTTCTTGGCGATGTCTCCGTAGATAAATGAATCGGTGGTGATGGCTGGAAAACGGAAAATGAACAGCAGTCGCAGGGCCAGCGCCGCGAGCGTCGCAATCAGAAAAAACCGGAGATGCTGTCGCACAATCTCGCGCACGTTGCGAATATATCGCGTTTTGGTCGAATCGCCATGTCCCGGAATGGTTCGCCCGGCGCCTGGCGGCAGCACTTAAGGGTTTGACCCTCCCCGCCCCGCAGCTTACGATGAATTGGCTCATCTTTACATGGCGCAACCGGTTTTTTACGATCCTCGACAAGCCCGCTGGAAGCGAATCAGGCGCTTCTTCGACATCGTTGGTGTCAGCGCCACTGTGCTCGTCATCTTTTTCATTTACACGGCTTTACGCAACGAGCCGTTACCGGAACTCCTCCTGCCGCTGCAAAAAAAGCCATTCCACGCATTTAAGGAACGGGAAAAAGAGAAAGCGAAGGAGAAGCGTCGTCTGGCAGCGCTCCGCGGCCACCGGAAGTCAAAGTCCGCGCCGTCGCAGGTCAAGCTCAATTCCGTGGAGGGCATTCGCGCCGGTTTCTATGTTCCCTGGGACGCGGCCAGCTTTTCCTCCTTGCGGGAGTACGCTCGCCAGATCGACTTGTTGTATCCCGAATGGCTCCATGTCCTCACCCCGGACGGCCATCTGCAGGGGGTCGACGAGGAGACCAACAATTTTTTTGATCTGGTGCAAGGCTCCGCGCTTCGGCCCGTGGACAACCGGGTCATGCCGTTCCTGAAGTCAGAAGACACGGGAACGGAAGTCTTTCCCCTGGTGAATAACTTTGACGGCTTGGACTGGGTCGACATTTCCCCATTCCTGAACGATGCGAAGGCCCGGGCCTTGTTTCGCCAGCAGGTGGCGGCATTCCTCGCCAGCGACAAATATCACGGGCTCATGGTGGACTTCGAAGCCTTCCCGAAAAATGGCCAGCCGGGTTTTCTCGCCCTGTTGCGTGAACTTGCCGCCGACCTCCACCTCAAAGGCATGAAGCTGTACGTGAGCGTGCCCTCTCAAAACGACGAATGGAACTATCCCGCGGTGGCGGCCGCCGCGGATGGCGTGGTTCTGATGAACTACGACGAACACTACGGCGGTGGAGCCCCGGGCCCGGTCGCATCGCAAGATTGGTTTGTAGACAACCTGAAGTTCGCCGCGAACTTAATTCCCAAAGACAAGCTCATCTGCGCCATTGCCAACTTCGGCTATGACTGGGTGCAGAAGCCGAAACAGGGCAAATTGCCCGAAGGTGTTAAGGACAAGAATCAATCCGTGCAGGAAGCCTGGCTCGCCGCGCGCGACTCCGAGGAGGACGTTGATTTCGACGGCGACAGCATGAATCCTCACATCCGTTACCTCGACGAGCATAACCTGCAGCATGACATCTGGTTCCTCGACGGCGTGACCGCGCTCAATCAAATGCGGGCCGCCCAGGTTTTTGGCATACAAACCTTTGCTCTGTGGCGCCTGGGAGCTGAGGACCGTTCGCTGTGGAGGGTGTGGGACATGCCTGGCGACGGCGCTGCTCCTGCAAAACTCAAAGACGTTCCTCCCGGCAAATATGTGGACATGGAAGGGAACGGGGAGGTCCTAAGCATCGAGGCACGGCCAGCGAATGGACAACGCAGCATTTCATTCGACTCGGCCTCTGGCCTGATTACCGATGAGATCTTTGAATCCTTGCCGGAACCCTACCGCGTGGGGCGTTACGGGTCGAGCCGCAACCAGGTCGCGATCACTTTTGATGACGGCCCCGATCCGGAGTGGACGCCCCAGATTCTCGACGTTCTCAAGCGCGAACACGCGACCGCAACTTTCTTTCTGATCGGAATTGAAGCTGACCGTTTCTCCGGCCTCGCCGAGCGAATTTACCGGGAAGGCCACGGAATCGGCAACCACACTTTCACTCATCCGGATATCAGCAACCTTTCCGGCGGCTACATGAAGGTTGAGGTCAATCTTACGGAACGGCTTTTTGCCAGCCGCCTGGGGATCAAGCCACTTTTTTTTCGTCCCCCCTACTCCATCGACTCCGAACCGGATACCGAAGATCAGGTTCGTCCGCTTGAATTCACGCAGAGCATGGGCTACATCACGGTTGGCGACAAGATCGATCCCAACGATTGGCGGGACGATCCGCATCCCACCGCTGACCAGATCGCGTCGCGAGTCCTGGATCACCTGCCCCCGTGCGCAGCGGGTGACCTGGCTTGCGGCAACATCATCTTGCTGCATGACGGCGGCGGGAATCGCCGCCAAACCGCACTCGCCCTGCCGAAAATCATTGAAGGCATCCGCGCCCGCGGGCTGGAAATTGTTCCCGTCTATCAACTGATCGGCAAGACCAGGGCCGAGGTCATGGCTCCCATCTCTTCCAACGAGCAATGGGCGGCCAGTTTCACTCTCGTCGGTTTTTGGCTGTTTGACGCGGGGATCAAGGGCATCACCTGGATCTTCTTCCTCGGCGACTTGCTGATGACCGGGCGCCTTTTGTTCATCGGCGCATTCGCAATCTTCGACCGCTTCCGCCAGCCGCACCATGGAACCTCAGCACAGATAGGAAGCTACAAGCCGAGGGTGGCGGTGTTGGTCCCGGCCTACAACGAAGAGAAAGTCATTGAGCGAACGGTGCGCGCGGTTCTGGCCTCGGATTATCCCGGTCTGCGAGTGATCGTCATTGACGACGGATCCAGCGACAAAACTCTGGAAGTGGCACGCGCCGCTTTTGCGGCGCAGGTTGCTACCGGCCGCGTCCTTATCCTCACCAAACCGAACGCCGGAAAAGCTGACGCCTTGAATTTCGGCTTGCAATATCTGAGCGATGAAGAAATATTTGTCGGCATCGACGCCGATACCGTGATCGCTCGGGAAGCGATCACGCGCCTGGTGCCCCACTTCCTGAACCCGAAGGTTGGCGCTGTCGCGGGAAATGCCAAAGTCGGCAATCGCATGAATCTTTGGACCCGCTGGCAGGCGCTCGAATACATCACCAGCCAGAACTTCGAGCGCCGCGCGCTCAATACCCTGGGAGCCGTGAGTGTGGTCCCGGGGGCAATCGGGGCATGGCGCACTTCTGCGGTGCGGGAGGCCGGCGGCTATCACACCGATACGGTGGCGGAGGATGCGGACCTCACCATGGCCCTGCTACGCCGCGGCTATCGAGTGCAGTACGAGGACATGGCGCTGGCATACACCGAGGCCCCGGTCAATGCGAACGGCCTCATGCGCCAGCGCTTCCGCTGGTCATTTGGAATTCTGCAGGCGGTCTGGAAACATCGCTCGGTTTTCGCCCGTAAGGGCGCGTTGGGATGGGTGGCTCTGCCCAACATCGTGATCTTTCAGATCTTGCTGCCGCTCGTGTCCCCGTTCATCGACATCATGTTCGTGGTGGGGGCGGCTTGGTACTTCATCCAAAAGTGGTTTCATCCGGATTCCACCGATCCCGCCAGCTTCCACCGATTGCTGCTGTTTTTCGCCGCTTTCCTGATTATTGATTTCATCACTTCAGCGATCGCGTTTGCGCTGGAGCGCCGCCTGCCGCAGGGACGCGAAGATGTCTGGCTGTTGAGTCAGGTATGGCTGCAGCGTTTTGCATATCGCCAGCTGTTTTCAGTGGTCCTGTTCAGGACGGTCAAACGGGCTCTGGGAGGCCAGCCCTTCGCCTGGGACAAACTGGAACGAACCGCCGCCGTCAGCTACCGCCCCTCGGAGGACCGCGACTCGGTGCAGGTGCCCTGACCCGTCGCCCTAAACCCGGGAGAGTCCCCCAGGCGGGGAGAAAGAGCGGGAAGCCCTAAACTCAGGTCCCGCGCCTGCGCACGAGGAAGGCAGGGCCGCGCGGGCAACCAGGGATCGGCCCGGATCGCCGGGGCGGGATCGAAACAGTTTTCGAATTTAGCAGCCTCAGAAATCAGCAGCTTCAGAATTCAGCACTCGCAACCGATGCCCGACCTGTCTACAATGTCTTTTCGCGCCGGCAACACCGCTCCAATCCAAAATGCCCGGATCAGAAGGCATCAGCGCCGCAACCAAACCACGCCGCGGGACGGTCATCGCCTCCGGCCTGCTCTGCGGCGTGCTGGCTCTGGTCGTGATCTACACCAAGCGCAGCGCGTTTTACAGCCTGCGGGCGGTCGTGGTCGTGGCTGCCATCGGATTCGCGGCTGTGTTGCTTCAATTGTGGCTTCGGAATCGCGAGAAGACGCCAGTTGTCCATCCGCCCATCTGGCTGAATGTTTTGGGAATCCTGTTTGCGCTGGCCGCGTTGTTTGCCGATACTCTGAAGTTAAGCGCGCAAGCATCCCAGTTGATGGCCCTGGGCGCGGTCGGAAGCTTTGCCGTCAGCGGCGCATTGATCCTGGACATCTTCCGCAAGGACCGCGTTGCCCGCAAATAACTTTTCTTCGGATCCTATGAGCCATTCACAAGACGACGAAAAAGAAGCGGCCGCCCACGCCAGCCTGCAGTTTGTGCACGACGGCCAGATCGTCGGCTTGGGCACGGGTTCGACTGCCTCCCGGGCGGTGCGGCTGCTCGGAGCCGGAGTCAAAGCCGGACTGAAGATTCGCGGCGTGCCCACATCCGTGCATACCAAAGAACTTGCCGAGAGCCTGGGCATTCCTCTGCTCACGCTGGACGAAGTCCAACAGATCGACGTGACCATCGACGGCGCCGACGAAATCGACCCGCAACTTCAGTTGATCAAGGGCGGCGGCGGCGCGTTGCTGCGGGAGAAGGTCATCGCCTCGGCGTCGCGGCAGATGATTGTGCTGGGCGATTCCAGCAAACAGGTCTCGATGCTCGGAAAATTCCCCCTGCCGGTCGAGGTGATTCCTTTTGCCCAGGTGCTGGTGGGGAAACGGATCAGCGAGCTGGGCGCGTCGGTTCATTTGCGGGTGGAGGGCTCCGGCAAACCCTTCGTCACCGATGAGGGCCATCACATCCTCGACTGCTCCTTCGGCCAGATCCCCGATCCGCCATCTTTGGCCCGCCTGCTCAGCGACATGCCCGGCGTCGTCGAGCACGGTCTGTTCATCCACATTGCAAGCGTGGCCCTGATCGCCAAAAACGGGAAAGTGCTGGCGCTGCGCCGCTGACCCACAAAGGCAAACAGATGTTCCAAGCGGGGAACATCTCCGAGGCGCGGACGGGTACGGGCGTACGTCACCCGGGAAACTCTCCACGTCTGGGGAGGAACTTGATCCTCGTCTGAATCCCGATGTGCCGTGATTTCAAGTGTTTGGGGAGCCTGCCATCCCCGTGCGGGGGGCAGCGACTAGCCATCCTTGCGATACAGGAGTTCGCGCATTGCCTGTCTGCGAGCCTCGTTCGCTTCACTCGCGGTCTTGCGCTCGTCGGCGTCCATCCGGGGCTGAGTTGCGGGCGCCGTGGATTCGGGAGTACTGCACTCCGGGCAGCGGTTGGCGAAACCTGGCTTGTCCGGCTTCAGCTCAAACTCCTCTGCGCAGATGGTGCAGATTTTGATCGGGAAAGCCATTTGCACTCCATGATACGACGCTGATGCCGCTCGAAGGAAGGGGAGATCCGCCTGCATTGATTGCTCTCGGTCCTCGACTGTGATGATCGGATGCCGGGGACCTGGGTGAAGGTCACAAAGAGCCAGGGGCCTGCGGCTGTGGTGGTGCGAGCGCAGGCGCTCAACGGCCGACAAAGAATGCGGGGGAGCCCCGGCCGCATTGATGGATGCGTCAGCGCGCACTCTGTACGCTCATCCTGAGTTTGCGTATCCCGTCCTGAATCTGATGTGGGCTGGCGCCTCCGTAGCCGAGGATCAGGCCGCCCCTCGCCGGTAGCTTCGAGTAGCATGTGGACAAGGGCATGACGGAAATACCCCTCTGGGCAGCCTCCTTCGAAACCGCCACATCGCTGGTGCCGGGCGGCAGCAGTGCCACCAGATGCATTCCGGCTTCAGCGCCAATCACCTGGAGCATGTCTCCCATCTGGAGTTGGATGGCTTTTTCGAGCACGCATCGCCGCTCCATGTAGAGCATTCTCATGCGGCGTATGTGGCGAGCGAAGTGTCCCTCGCGGATAAAATCGGTCAAGACAGCCTGGTAGAGAGTCGATGAAAAAATGTCGGCGGCGTCCCGGGCGGCGGAGAAGGCGGGTACCAAGTCCTTGGGGACAACCACGTAGCCCAGGCGCAAAGCAGGAAACATGACCTTGCTGAACGTCCCCACATAAATGACCCTGCCGTCGGTATCCAGGCCTTGCAGCGACGCGATCGGGCGGCTTGCAAACCTGTATTCACTGTCGTAGTCGTCTTCAATAATCCAGGCTCCGGAGCGCGCTGCCCAATGGAGGAGAAGCATGCGGCGCGTGGCACCCATCGTCATCCCCGTTGGATATTGGTGCGACGGCGTGACATACACAGCCCCCGCGCCCAAACCTCGACCGATGATGTGGGCCACGTTCATGCCGTCGCGATCCACCGGAACCGGCATCAATTGAGCCCCGGCCATCATGAAGGCCTGGCGCGCGCCGGGATAGCCCGGCTCTTCCATCCACACCCGGTCTCTCGGATCCAACAAGACCTGTGCGGAAAGCTGCAAGGCCTGCTGTGACCCGGTGGTCACCAGAATCTGCGATGCCTCGCATCGTACCCCGCGCACCGCGCCCAGATATTCTGCGATGGTTTCGCAGAATGGCAGATATCCCATGGCGTCGCCATAGGCCATGATGCCCCTTGGCGGCCTGCGGCAATGCCGGGCGACCAGCTTCGACCAGACGCCGATCGGGAACTGGTCGAGGGCGGGCAGGCTTACGCGAAACGCACCCAGGTTGTCCAACCATGACTGTGCCGGCACGTCGGTCAACCCGCTCGCCCGGCGCGAGATTCGGCGCGGAGCTCGCTTCCCCAGCATTTGCGTTTCTTGAAGCCCTTTGCGCGCTTTCACCCCGGCGGGACTCAAGCTGTCGTCCGGGATGGATCTCGCCACGCACGTGCCAGCGCCAACGAAGGTTTCGAAATACCCTTCGGCAAGCAATTGCTCATATGCGTTCAAGACCGGGATGCGCGAAATCTTCAATTCTTCGGCCAGGCCCCGGGTGGACGGCACCCGTTGTCCCGGCCGCAACTGGCGGTCGAGGATGGCCTTGCGAAACCAGTCATACAACTGGCGATACATCGGAGTTTTCGTGCGGGGGGCGAGCGCGACGGGCGGGAGGAAGCTGGCAGAGATGGGTTTCATCCGGGACCAAACCTGAAGTGGTTATATCGTATCAGGCAAGAGTGGTTATTGTGACAAACCACTTGACGAGATAAGTTCTCGGGAAACAGTGCCCAGGCAGAACCGACAGACGAAACCACTCCGGGAGGCAGGGATGAACCTCAAACCGATTTGGGCTGGCCTCATGGCGTGCAGCCTGGCTGCCGTCGTGCCGCTCCCTCGCGGACTGGCGCAGCAGAATTCTCAGGCATCAAGAACTCGGGATCAACCCACTCCCGCGCAACGGGATGGACAACATGATTTTGATTTCGAGATGGGTTCTTGGAAAATTCATTTATCGCGCCTCCTGCATCCCTTAAGCGGCTCGACCGACTGGGTGGAATTTGACGGCACCTCCGTCACCCGCAAGGTCTGGGATGGCCGCGCTTACCTGGAGGAGTTCGAGGCCGATAGCCCCACAGGCCACATCGAAGGCCTGACCCTGCGTCTCTACAATCCCCAGTCCCGCCAATGGAACCTGAATTGGGCCAACAGCAAGGATGGCACTTTAGGCCAACCCACGATCGGCGAGTTCAAGAATGGACGCGGCGAGTTTTTCGACCAGGAGCCGTTGAATGGCAGAACCATCCTGGTTCGATATGTCTGGTCGGACATCACCCCAAACTCGGCCCACTTTGAACAGTCCTACTCGGATGACGGAGGCAAGACTTGGGAAGCAAACTGGATCACCAATCAAACGCGGGTGAAAGATGAATCTGACAAGACGCACTGAGGACTGCTTGAACCCGCTGGGGCTCGTCCGGACTGGTCTGCTGCTGTGCAGTCTGGTTGCCGTCTCGCAGCCTCTTCCCCCGCTGGCGCAGCAGAATTCAGCCCCCTCCGGAACCCAGCCTCATCGCGCTCTCGCCGAGCGCGATGGGCGACACGATTTTGACTTCGAGATGGGGACGTGGAAAACCCACGTATCACGCCTTCTGCATCCCTTAACCGGCTCCGCCACGTGGCTTGCCTATGACGGCATCACGGTTGTCCGCAAGGTTTGGGGTGGCGGGGCCAACCTGTTGGAGCTTGAAGCCGATGGTCCGGGAGGCCACTTCGAAGCTCTGAGCCTGCGTTTATACAATCCTCAAGCCCGTCAGTGGAGTCTCAATTTTTCAAACCGCAACGGCGGTACCCTGAGCCAACCCTCCATCGGCGAATTCAAAGATGGGCGCGGCGAGTTTTTCGACCAGGAAGCGCTGAATGGCCGAACCATCTTTGTCCGCTTCGTTATATCGGACATCACTCCGGATTCGTGCCGCTTTGAACAATCCTTCTCCGAGGACGGAGGTGGGACGTGGGAAGTGAACTGGATTGCGACCGACACCCGGGTGAAAGATGAATCTGACAAAGGGCACGGAACTCCTCCCGATCCCCGGTAGCATGGGGATCGCATGGCTGGGAAACGAGGAAGCAAACTTTGCAGGCGGGCTTTCTCGCGTGCGGCGGACCTTGCCTGGATGGCCATTCGTTCACCCGGGGGGATGAAGTCGAGGATTGGCTGACTTCTCCGGGGGATGCCCGGTGGATCAAGATCCGAGGCCAGATTCGGGAATCACCAAAATGGAGGAAGGATTGGGCAGCCCGGCGCTGAACAGTTAGACTATGTGGAGGAGACCATCCATGGCAAAGAACCACTACGTCACCAAAGCAAAGCGCAGGAATAAATCTGGCAAGCGAGGCACTGAAGGCCGTGCGACTGCGCTGGTCTTGAGACAGCTGAAAGCGGCGGACAAGGCGCGCGAGACCCAGTCCGCCAAGTGAGCGGGTAACTTGAAGAGAGTCGAAGGCGACGCTCGGCCCCCCATCACGCAAACTCATCTCCCAGAAGGGGTTGTGCGTCCTTACGAATCTTCTACGAACTTCTTACCAAATCTTTACGGCTTTCGGTATCCAATCGAGAAGTCGCAAAGAATTGAAAGGTTGGAGGTTCCATGTCGTCCCTGCAGAACGTATCGGCGGAAGATTTGGCAAAACTTTTTCATCACTACCATGAGTCCCTCGCCCCTGACTTTCCTGGTCGGGCGAGCGTCGAAGAAGCTTGTACCTGGGAGCAAACCCCGCAAAACGAACGCAAGCGAATGATCGCTGCCGCCCGGCTGACCCTGTTGGAGTTGGGCGCGTCGTCGGATGGGGAGCCGGCAACTCGCCGGTATTTCGCGAAACCCGGGGAGGCGGAATGGGGCTGCTAGGCTCCTGACTTTTGCGAAGCCCCCGCCGCCGGTAAAAGAAACCCGGAAGGGCGGGGCACCCTCGAGCGTAAGGTGGCCCGGAAAACCAGCTGCATTTCTTCCATGACTCGCCGGTCCCGGCGCGGGCCTATGTCATCTAGTTGCACTCGCGTTGCAACAAAATCTGCCGTCCTTTCTTGACAGCCCCGAACCGCACAATGCAGGATTAATACTAAGCCATACAGATGCAACTCGGTTGCAACTAGAGAATGGCGGAAAGACCGCGGGTCGGAGGCCATCGGGCCCCAAAGCCAGCTGTTCGAGGACGCAAGAGTGAGCCAGACGAGAATCAAGATCAAGAAAAAGCGAAAAACGGGCAGGAACAACCGGCGCGGTGTCGGCTACTGGATGGCCGTGGGGACTGTGGCCGCCTACACTGCGCTCGGCAGTGACACCGTGTTCAAGGCTTACGCTCAGCAGGGGAAACCGGCGACGACGGCGCAGTCATCGGCTCAGACCCAGGGTTTGACCGTTCTCCGCTTCGATATTCCGCCCGGAACGCTGGAGTCGGTCCTTGCGGTGTATCAAAAGACGGCGAGGTTCACCGTGTCCGTGCCGCAAGATTCCATGCTTGGCATTTCGTCTCCGGGCGTGACGGGATTGTATAAACCCGAGGCGGCCTTGCAGGCCCTGCTGACCGGGACAGGTCTGATTTACCACCTGACGGGAATGAACAAAGCGACTTTGGAAATTGAGGGTCTATCGACTGCGGTCGAGGTGACGGCGCAAACCCTGCAGGACACTTTGCCACTGTTTACCGAGCCGCTGGTCGAAACGCCGCAAACCATCGACATCGTTCCCCAGCACATCATCGAAGACCAGGGCGCGACCACGCTACGGGACACGTTGCGCAACGTTGCCGGCATCAGCCTGGCGGCGGGAGAAGGCGGCGCGCAGGGCGACAGCCTGACCATTCGCGGCTTCACCGCGCGCAACGATATTTTTCTAGACGGCATGCGCGACTTTGGCAGTTACTACCGCGACCCCTTCGATATGCAGGAAGTTGCGGTATTGCAGGGGCCGTCCTCGGTGACATTCGGACGCGGCTCGACCGGCGGCATCGTCAACCAGGAAACCAAAGTAGCCCAGTTGGCGCCGCTGTTTGCCGGGACTGTGGATCTGGGTACGGACGAAACCAAACGCATCACCGCCGACATCGATCGCCCGCTCCCGTCGCTGGGACCGGGGACAGCCTTCCGGCTAAACCTGATGGGCCATGATTCGAAGTTCGCCGGGCGCGACGTGGCCGAAAGCCGCCGCTATGGCATCGCCCCTTCCCTGGCCTTTGGATTGGGCACACCGACGCGGCTCACACTCAGTTATCTGCATGCCGGTGCGGACGACACTCCGGATTATGGTATCCCGTGGCTCTTCAACGGGCCCGCTCCGGTGGACCGCAACAACTATTACGGCTTCGAGCACGGCAACTATTTGAAGACCAATGTCGACATGGGCACGGTCAAGGTCGAACACGATTTCAACCAGCACATCAGCGTAC
>Ga0193726_1000260_pt1 | contig 67899 bp, 65 predicted proteins | sample H2c1metaG_FD_144928 | JGI IMG/M metagenome (GOLD analysis project Ga0193726, IMG submission 144928) | Soil microbial communities from a riparian zone of the East river system, Colorado, United States - H2c1 | ecosystem: Environmental > Terrestrial > Soil > Riparian zone | place: USA: East River... | reverse complement strand
CTTGCCATCGGCGCGACGCGATGCCAGGGCTGGCCGGCAGGGACCAGCGCACCAGCTCCAGGCCCAGGATCTCGGAGGCTTCCTGGGCGAGGCGCAGGTGCCCGAAGTGCACCGGGTCGAAGGTGCCGCCCATGATGCCGATGGGAGCGCTCATTCGCGCTCCGCACTCGAGAACGATTTCGTGGAAGCGGACAGGGCGGCGATCTGGAAGTTCTTCAGATTCGGCCTCAGCTGCGAATCTGGCCGCTGCCGAACACCACGTACTTCTGCGACGTGAGGCCTTCAAGGCCCACCGGACCGCGCGCGTGCAGCTTGTCGGTGGAGATGCCGATCTCGGCACCCAGGCCGTACTCGAAGCCGTCGGCGAAGCGCGTCGAAGCATTCACCAGCACCGAGCTCGAATCGACTTCGCGCAGAAAACGCTTCGCATGTGCCTCGTCCTCGGTGACGATGGCGTCGGTGTGCTGCGAGCCGTATTTGCCGATGTGGGCGATCGCCGCATCCAGATCCTTTACCACCCGCACCGCGAGAATGGGCGCGAGGTACTCGGCGTACCAGTCTTCCTCGGTCGCGGGTTTCATCGCGGGAACAAGCTTGCGCGCGGCCTCGTCACCGCGCAGCTCCACGCCCTTGTCGGTGTAGATCTTCGCGAGCTTCGGCAGCACCCTGGGCGCAATCGCCTCGTTGACGAGCAGCGTCTCCATCGCATTGCAGACGCCGTAACGCTGCGTCTTGGCGTTGTCGGCGATGCGGATCGCCTTTTCGATATCGGCGCGCTCGTCGATGTAGACGTGGCACACGCCGTCCAGGTGCTTGATCATCGGGATGCGCGATTCGCGCATCACCCGCTCGATCAGGTCCTTGCCGCCGCGCGGCACGATGATGTCCACGTACTCGTTCATCGAGAGCAGCTGGCCGACCGCGGCGCGGTCCGCGGTCGCGATCACCTGGACCGCGTCCTCGGGGAGACCCGCCGTGCGCAAGCCTTCGTGCACGCAGGCGGCGATCGCGATGTTCGAGCGCACCGACTCCGAACCGCCCCGCAGGATGCAGGCGTTGCCCGCCTTCAGGCACAGCGCCGCGGCGTCGGCGGTCACGTTGGGGCGCGATTCGTAGATGATCCCGATCACGCCGAGCGGGACGCGCATCCTTCCCACCTTGATGCCCGAAGGCTGTTCACGCAATTCGCTGACCTCGCCGACCGGGTCGGGAAGCTTCGCGACCTGCTCCACGCCCTCGGCCATGGCTTCGATGCTTTTGCCGGTCAAGGTGAGGCGGTCGATGAAGGCCGGGGCCTTGCCGGCAACGCGCGCGGCCTGCAGGTCTTCCGCATTCGCTGCGAGAAGCTTCTTCGCGTCGCGCCTCATGGCCTTAGCGGCAGCGACAAGCGCGCGGTTCTTGGCTGCCGTGTCCGCGCGCGCGACCTCGCGCGCAGCAATGCGGGCGCGCATGCCGATCTCGAGCACGTAGGACTTGATGTCCGAAGGAGCGTTCATCTGGCGAATCTTACCCTCCCCCGCCGGGGCATGCAGCCAAACGCGTCCGGGCGCCACTACTTGCGGGCGCGCGCCACTACAATAGCCAGGACGCATGGACCCGCTCGAATACTCCCGCTACGCCCGGCAGCTCGTCGCGGCAACGCCGGATCTGCGCGAAGAGCTGGAGCGGGCGCGGGATTCCGGCTGGACGCGCGACGCCATGCAAAGCTTCCTGCGCGAGCGCGGCGACGGGGACGAAGCCTTCCTGCATTCCGGACTGCGGAAGCTGCGCCAGCGCGTGCTTCTGCGCACGATGGCGCGCGATCTTTCAGGGCACGCCGGTCTCGACGAAGTGTGCGGAACGATGTCCGTACTCGCCGTGGTCGCCATCGAAGCGTCGCTGGCGTATCTCGAGCCGCGGATGCCAGACGGGCCGTATCCGGGCCTTGTCGTGGTCGGAATGGGGAAACTGGGCGGAGGCGAGCTCAATGTATCCTCCGACGTCGATCTGGTTTTCCTTTATCCGGAAGGAGGGGAATCCGACGGTAGCGGGCGGGAGGGTGACCTCGATCTCTTCACGCGTCTCGGGCGCCGGCTCATAGCCGCGCTGGGCGAGCCCACTGAGGACGGTTTCGTTTTTCGGGTCGACATGCGACTGCGTCCCTGGGGCGACTCCGGGGCGCTCGTCACGAGTTTCGACGCGCTCGAGGAATATTTTGTCACGCAGGGACGGGAATGGGAGCGCTACGCATGGATCAAGGCGCGGGCGCTCGGGTCCGAAGGCGAGAATGCCGCGCTCGCCGCCATCGTGCGCCCGTTCGTGTATCGCAAGTATCTCGACTATGGCTCGTTCGCGGCGATGCGCGAGCTGCACGCGCAGATCCGCGAAGAAGTGGCGCGCAGGGAGCTGACCGACCAGATCAAGCTCGGACCGGGAGGCATCCGCGAGATCGAGTTCATCGCGCAGGTGTTTCAGCTGATCCGCGGCGGGCGCGACCCGACGCTGCAAATCCGCCCGACGCTCGCCGTGCTTGCGCTGCTCGCGCAGAGGAAGCTGCTTCCCGAAGCCGTGGTGCGCGAGCTCTCCGAGGCCTACGTGTTCCTGCGGCGCCTGGAGCACCGGCTGCAATACCTGGACGACGCGCAGACGCACGAGCTGCCGGAGGGCACGGAGGACCGCTCGCTCGTTGCCCGGGCGATGGGTTTCGATTCCTGGGAGGCTTTCCGCGCCGGGCTCGATGCGCACCGGACCCGCGTGTCATCGCATTTCGAGGAGGTGTTCGCTGTCGAGGAGGCGCCGAAGCGTGCGCTCGCGCCCTTGTGGACGGATTCCGAGGAAACTGCGCAGCGTCTCGCACGCCTCGGTTTTCGCGACGCCGCGGGAACGGCAGCGCGCCTTGCGGCGGTGCGCTCGGGCGCGCGCTATCGCGGCCTGCCGCAGTCGAGCCGGGCCCGCTTCGACGCCCTGATTCCCAGAGTCATCGAGGAATCGGCGGCGCGGGAAGACCCGGACGCGACGCTCGCGCGTTCGCTGGAACTTCTGGAAACGGTCAGCCGCCGCGCCGCTTATCTCGCCCTGCTCGACGAGCACCCGGCCGCGCTCGCGCGTCTCGCGCAACTCCTTGGCGCCTCGAGCTGGGCGGCGGAATATCTCAACCGGCATCCGATCGTGCTCGACGAGCTGCTCGACGCGCGCAGCTTGTTCGCGCGGCCGGACTGGAACGCTTTCGCGCAGGACCTCAGGCTTCAGCTTGCGACCCGCCAGGGCGACGAGGAACGGCAGATGGACTGGCTGCGCGAGGCGCATCACGCGCAGGTCTTCCGCCTGCTCGCGCAGGACCTGTCGGGCGTGCTCGGCGTCGAGCGGCTCGCCGACGACCTGTCCGACCTCGCCGACGTCATGCTCCAGGTGACCCTGGAGTTGTGCTGGATGCAGCTCCGCAACCGCCATCGCGACGAGCCGCGTTTTTCGATCGTCGGTTACGGCAAGCTCGGCGGCAAGGAACTGGGCTATGCGTCCGACCTCGATCTCATTTTTCTCTACGAAGATCCCGACGATCGTGCGCCGGAAATCTACGCGCGTCTCGCGCAGCGCCTGAGCCACTGGCTCACCAGCCGCACCGCGGCGGGCGTGCTGTTCGACATCGACCTGCGCCTGCGTCCCGAGGGCGAGAGCGGGTTCCTGGTGAGCTCGATCGAGGCTTTCCGGCGCTATCAGCGCGAATCGGCCTGGACCTGGGAGCACCAGGCGCTCACACGGGCGCGCTTTTGCGCGGGCGAGGCGACCGTGGGCGCCGGCTTCGAGACCGAGCGCAGGTTCGTGCTGCAGATGCCGCGGGACGAGCAGAAGCTGCGCGCGGACATCCTGTCGATGCGCGCGCGGATGCTCGAAAGCCATCCCAACGCGAGCGGATTATTCGACCTGAAGCACGACCGCGGCGGCATGATCGACATCGAATTCATCGTGCAAATGCTGGTGCTCGCTCATGCGCGCGAACGTCTCGAGCTCACCGCCAACGACGGCAACATCGCCCTCTTGAAACTGGCTGCGCGGCTCGCATTGATTCCGGGCGATTCCGCCGACGCGGTAGCCGACGCTTACCGCGAATTCCGCCGCAGGCAGCACCGGCTGCGGCTCAACGGCGCGAAGTTCGCGCGCGCGCCCTCGGAGCAGGTGCAGACCCACATCGATGCGACGCTCGCGCTGTGGCGGCGGGTGTTTGGAAACGATCCCGCCAACTGACGTCCTCGAGCGGTCACTTTCTCAGATAGCCTGGCCCGCGACACCTGAGTCCCAACGTCGTCGTTTACCGACCCGAGCGAGGAGGTGAAGCCCGCGTGCTCGGGTCCGGCGCGGCTTGTCGGGTCGCTGATTCTTCGATGACTTGGATACCGTTTTCCACACACCAGTCCCTCAGTGCGTTTTCGATTGACTCGGCCTCGTACTTGTACCACGGAGGCCGTCCGCTGGGACGAAGGATTAGACGGCACTGGTGACACGAGTACGTTCGGCCTCGGTCAATACCTGCGGCTGCCTGATTGGGGTGCCTGAATCCGCGACGAAGAAGGGATTGCGTTTGTAGTTGCCGCTTATGCGCGCGGCGATCACGGACCTCATGATTTTCAGCAAGGCTACGAAATTGCTCATCGGTATGGAATTCACCTGACCTTTCGCAGACTTCGTTTGCAGCACCATCCGCACAGGGCCAAAAGAATCTTGCAGCGAGGGCGCACGCTTGGCCAGGCAGCTATGAATCAAGCCTACGTATGAAGTCTTGAAGTCCCGGGGAGTGTTTCCGATGGGTGTGTTGCAGCAACTGGTGTACCAACGCAGGAGCCCATGGTCAGACAAGGACATGCAAACGAGCGCCTCCAGCCCCTGCGTAAAGTGCACGTGCTTGGGGAGCGTGGCAACAATTTCAGTTCCACCCAGTTCGTTCAGCACTGCATCGCCCGGGCGTTCAAGAAAGTGGGCAAAAGCTTGGCAGTCCTTGCAGTAGCAAACGCCCCTATTCGCCATGTCAGGAGGACTAACGTAACCTTTTAGCGTGCCGCATTGGCACTGCAGCGGATGGTTCATTCGGCGTAGGCTACACTCACGTGGGGAGTTTGTGCCGCCTAACGAATGAAAGGGACTTCCCCTACTCGAAGCGGGTTGTGGCCCGCACGGCATCGAAGTGCCAAGATTGAGTTTGCGTTGTTCAATCTGATAACGAGAGGGGAAGTCATGGAAAAGGTTACTACGTTGGGGATCGATCTGGCAAAGAGTGTGTTCTCGCTGCACGGGGTGGATGGTGCGGGTCGCGTGGTGCTCAGGCGCACGGTGCGCCGCGATCAGCTGCTTGGGGCGGTGGCGGCCTTGCCGCCGTGTCTGATCGGCATGGAGGCGTGTTCGGGGGCGCACGAGTGGGGCCGGCGGTTCCAGGAGTTCGGGCACACGGTGCGGCTGATGGCGCCCAAGTTCGTGGCCCCGTACAGAAAGAGCGGCAAGAACGACGGCAACGACGCCGAGGCGATCTGCGAAGCAGTGACGCGGCCGAACATGCGTTTCGTGCCGGTGAAGTCCCTCGAGCAGCAGGCGCTGCTGGCAATGCACCGGGTCCGGCAGGGGTTTGTGGTGGAGAGGACCGCGATTATCAACCGGCTGCGGGGCTTGCTCTGTGAATTCGGCGTGGTGCTGCCGCTGCGCTCGGTGACCGTGCGCCGCCAGGCGGCTGCCGCGGCGGAGAACCTGCCCGAGCTCGCGCGTCGCGCAATCGGCGATCTGCTCGAGCAGCTGCGCTCACTCGATGAACGCATCGGTGGCTACGACCGGGAGATCGAAGCCCAGGCCAAACTGTGCGAGCCGGCGCAGCGTCTGATGAAGATCCGCGGCATCGGGCCCACCACGGCGCTGGCCATCGTGGCCACGGTGGGCAACGCGCGCGAGTTCAAGAACGGCCGGCAGTTCGCCGCCTGGATTGGCCTGACTCCGAGCCAGTACTCCACCGGCGGCAAGCCGCGCCTGGGGCACATCAGCAAGCGCGGGGACGCCTACCTTCGCAATCTGCTCGTGCAAGGCGCGCGTTCGGTTTTGAATAGCGCCGGCAGGCACCCGGACCGCATGTCGCGCTGGGTCCTCGATCTGCAGCCGCGCCGCGGCTACTATCGAACGCTGGTTGCGATTGCCAACAAGAACGCGCGCATCGCATGGGCGTTGCTCGCCAAGGGCGAATCCATGCGCTCGGCATGAACGCACCCATCCGCTAAAGACTGCAATTGTCGATGACGAAACGGTCAAACCGGTGCCCGGAGAACCTGATCAAACACGACGGCAGCAACTCATGCCGACTAACGAGAGAGGTCCGGGCATGCGGCTTTCATCGGGGCCAGAGCATTCAATGCTCACAAACAGGCCGGTTATAGTGACGCAGTCCGTTCTTCCATCGGCACAAACGCTTCCGTTGCGGAAACGGGGAAGTCCTTATAGTCCCGGCTAACGCGCCGCCCGCTTGCGGGCGGTCGCTGTTGAGCCGGCGGTTAGACGTGACCCCTTCTCATGCAGGCGCCCTGAGACGTACTTGTGAAGTACGCTAGCAATTAGCGTTTGGTAAGGAACACCCTCTTCATACGCCCGGGCTTGAATATCCATGAGATCGGCGGCGGAAAGACGAATGTTTACGCGCCTGTTCTTTACAAAAGTTACACGCGCAGATTCTCGAAACGCGACGAGTTGCGCCTTTGTAGGACGAACGGAGACCAATGCCCCTTTTTCGTACGCACCCAGCACTTCTCGTTCGTAACGGTCAAGATTTTTCATCTGGATCATCCGTTTCTAAATAGTCGCGTGTTGCCTTCCGGCTCGGAATGACAGTCTTCAAAAAGTAGTGTTCCTCTTCCTCGACCGACGGAACAAGGAAGATGTATCCCCGATAGGCCACGACTAGCACGACCTGGCCGGGATAACGCCTTTGATTGGGATGGACCAGGATGTCTTTGAGTCCACCTTCCTCTACCGCAAGAACGATCTCCTCAAAAGAGATGCCGCGCCCTACCTTCAAGCGCTCGTTCTTAACCGGATCCCACCGGAACGGCTTCACACATGGAGTCTACCAAAGCGTGTGCCTTTTGTCATCAGGCATCCTATTGCGTCTCGTCACGTCTAACTCACGGCCGACGAGGTCCAGCGCATTCTTGCGACAATGCACGGCACTAAATGGCTGATGGCGAGTCTGCTCTACGGCGCGGGGCTTCGCTTGTGCGAGTGCCTGAAGCTGCGAATCAAGGACGTGGACTTCGGGTACGGGCAGATCATGGTTCGCGATGCCAAGGGCGGGAAGGACCGGATCACCCTGCTTCCGCAATCCGTTGTCGAGCCGCTGCGCGAGCATCTGGCTCGAGCCAGGAAATTGCATGAACGGGATGTCGCCGATGGATATGGCGATGTCGAGCTGCCCCATGCGCTCCGCGTCAAGTATCCGCGCGCGGCCTATGAATGGGGCTGGAAGTTCGTGTTTCCGTCGTACAAGCGATCGGTCGATCCGGAGACCGGCGTCATCCGTCGCCATCATGTTTACGAAAATTATCTGATTCGCGGGGTCAAGCAGGCGGCACGCGATGCGGGCATCGTCAAGCACGTGAGCTGCCGCACCTTGCGCCATTCGTTTGCCACCCATCTGCTGGAAACGGCTACGACATCCGCACGGTGCAGGAATTGCTCGGTCACGCTAGCGTCGAGACGACGATGATCTACACCCACGTGATGAACAAGGGCGGGCGCGGAGTCAAGAGCCCGCTCGATCGCCTCGAGCAGCGGCGCGCGGAGTACAGGGTTCAGGACGCGGCGTGAAGGTTCGCGAACACGGCGGGCCCAATAGAAGAGTGGGATGCCGGACGGAAAATGAGTGTCTCACAAACAAGCGCGGGATGAACGGCAGCTTGCTGTCCGTTCCGTCCCGCGCATCTGACCTGGCGCCGCGCGAAGCGCGGCGTCCGAAGGTCAGACGATGTTGAGGTGCTCGATGCCCGTCGTGATGTCCTTGTTCTTCGCTTCCTTGGAGTGCAGCTTGATGTTGAGGCGCAGGTCGTTGACGCTGTCGGCGTTCCTCAACGCGTCTTCGTAGCTGATCCTGCCGGACTCGAACAGGTCGAACAGCGCCTGGTCGAAGGTCTGCATGCCCAGTTCCCTGGACTTCTTCATGATCTCCTTGATCTCGTGCACCTCGCCCTTGAAGATCAGGTCGGAGATGAGGGGGGAGTTGAGCATGATCTCGATTGCGGCACAGCGGCCTTTGCCCTCCTTGAGGGGAATGAGGCGCTGCGAGATCAGACCGCGGAGGTTGAGCGACAGGTCCATCAGGAGCTGCGTGCGCCGCTCCTCGGGGAAAAAGTTGATGACGCGGTCCAGCGCCTGGTTGGCGCTGTTCGCGTGCAGAGTCGCCAGGCACAGGTGGCCGGTTTCGGCGAACGCGATGGCGTGTTCCATGGTCTCGCGGTCGCGGACTTCTCCGATCAGGATCACGTCGGGCGCCTGGCGCAAGGTGTTCTTCAACGCGCTCGACCAACTCAGGGTGTCGACGCCGACTTCACGCTGGGTGATGAGGCAGCCCTTGTGCGGGTGGGTGAATTCGACCGGGTCTTCGATGGTGATGATGTGACCGTGAGAGTTTTCGTTGCGGTAGCCGATCATCGCCGCGAGCGTGGTGGACTTGCCCGAGCCGGTGGCCCCCACCACGATCACCAGTCCCCGCTTGGTCATGATGATGTCCTTGAGGACGTTCGGGAGACCGAGATCCTCGATCTTGGGGATGAGGGTGGTGATCGTTCGCAGCACGATGCCGACGTTGGCCTGCTGGACGAAGGCGTTGACGCGAAACCGGCCGATGCCCGCGGGGTTGATCGCGAAGTTGCACTCCTTGTTCTCCTCGAACTCCGCCGCCTGCCTGTCGTTCATGATCGCGCGGGCGAGGTCTATGGTATGCGACGGAGTGAGCGGCTGGTTGGAGACCGGCGTCATCTTGCCGTCGATCTTGATCGCCGGCGGAAAGCCGACGGTGATGAAAAGGTCCGAGCCCTTCCTCGTCAGCATCAGCCGAAGAAGGTCGTACATGAATTTCATTGCCTGTTCGCGTTCCATATCTACCTCTTCAAGGCTGTGTCCGGAATTCCCCGGGAATTGCGCCGGCCGAGCTAGCCTGGGAAATTGTCCTTGTTCGCGGCCTTGCCGCGCGCTTCGGCGGCCGAGATGATGTTGCGCTTCACCAGTTCCCCAAGATTCTGGTCGAGCGTCTGCATGCCGAAGTTCTGCCCGGTCTGGATGGCCGAGTACATCTGAGCGATCTTGTTTTCGCGGATCAGGTTGCGGATCGCGGGTGTGCCGACCATGATTTCGTGCGCGGCGACGCGGCCCGAACCGTCCTTGGTCTTGCACAGCGTCTGCGCGATGATCGCCCGAATCGACTCGGAGATCATCGCGCGGATCATCTCCTTCTCCGTCGCCGGAAACACGTCGACGATGCGGTCGATGGTTTTCGCCGCGGAGCTCGTATGCAGGGTGCCGAACACCAGGTGTCCGGTCTCGGCGCCGGTCAGCGCGAGGCGGATGGTCTCCAGGTCGCGCATCTCCCCCACCAGGATCACGTCCGGGTCCTCGCGTAAGGCGCTGCGCAAGGCGTTTGCGAACGACAGGGTGTGCGGCCCGACCTCGCGCTGGTTGATCAGGCACTTCTTCGACTCGTGCACGAATTCGATCGGGTCCTCGATGGTGAGGATATGGGCCTGCTCGGTTTCGTTGATGGCGTTGACCATCGCCGCCAGCGTGGTCGACTTGCCCGAGCCGGTGGGGCCGGTGACAAGCACGATGCCGCGCGGCTGGTCGGCGATCTCGGCGAATATCTTGGGGGCTCGCAGCTCCTCGAGCGACAGGATCTTCGAGGGAATCGTCCGCATGACCGCCGCGGCCCCGCGATTCTGCACAAAGGCGTTGACGCGAAAGCGCGCGAGGCCCGGAATCGCGAAGGAGAAGTCGCATTCGAGATTTTCCTCGTAGTGCTTCCTCTGCCCGTCGTTCATGATGTCGTAGATCATGCCGTGGACGTCTTTGTGCTCCATCGCCGGCAGGTTGATGCGCCGGATGTCGCCGTGCACGCGGATCATGGGCGGCAGCCCGGACGAAAGATGCAGGTCGGAGGCCTTGTTCTTGACGACGAAGGCTAGGAGTTCCGAAATATCCACTATAATCCCCTCCAGTGTGAGGCCCGGACCGCATCGGGAGCTGGTGCCTAAGCAAATGAAAGAGCGAGAATTTTCAGGTCCGACGCGCTTGCATTGCCGCGCTGATTATGTCCTCAATTGCCGCGAACTTGCAAGCCGTGAAGGAGCGCATAGAATCCGCTGTTCACGCGGCGGGCAGGCCCGCCGGCTCGGTACGCTTGGTCGCGGTGAGCAAGACCTTTCCGCCCGAGGCGGTGCAGGATGCCGCGCAGGCGGGACAATGCGATTTCGGCGAGAACTACGCGCAGGAAGGCGTGGGGAAAATCGACGACCTGCGCGCGCTTGGTCTCACCTGGCACTATATCGGCCCGATCCAGAGCAATAAGACGCGCGTGATCGCCGAGCACTTCGACTGGGTGCACTCGATCGATCGCGCGAAAATCGCCGCGCGGCTCTCGGAAGCTCGCGACCCGGGACTCCCCGAGATGCAAGTCTGCATCCAGGTCAACGTCTCGGGCGAAGCGTCGAAGAGCGGGGTCATGCCCGAGGAAGTAGCGGCTCTTGCAAGACAGGTGGCGGGGTTCTCGCGCATGAAGCTGCGTGGCCTCATGGCCGTGCCCGAGCCGACGCCGGACGAGGCCTTGCAGCGCCGGCGTTTCGCCCAGCTGCGCGAGCTGCGCGACCGGCTGAACGGCAAGGGTTTTGCGATGGATACGCTCTCGATGGGCATGTCGGCGGACCTCGAGGCGGCGATCGCCGAGGGCGCGACGATAGTGCGCGTGGGCACCGCGATTTTTGGAGAGAGAACGGCGACATGAAGATCACATTCATCGGCGGCGGCAACATGGCTGACGCCCTCATCGGCGGACTGCTACGCAAGAATTTTCCGCTGCAGGACATCCGCGTGGTCGAGATCAGCGCCGACGCGCGCCGCAAGCTGGTCGACAAATACGGCGTCACCTGCTTCGACAAGCCCAAGGATGCGGTGCGCGCGAACGACGTGGTGGTGTTCGCGGTGAAGCCCCAGCACCTGCGCGAAGCGGCGGCGAAATCCGGGATCGCCGACAACGCCAATCTCGTCATCAGCATCGCCGCGGGCGTGCGCCTTGCCAACCTCTCCAAATGGCTGAAGGGCCACACGCGCCTAGTGCGGGCGATGCCCAACACGCCCGCGATGATCGGCGAGGGGGTCGCCGGCCTGTTTCCTTTCTCGAAGGCGGTCAATCGCGAGGACCGCGAGCAGACCGAAACCATCCTCGGCGCGGTCGGCGTCACAGTCTGGCTCACCGACGAGTCGCAGATGGACGCGGTGACCGCGATCTCCGGGAGCGGCCCGGCCTATGTGTTCTATTTCATCGAAGCGGTCGAGGACGCAGCCCGGGAATTGGGGCTTCCCGTGCAGATCGCCCACCAGCTCGTGCTGAATACCTTCACCGGGGCGGCCAAGCTCGCTGCGAGCAGTCCCGATCCGGTCGCGGTGCTGCGCGAACGCGTGACATCGAAAGGCGGAACGACCGAGCGCGCCCTGGCGAGCATGGCCAAGGACGAGGTGAAGGAAGCGATCATCCGCGCCATCCACGCCGCGAACGAGCGCGGCAAGGAAATGGGCGAGGAACTGGGGAAAGAGTAGTGCTGCTTAGGATCGTCGATCTGCTGATCGTGAATGCCTTCGGGCTGATCGTATATACGCTGTTGCTGCGATTTTACTTACAGCTGTTGCGAGCGCCGTTTCGCAACCCCGTGGGACAGTTCGTCACCGCGCTCACCAACTGGATCGTGCTCCCGGCGCGGCGCGTCATTCCCGGCCTTATGGGCATCGACCTCTCGACCATTATTCTCGCGTGGGTACTGCAGGCGTTGATGCTTACGCTGCTGCTCTGGCTGCACAGCCTGACTCTCATAAGCGCTCCAGGGGTCGCGACAGCCGGGCTGCTATTCGGGTTTGCCGCAGCTTGGCTTCTACGAGCCTCCCTGTACCTCCTGATTGGTGCGGTGATCTTGCACGTATTGTTCAGCTGGTTCAATCCTCACACGCCGATCACGCCCGTGCTCAACGCGCTGACGCGTCCTTTCTACGGAATCTTCCAGCGTTTCATCCCCCCGATCGGCAGCGTGGATTTGTCTCCGATCTTCGTCCTTATCGGGGCGCAGGCGCTCTTGTTCGTGATCGGCGACTTGGTCGGACCGTTTTGAGCGATTGGGCTAAACGCGACTAAGCCTCGTACACGACCTGACCGCTCACCAGCGTGTAGCGCACTCGGCCGGGCAGCTCGTAGCCGATGAAGGGCGTGTTCTTTCCCTGGCTCCTCAGGAAATCCGTAGTGATCTTGACGTGGGCGTTTGGGTCGAACACGCATACGTCCGCGTCTCTCCCGGGAGCGATGTCCCCCGCCGGCACGCCCAGGATGGCCGCCGGTTTTGAGGTCACGGTGGCGAGCGCATCGGGCAAGGCGACGCGCGCCTCTTCGGCCCACTTGAGCGCGAGCGGCAGCAGGAGCTCCAGGCCCGTCACTCCGGGTTCCGATTCGGCGAAGGGCAGCTGCTTCGCGTCCTCGTCCACCGGGGCGTGATCCGAGCACAGCGCATCGATCGCCCCATCGGCGAGTCCCGAGCGCAGCGCATCGCGGTCGCGAAGGCTGCGGAACGGCGGGATCACGTGGCAGTGGGAATCGAAGTAGCCGAGGTCGATTTCCGAGAGGTGCGCGTGATGCGCGCTCACGTCGCAGCTCACCGGCAATCCTTCTTTTTTCGCCGCCCGCATCATCGCCACGCCCTCGGCGGTGGACAGGCGGCACAGGTGCACGCGCGTGCGCGTGGTGCGCACGAGCTGCAGTATGGTCGAGAGCGCGATGGTCTCTGCGAACGCGGGAATCCCCGAAAGTCCGAGCCGGGTGGCGACTTCGCCGTCGTGCGCGACACCCCCGCGCGCGAGGTAGCCGTCCTGCGGGCGCAACCACACCGCGATGCCGAAGGTGGCCGCGTATTGCAGCGCGTGCCACAGGACCTGCGTGTCGGGAATCGGCGTATCGGCGTGCGAAAACGCGACGCAGCCTGCGTCGCGCAGCACTACCATTTCGGTGAGGCGTTCGCCGCCGAGCTTCCAGGTGAGCGCGCCGAGCGGATAGACGTGCGCGAGGTTCAGGTTTTTCGCGCGGTACTTGAGCATCTCCACCAGACCCGGCTCGTCGAGCGGCGGGTCGGTATCGGGTGGGCAGGCGAGGCTCGTCACGCCGCCGGCGACCGCGGCCTGCATCTCCGATGCGAGCGTCGCCTTGTATTCGAAACCCGGTTCGCGCAGCCGCGCCGAGAGATCGATCAAGCCGGGACAGACAACGAGCTTGGTCGCGTCTATCGTCCGCTCCGCGCGAAAGCCCGCGGGGGCCTTGCCGAGGGCCGCGATCTTTCCGTCGTCTATGAAAACGTCCTCTTTCGCGTCGATGCGATTTTTCGGATCGATCACGCGGCCGTTCTTGATGTGAATCTTGCTCACTTGTACGGGCTTCCGTCCTTGTGGGTGTAGATCCATTTGCCGTCCACCATGCGTGCGGCGAGGTCCGCGTCGCTGTAGCCCGCACCGTCACCGGGCGTGCGGTCGCCGATTTCAAGATAGACGGCGGACTTGTCGGTCTCGTTGACGAGCTGATGTCCGTCGGCCTTGCCCGCCGGAAATCCGGCGGCCATGCCGGGCGTCAGTTTCTGCCTGCCCGCGTCGGTGACCAGCGTCACCTCGCCTTCGGTGACGTAGATGAATTCGTCCTGTTTCGTGTGCCAGTGGCGCATCGAGGATTCCGCTCCGGGGTCGAGGCGCGTGAGATTGACGCCGAAATTCTTGAGCCCTGCCGCATCGCCGAGGCGCCTGCGGTGGCGGCCGGCCACCCGGGTTTTGTACGGCTCCGGATAGCCGGTGGTCGACTGTTCGGGCAGGTCTTTCGGGTCGAACGCAGGCGCAATGAGTTTCGTCATGGTCAATTCCCCGCGAGGATGCTCATCACCGCCATGCGCACGGCGATGCCGAAAGTGACCTGCGGCAGGATCACCGAATGCGGGCCGTCTGCGACCGAGGAATCGATCTCGACGCCGCGGTTCATCGGCCCCGGATGCATGACGATGGCGTCGGGCTTGGCGAGGGCGAGCTTCGCGGGCGTCAGGCCGTAGGATTTGAAGAACTCCTGGGCGGAAGGCAGCAGCGGCCCCTTCATGCGCTCGTTCTGAAGGCGCAACATCACCACCACATCGCAGCCCGCGAGCCCTTCGCGCATGTCGTGATGCACCGAGACGCCGAGCTGCTCCACGCCCGCGGGCAACAAGGTCCTCGGGCCGATCACGCGCACGTCGGGCGTGCCCAGAGTGGTGAGCGCGTGGATCAGCGAGCGCGCCACGCGCGAGTGCAGCACGTCGCCGACGATGGCGACCGAGAGATTGGTGAAGTCCTTCTTGTAGTGGCGGATGGTGTAGATGTCGAGCAGGCCCTGCGTGGGGTGCGCGTGGCGGCCGTCGCCGGCGTTGATCACGTGCACGTGCGGGGCGACGTGGCTCGCGATCAGATGGGCGGCGCCGCTCGAGGAATGCCGCACCACGAACATGTCGGCGTACATCGCAGAAAGATTGTCAACCGTGTCGAGCAGGGTCTCGCCCTTGGTCGAGGATGACGCGGCGATGTTCAGGTTGATGACGTCGGCCGAGAGGCGCTTCGCGGCAATTTCGAACGTGGTGCGCGTGCGCGTCGACGGCTCGAAGAACAGGTTGAAGATCGATTTGCCGCGCAGGAGCGGCACTTTCTTCACCTCGCGCCCGGTGACGCCGACGAAGGACGCGGCTGTGTCCAGGATATGCACCAGAACTTCGCGCGGCAGCCCCTCGATCGTGAGGAGATGCTGCAGCTTTCCGTCGCCGTTAAGCTGAGGGTTTTGCATCGGAGAGTCGCAGGGAAAATGTTCCTCGATCGTCGCGCGCCAGGCGCAGGAGCTTGCCTTTCGGCACGACGAGCGTCGCGCCGATGTACTGCGCGGCGATCGGCAGCTGCCGTTCGCCGCGGTCCACCAGCGCCGCAAGCTCGATTTTTCCGGGACGCCCGTAGTCGAAGAGCTCGTTCATCGCGGCGCGCACCGTGCGCCCGGTGTAGAGCACATCGTCGACCACGATGATGTGCCGGTCGTTCACGTCGAACGGGATCTGGGAGGGCTTCACCTGGTGGTGCAGTCCGGCGGCATCGAAATCGTCGCGGTAAAACGAGATGTCTAGGGCGCCCATAGGCGTCGCGAGCTTCAATTCCCGGTGCAAGCGCTCGGCCAGCCAGGCTCCTCCGGTGCGGATGCCGACCAGGCCCGTGGAGGCGCTGACGCCGGAGCGCAGCTTCGCCACGAGCTCCTGGCACAGCGCTTCAGCGTCGGGGAGGTTCATCGAGATAGCTCTGCAGGATGATTTTCGCTGCGATCGCGTGGGCTTCCTGCTTGTGCTTGCGACCGCCCCGGCCGGCTTCCCGCAATGTCGCCTCAGCCGACGTCGACGAGAACCGCTCGTCGGCGAGTACTACCGGAAGCCGGAAGCGTGCCTCGAGCTGCCGCGCGAAGCGCCGGGCGCGCTGCGTCATGGCGTGCTCGCCGCCGTCCGTCGCCAGCGGCAAGCCTACAAGAAGGCGTTCGGGCCGCCATTCGCGCAGGAGTGTCTGGACTTCGGACATACGCCTCGCGCCGCTCTCGGCCTCGAACATCCCCAGGGGATGAGCGAGCCGCGTTTCGGTGTCGCCCACGGCGACACCGATCCAGCGCGCGCCAAAATCGAAAGCAAGTATGGTGTGGCCGGAAACCTTCGACGGGGCCACGGCCGCCTGATTCACGCGTGCCCTGCCTCCTCGGACAGCGTGGCGAAGTCCAGGCCGAGCAGCTTCATCGCCGCGGGCAGGCGCTCTTCGTTCGGGGTGTCGAAAATAATCGCATCCTTGGCTTCGACCGTGAGCCAGGCATTCTGCTTGATTTCGTTTTCGAGCTGTCCCGCCGCCCAGCCCGCATAACCCAGCGTGACGAGGATCTTGTGCGGGCCACCGCCCTGCCCGACCGCTTCCAGGATGTCCTTGGAGGTGGTGAGCCCCACCTTGTCGCGTACCGAGAGGGTGGACTGCCACTCCCCGAGCGGCTGATGCAGGACAAATCCGCGATCGGTCTGGACCGGCCCGCCGAAATAGACCGGCTCGTTCACCAGAATCTGGGAAGTCAGCCGCAGGCTCAAGCGGTCGAACAAGGCGCCCAGGGTCATTTCGATCGGGCGGTTGACCACCACGCCAAGCGCTCCCTGTTCGTTGTGCTCGCAGATGAAAGTCAGGGTGCGGGAAAAGTAGGGATCGGCCATGTTGGGCATGGCGATCAGGAAATGGTTGGTGAGATTGACCTGGGCCATGGCGGCGAGCCTCTATTGTAATCCCCCTGCGGGGTCGCGCGCGAGCCGTGGCGCGAACGCCCGACGAGCGCCGGGGGTTCAGGCGGCAGCCCGGCGCCCTCTGAGAAACCCGGAGATTTTCTCGATGAGATCGTCTTCCTGGTAGGGCTTGCCGAGGAAGTGACTGACACCGATCTCTTTCGCGTAGTTCTGGTGCTTGTCCGCGGTGCGCGAGGTGATCATGATGATCGGCACTCCGGTGAGTCGCTTGTCCGCTCTGACGTTCCGCGTGAGGTCGAACCCGTCCATGCGCGGCATCTCGATGTCGACCAGCATCACGTCGGGAATCGTCGTTTGCAGCTTTTCCATCGCATCGACACCATCGCGCGCCGTCACCACGAGATAGCCATGGCGCTCGAGCAACCGCCCGGTGACTTTGCGCACGGTGAGCGAGTCGTCGACCACCATGACCGTGGGCTGCGTGGCCGCGGCCTGCGGCTTGGGGGCTTCGTGGACGATGGCCGGGCGAGCCGCGACTTCCTTCAGCGCGAGCAGCACCGGATTCAGGATGAGCACGATCTCGCCCGTGCCGAGCACCGTGGCGCCGGTGATGCCTGCGACCCGCTGCAGTTGCGGGCCGATCGACTTCACGACGATTTCCTGGTTGCTGCCGATCATTTCGTCCACGTGCAACGCGATGGCGCTGGTGCCGCTGCGCAGGTACAGAGTCGGGGAGAAGCGCTTTTGCTCTGCCACCGCATCGGATGTTCCTAGGAGGTGCGGAAGGTAGTGGAAGGGGTAATGGCGGTCCTGCCACTGCATCTGGCGCGAAGCATAGGCCGTGACCAGCTGCTCCTGCCTCACCTGCAAGACCTGCTCGACCATCACCGAGGGAATCGCGTAAGTCTTGTTGCCCGCCCGCACCAGCACCGTCTGCGTCACGGCAAGCGTCAGCGGCAGATAAATGGTGAAGCGGGTGCCCTGCCCGTGCGTGAACTTCATCTCCACGCGTCCGCCGAGCGCAGCCACTTCGTTGCGCACCACGTCCATGCCGACGCCGCGTCCTGCGAGTTGCGTGACCTCGGTCGCGGTGGAGAATCCCGCGTGAAAAATGAAATCGGCAATTTCCGCTTCGGAGAGTGTCGTGTCCGGCGCCATGAGGCCCTTTTCGATCGCCTTCTCGCGGATTCGCTCGATGTTCAGGCCTCCGCCGTCGTCGAACAGGGCGAGCTGCACTTCGTTGCCTTCCTGCTTCAGTTCAAGACGTATCTCGCCGATTTCGGCCTTGCCTGCGGCCCGGCGTTTCTCGGGTGTCTCGATACCGTGCGTGACGGCGTTGCGCAGCAGGTGCTCGAAGGGTCCCGTGATGCGTTCGAGCACCGAGCGGTCGAGTTCGACCTGGGTGCCTTTGATGTCCAGATTGGCGCGCTTGCCGACTTCCTTCGCTGTCTGGCGCACCACCCGGTAGAGACGCTCCTGGAGGCTGCCGAACGGGACCATGCGCACGCGCATCAGGTCCTGCTGCAAGTCGCGGTTGAGCCGCGCCTGTGCAAGAAGCGCCTTCTCGGTCTCGTCCACCGAATTGACGAGGTTCGCGTGCACGGTCGATACGTCGCTGACGCTTTCGGCCATCAGCCGCGTCACTTCCTGGAATCGGGTGAAGCGGTCGAATTCGAGCGGGTCGAACTCCCGCTCCGTTTCCCTGGTGAGTTCCTGGCGCGATTGCATCTGCGACTCGGCCTGTATTTCGATCTCGCGCAGCTGCGCGCGCAAACGCAGGACATTGTCGGTGAGTTCTTGCATGGCCGACTTGAGCGTGCGCATCTCGCCTTCGATCCGGCTGCGCGCGATAGCCACTTCGCCCGCCTGGTTGACCAGCCGGTCGACGACGTCCGCGCGCACGCGCAACACCGCCTTCGGCTGGAGTTCGCGCTCGGACGGCGGCACCACTTTCGCCGCGGGCGCAGGAGCGGCGGGGCCCGGAGCGACGGGTTCCGCCCGGGCGAGCGCTGCTTCGGGCGTCGCCGGCTGCTCCGGGACGGCGGCGACCGCCGGATTCTGGGGCAGCACCGCCGCGGCCAAGCCTTCCGCCGGCCCGCGAGGCTTCTGCAACTCCTCGAACAGAAAGCCCATCCGGTCCCAGGACGTTTCCAACTCTTCAAACAAGCTGGTGGGCAGATTCTTGACCGCCAGAGCGTTCTCGACGCGCGCCTCGATGTGGTGGGTGAGCTCGCCCAGCGCCATGGCTCCCGCCATGCGCGCGCTTCCCTTCAGGGTGTGCAGCACGCGTAGCAAGGCCTGGCCGAGCGCGGGATTCGCAGGAGTATCGCGCCAGTCACGCATGGCCGCGCCCACCGAGGGAACCAGCTCGTGGGCCTCGTCGAGGAAGATCTGCAACAGTTCCGGGTCGAGGTCATCGTCCAGGCGCCGCTGGCGGCGCTCGAGCGTAAGGTCCAGATCGAGGTCGTCCAGGGGGCTGTCGGCCGGCTCGGTTGCCGCGAGGTCCTCGCCGATGTCCGCCCCGCGGGAGAGACCGGACGAAGCACGAGCCAGATCTTCATCGGGGGTCGATTCCTGCGGGGCGCCCCCTTCCTCGCCGATATGTTCGAGCCGCGCAACCAGCTCAGGGACGGGGCGCGGCATGCGCAATTCGATGACGCTCGTCACCATGGTCTCGATCGTGTCGATCGCTTCTCCGACCAGCGATTGTTCCTCTTCGGAAAGTCCGCTGGTGGCCAGTTTTTGCAGCGCTTTCTCCAGCGCAAAACCCAGATCCGAGAGGGTCGAGATCTTTACCGTTCCCGCCGTGCCGGCGAGCGTATGAACGGCGCGCAATAGCGCATCGCTCACCACGCTGTGCTGACGCAGGGTCTCGTGTTCTTCCCGGATTGCGGAGACGTGCGCCCGGGCTTCACCGACGAAAATGGCGAACAGCGTGGTCGAGACCCGGTGTGCGCCGAGTTGGACGGATTCCTCGGCTTCTCGCGCCGCGCCCGAGACCGGTATGCGAGCTGCGGCCGTCGCGACGGGCTCGACTGCGGTGGCCAAAGGTGCGATCGGTGCTGGCGCTTGCTCCGGGGTTTCGTGCTGCCTTATGCGCTCTGCCGCGGCGACGAGCGCACGTTCGTCGCTCGATACTCCGCCTTCTTTGAGGCTCTTTACGTTGTCGGAAAAATACCCGTGCGCCAGCTCGATCAACTCCAGCAGTCCCGGCGTCGCGGCGCGCTCCTCCTGCACCCACGCATTCAGGGCCTGCTCCACCGCCCAGGCGGCTTCGCCCAGGCGCATCAGACCCACCATGCGACCGCTGCCTTTCAAAGTGTGGAAGCCGCGTCGGATCGTCGTGAGCGCTTCCTGGTTGGCGTGCTGCTCGCGCACGGTATCGAGGTTCTCGCGGACGGTCGCCAGCACTTCGTCGGCTTCTTCCAGGTAAACGCCGAGCAACTCGGCGTCGACCGTCTCGGCGCTTGCGTCGATGAGTTTGACGGCCTCAGGGGAAGGAGCCGGTGTCGTCGCAGCTGTGATTTTTTCCATCGCCTCCTTGAGAAAAGGAGTCAAAGGCATGGTGCTCGTCTTGTCGAGCGCCTTGAGCGCGTCCTCAGTCGAGGTTTCAAGCTTCTGGTCGGCGACGAGGCCAGCGTCCTTCTGCAAGCTTGCGAGGTTCTTCTGCAGTTCCGCCCGCAGCGTTACGTCCTCGGGCTTTCTCTTCCACTCCTCATACAGGGTCGCGGTTTCGCGCTGTTGTTCGACGATCTGTTCCTCGACGCTCTCCGCCGGCTGAGCGAGTTCGGCTTCTTCTTTCTCGGCGGCGGCGATCGGCTGCATCGCAGTGTCAAAATCGGCTTTGCCGTGCGCCAGCGCTTCGATGTAGAAACCCAGACCCGAAAGGGTCTGCGCGATGCGTTCGAAATCCCGCGGGTCAGCGCTGTAGGTCGCGCTGGAGAAGCGGTTGATCTCTTCTCCCGCGGCCGCGAGAGTTTCCCGAGCGCGTTCCTCCCCCAGCATCTCGAGCGCCCCCAGCAGCTGGCGCACAGGCTTGTCGAGCGCCTTGAGCTCGTCGCGCCTCGCCGGGTCGCGGAAAAACCCGTCCAGCACCTGTTCGATGATGCGCAGGTTGGCCTGCAATTCCGAGACAACTTGGTTCATGAGCAGCCGTTCCTGCGCCTTGCGCGACATTTCGTCGAGCATGGGGATTTCCGGCGGCGTCCGCTTGAGCTTGCCGAGCACGCAGTCCTTCAAGCGCGAACACAGAAGCTGCGCCTGCTGGGAAAACTCGTCCGAGAGACTCGCAAAACTCAAAAGCGCATTTTCGAGCAACAGGAGCACCGTTGCGATTTCGAGCGCGACCGCTTCGCTCATTCTCTCGCGGTCCGACGTAAGCCAGTCGGCGAGCACCGCGACCTCGTAGGTTAGGGCCGAAAGATCCGCATTGCCGAGTTGCGCTGAGCTCTCCTTGAGCGCCACGGCGCTCTCGCGAAATACGGGGAGCGATTGCGAATTCCCGGAGGCGAACTTGTCCCAGGCGTCCTTCGCGTGGCCCAAGTGCTCGCGCGCCGATTTCAGCGCCGGCATTTCCTCGTCCGTGCCGCCGTCGCCTTTGGCAGCCGGGATAGTCTGGTCCAGATGGTAGGCTTCCTGAACCTCGCGCACGCGCTCGGTCGCCGGCTCGGCGCGAGCCACGTAGTAGAGGACTTCGCGCATCAGCCGTTCTGCGACGCTCGGCGTGCCTTCAACCAGGCGCTTGATCTGCTGTTCGATACGGTTGCACAACTGCTTCGCATCCAGGTCCTGGGGCAACGCCTTGTGCGCGAGCGCGTCGAAGAAGGCGAGCGATACCCACCAGAAGACGCGCTGCGAGGTAGGACCCTGCACGGCCTCGATCGCTTCGATGGCGGCGCGCATGTCCTCGGCTCCGCTGGCATCCTTCTTAATCCACTTGAGGAATCCGCGCTGGTAGCGGCTGCGCTGTTCGCGCAGGTATTTCTCCGCGTCGGCCGCCTTCAACGGGGCCTGGGTCTTGTCCCGCTTGGGCGGACGGAATGACAGCTCCGGATAGTAAAGATCGGTTGCGTCCGCCTGACCTCCCCGCGCCGTGACGACATCCCGGTACAGGGGATAGAGTCTGAGCGGCTGATTGGGGTTGCCCGCCATCAACTGATCGAGGTAGGCGAGGATGCCGTTGAGCGCTCGTTCGACGAGCACGAAGATCTCGGCTTTCCTGAGCGAGGCCTCCTTCTCTATCCCCACGAGAAGGCTCTCGATCTCCTCGGAAACGCGTGTGACGCCGTCCAGCCCGACGATAGACAGCGCCCCGTGCGCCTGGTGCAGGTGCGATTGGCTCGACTTGAGTTGCGCGGCATCCGCGTTGTTCGCCGCAAACGCCCGGAGCGCCTCCTGGGCTCGCTGGATGGCGTGGTCGATCTCGCCTTTGACCCAGGAGAGCGGACCGACGTCGAATTCGGCGCGTGCGGTCATTGCTGCCTGCCTAGTCGGCCCGCCTCACGCAATCTTGAAGCCGGACACCGACCCTTTCAGCTCCTTGGCGAGCTCGGCAAGCTGGCCGATGGACACTGCGGTGCGCTTGGTGCCTTCGGTGGTCTGCTGAGTGATGTTGAGGATGTCCTGCATGCTGGTGGCCACTTCATTTGCGGATTTCGCCTGCTGTACGGTCGTTGACGTGATGCCCTCGATCAGCTGCGAGAGCTGCTGGGACACCGTCCCGATCTCCGAGAGCGCCTGGCCTGCGGCGTCCGAGAGCTTCGCACCTTCGACCACACCCTGAGTGCTTTTCTCCATCGCCGAAACCGCGTCCTGCGTGTCCGTCTGAATGGTCTTTACGATCGCACCGATCTGCTTGGTTGCTTCGGCCGAGCGCTCTGCGAGGCGCTGCACTTCTTCCGCCACGACCGTGAAGCCGCGTCCGGCTTCGCCGGCGGAGGCTGCCTGGATCGCAGCATTCAGGGCGAGCACGTTCGTCTGCTCGGTAATGTCGGAGATCAACTCCACAATTTCGCCGATTTCCTGTGAGGATTCACCCAGGCGCTTGATACGCTTGGACGTCTCCTGGATCTGCTCGCGGATCTCGTTCATGCCCGAGATCGAGTTCTGTACCGCCTGCGTGCCTTTTTGCGCGGCTGCAAGGGATTGGCGCGCCACGCCCGCCGACTGCGACGCACTCACCGACATCTCGTTCATCGCCCTTGCCATGCTCAGGACCGAAGCACTGGTCTGGCGAATCTCGACGGACTGTTTTTCCGCGGCGGCGAGCAGCTGCGCGGAAGTCTTCTGGGCGGACTCCGTGGCGGTCGTTACCTGTGCGGCGGTGGCATTGATACGGCCGACCAGGCCTCGGAGCTCGTCGATGGTGAAGTTCACCGAGTCCGCAATGGCGCCGGTGATCTCCTCGGTTACCGTTGCCTTGACGGTGAGATCACCTTCGGCAAGGTTTCCCATTTCGTTCATCAGACGCAGAATTGAGTCCTGGTTCGACCGGTTGGTGCGCTCGGTCTCGGCGCGCTGGCCCTCGGCCTCTTCGGCGCGCCGGCGGGTGTCGCTGAGGTACACCAGCACGAAGAGCGCGATGACGCCGATGGCGAGCAGGATCAGCACGGCGAGCACGATGAAGTTGGTGGTTCGCGCGCCGAGTTCCTCTTCATAGGCATCGGCGAGTTTCTGGGACGCCGCGAGCAGGGCCTCAGAGTCGTCCACGACCCTGCGACCCGCCTGCTTGGCATTCACCAACGACTGCAGGTTACCGAGAATCGAGGCCACGGCAGTCTGGAATTCCTGGAAAGCCTTCTCAAGTTCGCCAAGCTTGGCCTGCTGCTCGGGGTCCTTCGCAGCGGTGACGCGAAGCACGTCACTGCCCTTGATCAAGCCCTGCAGAATTTCGCGAAAGCTGGTGGTGTCCTTTCCCATGAGAAAAGCCACTTCCGGGTCGATCACATCGGCACCGAGCATGGCATTCGCGTTCCGCGCGAGCCGCTGCGTCAACATGACCAGCTGGCCGGAGAGGGACACCTCGCGCGCGGATGCCTGGGATTGCAGCTTGAGCGCCTGAACCTGCTCGGCGAGGTCAAGCAACACCGGGTTGTTGGTGTTGATCAGGCGCACCGCCGAGGCAAGACCGATAAGATTCTTGGCCTCCGTAAGTACCAGTTGCGTGCTGCGATCGGTTTTTTCCCATTCTTTGGTCAACGCATCGAGCTTCGGTTTTACCGTGCTGGAGGTCGGCGGCAGGGTAACGTCACCCACCTGCCCGCCCTGAGCGAGCAGTTTCAGGGCCGCGATGAACTGGTCCCGAGACTGCTGTAACTGCTTGAACGCCTCAGGGCTGCCGATAAGCCCGGTTTGCGCCGCCTTCGCGATGCGCTGAGTCAACATGCGCATCTGCGCCGAGGTAGAGACGTAGATCGTTCCGTAGGTGGCCTCGCGGCTGTCCTTGAACACGATGTATGCGGCAGCGATGAATAGCACCGCAAAGATCGCACCGAGAATCGTGTACTGCCGGCCGACCCGGATCGCGCCCAAGCCGACCATCCGCCGCTTCGGCCCCTCCATAACCGTCGTTGGACCGGGTGCGAGTTTGTTGGCCACGATCCGGGGTGCAGCCTTCGGCAACGGCCTTGGGCCCTGCGATGCGGGAGCCGCACCTTTTTTGTTGACTGGTAGTCTGAGAAAAGCCATTAGCCCCTCCTGTGTTCGGGTTGCAGCCGGCGTGCGCTAGGCGCCGACATTAAGAAAATCATCGTGCGAGACGAGGGCGCCGACGTTCAACTCCTGCCAAATACGGCCGTCCTCGTCGCGATAGGCGGCATCGATCCAGGCCCGGTCGGTCCCTTCCTCCGCCGGTTGCATCGTCTGCACGTTTTTCAGCCCCAGCATGCGGCCGATCAACAATCCGCTGAACGAATGGAAGCGATCGGCGATCAGCAACAGGCGGCAATCGGGCGTGCGAACCGTCTGCTCCCCTCCCATGAACGCCGAAAAATCCACCACGCTCGAGAGTACTCCACGGATGTTCGCCAGACCCGTATACCAGGGCTTGGTGAGCGGGACGCTTGAGATCTCCGGCAGCGGCAACATCTCACCGGCGTCGTCGAGCTTGAGCAGCCAGTGACGGCTGCCGGCCTGCACGCCCAGCCGCGAGGTAGGCTCGGCTTCGGTCTGGGCCTCACGCAACCTCTGCGCGAGCCCTTGCTGAAAGTCACGCAGGCTGAGTTGTTTTGCCACGGCATGGGCCTATTTGATCGCCGCAATCTTCGCCAGCAAGTCTTTGGCGTCGATCGGCTTCGTCAGGTAGTCCTTCGCGCCTTGGCGCATGCCCCAGACGCGATCGGTTTCCTGGTTCTTGCTGGTGACGACAATCACCGGAATATGCTTGGTCGCCTCGTCGCGGGTAATCGCGCGTGTCGCCTGGAAGCCGTTGGTGCCCGGCATCACCACGTCCATCAGGATGAGGTCGGGCTTTTCCGATTTCGATTTCACGATCGCCTCGTCGCCATTTTCCGCCGTCACACACTGGTAGCCCTGCTTGGACAGTGTTTCCATGAAAAACTGCCGGTCGGTCGGCGAATCATCCACGATCAGAATCTTCTTTACGGCCATGGCAACCTCCTTAGGTGCGAACAGGCGCATGCGCGCCTACGGTCTTCAAAAGACTGTCCTTCGTAAAGGGCTTGGTCAGATACTCGTCCGAGCCCACCATTCGACCGCGCGCGCGGTCGAACAAGCCGTCCTTGGAGGACAGCATGATCACCGGTGTAGTAGCGAAGCGCGTGTTCTTCTTGATCAGCGCACAGGTCTGATAACCGTCCAGGCGCGGCATCATGATGTCCACGAAAACGATGTTGGGCTGATGATCGGTGATCTTGGCGAGCGCATCGAAGCCGTCTTCGGCCAGGATCACTTTGCAGCCGGCTTGAACCAGGAAAATCTCGGCGCTGCGGCGGATGGTGTTTGAATCGTCGATCACCATGACCTTGACGCCAGCAAGATTCGCCGTTTCGCCCACGCGCTACCCCCAACAAATTTCGTTGTCTCCTATCCCGACAGTTTCGTCGGACCCCTCCCTATAACCGCAGGCTCAGCACCACCCTCTAGCCTTTCTTGCACTATACAACCAAATCCAGTTAAAACAAAGCCTTGTGCAGCGTATTTCATAAGCGCCCTCAGGATCAGCCAAGCCGCCCTCAGGCTACCCTTGAACGCGTCCCCTGGATACAGCAGGGCGCGTGCCCGAAATTCAAAGTTCGACCATCTCGAAATCCTCCCTTCGGGCACCGCATTCAGGACAGGTCCAGTTCATCGGCACGTCTTCCCAACGTGTCCCTGGGGGGATTCCCTCCTCGGGGATGCCTGCAGCTTCGTCGTACACGAAGCCGCAGATCAGACACATCCAAGTTTTGAAATCTTGCTTTTCCGTCATCAGGTTGGGATGAGTTACAATGAGTTCTTGCATCATAACCCGAGCGGCGAGCCACCTGCCAGCCGCCGGCTTCCCCACGCCCATGTCCTCCCATGCCCTTCCTCCCATCGTGCTCGCATTTGCCGCGACCGATCCGACGGGAGGTGCCGGGATTCAGGCAGATCTGCTGACGCTCGCCTCGATGGGCTGCCACGCGCTCTCCGTTATCACGGCAATCACCGTTCAGGACACGGCAGGCGTCGAAAATTTCCAGGCGGTGGATGCCGATTGGGTCGTGGACCAGGCCCGGTTGGTACTTGAGGACATGCCGATCGCGGCGTTCAAGGTGGGGCTGGTCGGCAGTATCGAAAACGTAGCCGCTATCGCAGAAGTCGTGTCTGACTATCCCGACGTACCGCTTATTTTCGACCCGGTGCTTGCTTCCGGGCGCGGAGACGAGTTGGCAACAGAGGATATGATTTCCGCAATGTGCGAGCTGCTGCTGCCCCAGACAACGATTCTTACCCCGAACAGTCGCGAAGCGCGGCGTCTCGCCCAGGGTGACGGCGAAGACGGCGAAGAGTTCGCTCTCGCCGTGGCGGCAGAAAAGCTCATCGGCCTGGGCTGCGAGTACGTGCTCATCACGGGCACGCACGAGAACACACCGCAAGTAGTGAATACCCTCTACGGTCCGCAAGGTGTGGTGCGCTCGGACAACTGGGAGAGGTTGCCGGGAAGCTACCATGGCTCGGGCTGTACGCTTGCGGCAGCGATCGCGGCGACGTTAGCCAACGGCCTGGAGCTGCCCGACGCCGTGCGCGAAGCCCAGGAGTACACCTGGCAAACGCTCAATGCCGGTTTTCGTCCAGGTATGGGCCAGCACATACCGGATCGCTTTTTCTGGGCGCGGGAAATGGATGAGCCGGGCGCTGGCAAGGCCTGAGCGGTTCGTGGGTCCGCTGACAGCGTTTCGCGGGTTGTATGCCGTGACACCTGACGAACCCGAAATCGAGGTGCTGACGCTAAAAGTACGCAAAGCGCTTGCGGGTGGAGCACGCTTCGTTCAATACCGCAACAAATCGGCGAGCGCCGGACAGCGTCGCGAGCAAGGCGCCGCACTGCTCGCACTGTGTCGCCGGGCGGGTATTCCGCTCATCGTCAACGACGATCTGGAGTTGGCACTCGCGATCGGCGCGGACGGCCTGCATCTTGGACGCGAGGATACCGATATTGCCGGCGCACGCACTACGCTTGGCAAAGGCAGGCTTCTGGGGGCTTCCTGCTACGACAGTCTCCAGCTCGCTATCGCGGCGCGCCAGGCGGGCGCAGACTACGTCGCTTTCGGCAGCGCTTTTCTCTCCGCAACGAAACCAAGGGCAACTCGCGCACCGCTGTCGCTTTACCGCGAGGCGAAGGCGCGTCTGGATTCTCCGGTGGTCGCGATCGGGGGCGTCACGATCGAAAACGCGCACACCGTAATCGAGGCGGGCGCCGATGCCGTCGCTGTAATCAGCGCCTTGTTCGATGCGCCCGATATCGAACGCCGCGCACGGGAATTCGCGAGGATTTTTCAGCGCTGAGACTGCAGAAAATGTCCGCGACGATAGTGACAGGAGGAGAGCTTCGTATTGACCATTCTTTCGTGATCAATCTACACCTTCAAACAAATCACCCATGACTTCCAAGAACGATCTTCTGTTCGAGCGCGCCCAGAGAACCATTCCCGGCGGGGTCAATTCCCCGGTTCGCGCGTTCCGTGCCGTCGGCGGCACGCCCCGTTTTGCGGTGCGAGGCGAAGGTAGCCGCCTCTGGGACGCCGACGGTCGCGAATACATTGACTACGTCGGATCCTGGGGGCCGCTCGTGCTTGGACACGCGGAACCGGAGGTAGTCATGGCGGTGCGCGACGCCGCCGGCCGCGGCCTAAGCTTTGGAGCTCCGACCGAACTCGAAATCGATATGGCCGAGCGGCTTACGCGACTTGTCCCTGGGCTCGAAATGGTTCGGCTGGTGAGTTCCGGCACCGAGGCGACCATGTCGGCGTTGCGGCTCGCGCGTGGATTCACCGGACGCCCCCGCATCGTCAAATTCGAGGGCTGCTATCACGGTCACGCCGATAGCTTACTTGTCAAAGCCGGGTCGGGTGCGCTCACTCTGGGCAATCCGAGTTCCGCCGGTGTGCCATCCGAGATCGCGGCGCAAACGCTCGTGCTTGACTATAACGACATCGCGCAGCTCGATGCCGTGTTTGAAGGGGCGGGCGATTCAATCGCCTGCGTCATCGTCGAACCAGTGGCAGGAAATATGAACCTGGTCCCGCCGAAGCCCGGGTTCCTCGAACGCCTGCGCGAGTTATGCACTCGCCACGGCGTCGTGCTGATATTCGATGAAGTGATGACAGGCTTTCGCGTCGGACTGCGGGGAGCGCAGGGTCTCTACGGGGTGCAGGCTGACCTCGTGACGCTCGGCAAAGTGATCGGAGGGGGGATGCCCCTGGCAGCGTTCGGGGGTCGCCGGGAAATCATGGCGAAAATCGCCCCACTCGGTCCGGTATATCAGGCGGGTACGCTTTCGGGCAATCCGCTTGCGGTAGCCGCCGGGCTCGCAACCCTGAAAAAACTCGAAATGCCCGGATTCTACGAACGTCTTGCCGACGCAACACGTTCGCTTTGTGGTGGACTTGCGACGGCAGCCCGCAGACACGGAGTCGTTTTCTCGGCCCAGTCCGTGGGAGGCATGTTCGGTCTGTTCTTTCGCGCCGCGCCGCCCACCTCTTTTGCCGAGGTCATGCAATGCGACAAGCTCGCATTCAACCGCTTTTTCCACATCATGCTGGAGCGTGGTGTTTACCTGGCACCTTCGGCCTACGAGGCAGGCTTCGTCTCGGCGGCGCACTCCGACAAGGACATTGCCGTCACAATCGCCGCGGCGGACGCAGCGTTCGGATTGATGTCCTAGACTACTTGTCGAACTCCCATCTTGCCTGGGCGAGGCCTAAACCAGGAAGAGCGTCGCCAATCCAAGAAAAATAAAAAACCCGCCGCTGTCGGTGATCGCGGTTATCAGTACCGAGGAACCCAGCGCGGGGTCGCGCCCAAACCGGATCATGGTGAGCGGGATAAGTACTCCGGCTGTTGCGGCGAGAAGGAGATTGAGCGTCATCGCGGTGGTCATGACCACCGCGAGTGATACTTTATGGTAAAGCCAGTATGCAATAAGGCCGAGCGCGCTGCCCCAGACGAGGCCATTCAGCAGCGAAACGCGGAGCTCTTTCGCAAGCAATTTCCTGCCGTGCTCCCTTTGCACTTGGCCAAGTGCGATCGAGCGCACGATCATGGTGATGGTCTGGTTGCCTGAATTTCCACCGATGCCCGCCACTATGGGCATCAGCGCGGCAAGCGCCACCAGCTTTTCGATCGAGTGCTCGAAGGCGCCTATCACGCGCGAGGCGATAAAAGCGGTGATGAGATTGATGGCCAGCCATGACCAGCGGTTCCTCACGCTCGCCCAGACCGAGGAGAACAGGTCCTCCTCCTCGCGCAATCCGGCCTGCGTAAGAAGTTCGCTCTCGCTCTTGCTGCGTATGAAGTCGACAACCTTGTTCACCGTCACGCGGCCGACGAGTTTGCCCTGCTCGTCCACGACCGGTGCCGAGACCAGGTCGTAGCGCTCGAATGCCTTAGCGGCGTCTTGTGCCTTGTCGCCGGGCTTGAGCGTGACTACGTCGCTCAACATGACCTTCCCAACGTTGTGCTCCAGTTCGGAGACGATCAGTTTCGAGAGAGGAAGCACGCCCTTCAAGCGCTCGTCCCGATCGACCACGAAGATCTGATCCGTATGGTGCGGTAGCGCATCGAACCGCCGCAGATACCGCGTGACGGTTTCGATTCCCGTGTCTTCACGCACGCTGACCACGTCGAAATCCATGAGTGCACCCGCCGCGTCCCCGGGATACGACATCGCCGCGCGCAACTGCTCGCGTTCCTCTACGGGCAGCGCTTGAAAGACGTCATGCATGACCTCGTCCGGCAAGTCCGGCGCAAGGTCGGCGATCTCGTCAGCCTCCAGCTGCTCGGCCGCGGCGACAAGTTCCTGCAAATCCATGTCGCGGATGAGCGTTTCGCGAACCGCGTCGGACGCCTCGAGCAGGATTTCGCCGTCGCGCTCGGCCTTGACAAGATTCCACACGACCAGACGCTCATCGAGCGGCAGTGACTCGAGCACATAGGCGATATCGGCCGGATGCATGGAGTCGAGCTTGGCGCGCAGCTCGACGACGTTCTGCCGGTGCACGAGAGATTCCACGAGTTCATGCTTCGGCATTTCCTGGCGTTCCACCAAGCTCTCGACCAGGCGGTGCCGGCGAAGGAGCTCCCGAACCTCGCCCAGATCGGCCTTGAGGTCTTCCAGCTCCTTTTTCGGGCTGAGGCTCTCGATCATGCGTGTGGACTTTCGCCGTGAATTACACGCTCGTGCCGCTGGGAAACGCCGTACGCGGCTGCGGCGATTCTAGCAGCCGGCTGCTGGGTGGCGAAAGAAGAATCTCGCCGGACTCTCGGCGGTGTCACTCTCACAAATATCCTCTACGCTACCCGCGAGCCACTAAGGAATTTGTGCGGCGAACATCTGCGCCAATATGCTTTCGCTGTAGCTCGTTAGATAGGGCGAGTCGCGATTGCGGTCGTAGTACCGCGGGCGTGGAAGCATCGCCGCCAGTCGTGCCGCCTGCTCGGGCTGAAGGCTCGCCGCGCCGACGTCAAAGTAGTAGCGTGCCGCCGCTTCGGCTCCAAAAACGTGATCGCCCCATTCCGCTACGTTGAGATAGATTTCATAAATTCTGCGCTTCTCCATAGCAGCCTCTATCATCGCGGTGAGGATCGCCTCCTGAGCTTTGCGCAGGAGGCTGCGCTCGCCTGAAAGAAACAGGTTCTTCGCAAGCTGTTGAGTAATGGTGGAACCCCCGGCGACAACTTTTCCGCGCCGCTGGTTCTTCTCCATTGCACGCTGAATGCCCTCCCAGTCGAAACCTTCGTGATCGGTGAACTTTGCGTCCTCGGCGACGATGATGGCACGCTTCAGGTGGACGGAAATATGTTCATAGCTTGCCCATGTCTGTTCAAGCACTGCCTTCGGCTTTTTCTGCCGCAGTGTTTCCAGGCGCACTTCCATGACTCGGGTCGTCGAAGGATTGTGCTCGATCCAATACAAGATCTGCGCAAAGAACCAGAACTCGTAGACGGCAAAGGCGATGACTGCCGTTCCCGTGGCGAAGCAGAATGCTTTCCACGCAGTAACAAGCAGCCTCATGGAATTACCGATCTCAGCGTAACGGTCAGCGATTGCGACTCGGCCTGTCCCGCGTCCGCTGCGGAAAAGACCATTCCATCCTCACTCGCTGAATACCTTGTCACCTCGAGCGAAGTGCCAGGTGCGGGTAATCACCAGGATGTCAGTTTCCGTGCGGATGTCCGGGGGAAATTTGGCATAGGGCGCCGCCAGCTGGACTATTCGCTCCGCAGCGGCATCGAGGACCTTGTATCCGGAGGATCGCTCCAGATCCATCGCCGCCAGCGTGCCATCCGAATTGATCGACACCGTAAGCCTCAAGCTGCCGTAGATTTTGCCGCGTGCCCGCTCCGGATAGTTCAGATTTCCGATGCGCTCGATCTTTTGGCGCCAGTCTTCCACATAGAGTGCGTAACGAATCTCGGCGGCACGGGCGCCGACGAAGGTCTTGCGCGGGCGCTTGTTGTACTCCTCGATCTGGCGTGCGATTTGCGCTTCCATACGCGCGATGATCAAAGCGCTGTCTGCGAGCTCTGCTCCAGAGACCTGCGACTTCGGTTCGGTTTGTGGTTTCGGCTCGGGGGCGACTACCTTTCTGTCGGAGAGCGTCGTTTGAGACAGCAGTTGTTTTTGGCGCGCCTCCAGTTCCTGAACGCGGCGCGAAGCTTCTTTCAGATCTTTGCCGGGTTCGACCGACTGAAGAACGGGGAGCGGTGACTTCGCCCGGCGCTCAAGGTCCGTGTTGCCGCCGCCGTCGAGGTTTGCCTGGGCGTGTACGTCCGGCCGGGTCGGCCTCGAGCGGGTCTTGGAATTGACCAACACGACTTCCAGCTGTGACGGGGCGAGTCTGCGCAGCGTGTCGGGCAGTTTGAAATGGATCGAGAGCACGACCGCATGGAGGACGATCGAAATGGACAGCGCCATCGCCAGCACCCGCGATTCGGGATCGAGTCCCGCCAGCGGCGCCGGCCACTGTCGCACCAGCCGATAGGAATCCGCTCTAGGAATGCCCAAGGTAGATCCCACTAAAAGCTTTTTGAATCATGCAATTCTAAGCCTTATTTCGAGCTTTGTCTCATGAGCGATAAAAGGGGCCAGCTTCAAGTCTCTAGGAGGCGCTCCTGAGGTTACGGAATACACACTTGAGGCTGACTTCGACGAGATCAACCTCGGTTACCGCGACTTCGACGCCCGTGCCCGGGGCAAGTTCGGGCATTGACGGCACCCGTGCGTATAGCGGGAGGCCATCGAACTTGACCAGATTCTCGCGCACGACCTCGGCCCCTGCAATGTCGATCGACTCCTGAAGCAGCCACCTCAGGCACCAGTAATGCTCCATACGGCTCTGGAACTCATCGTAGGTGGCGTATGTCGTTTCGAAATCATGCACCACGGCAAGCATGGTGTCTGCATTGCGCGAAAACGGTGGGACTTGTCCATCAAGGACCGCGACAAGCTGCCACTGATTCATCAGATCCACATACCGGCGAAGTGGCGAGCTCGCCCAGGCGTAGTGGCTGATACCCAGACCCTGATGTGCCATCGCGGATGTGGTCATCCTCACCTTGCCTGCGGATTGGACGCGGTAGATCGCCGCGACGTCGTGATCGTCGAGCAGTTTCCCCCAGCGGCCGTTGACGGCGATCATCAGCTCGGAGACCAGCTTGTCGAGCGGGGTGCCACGCCGGCGCTCGGAAATTGTCACGCGCGCTTTTTCCCCGCTGCCCGCGACGCGGAAGGTGTAGTCGGGGCGCTCCGGAGCGGCAGAGAGCTTGCCGCGGATTCGCTCCAGTGCGACCGCAACTTTCCAAAGCGTGTTCAGTTCACGCGAATAGGGAATGTCCGTTGGCGATGCTCCCTCAGCGAAGGCCGTATCGAGTTTTTCCACAGCCTGATGGCGGAGATTGGCGACAATGCGCACGCGTTCAAGGCGCGTGTGATGGCTTTCCACGGCGAAATCGTCGGCGCCCACCTCGAGGTACAGGGAAAGCGCCGGCCGCTCGGCTCCTTCGGTCAATGAATAGCGAGCGATCGTTTCGGGCGGCAGCATGGTGATCTTGCGGCCGGGCATGTACACCGTGGACAACCTCTCGCGCGCTACTGCATCGAGCGGCGATCCAGGCGCGAACCCGAGCGCCGGAGCAGCGATGTGGATCCCGACGCGAAATCGGCCGTCGGCGAGCGGAACGAGGGAAAACGCGTCATCGATTTCCGTCGTTTCCGCGTCGTCCAGGCTGAATGCAGCGCCTTCGGCGAGTGGCAGATCCCGGGGTTCATTGGCCTCGATCCCCGAGGGGAAGCCCGTCCCTTTTGGAAAGCATTCATACAGAAACCGGTCAAGGTGATATTCATGGCTGGGGGGCAGCGCGCCGCAGCGCTCGATCAGTTTTGCCGCGGACAATCCGGTTTTTCCGCAAGCTTCTTCGAGCGCCTTGGTTTCAGGCCGGTTTCGATCGGGCTTGTAAAGAAGTTGCTTGATGAGTGGCCGGAACTCTTCTGGGAAATCACCGTGAGCGAGTTGCTCCGCCCAGTCGCTGGTCTGCAGTTTCTGCTTTTCCCTCCTTTCGATACCGGCAAGTGCTGTGCGCAAGGTCTCGGACGGCGCCGCCCGGTATCGTCCCCTGCCCTTGCGGTAAAAATACACCGGCGCAGAATGTAACTTCACGAGGATGCCGGCTGACTCCACTGCCGAGGGCGTGCGGCCGCAGTACTCGCGCGCGAGCTCAGCAAATCCGAATTCCTCCATCTCGCAGCACTGCCACAGGAAATCAGTCTCTATCCCGCGGGCCAACTCTTCGGCCCGAGCAAGCAGTTCCGCAGCGCCGGGTTCTTGAAAGCGCAGCAATATGTCCCTTGCCTTGATTTTGGCGCGCTTGCCGTGCGGCGCCTCGACTTGCAGGGACGTGTCGCCGTCGGCCAGCACCGTGGCGACCTTGAATGCGCCGTTGTCTTCGTAGAGAACATTCATGAACTGGGGGTGAACCGGAGACGGGCCGCATCGCACCGGCCCGATGGATGCGATAATCGTATTGTAGCGTTGCCCCCCTCCCCCGCGCGCCAACAACCTTGGAACTTTAGAAATGCCAAAGATCGAGTCGATTTCCGTGGCGACCGCCCGCGTCCCGCTGGATAACGCAACCAGCTTCGCTACGCGCACCGTATCGGCACGCGACTATGGCCTTGTAAAGGTGAGGGCCGGAGACGTCGAGGGGATCGGATTTTGCTACGCAGGATCCTCCGGAGGAACTCTCGTTGCGCACGCCGTGGAGCATTTGCTTGCGCCGATCCTGCTCGGCAACGACAGTCTGCTTGTTGAGGCCTTGTGGCAGCGGATGTTCCAGGAGACCCTCTTGCACGGGCGTGCCGGTAGCGTCATGCGCGCGATTTCGATCCTCGACTGCGCGCTGTGGGACCTGAACTCGCGCTCGGCAAACCTGCCTCTGTACAAATATCTGGGGGCCGCAGCGGACGGCGCCGTTCCCGCCTATGCAAGCGGCGGCTATTACCTCCCGGGCAAAACACCTAAAAAGCTGGGCGAAGAGATGGCCGGCTATGTGAAGGCTGGCTTTCGCGCCGTAAAAATGAAGGTGGGGCGCCTCTCACCCAAAGAAGAAGAGGCGCGGGTGAAGGCGGCGCGCGATGCGATCGGGCCGGAAATCGAGTTGATGCTGGATGCCAACAACGCCTGGCACGACCTGCCTACGGCAATGCGGTATATGGATCGCTTCGAGCTCTACGACCCTTATTGGATCGAAGAGCCGTTCTTCCCCGATGACATCGACAACCATGCGCGCCTCGCGAAACTCACGCGCGTGACGGTGGCGACCGGCGAGATCGGCACCGGGCGCTGGCACTTCAAGGAAATCCTCGATAAGGGTGCCGCGCAGATCCTGCAGACCGACGCTCTGGTGTGCGGCGGAGTTTCCGAATGGAGAAAAATCGCCGCCACTGCATCGAGCTACGGCGTGACCGTTTGCCCTCATTGGTTTCACGACCTGCATGCGCAGCTCGTCGCGGCAACACCGAACGCTCGTTACGTTGAGTTCTTCCCCGACGACCAGGTCCTCAATTTCCGGCGTCTCATCGACAGGCAACTGCAGACGAAAGACGGGATGCTTGTTCTCCCGAAAACGCCGGGCCTCGGTTTCGGGTTCGACGAAAGGGCCGTAGGTCGCTACGCGCTCAAAGACGGGAAGTCGGTATGGAAGGTGTTGCAGTGACGCCCATGCCGGCGAATTCCAGTATCAGCGGAATATGCTCGGGAAAGCTCGCACAGGCATGGTTTCCTCCCCGCACCGCGATCTGCTTTGCTCCCCGGTACTTTCTTACCGCCACCCGGTAGTCGAGCACCTCGTCCCCGGTTTCGACCAGGAGAAGGTAGCGGTCAGAGTGTAAGTCGCTCATGAACAGATGCTCCCATTGGTGCAAATGTTCTTCGGAGAGATTGTAGGTTTCGCCGCCGTGATAGGGGTGCTGAGGGCCAAGGTGGTTGCGCAGGCCCACGTGAGGATCGACGGCCGGATTGATCAGCACCGCGCGCAGGTCGTGTTTTTCGACAAGCCAGGTCGCGTAGAAACCGCCGAGTGAACTCCCTACCAGCGTGATTTCTTCCCTGGGCCACCGCGCTATTTCCGCCTCTGCGACCGCCACAGCCTCATCGGGCCGGTGGGGCAGCTGCGGGCATACATACTGCCCGCCCCTGCCCCGTTCATTCATGTATCGGCCGAGGTATTGCGCTTTGCTCGATTGCGGCGAACTGTTGAACCCGTGCAGATAAATGATCACGCCGGGTCGGCCGAGACGATCATTCCCGGGTGGCTGGGGTGGTACGTTTCGAGAGTTCCGCAAGCAACCGGTCATGAATGCCTCCGAACGCTCCGTTTGACATGACGAGCACCTGATCGCCGGGCCGCGCCTCATTGACGATCGCCTCGACGAGGCGTTCCAGGTCATCTTCGATGCTCGCACGAACCCCCAGCGGCGAGAGCGTAGCCCTGGCGTCCCAGCCGAGGTTCGCGCTATAGCAAAAAATCTGGTCGGCGCCCTCGAGACTCGCAGGCAAGCGCTCCTTCATGACGCCAGCTTTCATGGTGTTGGAACGTGGCTCCAGCACAGCCAGAATGCGCGCGCTGCCGACTTGGTCTCGCATGCCTGAAAGGGTTGCGGCTATCGCGGTCGGATGGTGGGCAAAGTCATCCCAAACAGCGACCCCCGCCGAAGTACCCCGCAGTTCCATACGACGCCGGACGTTCTTGAAGCGTGAGAGCGCCACTATCGCTCGCTCCGGATCGACTTCGGCGGCCTGAGCCGCAGCTATCGCCGCAAGTGCGTTCTGCTGGTTATGATCGCCGTGAAGCTCCCAGCGCAGCAGGCCGAGGGGCCTGCCCTGATTCAGCACCTCGAAACAGCCACGGCCGGCAGGGATCGCACTCCAGCCGGCGGTTGTTCCAAACCGCTCCACCTCAGTCCAGCAACCGCGCCGAAGGACACGCTCAATTGCCGGGTCTGCACCATTGACTACCAGTTTCCCGGATCTGGGCACCGTTCGGATGAAATGATGAAATTGCGTCTCAATCGCCGCAAGATCCTGGAAGATGTCTGCATGATCGAACTCAATATTGTTTACGATAGCGACCCTGGGGCGGTAGTGGACCATTTTCGAACGTTTGTCGAAGAAGGCCGTGTCGTATTCGTCGGCCTCGATGACGAAATCCGTTTTTTTTCCCAATCTTGCCGACACTTCGAGGTTTTTCGGAACGCCTCCGATGAGGAATCCAGGCGCCTTCCCCACGTCCTCAAGAATCCAGGCAAGCATAGAGGAAGTCGTTGTTTTCCCATGGGTCCCAGCAACGGCGAGCACCCGTCTGCCGAAGAGAGCATTCTCAGTCAACCACTGCGGGCCGGAAACATACGCGTCGCCACGGTCAAGTATCGCCTCCATCAGCGGGTTGCCTCGGGTGATCACGTTCCCGACCACCCAGAGGTCTGGTTTTAACGCGACTTGGTCCGCTCCAAAGCCGATCGTGAGTGCTATACCCTCGGCGGCCAGCTGCGTGCTCATAGGGGGATAGACGTTCGAGTCGCATCCGGTCACGCGGTGGCCTGCGGCTTTGGCGATCACGGCGATGCCGCCCATGAAAGTACCGCAAATGCCAAGGATATGGATGTGCACGGGCCGCGGGGAGCGATAGCTGCGCCGAAATGAATACCGGCGCATGAAAAGGAAGCGATTTTAGCCTACTTCGCCGCGTTTTCCGGCTGCGGTATCATCATCCGATCCCTGCCTGCTCTGCAATGCCAAAAGACAACAAGGCCAAGCAGCAACAAATGCGCGCGCGCATCGCTGCCGCCGCTGCTCGGATAATGGCCGAGGACGGCCTCGAGGATTTCGCTCTGGCCAAGCGCAAAGCTGCGCGTCAGTTGGGTGCGGAGGACACGCAGGCGCTGCCCAAAGACGATGAGATCGAGACAGAGCTTCGAGCCTACCAGTCGCTCTATCAAGGCGAAGAACAGCGCGAGCGCATTCATTACTTGCGAGAGCGCGCGCTCGAGGCGATGCGGCTGCTCGAGCCGTTCCGTCCCTACCTCGCCGGTGCGGTTCTGAAGGGTACTGCCGGACGATATAGCGACATAGACTTGCAGCTATTCACTGACGACGGCAAAGCGGTGGAGCTTTTCCTTCTGAGTCGCAATATCGCGTATGACATCTCCGACCAGCGGCGTTTTGCGGGAGACCAGGTGCGCGCGGTATCAGTGCTCAAGCTCGATTGGCAAGGCGTTCCCGTTAATTTGGCGATCTACACCTTGAAGGAGGAGCGTGGGGCCGTCAGGACAACGTTCTCCGGGCGTCCGATCGAGCGTGCTGGTATCCAGGCAGTGGTTCAACTTCTGTGCGGTTAGCCGTTTAGTAAGGCGGCTGTTGCTTTGTGTAGAAAACGCCTGCGGAATATCCAGATATCCCGTCGGGACGGAGGAAAACATCCCAATAACTTCGTCCAAAAGTTACTAAAATTCTGAATCGCCTTCGAATATGTACTGAATATCCAGATTTAAGAAATGGAGGGCGTCCGGCGCGTTGGAACGCTTCGCCCAGGCTGAATGCTTTCCTCTGGCGAGTTGCCTCCTAGTCGGCCTCGCCATCCGCCTAACTCGTTTATCTTGCGTTAAAATCTGTCAATTCCTAGACAATTTCCTGCATCTGCGTCAAACTCCTGACCATGTCACTGGCAAAACGTGCCTCGGATACACACCCGCGGAAATCAAGAAAGATTCTTCTCATTCATGGTCCCAACCTCGACATGTTGGGTACTCGCGAACCAGAAATCTACGGCACGGAGAATCTAGCGGCCGTTAACAAGCGCCTAAGCTCCCTGGCAAGACGCGCCGGAGTGACCCTGGAGGTCTTTCAGAGCAACCACGAAGGGGCGCTGATCGAGCGGGTCCATGGCGCAAAAAAGCAGGGAATTGCCTGGATTGTCGTCAACCCCGGGGGACTGACCCATACGAGCGTGGCGCTGCGCGATGCCTTTGCCGCAGTAGCCATACCCTTTGTCGAGGTACATCTCTCGAACATCTACGCACGGGAGTCGTTCCGGCATCACTCGTACTTTTCAGATCTCGCGGTCGGGACGATCTGTGGATTGGGTAGTCGCGGTTACGACTTCGCGCTGCAGTTCGCGATAGGGGAGAACTGAGCGCCGTCCCCGGTCGGATCTGACAGTTCGAATGGAGCTGGAAAGACGTAGGTTCTCCGGGATTTATTCGAGTTTTTTTGGCCGAAACCCCGTGGGTCCTGACGAGTGCGAACGGAAGGAGGCAGCTTGGATCTGCGTAAATTAAAAAAACTGATCGACCTCGTCGAGGAATCAGGTATCGCGGAACTCGAAGTGACCGAAGGCGAGGAGAAGGTGAAGATCGTCAAGGGGGCCTCAGGCGGTCGGGAATTTGTAGTCCTTCCACCTGCAGCAAGCGGCGGCCCGTCTCATGCCCCGGCGGCGGCTCCTGCCGTAGCGGCAACGGTGACCTCCCCTCAGGCAGAGCAAGCACCGACATCGCTTGAGGGCCATCTCGTGAAGTCGCCGATGGTCGGGACGTTCTATCGGTCAGGCTCTCCCGGCGCGAAGCCCTTCGTCGAGGTCGGAGACACCGTCAAGGCCGGACAGGCAATTTGCATTATCGAAGCGATGAAACTGATGAACGAAATCGAGGCAGACAAGGACGGCGTAGTCAAGGCCATCATGGTCGAGAATGGTCAGCCGGTCGAGTACGGCGAACCCCTGATGATGATCGGCTAGCAGCGCGTGTTCGAGAAGATACTGATCGCCAACCGAGGTGAGATTGCCCTACGCATCCAGCGCGCCTGTCGCGAGATGGGCATCAAGACCGTGGTCGTGCATTCCGAAGCGGACAGCGAAGCAAAGTATGTAAAACTCGCCGACGAGTCGGTGTGCATCGGACCGGCCCCGTCCAGCGCGAGCTATCTCAACATCCCGGCCATCATCAGTGCGGCGGAAGTCACCGACGCCGAGGCGATTCATCCGGGCTACGGATTCTTGTCGGAGAATCCGGACTTTGCCGAGCGCGTAGACAAGAGTGGATTCGTCTTTATCGGCCCCCAGGCAGAAACCATCCGCATGATGGGTGACAAGGTCAACGCCAAACAGGTCATGACCAACGCCGGCGTGCCCTGCGTCCCCGGTTCGGAAGGGCCCTTGCCCGATGCTCCCGAGGAGATCCTGAAGATAGCGCGGAAGATCGGCTATCCGGTTATCGTGAAAGCGGCAGGCGGAGGCGGTGGGCGCGGCATGCGTGTGGTACATACGGAGGCGGCGCTCAAAAGCGCAATAAGCGTGACACGAGGCGAGGCCGAAGCCGCATTCGGCAACCCCACCGTGTACCTGGAAAAATATCTAGAGAACCCGCGCCACATCGAAGTCCAGGTGCTCGCCGACGGACACAAGAATGCAATTTACCTCGGCGAGCGAGATTGCTCCATGCAGCGGCGTCACCAGAAGATCATGGAGGAATCTCTAGCTCCGGAAATTACGCCAAAGCTGCGCGCACGCGTTGGCGAGCGTTGCATGGAGGCCTGTCGAAAGATTCGCTACCGCGGGGCCGGCACTTTCGAATTTCTTTACGAGGAAGGCGAGTTTTTCTTCATCGAGATGAATACCCGCATCCAGGTCGAGCATCCGGTTACCGAGATGATCACCGGTGTCGACATCGTGCAGGAACAAATCCGCGTCGCTGCCGGAGAACGACTATCGGTCCGGCAAAAGGATATCGAATTCCGCGGTCACGCCATCGAGTGCCGCATCAACGCGGAAGACCCGTTCCGCTTCACGCCGTCACCGGGGCGCATAACCTCCTATCACCCTCCGGGGGGACCGGGCATCCGGGTTGACACGCACATCTACCAAGGCTACGTCGTACCACCCAACTACGACTCGCTGATCGGCAAAGTGATTGCCTATGGAGCGAGCCGCGATCAGGCGATCCGCCGCATGCGTATCGCGCTTTCGGAGATGGTAATCGAGGGTATCCAGACCAACATACCGCTTCACCAGGAACTCCTGCTCGACAGTCGAGTTCTCAGGGGAGGAGTAAACATTCACTACCTCGAACAGAAACTCGCTCAGCACAAGAAGCACGGCGCTGCAAAGTAGGGGGCCGAACGCGTGACCTTGGCGGCGCTGGTCCTGGACCTGCGGGCGGAGGAGGTCGATCGCCTTTCCGATGCGCTGCTTGAAGCGGGGGCCTTGTCGGTAATGTACGAGGACGCCCAGGCAGGCACCGAAGTAGAGGTGCCGCATTTCGATGCGTTCGGTGAATCCGCCCCGTGGCCGCGGGTGACTCTGACCGCGCTGTGCAAAGGCCGAAACGATCCGGAACAACTGCTCATTTGCGCATGCGGCGCGGCCGGTATCGCGGTCCCGCCTCACCAGGTGCGAAACGTTCCGGACGAGGATTGGGTGGCGAAATCGAAGGAGCAGTTTGGACCCATCCGGGTGTCGGCGCGCCTGTGGGTTGTCCCCACCTGGCACGCGCCGCCCGAACCCGAAGCGATCAACCTTGTGCTGGATCCCGGCCTTGCTTTCGGTACCGGCAGCCATCCGAGCACGCGATTGTGCCTGCAGTGGCTAGAGCGCACGGTCGCAGGGGGTGAAACCGTTCTCGACTACGGCTGTGGTTCCGGTATATTGGCAATCGCTGCGATGAAGTTAGGCGCGCGCCGCGCTGTTGGCGTAGACATCGATCCCGACGCCTTGGCGGTGGCCCGAGCCAACGCCCGGCGGAACGGTGTTGTGGTCGAATTCCTCGGCGGCCGCACGCCGCTTGCGTTCACCGCAGATATCGTGGTCGCCAATATCCTTGCCAATCCACTGATGCTGCTCGCTCCGGTACTCGCATCGCAATGCGCTCATGGGGGGCGGATCGCGCTTTCTGGAATCCTCTCGGGCCAGACACTCGAAGTCGAGAAGAGTTACGCGCCGTGGATCGCGTTCGAGCCACCCACAGAGGCAGATGGCTGGGTATGCCTTTCAGGAGTGCGGCCGTGAGCATGATTACGCGTTGCCCGGATTGCGCAACGGCGTTTCGCGTTACTGAACCGCAGCTTCGGGCCAGAGCGGGGCAAGTCCGCTGCGGACGTTGCGGCGCCATGTTCGATGCGCGAGTCGCGTTGAGTCCGGACGTAGCCAGCCACCCGGCCCCGGAGAATGCCGGATCGCGTCCGACCTCAACCGACATCGCGCTCGGGCTCGACACCGTAAGGGATCTGTCGTTCGACTTCGGGCCGCACTCCCGGGAACGTCCGAGTCGATTCTGGTGGCTTGCAAGCGTGTTTCTGTTGATCGTGCTTGCGGCACAAGGCGCTTATCGTTACCGGGGTGAGATCGCGGTGCTCCTTCCGGAAGCAAAGCCTTTTCTCCAACGCTTGTGCGTCGAAATTGGATGCGAAGTGCCGCTGCCGCGTCGTGCGGAACTGCTCAGCATCGAGTCGTCGGATCTGCAAGCAGACGGTACTCATCCGAGCGTGATGGTATTGACTGCAACGCTCAGGAACCGCGCCGGTTTCGTCCAGGCGTTTCCCGCATTGGAGCTCAGCCTCACCAGCGCTCAAGGCCAAACCGTGGCCCGACGCATATTGACGCCGAGAGAATACTCGCCGCAGGGCGCTCCGCCGGAGCCCGGCCTGGCGGCGGGAAGCGAACTGCAGGTCCGGGTCTACATCGAAGCCGCGGCGCTCAAGCCGACCGGATACCGGCTCTATTTATTCTATTTGTAGGAATCCATGTCCACTTTGATCTGCGGATCGATCGCATACGACAACATCATGGTGTTTCGCGGCCGTTTTCGAGAGCACATCCTGCCCGAACAGATTCACATCCTGAATGTAGCGTTCCTCGTACCCGAACTCCGGCGCGAATTCGGAGGCTGTGCCGGCAATATCGCTTACAACTTGAAGCTCCTGGGCTCCGATCCGCTGATCATGGCGACGGTCGGCGGCGATTCTCAGTCGTATATCGAACGGCTCGGTCGACTCGGACTCAAGCTGGATCACGTGCGCCAGGTCCCCGACACCCTCACTGCACAGGCGTTCATTACGACCGATCTCGACGACAATCAGATCACGGCCTTTCATCCTGGGGCGATGAACTCCTCGCATCTGAACAATATTGGGGCGGAACTGGGCGTGCGTCTCGCGATCGTCGCGCCCGACGGGCGCGAAGGCATGCTGCAGCACGCGCGCGAACTCGCCGAGCTCGGCGTGCCGTTCGTGTTCGACCCGGGCCAGGGGCTGCCGATGTTCTCCGGCGACGAATTGCTCGCCTTCGTCGAACAGGCCACCTACGTTGCCGTAAACGACTACGAAGGCCGACTTCTCGAGGAGCGCACCGGCCGGACGCTCGAGGAAATCGCGCAAAAGCTCAAGGCGCTCGTTCTCACACGAGGCGCGGAGGGATCCGTCATTTACGCAAACGGCCAAAAGATCGACATCCCTTGCGTCAAGGCAGCCGAGTTGGTGGACCCTACCGGATGCGGTGACGCGTATCGCGCCGGTCTCCTTTACGGGATCGTGGCGGGCTTCGACTGGACAAAGACCGGCCGGCTCGCGTCACTCATGGGCGCAATCAAGATTGCGTCGCGCGGCGGACAGAATCACTCGGTGAGCCGCGATGAGATCGGGCGCCTGTTCCGTCGAAATTTTGGGTCCGACCTCTAAGGAGAACGCATTTCGCCTGGCCCCGAGGAGGGCGCCGCACCGATGGTGGCCAACCGCACTCCGATTCCGCTGCGCCTGTTTCGTTTGGCGAGGCTCACGCTCCATTTGATCCGCGGGCTTGGCATCGCGTGGCTGCTCTACCCGAAACTTTCCTATGCCGAGCAGCAGGCGCAAAAGTGCCGCTGGTCCGGAGCGCTGCTCTCCATTCTGTCCGTGTCAGTGCGAGAGCAAAACGCACCTGGAAAACTCCCCGATCGCTGCATGCTCGTGCTCAATCACATCTCCTGGCTCGACATCTTCGTGATCGACGCGCGTTTCCCCGCGACCTTCATCGCAAAATCTGAAATCCGCAACTGGCCAATCGTGGGGTGGCTGTGCACACTGGTAGGCACCCTGTACATCGAGCGCGGCAAGCGCTCAGCGGCGCGTCACGCCCGCCAGGCCATCGCCACTGAACTGGAGCGCGGCATCCTGATTGCGATCTGCCCGGAAGGGATTACGACCTTTGGGCGGAGCCTTGAGCGATTCCACTCGGCGCTGTTCCAGCCGGCCCTGGACGCCTCGGCTACGCTGCAGCCGGTAGCGCTTCGCTATCTCGACAGCTCTGGCGAGCACACCGATGCCGCCGGTTATGTCGGCGAAACCTCGCTGCTCGAATCGGTCTGGTCCATCGTCTCGACACGCCACATGATCGCGGAACTCAATCTTCTCGCACCGATTTCAGTGCGCGAGCAGACACGTCGCTCGCTTGCAGAAAAGGCCGAGGTGGCTATTGCCGCGGCCTTGGGCGTGCCCGCTCCGCGGACCGGGCATTCCCCGCGCAAGGGACGCGATACAGGCGCCGGTCTTCCAGACGAATAGCGCTGAGCTCTCCGCCCCAGATGCAACCCGAGTCGAGAGCGAACAAATTGGGCCGGATGTGCAGGCCGAGCGCAGACCAATGGCCGCATATCACGGTGCATCCGGCGCTTTTCCTGCCCGGTACGTCGAACCACGGCCGATACCCGGGAGGCGCCTTGGCCGTCTCGCCCTTGGTGTCGAACTCCATGACGCCCTCGGAAGTGCAGAAGCGCAGGCGGGTCATGGCGTTGACGATTACGCGCAACCGGTCGACCCCGCGCAACCGGTCGTCCCAGCGGTCCGGGCGCGAGCCGTAGAGCTGCGAGAGAAATTCCCCGTACCGGGGTCCGCGCAGCTCGGCCTCGACCTCTTCGGCAAGTGTTTTCGCCGTCGCAACCTCCCATTGCGGGAGGAGTCCTGCGTGGACGAGTGCGTAGTGCGTTTCGACGTGAATCAACGGTCGATGCCGCAGCCAGTCGAGCAGGCCATCGCGATCGGGCGCAGCAAGCACTTCTTCAAGCGTGTCGTCCTCGCGGAGCTTGGCGTGGCCCTGAGCGACCGCGAGCAGGTGCAAATCGTGGTTGCCGAGCACCACGAGCGCGCGATCGCCCAGATCGCGCACGAACCGCAGAGTGGCTAGCGAAGCCGGCCCGCGGTTAACGAGGTCCCCGACGAACCACAAGCGATCTTTTGCGCGATCGAATTCAAACGCGCCGAGCAAGGCCTGCAGCTCGTCGAAACTACCCTGAACGTCGCCAATTGCGTAGGTCGCCATAGCGTTGGGTGCCCGGGAGCTCGTTCTCTATATCTGCTCAATAGCCGCTTGAGCTTCGGGATGGCCGAAAGGTGCGAAACGGCACCCTAAGCGCGGTATCGCAAAGAACAGCGTGCATCCGCAGGTTTCCTGCAATGTAATAAAATGCAAAGGCCCCGTCATTTGCTGAACCAGGCTTGCCATGGCCGCGAAAATATCGGATTCGATCAAGCGCAACCTGAAGCGGTTGCGAAAAGCGCTCGACTCGGAGCCGAGCAAGTCCTCCACGCCAAAGGAGGGCGCCCGCGAGCAACGGCCTCCGCCGTCCAAAGCGGATCGCCCCGCCGCCCCGGAAAGCGCCCCGGAAACTGCGGAGGCAACCTCGGAAAAGAAAAAGACCCCGGCCAAACCCTGGTATCACCATCGCCAGCGGTGGTAGCGGCTGCCATCGCACCATGATGGAACGCCGGGCTCCGGCCCGGCACCCGTCACACGGTCTCGAAAGGCTTGTCCTTCAGCGAGGCGGCGAATCCGTAGAAGACTTCGTGCACCTTGCCCCAATTCTTCAGTTCCTTCATCCGGCCCAGCCAACGGCCCACGTTCGGATATTCGGAGTAGTTGCTGCGCAGAATCTCGCCGAGTGCGACGAATGGACCTCCGAAATAGTCCGCGACGGAAATATGCTCTCCGCAGAGGTATTTCTTCTTCGATCCTAGCAGGCTGTCATTGAGCACCTTCATCCATCCCTGGGTCTTTTCCTTGCTCCAGGCGATCGTGGCCGCGTGCGCTTCGTCGCTGCGCCGTTTATGGTTGGGGAAGATCTGAGGGTAGACGAGCCCGTAAGCGAACTCGCGGCAAATCTGGGTATTGATCCAGTCCATCATTTCGTTGACCTTGGCCCGCGCACGCAACTCTTTCGGATAGGCGGGCGAGCCGGTCTTTTCGGCGAGGTACTTGAGAATCGACGAACTCTCCGTCAGGCGGAAATCGCCATCCTCCAGCATCGGCACCATGCGGTTGGGATTCATCGCCACGTACTCCGGTTGATAGTGCTCGCCTTTCATCAGGTCGACGACTTTCAGCTCGCAATCTATGCTGTTTTCCGCGATGAACAGCATCACAGGGCGGCTGGTCGTGGATACGGGGTGGTAGTAGAGTTTCATGGAAGCTCCTTCGCAGGTGAGTGATTTTTCTCGGCAACCTATAATCATACCCAAGCTCGCGCGCACAGTGGCATCCGCCTGGCGAGGAAGGGAGAAATCTTGTCCGGTAAGACATCGAAAGCGCAGTCAGCCACGGTGATCGACTGGCCTGCCGCGATTCACCGCGCGCTCAAATTGCAGCGCGTGCGGCAAGTCTCCTATGTACCCGATGCGGGTCACAAGCGCCTGATCGAACTGTGCCACGCGGACAAGGACATGGCGGTCGTCCCGCTCACGACCGAGGAGGAGGGCATCGGCCTGGCGGCCGGCGCCTGGCTGGGCGGCGAGCGCGCGGCGCTCCTCATGCAGTCGAGCGGCGTCGGCAACTGCGTCAACGCGCTGACCCTTGCATCGAACTGCGGCTTTCCGTTGCTGATTGTCGTGACGATGCGCGGCGAGTGGGGCGAGTTCAATCCGTGGCAGATTCCGATGGGACAGGCGACGGCGGATGTCCTGCGGTTGGGCGGGGTACGCACACTGCGGCTCGAGCGCGCGGAAGACGCTCTTGCCACCGTGACCGCCGCCGCAAAACTCGCCTTCGACGGCTACGGCGCAGTGGCCGTGCTGATCGGCCAGCGCATGATCGGCACGAAATCCTTCGAGGACAAACCATGAGCGCCCCGCAGCTCGATCGGCGCAAAATCGTCGCCGCGCTGCTCGATCGGCGCGGGGAGCTTCTGGTCGTCGCCGGACTGGGGTCGGCCGCGTGGGACTGCACCGCGGCGGGCGATCATCCGCTCACGTTCCCGCTTTGGGGCGCGATGGGCTCGGCGTGCATGATGGGACTGGGGCTCGCACTCGCCCAGCCCGGGCGGCGCGTTCTCGTCGTGACCGGGGACGGCGAGATGCTGATGGGCCTGGGAAGCCTCGCCACCATCGGCTCGCACGGTCCGCGCAATCTTGCCGTCGTGGTCCTCGACAATGAGCGTTACGGCGAGACCGGCATGCAAAAAACGCACACAGCTCACGGGGTCGACCTTGCCGCGGTCGCCCGGGCATGCGGGTTCGCCGACGCGCGCATCGTTCGAAGCAACTCCGAGATTGCGCCGTTGCGGGCGGCGGTGCATCGGGGCAGGGGCCCGCTCTTCTATCAGGTGAAGGTACGGCCCAAGACTTTGCCGCTCGTTCTGCCGCCTCGAGACGGCGCTTATCTCAAGCACCGTTTCCGCGAGGCCCTGCTCGGCAAGAAGGCCGCAACGGATTGACGCGGGCGCAGGCCCCGCAATCATTGCTCCATCGCGTTCGCTGCAAAAACCTCTTCGAGCGCCATCGGCCGCGGAGTCAGGCCCTGCTCATGCGAATAGCGCGCGGCGGTTTCGAGCACCTTGCGGTTGGCTTTGATGCCGTGCTGCACGAGAGGCACGCGCAGGGCTTCTCTGGCATCGTCCGATAGCAGGCCCGCGGCGAGGTGGTACTGGGCGTGTTCCAGCCGCTCACGGTTCGCGATTTCGTTCGCGCGTTCGAACGCCTTGTGCAGATTCAGGACCACCCAGGGGTGCTTCTCGACGATCTCCCTGCGGATCACCATTCCGTGGTTGATTGGAAAGATGCCTGTCTTGCGGTAGTAGCGGACGCCTTCGGCCAGCGGATCGGGAAATAGCGGCCGGATGTCCGGATGATTCCACAAGTCGGCGGTGCTCCGATCCACGAGGTTGGGATCCACGAGGTAATGGATGGCCGCTTCGAGTTCTCCCGAGAGCATCATCGATCCGAGGTTCTTCTCGGGAGGGATCTGGTGGATGATCACCCCGGGCGGTGGCGTGAAACCGATCGCGCTGCGATGGCTGTGCGACGGCGTCCGCTCCATCCAGAACTGCATGTCCTTCGGCGCGACGCCGAACTCGTGCTCGAGCACCCCGCGCGTCCACAGCGCGGCCGTCTGCTGATATTCAGGGACGCCGACGCGCCGTCCCTTCAGGTCGCCCGGCTGCTCGATGCCGGAGTCCCTTCTCACCAGGATCTCCGCGTGAAAGAATTTTCTGGTGGTAAAAATCGGCAGGCCGACCCAACGCTCGTCGCCCTTCGATTTGGCCATCAGGAGCGAGGAAAACGACATCTCGGAGACATCGAAATCGGCAAAGTGCAGCTGTCGCCAGAACAATTCGGACGGATGCACCGGACTCGGTATGAGCGCGATCCCGTCCGGTTTGACTTTGCCGTCCAAAATCGGCCAAGTCCTCGGATTTGAAGCCATCGCAATGCTCAGCGGAATGTTCACGGCCGTCCCTGTAGAAGAGAGTGTACCGGGAAATTCCTGCGCGGAAGCTGACACGAAGCCGGGGCCTGCCATAAAATGTAGGCTGGGAATCAAGCCGGAATCCCATGTCGGATCTGAGCAACTGGGCGTTTCCGCCCGAGATGCAACCCAATGCCGAGGACGCCCGCTTCGATCTCGAAGCGGCGCTGGACTCGATGGTCCTGTTGCGTGCCGAAGTCCCCGAAGATGCATTCACTGCCGGCATACTTGGCACGGAACGGGTCGGCAACGGCGTCGTCATTCGCGATGACGGACTGGTTCTTACCATAGGCTATCTGGTCACCGAAGCGACAAGCCTGTGGCTGAATACGAACAGGGGCAACGCCGTTCAGGGTCACGCGATCGCCTATGACCAGCCGACCGGACTCGGACTGGTGCAGGCTTTGGGAAAGCTGGATGTCCCGGCGCTCGCGCGCGGCACTTCCTCGTCATGCAGCGTCGGCGATAAAGTGGTGGTGGCAGGTCACGGCGGCCGCAGGCACGCGCTCAACGCAAAGCTCATCGCCAAGCGCGAATTCGCGGGTTACTGGGAATACGTTCTCGATGAAGCGCTCTTCACCGCCCCGGCGCATCCGCACTGGAGCGGCACTGCCTTGATCGGCTCGGAAGGACGGTTGCTGGGCATAGGCTCGTTGATGGTTCAGGAGGAAATGAGCGGCCGCACCGTGCAGGGAAACATGATGGTGCCTATAGATCTCCTCGAGCCCATCCTCGACGACATGCTCAAGCTCGGCCGGGCGAAGCGTCCGGTGCGCCCCTGGCTCGGTCTCTATGCGACCGAAGTCAAAGGTCACGTCGTGATTTCGGGCCTTGCGGGCGGCGGACCGGCGGAACGCGCCGGGGTGCAGGTGGGCGACATCATGATCGAAGTCGCGGGGAACCGGGTCGGAGGGCTTGCCGATCTGTTCCGAAAAATCTGGGCTATCGGCCCGGCAGGTGTCGAAGTGCCTCTCACCCTGGTGCGCGAGGGTTCGGTCTCGCGCGTCACTGCGTCCTCCACGGACCGCCAGGCCTTGCTGAAGAAACCGTCCCTGCACTAAAGCCGGGGCGGCGGAGAGTTTCGAAGGCGGTGCAGCGCGTTCCGGCCGGAGCGCGCCTCCCGATTTATTTCTTCTGCGGCAGGAGCCCCTTGTACACGATCTCGACGAACGCGTCGGTCTTCCTGAACTTGCCCCATTCCTCGTCGAATTCGCGCGCGGGTTTCGCTGCGAGCACCTGCTCCAGAGTTTTGCCCGACTTCGCCATCGGCTCGATCCTTCCGACGACGGTCGAGATCATCTTGCGATAGGCGAGCACGTCTTTCTTGCTCGAGAGCCCGCCGTGACCGGGGATGACCTTGGTGTTGTCGTCGAGCAAGCCCAGCAGAATGTCGGTCGCGCGGATCACGCCTTTCACCGAGCCGCCGCTTTCCGGGTCGATGAACGGATAGCGATAGGAGGCGAAAACGTCGCCGGTGTGGACCACGTTCGCCTTGCGGAACTGCACGTAGGAGTCGCCGTCGGTATGCGCGGGCGGCAGGTGGTGCGCGGTGACGTCGTCGCCGTTCAGATGAAGCGTCGCGCTGTCGCTGAAGGTAATGACGGGCAAGGCCACCTTCGGGGCGGGTGCATAGTTCTGCTTCAGCATCTGGATCACGCCGCCGGTGGACAGGCGCTTGTAGACGTTGTCTTGAGCGACCAGGATGACGCCTGCCTTCCCCATGTTCTCGTTGCCGCCGGTGTGATCGCCGTGCCAGTGCGTGTTGATCAGGAAACGGACCGGTTTGTCCGAGATTTCCTTCACTGCGGCGAGAATCTTCGGCGTGAGCGGCGCGTACTGGTCGTCGATCAGGAACACCCCGTCCTCGCCCGCCGACACCCCGATGTTGCCGCCTTCGCCTTCCAGCATGTAGACGCCGTCGGCGACCTTGGTGGTCTTGATCTGTACAGCGTCGAAATTGCGCTGCTGTGCCTGAGCACCGAAACTCAGAGCTGCAGCTGCCAACACGATCAGTTCTTTTTTCATGCTGCCTCCTTTTCGTCGTCCCAAGCCTTGTCGGGCAGCGGCAGCCCGGCGAGGTCTTGCGCAGTGAGCCTGCGGTCGGGTTCGATTTTCAGCGTATCGAGTATCAGCATCAGCTGGCGCGTGTGCTGGGTCGGGTGCCAGGTGGTGCGCTCGAGCACCACGTGCATCGGGTGGCGGCCGAAGTAAGTGCTCATCTCACTCGAGCAGGAACGGTCCGAGAGACCCGCCCACCATTCGTTGACGCGCGCGAGCACGCCCTCGCCGAATCGGGCGATGCTCTCCCCGGTGCGCAGATCCGGGCCCGGTGCTTCCATGATGCGTTCGTAAGTGAGCTCGCGGCCGTCGCGCATCGATTCGAGGAAGCCCTCGGGGATACGGAACACGTGGTGCGCGAGAATGCGGATCGGCCGGTTGCGATTGCGGAACGGCTTTTCCAGCCACTCGGCCGGGATCTGCCTGACGTATCTCGCCGCGGCGGGCAGCACGATGTTGAGCTTGCCGATCAGTTCCTCGGGACTCAGGCGCTCCTGCAGCTTCACCTTCAGGTCGAGGAACTTGATGACGTCGGTGAGCGTCTGCGCGAAGACGAATTGGTCGCCGCGCGAGACGATGGGCACGCTGCGCGCGCCGAGCTTGCGCAGTTCTTCCATTCCGGCGGGATTGCCGTGCACGTTGATCGACTCGTAGTCGACCCCGCTTTTCGTAAGGAACTCTTTGGTCCTCAGGCAACTCGTGCACCCGGGTTGCCAGAAGACTTTGACTCTTTCGGCTGCAAGCATATGGAAGCTCCCTGATTGGACCGGCGGGCCTGGTAACCGTCCCTCCGCAGTAAACACGAGGATAACTCGCAAATTCCAACAAATCTATCCCTGACCGGGACGGCCATTCCGAGTTCCGGGCCGGTATGCGAGAATCGCCCGAACACTTGGGGGAGGGCGCTTGATGAAGCGATGGGTTCTCGCTTTGGTAACTGCAGCGGCCGCCAGCGCTTTCGCCCAGGATTTTCCGAGCCGCACCGTAAAGATCGTCGTTCCCTGGCCGCCGAGCGGCAACGTCGACATCACGGCACGCACTGTCGCGCCGGCTTTTTCTGACGCCCTCGGCCAGCAGGTCATCGTCGAGAACCTCGCCGGTGCCGGCGGGCGAATCGGCACCACGGCGGTGGCCAAGGCCAGTGCCGACGGGTACACGCTCCTGCTCGGGTCGAGCGGCACCATGACCTCGGGTCCCGCGGTGTTCAAGAACATCAGCTACGATCCCTTGAAGGATTTCGTCGCGATCGGGGCGATCCAGTCGGTGCCGATCGTGCTGACGGTGGCCCCCAAGACGCCGGTCTCGAGCTACAAGGAATTCGTTGCCCTCGCGAACGCGAAACCCGGACAGCTCAGCATCGCCTCCGCGGGCAGCGGTTCGTCCAACCATCTGGCGATCGAGCTGTTGATGCGCCAGGCGAACCTGAAGCTTCTGCACATTCCCTACAAGGGCAGCGGCCCGGCGATCATCGATCTCCTGGGCAGCCAGGTCGAGTCCATGATGGACCAGCTCACCGCATCGATAGAGCACATACGAAGCGGGCGCCTGAGGGCGCTCGCGGTCAGCTCGAAAACGCGCTCTGCGCTGCTGCCGAACGTGCCGACACTCGATGAACTCGGGGTGACAGGCTACGAGGCGATCACCTTCACCGGCATATTCACGCCCTCCGGTGTCCCCGGAGCCGCCGCGGACAAGCTCCATGCCGCTTTGCGCCGCGCGCTCTCGAACGAAACCGTGCGCGAGCGCTACCGCTCGATGGGCGTGGACGTCATGGACATGAGCCGCGCCGAGTTTGCCGCCTACGTGCGCGCCGATCTGGAGAAATGGCGGACCATCGCGCGCGAGGGCAACATCGTGGTGGAATGAGCGCCACCGCCATGTCTTGCCGCGTGCTTCTGTCGGCATTCGCCGTGCTGGCTGCGGCCGCCGGCGCCGCCGAGCCGGCCACGGTTCGCGTCAACAGCTTCCCCAACGCCAAAGCGCTACCCCTGCACGCAGGGCTCGCGAAGGGCTTTTTCGCGAAGCACGATCTCGCGTTGCAGCTTTCCTTTACCGAAAACTCCACGAAGCAGCGCGAAGGCCTTGCCGCCGGCGAGTTCGACCTCGTGCACTCCGCGGTGGACAACGCCGTGGCCATGGTCGAGGCGGCGAAGAAGGACGTGGTCATCGTCACCGGCGGCGACAGCGGCATGAACGAGTTTTTCGTCCAGGCTGATGTACGTTCGTTCGCCGATCTGCGCGGGCGCACGCTGGTCGTCGATGCGCCAAACACGGCCTACGCGATCCAGGCGAAGAAGATCCTGCTCAGGCACGGCCTCAAGGACGGCACCGATTATTCGGTGATTCCCGTGGGGCGCGGCGAGCTGCGCCTGAAAGCGATGGCCGGGAACCGGGACTATGCCGCCGCGATACTGAATCTTCCGTTTACCATTCAGGCTGAGCAGCTGGGCATGAAGAGCCTGGGAAATACGGTGGACCTTCTCGGACCCTATCAGGCGAACGGCGCGTTTGCGCTGCGCGCCTGGGTCAGGTCGAACGGCCCGCTGCTCGAGCGTTATATCGCCGCCTACGTCGAGTCGCTGCGCTGGGTGAGGCGGCCCGAGAACCAGGCGGAATGCGTGACGATTCTCATGGACAAGCTGAAAATCTCCCGCGAAGTCGCCGAGCGCAGCTACCGCTTGCTGGTCGATCCGGTCCGCGGTTTCACTCCGGATGCGGCCTTCGACATGGAGGGATTCAGAAACCTTCTCGCGCTGCGCGCCGAGATCGAAGGCGGCGGCGCCGCACCGTCTCCCGAAAAATACCTCGACCTTTCGTACTACCGGCGCGCGATCGGCACGCTTGGAGGCGGCGGATGAACCCGCGGCGCGCCCCATGGATCAGCGCTTCGATCTGCCTGATGCTCGTCCTCGGTCCGGGCGCAATTCACGCGCAGGACTACCCGAGCGGCCCGATGCGCATCATCGTTCCGTTCCAGGCCGGAGGTTCTACCGATGTCATGGCGCGCATCATGGCGCAGAAGCTCAAGGATCGGTTCGGGCAGTCAGTCGTCGTGGAGAACCGTGCCGGCGCCAATGGAACCATAGGCGCGGCCGTCGTGGCGAAATCGGCGTCCGACGGACACACCCTGCTGCTGGTGCAGTCCGGATTCGTTTCGAATCCGATCCTGATGCACAACTTGCCGTACGACCAGGCGCGCGAGCTCGCCCCGGTGTCGAACCTCGCCTCCGGCCCTATGGTGCTCGTCGTCAATCCGTCCTTGCCGGCGAGATCGGTGAAGGAACTGATCGCGCTCGCCCGATCGCGGCGCGGCGAGCTGAATTTCGGATCGCCGGGCAACGGCTCGCTCTCCGACCTGTGCGCGGAGCTGTTCGATGTGATGGCCGGGGTGAAGATGACCCACGTGCCCTACAAGGGATCCGGCGGAGCGCTGGCCGACGTGCTGGCCGGCCGTGTGCCGGTGTACTACATGAACCTGATGCTCGCGCTTCCCTACCTCAAGGACGGGCGCCTGCGCGCGCTCGGCGTCACGACCTCCCGGCGTTCCCCGATCACGCCGGAAATTCCCACGATAGACGAGACGGGACTGCCGGGCTACGAGCTCACCACCTGGTACGGCCTGTTCGCGCAAGGGGCGACCCCGCGCGGCGTGGTCGTCAAGCTTCAGCAGGAAGTCGCGCGCATTCTCGACCAGGCCGATATGAAGGAGCGGATCGCGGCGGACGGCATGACCGTGGTCGCCAGCACGCCCGAACAATTCGCGCAGTTCCTCGCTCTCGAAACCGCCAAATACGCGCGCATCATCGCGGCCGCGGGGATCAAGGCGATCGACTAGGAACGCTCTCTGCCTTGGGGCGACTGGCTTCGCTCACTCCATCGGCAGATTTTTCGCTTTCCAGTCCGGGAAACCGCCGCGGTACCAATACACGTTCCGGTAGCCCATGTTTTGCGCCCACACCGAAGCCTTGTAGCTTTTCCAGCACTCACCTCCGTTGCAAGCGAAGATCATGGGCGCGTCCTTGTCCTTGACCGTCTCGGCGAGCTTGAACTGGTCCTGGGCGGCGTCGTAACCGACTTCCTTCTTGCTTTTCTCCGCATAGGTCAGTGGAAGCGCGCCCTTGATGTGCTTCTCCTTGTATTCCTGCTCGATGCGCACGTCGTACAGGGGCACTCCCTTGCTCATCAGATCCTGCACGTCTTCGGCAGTGATCATCTTGATGCCGGGCAGCACCATCGGCGTGAAATAGCCCAGCGTCGAAACGTAACGGTAGTCCTCCTCCGTCGCCGGTTTGATATCGACGATACCCACGCTCGCCAACTGCGCGAAAGCGGGACGCTTGGGATTGGGCGAGAGCAGCGCGTCCCGGATCTTCTGCTTCACGCCCTTGTCGAGCGCCGCATTCAATGCAATGCCGATGCTCGGGACCGACTTGGTTTCATGAATCACGCGGCCCTTGTTCGCGGACAGCCACTTCTCGGCGACGCGGTATTCCACGACCGCGACATCAATCGTGCCCATTCCCAGGGCGTACAGCACCACGTCGTGAGAGCTGAAATTCCTGATCTGCTGGAAATAGGCCTTGAGCTGAAGTCCCCTGGCGTTGAAGTCGCCCAGCGCGAGGTAGGCCGCCAGCGAATCGGCGCTGGGGAGCCCGAGACGCTTGCCCCTGGCGTCTTCCAGCACCTTGATCGTGCTCGCCTCGGACACCACGAACACCATCTTCTCGCTGCTTGAAAATGTCGCCAGCGGCTCGTACCCGTAGCGAAGCGCGCTGCCGATGATGTGCGCCGGCCCGACAAGGATGTCGACGCTGGCGGTGCGTGTGCGCTGCAATTCCGCGCTCATGTTGCGCGAGTACCCGACCTTGATCTGGGTTCCCGCTACGGCCGACAGGTAACTCGCCAGCGGCGCATAGTTTTCCAGGACATCCGCGATGCGCTGTTCCTCGCTTGCTTCCTGGGTGACGCTCATCGCCAGCGCCGCCCTGCTATTTACCGTTCCCTGGGCCTGGTTTGAGGCCGCATAGGCCGGGCCGCCGGAATAAAGAAGGTTGAATAGGAAAAATCCGCTCAAAACAATGAAACTGCGCATGACCACTTCTCCCGGGTTTTACTGCGTCGAGTTCAGTCGCCAAAGTGATACGCAAGACCGATGCCCGGGGCGCCCGACGTGGAAGAACGAGACCTAATAGGTCATTCGGATCATAAGCGCCCGCTAAGGACGCAGATACATCACCGGGGCTTAGACGAGTTGTGTCTTCGTATCAGCGACTTCGACCGAGCGTCGACCAAGCGCGCGGCCGAACAGCCAAGCCAAGGCATACAAAGCGGCCAGGGGATCGATCAAATAGTCCCACAGGTTGCGCGACTCGTACGCTCCGGCAAGATACGCGAGCGTCGCCGAAAGAACGACAAGCACGACGAGATACCGCCGCCGTTGCCATGCCGCCAGCGTGACGAACAACAAAGCCGTGACGAATCCGATCGAGCCATAACCGAGCGCGTATGGATCAAACGGCGTCAGCCCCAGCGCAAAGGGGTAGAGGAACGCAGCGGCGACCGCAAGGATCCAACAAAGCGCGCGCCGATCCGCCTGTCCGATCACCGTCCTCCCGATGAGTTGCCTGACGCAAGCCCCGCCGGCCAGAACGAGCGTGGGGATGCTCAAGTCGCCGATGGCGCCACGAACGTAAGCGGTAATCGAGAGATCACCCAAGGGAACGAGCAATGCGAGGGCAGCAGCCAACATCACCGCATGGCGAACCCGGACCGGCAGACGCTGCAGGCGGAGCACGGTCGCGATCAAGGCAAGGCTGAAAAGCGCGCAGCCGGACAGGCCGAAGACAGCGTTCACGGAACTCAAGGCCTGCTCTCCAGCCAGCCGCGATTGAAACGCGCATGCTTGATTCGGGAGCGACCCCAAGTGTAGAGCACGTGAATATCACCGGCCTGATCCTGCATCATCCAGGGGTAGGAATACTCCGAAACCGGGGCAGGGGGCGAACCGGGTTCGAGCTTGCGCACAAGGCGCCACTTGTTTCCGAAGTCAGCCGACAGTGCCAGCGACAGGTCTTCGCGGTTTTCCTCGGCGTTGTTGAATGCGAGCAACAGGTCGCCGCCGGCGAGCAACACGCTTGCGATCGCGGCGTTCGGATTGGGCAGCTCCGTCTTGACCGGTTCACTCCAATGCGCCCCTCCGTCGTTCGTTCGAATCACGAGAATCCGGTCCGGCGGATCCCCCGCATACCGCATAAGGCCGACCGCCTCGGTTGCCGACCTCGGCACGATCACCGGCTGCAACGAGGATTTCCCCCAGGACAGACGGGTTTTTCGGATCACGCGCCCCTCGGCGTCCAGGCGCAGCAACTCGCCGAACTTGCCCAGGAACTCGTGATACACCGGCAAGCCCATCGCTCCGTCGGAGAACTGGAGCGGCGCGCCCTTCACCAGCGTGCTGATGTTGAAAAACGGCGACGTGATCAGGCGTCTGGGCGGACTCCAGGTTTCGCCCTCGTCGTCCGAAACCATCTCGTTGATGGCGCTGCCCGCCCAGCCGCCGACGGACACGCTCACGAAAAACAGGCACAGGCGTCCGCTGCGGTCGCGCCCGACCACGGGATTGCCCAGCTTGCGTATGTAACGTCGAAGATGCCGCTGCGCGAATTCGCGGTTGACCACTACGTGCTCGGGGGACCAGCTTCCTTCCCTCGGAGCGTAAACGGACGTGTAGATGGAAACGTCCGACGCCCCTTCGCGGCTGCCCCCGTACCAGAATGCCCGCAGCCTTCCGCCGGAGATCTCTGCGGCGGCTGCGCTGTGGACCGACGCCGTGGTGCTGTTGGGCAGGAGCTCGCCGCTAAAGAATGGCTTTGCCGGGGACGACGCGGCGCGCGCGGGCGTCTGCGGGAACGCAAACCCGCCCGGTGCCGGCGCGGTAAGCACTCGGGCGTAAAGGCCGGCGAATGCGAGAGCCGCCGCAACCAACAAAGCCCACCTTGGCCATCGCCCCCGCATTGCTTCAGGGCCCGGTCCGGACCACGGGTGCGTGAGGCCGGGGCGGATTGTGATAGAGCATATATTTCGAAGTCTCGTAGAGCGCCTCGTGCAGACGGCGCAGCTCGGCGACCTTTTCGGGATAGCGCTCGTGCACCTCCAGCGTAGCGTCCTGCGAGCGGTAGCGGAACAGGCGCGCCACACCCGCATCCAGGCGAAGATAGAACTCGTCGTCGAGCACTCCGGAATGCCCGATCAGCGAAAAATGCGGATCTTTGGGCCCGAGGTTGAGCAGATCGCGCCCGAGCCCCGTGTTGAGATAGGGAACGCCGATCAGGCTCAAGGACATGGGGAGGGCGTCGGTCAGGCTGGCGGTGAAATCGACGCGAGTGCCGCCTTTGATCAGCCCGGGTGCGTAGATGACGCAAGGGACGTGGTATCCGGTCAGCAGGAGCTTCTCCCAGGGCGTCTGCTGGGTGGAAGGATTGCCGTGATCCCCGTACATGACGAACACCGTATTCCTGAAGTAGGGCGATTCCTTGACCTTGGCAAAGAACGAACCGAGCGAAAAGTCGAGGTATCGCATGCCGTTGTAGGCCGCGAGGCCGTCGAAACCGTTTTCCGCCAGAGCCGCCGCGTCGACCTTTGCGAGCTCGAATCCGGGGTGATCGTCGGGGATGCCAAAAGGGCGGTGATTCCCTGCCGTCTGGATGAACGCGAAGAAGGGTTTTTTCTCGTCGCGAAGCGTCCGCTGGGCCTTGTCGAACAGGACGACATCGGACACACCCCAGCCGTCCACCTGCGGCGCGTCGTAGTCACCCTCCTCGAAGACGTGCAGGCCGGGGATGTTGTGCGTAAACAGGCCCCGGATGTTGCCCCAGTTCGCGCTCCCTCCCAGAAAATAATATTTTTCGTATCCCTCGAGCGCATTCACCAGCGTGTGCTGATTCACTACCAGCGGATTGCGCGAAGCGGTGGTGGCCCCGTTCACGTCCGGAATGCCGGTGAGCATCTCGAACACCGATCGCGGCGTCGGAACTTCCGGCACGAAGAAGTTCGTGAACAGCAAGCCGTCCTTCGCGATCGCGTCGAAGTACGGCGTGGGCTTGAGCGGGTTGCCGAAAACTCCCGCCTTGAACGCCGCAAACGACTCCATGTGAATCACCACCAGGTTGTACCGGATGCCGGGCTTGCGCGGCGGGGTGACGTAGCGGGCGAAGTCGAGTTTCTGCGGATCCGGCGACTTGATTCCGAGCAGCGCAGCCGTATAGGCGTAGTGCTCGCGCACCTTGTCCGTGTCGTAGGGGAGATTGCGGTTTTCCGCGGTGTCCATGAGAAACAGAACCGGATTGAGAGCGAGCGCGGCCACGGCTTCACTCGAAGAGAAATACGCCTCGCTCCAGCGCAGCGGATACCGCGACCACTTGCCGTAAATTCCAAACGTGTATAGCCCCACAAGCACTCCGATCACCACTCGCTTCGGCCACGTGCCAAGAGGCGCGGCGGTCGGTACGAGCGTGCGTTGGGCAACGCGACGCGCGATCCAGAGAAATGCGAAAGTGAGAAGCAGCAGCGCGAGGAAGCAAAAGCCCAGCGGATAGGTTTCCCATGCCACCCGCGCCGCCACGCCCACTGGGGTGAGATGATCGACGAGGCTCGCGTTCAGGCGCACCCGCACGTAGGCGTAGTGTCCGAAATCGACGAAATAGAGCAGCAGCACCACGCACTGCACGGTCGCGAGATAGGCGAGCCACGCGAGGCACGCGGCGCGGCGCCGGACCGGATCGAAAAGCGGGATCCATCCCAGAATCGCGAGCGGCAGCAGAAGCAGCAGAACGAGCCGCAGGTCGAATTTGGACCCGAGGTAAAAGGCCTTGATCAGGTCCGCCGAAGAGGCCCCGGCGAGCGTCTCGTGAAACGCGACCCAGAACGCGATCCGGAATCCCGCGAACACCGCGAAGTTGATCGCGGCAAGCGCGAGCAGAAAGCGGGCGAGCGCCGGGAGTCGATTGAACATAGGCGGCGGGGCTTCCTAGGCCGCCCGCGCGCTTGCGTCGAAGCGCGCTTTGAACCGCAGAATCTGCTCCAGCGTGTTCTGCCCGGTTTGGTGGGGCGGCAGAACCTCCCACAGTTCCGACTTCGGCATCAGTTCCTTAAGCGCCCAGGACGCCGACCGCGTGTGCCGGCTATCGGCGCCCGACATGATCAAAGCCGGGCTCTCGATCCGCATAAGCTCCTCGCCGCTCGCGCCCGAAGGCATGGTGTCGTTGAAGATCGCGTCCCGGCTGCGCGCGCAAATATCGAGGTATCGGTCCACGTTCTGATCGAGGAGCTCGCGGGCGAGCTCGGGATAGACCGCCGCCGGCGACCCCCAGGGTCCGATCTCGGGGTCGAGCCAGAAATTTTCGCCTCGCGGCGCGCGTTCGACCACCGCGGAAAAGCCTTTCGCGCGCACGAACTCCATATGACGCCGGAAAAATTCGTGGCCCTTCTCCATCCAGAGGTATCCGCCTACCGGCCAGTGCAGCAACAATCCTTTGCATGCCGAAGGGTGACGCACCGCGAAGGCGAGCGCGAGCGAGGCGCCCATGCAGCTGCCTAGAATGGTCGCCTGCTTCGCGCCGGCCAGATCGAGCAGCGCCCTGGCTTCCTGAACATACAGATCCCAGTCGAGCGCCTCGATGCGGCCGCCCGACAGGCCGCATTCACGGCGATCGTAGGCGATGCAGGTGAAATGGCGCGAAAGCGCCGCGAGCCCGTCCATCTGCCCGAACGCTTCCTTGCCGCCCGCCGCAGTCCAGCGCGACATGACCGAGCGCCACCCACCCGGGGCGAACATCAGCAGAGGCTCGCCCGTCCCCTGGATGAGGTAGTGGATCCTGATACCGTTGATCGTTGCGAATGGCATGGCGTATCCTGTCCGCTGCCGGGGACGACGGCCGCGACCGCGCCGAGCGGCGGCCGGGAGAAGGTGGCAAAAATTATAACGAGAAGATCGCTAGCCATGGAAAGAAAACACACTTTTACCGCGACGGAACAGCGTGCGCTGCTGACGCCGCTCCTGGAAAGCGCGCGTTGACGGCCCGCTCGATGAACGACGTGGGAATGACACCGGGCGGCGAGCTTGTGGGAAAAGTTGCGCTGGTCACCGGCGGCGCAAGGAACATCGGCCGGGCGATCTGCCGCTCGCTCGCCTCGGGCGGAGCCTCGGTGATGGTGAACGCCAACACCTCGCAAGGAGAGGCCAGGCAGACGGTGGCCATGATCAAGGCGAAGGGCGGAGCAGCCGCCACGTATTTCGCCGACGTCACCGATCCGGCTGCAGTCGCGAAAATGGTGGACGCGGCTGTCAAGCAGTTCGGGCGCCTGGATATTCTCGTCAACAACGCTGCGATCAGGAGTGAGACGCCTTTCGAGGACATCAAACTGGAGGAATGGCGGCGGGTGATCGCGACCGTGCTCGACGGCGCGTTCCTGTGCACCCAGTCCTGTCTTCCTCACCTGACGCGCGCGCGCGGCGGTACGATCATCAATATCGGGGGCCTCACCGCGCACAAGGGCGCGACCGGCCGCGCCCACGTGATCGCGGCCAAGGCCGGGATTGCCGGGATGACCCGGGCGCTCGCCCTCGATCTCGCGCCACACCGCATCACGGTCAACTGCGTGGTGCCGGGGACAATAGAGACCGTGCGCGGCCTGCCCGGCGCGCCGGCGCGCCCGAAAGACCGGCGCGGCCTGCCTCCGATCGGACGCCGAGGGGAACCCGAGGAAGTCGCGGCGGTGGTGCGCATGCTGTGCGGTCCCGACGCGCGCTATATCACCGGCCAGACCATTCACGTCAACGGCGGCGGCTTCATGCCCTGAGCGGGAGGCATGTCCCTGCTTGGCGCTCGCAATCAAAAGTCGGATCGCCGGCGTCGATCCGGCTTGCGGCGCCGTTTCTCCTTCCCGGTATTTTCGTCGCCGCGTGGGCTGGTCGTCCTTGCCGGTTCGACCGTTCGGCGAGGGCCACTGCGGCGATCAACGAAAGCGGCTTTTTTCCCCGCTTTCACCGCCGCCAGCCACCGAATCCCTTCCTGGTCGATGTAGTAACACTCGGAAAAGTCGACGATCACGTCGTCCACGCGCGAGATCGCGGCATGGTAGGTCGATTCGATGACCGGCAGCGAACCATAGTAGATGTTGCCCCGGATCTTCAGCACGTTGCCGCGAAGGCTGATATTGGGATGCGCCTGTTCCCACTTCGAATAGGCAATCGCGAGGACGGACCCGACGACCACGGCGCCGAACAGATCGAGGAACAGCACCGACAGAAAGGACGCCATGAACACCACCGCTTCGCGGCGATCCTTGAGGTGAGGTTTGATGTCCTCCCAGTTGATCATGTTGGCCCCCAGCACCATGATGATGGCCGCCATGGCAGGCATCGGAATGATGGCCATCAAGTCGCCGAGGAACAGCACCATCAGCAGCAGGATCAGCGCCGAGCTCGCCGAGGTCAGGCGGCTCTGGCCGCCCAGGGTATACACCAGCCACATGCGGTTGAAGGAAGCGCAGGTGGGCAGGGAAGACAGAAAAGGCAGCAGGCAGTTGGATACCGCGTCGGCAAAGATGCCCTTGCGGCTGTCGGTGTAACCGCCGATCTTGCGGTTCATGCGCCGCATCGCCGCCACTGTTTGAAACAGCCCGAGCAAGGCCAGGGTCACGGCGCCCGGCAGGATCGCGATGATGTCCGGCAAGGCCTCCTGATTGAAAGCCGGCATCGAGGGAAAGACAAATCCCACCGACGCCAGATTGGCGATCTGTTCGACCATCGTATTCTGCAAGCCGACAGTGGCATTCAGCCAGGCGGAGTACGCCGTGCCGGCAGCGACGCCGATCAGGATCGCCCAGTTGCGCAGTACGTCGACCTGCCGCACGACCAGGCTGGTGATCAAGGTAATCAGCCCGATCTGGATGGCGTAAAGATTGCCGATCTCCAGGACCGACTGGAACGACTTCCAGGCGATCCACAGCGGCCATTCCACCTCGGTATTGATGGGCAGGCCCGCGAAGCCGGTCAGGGACTTGAAGATGAGGAACAGCCCGATGCCACAGATCAGACCGTTGATGATGGGCTCGCTTATCAGGTCGAGCATCCGTCCGAGCGGACGGATGAGCACGAACATCAACTGGATCAGGCCCGCGAGCAGGATCAGGGTCAGCGCATAGCCGATATAGTCGGCGCCGAACGGCGGCGCCAGGGGCAGCAGGGCCACGCCGATCGCCGCCGACATGGTGGTGTTGGGCCCGCCGCTGAACACACGCGCAGGGTTCAGGATGGCGGTGAACAACACACCCCAGATGGCGGCATAGATTCCGAAGTGCGGCGGCAACCCGGCCAGCGTGGTGGAGAAGGCGATGGCCTGGGGGAGGGTCACCACCGCCAGCGTCAGTCCAACCAGCAGATTCGTGCGCAGGGCGGGGAGGATCCGCGGCAGGGCGGAGATGATCGCGTTCATCGGCGCGCGCCTAATCGGGAACCCGCGGCTTGTCGTTCCTCCCGAGCGACTCTGCGTACCGCATCAGGGGCGGCATGACGGTCATCATCAGCTGCTGCCAGGCGGCCATTAGAGGACCTTGCTTGTCGCCGGCGGGCCGAGGCAGGGTGCTGAGGTAGATCGCAATGTCCCGGCACTCCTGATTGTCGAGACTGCCCTCCGCTCCCAGAGGCATGTTGCGGCAGATGAAGCCCGGCATGACCGAATCGATCCTGGCGAAATTCATGCGCGAGTCGAAGCTGAAAGCCTCGGGGCCGGCCAATGCCGGGTAGAGCACCCGCCCCTGCGCTACCGTGCCGAAGCCCTGGGGACCGTGGCAGCTCGCGCATTTCTGGCGGTACACGGAGGCGCCCCGCACATAGTCGTCGCCGCGTCTGAGCGTCGCAGCGGCGGTAATCTCGTCCATGCCCTGTTCCGGGTAGCGATTGCCGATCTTCAAATCGAGCGCGGCGGCGAGAAAACGGCTGTAGGCAGTGACGTCGCGGAGGAGGTCGTCGGCGGCATTCGGCTTGAAGCCGTTCGATGAATTGATGTAGCACTGCATCTGGCGCAGCTCGTAGGGCAACAGCAGGCCGGTAAAACGGTCGTACATATCCGCCATCACCCAGGAGGCGGCCAGACCGTTCGATCCGACCAGCCGCTTGCCCGCGGCGTCCTGCTTGTCCCCCACGCCCTGGTGGCAGTGCTCGCAGCTGGAATGGGTGCTGCGGCTGTAGCGGGTCGAGTTCCAGCGCTCGCGCGCGCCGTCCCTCGCCAGTTGCCCCTGCGTGTCGTCGACGATGTTGCAGCCGCGCTCGATCGCGCGCACGTCCTCCTCGCTGTAGCCGCGCAGCTCGATCGATCTGCCGGCCATCCTCCGAAGGTAGGGCGAGCGATACTGCCCGCCGGGGCGCAATGCATAGTCCTGCAACTTCGCCTTGCAGGCCGGCGTGAGCTCGACTGCGGCCTGGCGCAGCGCGTCGCGCTCGGCGTGCTTGTTCACCGCCAGCAGATACAGCCCGCCCGGGATAGCCACGATCAGAGCGACACTCAGAAGCTTTGCCGGCAAGGCCGTCATCAAGCTAACTCCTGTCCTTGCGCGCGCCTTCGCCCAGTTGCAGATGGTGCGCAACCGCGCGCGCCAGAATGCGGATGTCGCGCACCGCGGGATCGTAGAGGGTGGGTATGAACCCGTCCATGGGACCCGCATAACATCGCATCACGCGCTCTTCGAAGGACATTCTCCGGCCGAGGTGGGCGTCGAAGCGATCGGAATTCACGAACCCGTAGGCCAGGTCCTCGACCGTATGACAGCCTGCGCAGGAATTCACTGCATCTCGAGCGGTCTTGCGCGTGAAGCGCCCGCCATACTCGTGCGTGAAATAGAACAGGTTGTAGCCGTTTTGCACTGCCCGGGTGAAATAGCCGTCTGCGCCGAAATCATCCAGGCCATAGGATGCGCGAAACTGCTGCCATCCGGGCGCGGATGACACGTGGGAGCGAAACGTCTGGACGCCGGATCCGAAATGGGCCCAGAGCACGAAAGCTGCGATCGCAGCTGCCGCGGCAGGCGGCTTGCTCAGCCCGCGAAGCAGCCATCCGATGGCCGGGTTTTGCTGCTTGCGGTCTTTCCCGTCTCGCGACTCGCCGCTGTCCATGAACTGGCTGCTCAGCGCTGCGCCCAATTCGCGCCCATCACCGCGCGCACGATCCTGCGATGCGGCTCGTAGTCCTTGTCTTCCGCCTTTCCCAGGCCGGTCAGGGCGGCCGACTTCAAGACTTCCTTTCCGGCCTCGCTGTTCTTGAGATTCACCAGGATCGACTGAATGGATGCGCGCAGCTTGGCGGGCATGGTGTGCTTCACCGCCACCGGCAATTGCAGCAAGGGCGCCGAGACCGCCAGCGCTGTCAGCTCATCGGTGTTGATGGCCGTTCTGACCAGCGGCAATTCCAGGATACCGTCACCGGCGCCGGCGGCATCGGCCTGCCGGCGATACAGGGCGAGTACCGAGTTGGGCGGATTGACGGCGAACAGGGACTTGAAGTCGTCCTTCTTCAATCCCGCCTGCAACAGCAGATAACGATTCGTGATGTAGCTAACCATCGCATCCTCGCCGCCGCCGAACAGGACCGTTTTCCCCCGCAGCTGGGCCAGAGCGGTAATGCCGCTGTCCTTGCGTACGTAGAGCACGCCGGCGATCGTGCTCTTGCCGAACTCCTCGATGTGCGCGATGACCTGATAGTTCTGCGCCGAGCGGATGTAGTGATACTGGTTGTAGTGCACGATGTCGTAACGTCGCTCCGTCACGCCTTGCCAGAACGACTCGAAATCCCTGGCCGTGATCAGATTGACCTTGCGACCGAGCCGCTCGCCCAGGTAGTCCGCCAGGGGGGTAAACATCCTGGTGGTTTCGGCGGCATTGCGTCGCGGGAACACCCCCATGATCAAAGGGTCCTCCGCGGCCTCGACAACCGGTGCCATGATTGCCGCCGCGACCAGCCAGAGCAGCAGGACGATTCGCCGCCGCCGGCGATTCCCGTCCCTGGTGGATTGAGTTTCCATTTGCGGTCTTCCTTTGAAGGCGGCGTCCATCACGGTGTCTATTTTGCAGTGCCTTCCGGACCAAACACCGCGGCCGTTATCCGGCGATGGGGGCCGTAGTCCCTATCCTCCGCTTTTCCAATGCCGGTCATGATGGCCGACTCCAGGACCTGCCTGCCGGTCTCGCTGTTCCTGAGATCCACCAGTATCGACTGAATGGATTCGGCCAGCTTCGCCGGCATCGTGCGCCTCACCGCCCATGGCAGGAAAAGCAGCGGTTCCGTCGCCGCCAGGAGTCTGAGTTCCTCGACATTGATGGCGTTCCTTATCACAGGCTGGTCGAGGACAACGTCTCCGCCACCCGCGGCATCCGCCTGCTTGTAATAGAGCGCGACCACCGCGTTCTGGGGATTGACGGCAATTTCCGTTTTGAAATCCCCTTCTTTCAATCCAGCCTGCAACAACAGATAGCGGGGCGCGATATAGCTCAGCATCGCGTCCTTGCCGCCGCCGAAGATAACCGTGCGTCCGCGCAGTTGGGATACTTCGGTAATGCCGCTGTCCTTGCGCACAAAGAGGGCGCCCGTGACCGCGTCTCTTCCGAATTCCTGGCTGTGCGCGATAACCCTGTAGGTCTTCGCCGAGCGGATGTAGTGATACTGGTTGTAGTTCACGATGTCGTATCGCTGTTCCGCCACCGCTTTCGAGAAGGAGTCGAAATTCTTGGATGTGACCAGCTTGACCTCGCGACCGAGTCGCTCACCGAGGTAGTCCGCCAGGGGGGTAAACAGCTTGGCGGTTTCCGCGGCATTGCGTCGCGGGAACACTCCCATGATCAAGGGATCCTCCGCGGCCTGGATGACGGGCGCCACGGCGGCCGTCGCGATCAACCAGAGCAGGGGAACCATTCGCCGCCACTGGCGACTCCCGTACCCGCTCATCGCGGCGTCGCCGACAGCCGTAGCGGCTCGAAACCGCCTTGCAGGTTTTTCAGGTAACCGAGATACGCCTCGGCGGGCATGGGCCTGCCCAGGAGATAGCCCTGCGCGAGGTCGCAGCCCTGGCTCGCGATGAAGTCCAGTTGCTCGCGGTTCTCCACTCCCTCGGCGACCACCTTCAGGCCAAATCCCTTGGCCATGGCCAGTATGGCCTTGACCAGCAGGACATCGTCCGGACCGTCGGGCAGGCCGGCAATGAAGGACCGGTCGATCTTCAGCACGTCGAACCGGAAGCGTTTCAGGTAACTCAGCGACGAATAGCCGGTGCCGAAGTCATCCAGGGACAGCGTTATGCCGACGCCGCGCAGGTTGTTCAGCTCATCGGCCACCTGGCTGTGATCGTCCAGAAGAACGCTTTCGGTAATTTCAAGTTCCAGCGCCTCGGGCGGTACGCCGTGAATCGACATCAGTTCGATGAGCCTGGCGGAAAGGCGCCTCCTGAACTGGATGCGGGATATGTTGATCGCGAGAAATCCCGAATTGATCCCGCTCTCGCGCCACGCCGACCAGTGACGGCAGGCCTGTTCGAGAACCCAGTCGCCGATTTCGACGATCTGGCCGTCGGCCTCCGCAAGGGGAATGAACTCTGCCGGACTGATGGCGCCCCTTTCCGGATGATTCCAGCGCAACAGCACTTCGGCGCCGCGATGACGCCGGTCGGCGGTATCGACGATCGGCTGGAAGTTGAGCGTCAGTTGACCGAGCTCTATCGCCACGTGGAGGTCCTGCGCCATTTGCACCCGCTTGCGCAGCCGGGTATTCATCTCCTCCGTGAAGAACATGGCGCTGCCCTGCTGCGTCGTTTTCGCCTGGTACATGGCGTTATCGGCGTTCGCCACCAGAGTTTCCGCGCTCTCTCCGTTGTCCGGATAGAGCGCGATCCCGATGCTGCAACGGGCCACGACCTTGCGCCCGCTCAACTCCTGCGGGTCGACCACCGTCTCCAGCAGGCGTTCCGTGATCTTCTCCACCTGCACTTCGCTTTCAATGTCGGCCGCCAGAATCAGGAACTCGTCTCCGCCCAGGCGCGCGACGGTGTCCGCGTCTCTCATCGCGGCCTGCAGGCGCGCCCCGATCGCGACCAGCAGCCGATCGCCGACCGCATGACCCAGGGAGTCGTTGACGCTCTTGAAATCGTCCAGATCGATGAACAGCACGGCGAACCGCTGGGCGGAGCGCTTGGCCCGGCTGATCTCCATGTTGATCCGGTCGAGCACCATCAGCCGGTTGGGAAGGCCCGTCAAGGTGTCGAAGTTGGCCTGGCGGTGCAGTTGGGCCTGCTCCTCCTTGATGCCCTC
>Ga0193726_1000259_pt1 | contig 67918 bp, 67 predicted proteins | sample H2c1metaG_FD_144928 | JGI IMG/M metagenome (GOLD analysis project Ga0193726, IMG submission 144928) | Soil microbial communities from a riparian zone of the East river system, Colorado, United States - H2c1 | ecosystem: Environmental > Terrestrial > Soil > Riparian zone | place: USA: East River... | reverse complement strand
TCGGTGCGCCCGCCCGTGTAGCCCGCGATTGCGCCGTAGCCGATGCCGACCAGCAAACTGACGGCGCTCGCGACCAGCCCCACCGCCATCGAGACGCGGGCGCCCTCGAACGTGCGCGCGAAGAGATCGCGTCCCAGCCGATCGGTGCCGAACCAATGCGCGCTCTGCAGCGCGGGCCGCGATGCCACGTGCGACCAATCCAGGGCGTCGCTGCCGTTCGGATTGAACCAGGGTCCGATGACGGCGAGCGCCACCATGCAGAGGATCACCAGCAGCGCGGCGACCGCGCCGGGATTCGAGCGCAAACGCCGCGCCGCGCCGCCCATGAGGCTGCTCATGCCTCGAATCTCACGCGGGGATCGAGCCAGGCATACAGGAGATCGACGGCGAGGCCCATGAGGATCAGCAGCGTTGAATAGATGATCACCATCCCCAACACCAAGGTGTAGTCGCGGTTGAGCGCGCCCTGCACCATGTAGCGTCCGATGCCCGGCAGCCCCGCGATCGACTCCACCACCAGCGACCCGGTCATGATGGAGGCCACCGCGGGCACCAAAAAACTCGCCACCGGCAGCAACGCGGGCCGCATGGCGTGGCGCAATATCACCGTCCGCAGCGGCAGCCCCTTGGCCACGGCCGTGCGGATGAACGGGCTGCGCAGCAGCTCGAGCATGCCGGCGCGCACCAGGCGTGCAATCACGCTCAAGGGAGGCAGCGCCAGCGCCAGCGTCGGCAGCACCAAGTGCCGGATCGATCCGGGTTCCCAGCCGGCGACGGGGAGCCAATGCCAATAGATGCCGAACAACAAGCCGAGAAACGGCAGCACCACGAAGGTCGGAATCGCGATGCCCACCACCGCCAGCGACATGGCGGCGTAGTCGGCGGCGGAGTTGTGATGAAGGGCCGCGAACGTGCCGATGGGAATGCCGAGGAGCAATGCCAGCGCAATGGCGATGGCGCCGAGTTCGAAGGTCACGGGAAAGCCTTGGCCGATCAGCTCCGTGACCGAGAAATCCTTGTACTTGAACGAGGGGCCGAAGTCGCCGTGCGCCAGTGCGCCGAGATAGCGGCCGTACTGGATCAGCAGCGGCTGATCCAAGCCGTACGCCCTGTCCAGGTTTGCCAGAATTTCGGGCGGCAGGCTTTGTTCGCGATCAAAGGGGCCGCCCGGGGCCGCGCGGATGAGAAAGAAACTGATGGTGACGATGACGAACAGCGTGGGAACCGCACCGGCCAAACGGGCGAGGAAATAGCGGAGCATTGAGGCCAGTCTAGCGATTGACCACATTGTGGACAAGCGAAGCCGCGATCCTTAAAATACTCGGCTCCCATCTGATCGAGGTTTCATGGAATCAACACGCCCCATCCGCGCGCTCATGCGCGGCCTCGATGCGCTCACGGTGCTGAATCTGCGCGACGGCGCAACGGTCTCGGAAGTAGCCCATGAAATCCGCCTGCCGCGTACCACCGTGTATCGAATCCTCGAGACCCTGTGCGATGCCGGATTCGTCTTTCGCGACGGCGCCGACGACCGCTACCGCTTGACCATTCAAGTGCGCGCCTTGAGCGACGGCTTTGACGATGAGATCTGGGTGTCGCAGATCGCCAAGCCGGTCATCCACGATTTGTGCCGCGACATCGTTTGGCCGATCGCCATCGCCACCTTGTCCGGAACCACCATGCTGCTGCGCGAATGCACCGATCACAGCAGTCCGTTGGCGATCGAACGTTATTCCGCCGGATTCCGCGTGCCGCTGCTCACGACGGCGAGCGGCCGCGCGTACCTGGCGTTCGCGCCGCTGCAGCAGCGCGAAACCCTCATCGAGATTCTCGCCCGCTCCCACAAGGAAGAGGACAAGCCGGCGCGCGCGCGCGCCGATCTGTCGCGCCAGCTCGCGGAGATCAAGTCATTGGGATATGCGACGGCCATGCGCACCCGCCGTCTGATGGAGGAGATCACCTTGAGCGTGCCCGTACTGCTCGATGAGCGGGTGATCGCCAGCCTGACGGCGCGCTTCGCCTCCTCCGCCGTGCCGCTCAAGACCGCTCTCGAGCGTTTCTTGCCGAAGCTGCGCCAGTGCGCGGCCAAGATCGGCAGCCAGTATTCTGAACTTCAAGTGTCGGGCGGCGTCGCGTCGACCCCGTAGTTGTATAGAGGGAAATCAATGCAGAAGATCATGGTGTGTATCAAGCGCGTCGTCGACTACAACGTGCGCATTCGTGTCAAGCCCGACGGCAGCGGCGTGATGCTCGACGGGGTGAAGATGAGCGTGAACCCGTTCGATGAAATCGCTCTGGAGGAAGCGCTGCGCATCAAGGAGCGCGGCGCGAATGTCGAAGTGGTCGCCGTCAGCATCGGCATCGCCGATACTCAACAGCAGCTGCGCACCGCGCTCGCCATGGGCGCCGATCGCGCCATTTTGGTACAGACCGATGCGGCCGTGGAGCCGTTGACCGCGGCGCAAGTCTTTCTCGCCCTGGCGAAGAAAGAAAGCCCCGATTTGATTCTGTTGGGCAAGCAAGCCATCGACGATGATGCCAATCAGACCGGCCAGATGTTGGCCGCGATCTGGGAGCGGCCGCAGGCGACCTATGCCTCGAAGGTGGAAATCTCGGGCGGCAAGGCGGCCGTCACCCGTGAAATCGACGCCGGCCTGGAAACCATCGAAGTCGACCTGCCGGCGGTGGTGACCGTGGATCTGCGTTTGAACGAACCCCGCTACGTGAAGCTGCCGGACATCATGAAGGCGAAGAAGAAGCCTCTGGATGTGACCACGCTGGACGCGCTGGGCGTGAGCGCCGCGGTGCTGCTCAAGACGGTCAAGACCGAGCCGCCGGCGCAGCGTCAGAAAGGCGTGATGGTGAAGGATGTGGCGGAATTGTTTGCGGCACTGAAGAACAAGGGTTTGATCTAATGCACAAGATACTCATTGTCGGCGAACACGATGGCAAGACGCTGAATCCCGCCACGGCGAAGTGCGTCACCTGCGCGAGCCAGATTCCGGACGGCGAAATCACCATCGTCCTGTTGGGCGCGGACACCGCGGCCGTCGCCGCGCGGGCCGCGGCCGTGGCCGGGGTCAAATCGGTGGTGCGGGTGGATCGCCCCGAAAACGCACACCCGCTGGCGGCCATTTTCGCGCCGCAGCTGGCGGCGCTGGCGGCCGGCTACACTCATCTGTTCGGACCCTCGACCAGCTTCGGCAAGGATCTGATGCCGCGCGTCGCCGCCTTGCTCGGCGCGCCGCAGGTCAGCGACTTGATGGCGGTCGAATCCGCCTATCGCTTCAAGCGCCCGACCTATGCCGGGAACGCCATCGTGACGGTGGAGGCGGATGCCGCGCGAAAGCTCATCGCCACCGTGCGCGTCGCCTCGTTCGAGGCGGCAAAAGCCGGCGGGAGTGCCGCGGTTGAGTCCAAGTCGCTCGAGGTGGCGCTGCCCACACATACCCGCTATATCGGCGCCAAGACCGGTTTCACCGACCGTCCCGATCTGCAGACCGCCAAACGCGTGGTTTCGGGCGGGCGGGCGCTCGGCAGCGCGGACAACTTCAAATTGCTGTTCAGCCTCGCGGACAAGATCGGCGCGGCGGTCGGCGCCTCGCGCGCCGCGGTCGATGCCGGGTATGCGCCGAATGAAATGCAGGTCGGCCAGACGGGAAAGATCATCTCGCCCGACATCTACATCGCCATCGGCATTTCCGGCGCGATTCAGCATCTGACCGGCATCAAGGACGCGCGCACCATCGTCGCCATCAACAAGGATGGCGAAGCGCCGATCTTTGAAGTCGCCGATTTCGGATTGGTGGGCGATTTATTCCAGATCGTCCCGGAGCTCGAGCGCCTGGTCGGCGGCTGACTATGGGTCGACCGCCGCGGCCGCCGCATCGATGGCCTGAGCCAACAGATCGGCGTGCTCGCGGCGAAACGGCATGGGCGGCCGCAGTTTGAGAATCGAGGCATGCGGCCCTTCGTAGCCGATCAGGATGCGGGACTTCGACGCCAACGTGTTGATGATGAGCTTGGCGCGCCGCTTCGCAGCGGCGGAGTCGCTCGCCAGCACTTCCAGGCCGAGCAGCAGGCCGGTGCCGCGCACCTTGCCCAAGATCGCGTGCCGCGCGGCCACGGCCTCGAGGCGCCCTCGCAGGTACTCGCCCGTGGCGAGGGCATTCGCCGCCAGCTGTTCACGGTCGAGCACCTCGAGAACCGCCAGAGCCGCCGCCGCCGCCACGGCATTGCCGCCGAAGGTCGAAAAGAATCCGTACTTCGCCTGAAAGGCCTCGATCAATTCGCGACTCGCGACGACGACACCCATGGGGTAGCCGTTGGCCACGGGTTTGCCGAGGGTCACGATGTCGGGATGGAGGCCCCGCCGTTCGAATCCCCAGAAGTGCGAGCCGCAGCGGCCCAGTCCATATTGGACCTCGTCGGCGACGATGAGCGCGCCCGCGGCGCGCATGCGGGCGGTCACCGTCTCCGCCCAGGCGGGCGGTGGATCGAAGATGCCGCTGCTGGTGATGGCCGTATCGATGTAGAACGCCGCGGGCGCCAGCCCGCGCTGCTCGAGCGTGGCGATGGCTGCATCGGTGTCGGCCGCCGCCGCGAGCCGTTGCTTGGGTGCCATCTCATCGCCGACCCGCAAGTCCTCAGGGGGCGGCGCGATGGTCACCACCCGCGGGTCGGAAGGCCGCCCGACGCTCGGCGTAAGCGCCGCCACCGCATCCGTGATGCCGTGATAAGCGTGCTCCATCACCAAGCCGCCGCGGTGGCCGCTCGCCATTTGCGCCAAGCGCCAGGCGACGTCGTTGGCCTCGCTGCCCGAATTCACGAAAATGCAGGCGTTGAGGTGCGGCGGCAAGCGCGCCGTCAGACGTTCCGCGTACTCCAGAATATTGCCGTGCAGGTAGCGGGTGTGGGTGGCCAGAACGGCCGTCTGGGCTGAAATGGCCGCCACCACCGCCGGGTGGGTATGGCCTACGTGCGGCACATTGTTGTACACATCGAGATACGCATGCCCCTGCGCGTCGTACATCCACACCCCGGCGCCGCGCACCAGATGCAGGGGCTTCTCATAGAACAATTCCGCGCCCGCCCCCATCAGCCGGCGGCGCCGCGCCAGATCGGCGGCGGGTTCCGGCATGGCGGGAGCCGTACCGGCGGCGTCATGCCAGCTCCGGGTGAGCGCCTGCCGGTCGAGGGTCAGCAGATACTGCAGCGAGCGAGCGGCGTGACCGGCGGCATCTTCCAGCACCCGCGCCCCCGCCGGATCGTGATGGCGGCGCCAGGCGTGCACCAGGAGGGTCACGGCGTGACGGGCAGTGACGATGTCGTACAGCAGCTCCACATCGGCGCTCTGCAGGGCGGCTTTCTGCGCATAGCCGCGCAGCACCGCAGCGGTCGCCGACAGCGGCGCCATGCCTTCGGTCAGAAGCTCGCACATGGCCACCGCGGGTTCGACGATCAGCGGCGCATGAATCATGTCGCCGAAGTCCAGAATGCCGCTCACTGACTGCCCGTCGGCAGCCACCAAGAGATTGGCCGCATGGCAGTCGCCGTGGATGGCCTGGCTGCGCAGGCCGCGCAGCCGCGCCAGGCAATTCCTAAAGGAGCCGCACACCCCCGCAATCTGTTCCCGGAGCGCGGCGGACTCTATTTGGCCGGCGTACTCGGCTAGCTCGGGCAGATGCCGCACATCCCACGCCAGGCGCCGCCTCAAGAAAGGATGGAAAAAACCCTGCAGTGCCCGATCGACGCGCGCCAGGGTGGCGCCCATGTCATGCAGCAGCTCAAGGGTGGGCGGCGAGCGGGCCAGCAGATGCCCGGGCAGGAAGCTCAGCAGGCAGGTGGAGTAGTCGATTCCGTCGCGGCTGAACCGGCCGACCGCCTGGCCGCTCTGCGTGGGGAACAGCCGCGGCACGGGCAGGTCTGGGTCCTGCTCCGCCAAGTGATCGAGCACCGCTACCAGGCAGTCCGTGCTGCCGGGGTCGGATGCATCGTCGAGGATCTTAAGGACGAACTCGCGCCCGTCGGCGGTGCGCAATCGAAAGTTGCAGTCCCGCTCTCCGGGCAGGGCGGTGACGGCCACCGCCAGCCCGTATGAATCGCGCGCGATCCGCTCGCCTTCCGCAACGCTCAGGGACGGCGGCGACGTCCGTAGAGCCAGCAAAAGGGGCGGCGTGCTAGAGCTGTTTGAGGACGTAATCGGCCGCGGAGACTTTGAATTCGCCCGGTGCCTCGACATTGACGTGGGTGGCGACGCCGTTCTTGACGATGATGGCGAACCGTTGACCGCGCGCCCCCATGCCGAATTTCGTCCCATCCAGCTCGAGCCCCAACGCCTTGACGTAGGTGCCGTTGCCGTCGGCCAGCATCAGAATCTTGTCCCCCACCCCGCCATGCTTGCCCCAGGCATTCATGACGAACACATCGTTCACCGCGGTGCAGGCGATGGTGTCCACGCCGTTGGCCTTGAGTTGATCCGCCATCTCAACAAAACCCGGTAAGTGCTTGGCATCACAGGTGGGCGTGAACGCACCAGGGACGGAAAACAGCACTACGGTCTTGCCCGCGAACAGCTGATCGGTGGTCATTTTCTGGGGTCCGTCCCCGGTCATGCGCGTAAACGCACCGTCGGGCATCTTGTCACCGGCTTTAATGGTCATTGAATTCTCCTGCGAAGCGATTATCGACCCACCGTCTCGCCGTAGAGCTCGTACAGCTTCGACACCCGGGCACTGATGTTGGGGACCGACTTCAAACCCGCGAACGCCTTCTTGGCGTCAGGGAAGTTCTTCAGCTGAACCTGCGCCCGGCCCAGATACACATAGGCCTCGTCCAGGTGCTTGATCTGCTGCTTCTGCAGCCCCCGATTGATGGCCGTCACGGCATTCGGATAGTCGCCGGAACCGTAGTAAACCTCACCCAGCTTCACATCGGCTTCACCCGCAGGATTCTTCTTGGCGTCCGCCTCCAACTGCGCCAGACCCTTCTTGTCGGAGTCGGCGCGGGTCTTGTACGAATTCAGAAGGCGGTTGGTGCGCTCTTTTTGCTGATCGGTGATCAGCCCCGGCGTGGCCATGGCCTTCTCCAACACCGACTGCGCTTCGCCCGGCAGGCCGGCGTCGCCCAATAATTGCGACATTTCGATGTAGTCCGTGCCGGCCGTCATGGCTCCGGTGTCGTACATGACGCGGTAGAGCATCAGGGTATTGTGGTCGTCGCGCTCATCCTGCCGCTCGATGCGCAGCAGCGTATTCCAATACGTGGACTTGTTGTTCAGCCGAATCAAGTCGCTCAGGATCGGCACCATCGCGGCGTTATCGCTCGCGTCCGACGCGCACTGCAGCTTGAACAGGTACAGATTCTCCTTCGGCGCCTCGCCGGCCTTGCGGGAGGCAGCCACGGCCTTGTCCGCCCAGGTGGTCGCACTCTTGCAATCCTTCAGCTGGTAGTAGCTCTGCGCAATCATGGCGATGTCATTCGGCGTTGCGCTGCCCGCGTCCGTCATTTCCTTGCCGTAGTCGATGGTCTTTTGATACTGGTTGCTGGTGGCGGCAATGGTGAACAGGGTGCGGGTCATGCTGGCTTTGTCTTCAGCGGACGCCGCGCCCGTGGCGATGGACTTTTCGAAGGCCGCTTGCGCCCCCTTGTAATTATTGAGCTTGATGTTCGCAAAGCCGGTGAAATAGTAGATGGTCTTTTCATCGAACGGCGTCAGCGGACTCTTGGTCTGGGCCGCTTCCAACTGCTTGATCGCTTCGGCCCATTGGCCGGCCTGCAGCGCCTTTTGCGCCGCCGTCATTTCCTTGGCAATGACCCGGCTGATCTGTTGGCCCTTCTCCTTCTCTGCCGAGTAGGCCTGTTTGGGATTCACCGCCAGGCAAATCAGCGCCAGCATGGCGGCGGCGGTTAGAAAGCCTGCCCAGGATTTCGCCGACCGCGGCGCAACTGCGTGTATCGATTGAGTCATTACCAATCCTCTTTGAGCGTATTAGTCTTGTTAACCGAACCCTTCGTCAAACAAACGGCGCGTGAACCCTTAAGTGCAGGATTGACGCGCCGTAATACCACCAAGGGATGCCCGGTCAGAAATAGTCGTTGTTGACGAATCCTATCTTCTTGAGGCCGCGGTGCTGCAAATCAGCCAAGGTCTGAGCCACTATTTCGTATTTTGCGAACTTGTCGACGTTGATGTGCACTTCTGGCTGGGGCTGCTTGCCCGCCTCTTGCGAGATATACCCCTGCAGGGTCGGCCGGTCCACCGGCGTCTTGTTCCACAGCAGCGTGCCGTCGAAATCGATGGTCAAATCGATCACCTCGGGCTGCTCCGTCGGCGGCGTCGGATTCGGCGGCGGATTATCGATCTTCACCGCATGCGTCATGCTGGGAATCGTGATGATGAAAATGATCAACAGCACCAGCATGACGTCGATCAACGGCGTCATATTGATATCGGAGTACGACTGGCCTTCGCCACCTCCACCTACACTCATGGCCATGCTTGTTCTCCTAGGTTCCGGGTCCGAAGTGATCGGGGGTGGTGATGAACGCCACCTTGCGGATGCCGATCTGCTGCGTCGCCACGAGCACCTGTCCCACAAACTGGTAGCGGACGTTGGAATCGCCGCGGATATGGATTTCCGGCTGCGGATCCTGGGCAACGACGCCGCGCAGCTTCTGCTTCAGCTCCTCCTGGCCTGACAACAACTTCGTGTTCCAGTAAATGCCTCCCTGCTTGTCGATGGCAATGGTGATGTTCTCAGGCTTGGTCTGCGTGGGCAGATTGGTCGCCTTCGGCAGTTCCACGTTCACTTGCTGGATGATGACCCGGATCGTAATGATGAAAATGATCAGCAGCACCAACATCACGTCCACGAGGGGCGTGACATTGATGTCTGCCATCGGTTCGCCTTCGCTCTCGCCGCCGACACTGAGCGCCATGGGGCAAACTTCCTAGCGGGCCGCCGCAGGGGCCGGCTTGGTGCCGATCGACGGCGGTCCCTTTTCCATGCCCAGGCCCATCTTGGCGCCCGAGATCAGGTAGGCATGCAATTCGTGGGTAAAGTGGCTGACCATTTCCTGAACACCCTTATTGCGGCGCAATAGGATGTTGTAGCCCAACACCGCAGGCACCGCGACCGCGAGGCCGATGGCCGTCATGATCAAGGCTTCGCCGACGGGGCCGGCCACCTTGTCGATGGACGCCTGTCCCGCGACGCCGATGGCGATCAGCGCGTGATAGATGCCGATGACCGTGCCGAGCAGTCCGACGAAGGGCGCGGTCGCGCCGACGGACGCCAGCACCGGCAAGCCCGACTGCATGCGGCTGATCACGGTATCCGCCGTGCGCTGTAGCGACTCGGTGATCCACTCGCTGGTGCCGATGGCGCCGGACAGGCGCGTCTTGTTGGTCTCGTGGTACTCGTAGGCCTGCTTGCCCGTCTCGGCGAGAGCGCGAAACGGATTCGCGGTGCCCTTCAACTTGTTGAGGGCGTCGGTCAGGCTGGACGAGGACCAGAATTCCTTTTCAGCCTCGATCGCGTAGCGGCGCTGGCGGCGCTGGTCGAAAAACTTCGTGATCATGATGAACCACGTCAGCAGCGACATGATCAGCAGGATGGCAAGGATTGACCTGGCAATAATATCGCCGTTGGCGATCAGGGCCCCAAGACCATATGGGTTATCAACAGCTGTCTCTTGCATTGACCGATTCCCTCTACTTAGAAATGCTTGATGTAATGATAATGAGTTATAAAAATCGAATCGTATCGTCGACGTCTACTTGCCCGTCAGCTTCCATGAAATGGGCAATAACGTCTGCTTCTCGACCGGCTTGCCTTCTTCGGTGGCCGGTATCATGCGTTGCCCGTGCACGGCCTTCAGACAGGCTTCGTCCAAACGGGGGAAATTGGAACTCGTCTGGATGGACTCATTACTGATGCGTCCATCCGCGGAGACGGTGATCAGGACCACGCAGCGGCCTTCTTCGTTGGCGCGCCGGGAGGCATCGGGATACCACTCGTCGCCGATCTTCAAGGGATGCTTCGGATCGACGCGCGCCGGCGTTCCCGGCTTCGGCGCCGCCGCCACCGGTGTGGGCGCCGGAGTCGCGGTATGCGTGACCTGCGTGATGGCGGTGGTCTCTGCCTGGGGCGCCTGGATGTCGACGAATTCCGGAGGCGGGACGAATGGTTTGATTTCTTCTAACTTGGGGGGAGGCGGCGGCGGCTTATCGATGTCTTTCGGTTTGTCGATCTGTGCAATTTCCACTGGCGGGATAATCTTCTGCACCAACTTACCCGCCAAGCCGGTGTAGAACGCCCAAACAATGCCAACGTGGAGAATGAGAACGGCAATGAGGGCGGCACCGCGCCGGCCCGAAAATAGTGATGGCTCTTCGTATTTATACATAAGTCTAAACGACCCTACCCCTAAATCGATTCGTCTTTGCGCCGCGCACCCTGCGCGAGCGCGTGAAACGCCTTGAAGGCACGCTCTCTTCTTGCAGTAGCGTCCCTTCGATCCCTTCGGCGAGTAAACAGCCTGACACACATCGCGCCTGAACTGCAAGCGCGACTTGGTGTGAGGAATGTCCTATTCGGCAAGGCTGCCGTCATGACTTTGCAGCTCGCGGCGGCGCCTGCGGAAGGTCGGTGACCGCACCCAGGGATGCGCTGCTGACTTGCCGCGCATACTTGGCCAATGCGCCGCGGCGTGCATAGGCTTTGGGCGCCGTCCATGACTGACGCCGGCGCTTGAGTTCGGCCGCGGCCACGTGCAAGGTGATTTCGCGGCGCTGCGCGTCAATGGTGATGGCATCGCCGGTCTTCACCAAGGCCAGCGGCCCGCCCAGTGCGGCTTCCGGGGACACATGCCCGACGACGAAGCCGTGGCTGCCTCCGGAAAAGCGGCCGTCGGTGATCAATGCAACGGTCTGACCCAGACCCTTGCCCATGATGGCCGCCGTCGGACTCAGCATTTCGCGCATACCGGGTCCACCCTTCGGACCTTCGTAGCGGATGACTACCACATCATTGGACCGTACTTTGCCGCTCAAAATTCCCTGCAGAGACTGTTCTTCGGAATTGAAGACCCGCGCCTTGCCGTGAAAGCGCAGGCCCTCCTTGCCTGTAATTTTTGCAACGGCGCCTTCGGGGGCGAGATTCCCATAGAGGATCACCAAGTGACTGTCCTTTTTGATGGGATCGCTCAAGGGCCGCACAATATGTTGACCGTCGGCATAGGGCGCAACGCCGCGCAGATTCTCGGCCAGGCTGGCGCCGGTGACCGTCAAACAATCGCCGTGCAGCAAACCAGCGTCCAGCAGCGTCTTCATCAGGGGTTGAATGCCGCCGACGGCGACCAGCTCGGACATCGAGTACCGGCCGCTCGGCCGCAGATCCGCCAGCACCGGAACGCGCTTGCCGATGCGTGTGAAATCATCGAGCCCGAGCTTGACGTTCGCCGACGAGGCGATGGCCATCAGGTGCAGTACAGCATTGGTCGACCCGCCGAGCGCGATGACCACCGTGATGGCATTCTCGAAGGCGCGGCGGGTCATAATCTGACTTGGCAGGATTCCCCGCTCGATCAAGCCGACCACGGCGGCGCCGGCGCGCGTACAGTCGCCGCGCTTGTGCTCGGACACCGCCTCTTGAGCGGAGCTGTTGGGCAGACTCATTCCCAGCGCTTCGATGGCGGACGCCATGGTATTGGCCGTATACATGCCGGAACAGGATCCCGGCCCCGGAATCGAGGTGCGCTCGACGAAATTCAGCTGCCGCTCCGACACCGTCCCCTGCGCGACACCGCCGACTGCTTCAAAGACGGACACGATGTCGCGCCGGTCAGTTCCGGGCCGGATGGTCCCGCCATAAACGAATACCGCAGGGCGGTCGAGGCGCGCCAGGGCCATCAAGCAGCCGGGCATGTTCTTGTCGCAGCCGCCGATGGCCACCACGCCGTCGAAGCCCTGCGCCCCCACCACGGTCTCGATGGAATCCGCAATGACCTCGCGCGACACCAAGGAATAACGCATGCCCGGAGTACCCATCGAAATGCCGTCGGAGACCGTGATGGTATTGAACGTAATCGCCTTCGCCCCCGCCGCCTCGGCCCCTGCCGCGGCCAGCCGCGCCAGCTCGTCGATGTGCATATTGCAGGGCGTCAAGTTGCTCCAGGTCGAGGCGATGCCCACCTGCGATTTTTCGAAATCGGCATCGGCGAAACCGACGGCGCGCAGCATGGCCCGGCTGGGCGCTTGCTTCACTCCATCGACCACCAGTCGTGAATAACGGCGGGCATCGGCGGCTTTGAATTTTGTCGGCATGGATTTGTCTATAAGAGAACGGGGGGTGCTCTGGGGGTCCGCAGCTTAAATCTGCGCAGCGCCCGCGCGCAACCGCGGCGACGCCCTCAAACGAGGCCGTAGCGCTTCACCAGGTATCGGTACACGGCTCGCAAGCCCTGCGCCTCAGCACCGACGCCGCGGCCCGGTCGCTCCTTCGAGTTCCAGGCGTACAAGTCGATGTGCAGCCAGGGCGTCGACTCGCCGACGAAGCGTTTGAGAAAGAGCGCGCCGAATATGGCGCCCGCAAAGGTGGAGGCCGCGACGTTGTTCAAATCCGCCAGCTTGCTGCTGAGTTCATCCTCATATCCCGCCCACAGCGGCATCGGCCACAGGGGATCGTGCTCGGCGGCGGAGATTCGCGCCAGCTCGTCCACCGCGGCCGCATCGTTGCCGAACAAAGCCGGCAATTCCGGGCCGAGCGCCACCCGGGCCGCGCCCGTCAACGTCGCGAAATCGATGATCAGGTCCGGCATCTCCGCGTCGGCGAACGCCAATGCGTCGCATAGCACGAGGCGCCCCTCCGCGTCGGTGTTGCCGACTTCCACGGTCAATCCCTTGCGGGTGGCGAGCACATCGCCGGGCCGGTAGGCATTGCCGGCGACGGCGTTCTCGACCGCCGGCACCAGCACGCGCAGCTGGGCGCGAATGCCGGCGCTCATCAGCATTTGCGCGAGCGCAAGCACCACCGCGGCGCCCCCCATGTCCTTTTTCATCAACGCCATGCCCGATCCGGGCTTGAGGTCGAGGCCGCCGCTGTCGAAGCACACGCCCTTGCCCACCAACGTCAAGCGCGGATAGCCGCCGCCGGGCGGCACGCCGCCGCTCGGTTTCCAGCGCAGCTCGACCAGCCGCGGCGCCTCGCTGCTGGCGCGGCCCACCGCATGGATGGCGGGAAAGTTCGCCGCCAGCAGCTCCTCGCCGACCCATTCCTGATAGTGGGCCCGGTGACGTTCCGCCAGCCGGCGGGCGGCGGCCGCCAACTCCGCCGGACCCAAATCCGATGCCGGCGTGTTGATCCAGTCCCGCGCCATGCGCAGCGACTCCGCGGCGAGCGCGACGAAGGGCGCGTCGGCGTTCGGCGGCGCCTCGATGCCGGCGGCCTCGCTCTTCGCGGCACGATAGCGGTCGAAGCGATAGGCGCCGTAGGCGAACCCCAGACACAGCTGCGTCGCATCGGCGGCGCTCCATTCCTGCGCCAGCCGGAAGCGGCGCGGCGGCAGCCGTTCCACGAATCCCGCCGCATGCCACAGCGAGAGGCTGCCGTTGCGCCGCCCCAAGCCGCCCACGGCGCCCGTGAGAGCGCCCGCGGCATCCGGCAGCAGCACCACCCGGTGCCTTTCGCCCTTGAAGTTCTGCTGGCCGAGCCAGTGCGCGATCGGCGGCGGCTGTGCCGCGCGCCAGGCGTCGATTTCGTTTTCGTACAGCAGCCACAGCGGCAGCGAAACACTGCTATCGAGATTCATGAACACGCATCCTCACGAAGCGGAGGTCTTGCATCATATGAGATTCTGTGGTGCTATTTGCGGCTACTTATTCAGCCGCTTCAGCTCGATCTCATGACCCCGCCCAGGGCTAAAAGTCTGCAGCGGGGTCTTGCATTTTGCAGACATCGATTAGGGTACAGGAGATTTTCATGCGTTTGTATTCGCAAAAAGACGTCGACAAGAAGGCACTGCGCGGCGCGCGCATCGCCGTCCTGGGTTATGGCAGCCAAGGCCGCGCGCATGCGCTCAATCTGCGCGACAGCGGCTACGACGTGGTGGTCGGCGTGCGCAAAGGCGACAGCTGGAACAAGGCCAAGAAAGACGGCTTGAAAGTGCTGGAGCCGGCCGCGGCCGTCAAGGGCGCGCAGCTGGTGGCGATGCTGGTGCCGGACCTTACTCAAAAATCCCTGTACGCGGAATTGAAGAGCGTCTTCGAGAAAGGCGCCACGCTGTTGTTCGCCCATGGCTTCAACATTCACTTCAAGCAAATCAAGCCGCGCAAGGATCTGGACGTGGTATTGATCGCGCCCAAAGGCCCCGGCGACCTGGTGCGGCGCCAGTATCAACAGGGGCGCGGCGTGCCCTGCCTGATTGCCGTGGCGCAAGATATCTCCAAGCGCGCCAAAGCCAAGGCGCTGGCCTATGCCGACGGCATCGGCGGCACCCGCGGCGGCGTGCTCGAAACCACTTTCGCCGAAGAGACCGAGACGGATCTGTTCGGCGAACAGGCGGTCCTGTGCGGCGGTGCGACTGAACTCGTGGTCAAAGGCTACGAGACCCTGGTCGAGGCCGGCTATCAGCCCGCGGTCGCCTACTACGAGTGCCTGCATGAGCTGAAGCTGATCGTCGATCTGCTGCACGAGGGCGGCATCACGAAGATGCATCGCTTCATCAGCGAGACCGCCAAGTACGGCGATCTGACCCGCGGACCGCGCATCGTCAACAAGGCCACCAAGAAGGAAATGCGCAAGATTCTCCAAGAAATTCAAGCGGGCAAGTTTGCGCGCCAATGGATCGCGGAGAACAAGGGCGGCCGCCGCAAGTACAGCAAGCTGCTGAAGGCGGATCTCTCCCACTCCATCGAGAAGGTCGGTGCACAGTTGCGCGCGCGCATGCCCTGGCTGGAATCCGGCTGACGGGAGCCATGCGCACCCTGTTCGACAAGGTCTGGTCGGCGCACGAAGTCGTTGCGGAAACGCCGGAGACGCCGGCGGTGCTGTACATCGATCTGCACCTGATCCACGAGGTCACGTCGCCGCAGGCGTTCAGCGTGCTCAAGAACCTGGGGTTGCCGGTGCGCCGTCCGGATCGCACGCTCGCCACCATGGATCATTCGATCCCGACCAGCACCGAACAGGTGTTCGGCAACGTGCCGATCAAAGTGGACGCGGCGGCGCGGCAGGTGCGTCAACTCGAGCAAAACGCCGCCGAGTTCGGCATCGAATTATTCGGCATGCGCGACGCACGGCGCGGCATCGTGCACGTGATCAGTCCGGAGCTCGGGACCACCCAGCCCGGCATGACCATCGTCTGCGGCGATAGTCATACCAGCACCCACGGGGCGTTCGGCGCGCTGGCTTTCGGCATCGGCACCACCGAGGTGGGCCATGTGTTCGCCACCCAAGCCCTGCTGCAGCGCAAGCCGAAGACGTTCGCGGTGAACGTCGAAGGCCGGCTGCGCCCCGGCGTCACCGCCAAGGACCTGATCCTGGCCATCATCGGCCGTATCGGCGTGTCCGGCGGCACCGGGCACGTCCTCGAATACCGCGGATCTGCCATTCGCGCGCTCTCCATGGATGAGCGCATGACGGTGTGCAATATGTCCATCGAAGCCGGCGCGCGTGCCGGCATGATCGCGCCGGACGACACCACTTTCGCCTACCTCGAGAGCAAGCCGCGCGCTCCCAAGGGGCGCGACTGGGATGCCGCGCTCGAGCAGTGGCGGGCCCTGCGCACGGATCCCGGCGCGGTCTTCGACCGGTCGGTGGACATCGACGCGGCCCAGCTCGAACCCATGATTACTTACGGCACGAACCCCGGCATGGTGCTGCCCATCGGCGCGGCCATCCCCGACAAAGCCGGCGACGAAGTGTTCGCCAAGGCGCTCAAGTACATGGGATTCCACGGCGGCGACGCCATGCTCGGCAAGCCGGTGGATGTGGTCTTCATCGGCAGCTGCACCAACGGCAGACTCGACGATCTGCAGGCGGCGGCGCAAATTCTCCGCGGACGCAAGGTGGCGCCCGGCGTGCGCCTGCTCATCGTACCGGGCTCGCAGGCCATCAAGCGCGCGGCCGAAACGGCCGGCTACGCCGATATTTTCATTGCGGCGGGCGCCGATTGGCGGGAGTCCGGCTGCTCGATGTGTCTGGGCATGAACGGCGACACGGTCGGTGCCGGTCAATATTCGGTCAGCACCAGCAATCGGAATTTCGAGGGCCGCCAGGGCGTGGGCGCGCGCACCCTGCTGGCGAGTCCCTACACCGCGGCGGCGAGCGCGGTGCGCGGACGCATCACCGATCCCCGGGAACTGCTGTAGTGGAACCCATCGTTCGAGTTCATTCCAAGACCGTGGTGATCGGTTCGAGCAATATCGACACCGATCAAATCATTCCGGCGCGCTTCCTGACCACGACCACCAAGAGCGGCTTGGGCAAGCAGCTGTTCGCCGACTGGCGCTACCTGCCGGACGGCGCGCCGAATCCGGAGTTCGCGCTGAATCGACCCGAGGCGCAGGGCGCCCAAGTCCTGGTCGCGGGCCGCAATTTCGGCTGCGGTTCTTCGCGCGAACATGCGCCGTGGGCGCTGCTGGACTTTGGATTTCGCGCCGTCATCAGCACCGAGATTGCCGACATCTTCCGCGGCAATTCCTTGAAGAACGGCTTGTTGCCCATCGTGGTCGACGAAACGACCGCGCAATGGCTGCTGACTCATCCGGGCGCCGCCGTCGACATCGACGTGGCCGCGGGCCGTCTGACGCTGCCGACCGGGGCATCGGTTGCTTTCCCCTTGGAAGCCTTCACACGGCACTGTCTGTTGCACGGCGTCGATGAACTCGGCTACTTGCGCAGCCGTTCCGGCGACATCGAGCGCTACGAAGCGGCGCACCGGGAGCGGACCCCGACGTGAAGGCGCTGATCGCGGTGCTGGCCGGCGACGGCATCGGCGGCGAGGTCACGGCCGAGGCGGTGCGCACTCTCACCGCGGTGGCCGCACGCTTCGGGCACCAGTTCGACTTTCAGGCGGCGCTGCTGGGGGGCGCCGCCATCGATGCCACGGGCGAAGCGCTGCCGGCCGCGACGCTGGCGCTGGCGCGCCGCGCGGATGCGATTCTGTTGGGCGCCGTGGGCGGACCGAAGTGGTCGGCTCCCGACGCCTTGGTGCGGCCGGAACAGGGACTGCTGCAGCTGCGCAAGACGCTCGGCTTGTTCGCGAATCTGCGCCCGGTCAAGCCGCACCCCAGCGTGCTCGACGCCTCGCCGCTCAAACCCGAGATTTTGCGCGGCGTGGACATCATGGTGGTGCGTGAGCTGACGGGCGGCATCTACTTCGGCGACAAGACGCGCAGCGCCACCGAGGCCGTCGATGTCTGCCGCTATACGGTGGAGGAAATCGAGCGCGTGGTGCGCCTGGCGGCGCGCCTGGCCCTGGCCCGGCGCTGCAAATTGACCTCGATCGACAAGGCCAATGTGCTCGAGACGTCGCGCCTGTGGCGGTCGGTGGTCGAGCGCATCATGCCGTCTGAATTTCCCGGCGTCGCCTTCGAGCACATGCTGGTCGATTCGGCCGCCATGCACCTGCTGAGACGGCCGCGCGACTTCGACGTGATCGTGACCGAGAACATGTTCGGCGACATCCTCACCGACGAAGCGTCGATGCTCGCCGGTTCGATGGGGCTGCTGCCCTCGGCGTCGCTCGGCGCGCAGGCGCGCGGCGGACTGTTCGAGCCCATCCATGGCTCGGCCCCCGACATCGCCGGCCGCGGCATCGCCAATCCCTATGCCGCCATCCTGAGCGCCGCCCTGCTGCTGCGCTACTCGCTGCAGCTGGAAACCGAGGCGTGCGCCGTCGAAGCCGCGGTCTCACGAGCGGTCGAGTCCGGCGTCCTGCCGGCCGACCTGGCGGCGCCGGGCTCGGGGGTTACGACGCGTGCCGCCGGAGATGCGGTGCTGGCTGCGCTTTAGCGGCGCGCTCGAGACCGGCCGACAAATCGGCGATCAGATCCGCCGGATCTTCGATCCCGACCGACACTCGCAACAGCCCCGCGCCGATACCCGCGCGCAAACGCGCCGCCTCCTCCATGCCCGCATGGGTCATGGTGGACGGATGCGAGATCAGGCTCTCGACCCCGCCCAGCGATTCGGCGAGAGTGAAGCACTGCAGTCCGGTGAGGAAGGCCTCGACCGCGGGCTCGCCACCCCGCAGTTCGAAGCTCAGCATGGCGCCGAAGCCGCTCTGCTGGCGCCGCGCGATCTCATGCCCGGGATGATCGGGCAACCCGGGGTAGTACACCCGCTCCACGCCCGCGTGCGCGCCCAAGAAATCCACGACCTGCGCCGTATTCTCCGCATGCACCCGCATGCGGGCATGCAGGGTGCGCACTCCGCGCAAGGTCATGAAGCTGTCGAACGGCGCGCCGGTAACGCCGATGGCGTTCGCCCACCAGGCCAGATTGTCGTGCAGTTCCGCGGTGGCCGCGATGACGGCGCCGCCGACGACGTCGCTGTGGCCATTCAGATACTTGGTGGTCGAATGCATGACCAGGTCGGCGCCGAGAGCCAGCGGCTGCTGCCAGATCGGCGAGAGAAAGGTATTGTCGACCGCCGCCAGCGCGCCGGCGGCGTGCGCCGCCTGCGCAATCGCGCGGATGTCGACCACCCGCAGCAGCGGATTGCTCGGCGTCTCGATCCACACCAGGTGCGCTTCCCGGCCGAGCGCCGCCGCCAAGGCGGCAGCGTCGCCCTGATCGATGAAGTCGACCACGAGGTTGCCCTGCGCATGCAGTGCGGCGAGCAATCGATAGGTTCCGCCGTAGCAATCGTAGGGCGCGATGACCCGCGCGCGGCTCGGCAAGGTCGCGAGTATCAAGGTGATGGCCGACAGTCCGGTGCAGGTCACCACCGCGCCCGCGCCGCCCTCGAGATCCGCCAGGGCCCCCGCCAGCTGGTCGCGGGTCGGATTGCCCGACCGCGTGTAATCGTACTTGCGCGGCTTGGCGTACTTTTCGAATGAAAAATTCGTCGACAGATAAATGGGCGGGACCACCGAGCCGTGCTGCGCATCGGAGTCGAGCCCCGCGCGCACCGAGCGCGTCGCAATACTTTTCTTTGAAGGGGCTTTGCTGCTCATGTCCACTGCTCCGCAAGAGTTGATTTGATGATGGGCGTCAGAGCGGCGCCTTCCTTCAAGAAGGCGTCGTGACCGAATATGGAATTGATTTCGATGAGCTGCCGCGGCCCGTTGAGACGCGCGGACAGCGCCTGCATGTCGCCGAACGGCACCAGCTGATCCTCGCGCACCGCGATCAGCGTCGCCGGCGTATGCACCTGCGTCGCATCCATCTGATGCAGATCGATGGATTCACTCAACACCAGGAACGACTCGGCGCGGTACTTCTGCACATAGTCGTCGCCGCGCGCAAACAAGTAATCCTCGATCGGAAATCGAAATCGATCCGCGGTGCGCGTCGGCGCCGCGCCGAAGCGCAGCTGGAATTCCACGGCGCTGCGGTACGTGGCCATGGCGAGCGCGCGCGCGAGCTTCAGGCCCGCCGGCCCGTCGCCCCGCGCGATGGCCTCGCGCACGATCTGCCGCTGCACGCTGCGCCAGGCGGTCGACAGCACCTGGGACTTGTCGGCGGCGCTCAACACCACGATGTGATTCACCAGATCGGCATAGCGCTCCGCAAAGCACAGCGCCACCATGCCGCCGTAGGAGGCGCCGACGATGGCGTGCAGCCGCTCGAGGCGCAGATGCCGCACGATCGCGTACAAGACATTCGCCTGATCGTAGGAGCTCAAGGGCGGAAATTGGCCGCCGACTTGCGGCGTCGAGCTCGCGCCGCGGCCGCCGAGATAGTCCAGACCCAACACCCGATAGCTGCGCGTATCGACGCCGAGACCGGGGCCGACGATCTCCGGCCACCAACCCTCGCCCGCCGCGCCGGCGACGACCCGATGAGCGGAAATGCCGCCGAGCACGGCGATCACCGGCGCATCCGGCGGACCCACCAGCCGGTACGCGACGCGTGGGTCCGGCAATACGTCGCCGTAATGCAGCGCGAACGGCGCGGGCAGCCGTAGTACGTCGTCGATTTGGGTTGATGAATTGGTGTCCACGTTGCGTCTGCTCCAAGAAAGAGGTTTACATAACCCCTGGGAGCGCCGACGCTCGTAGCCCATTGCAGCAGCGGTGAACCGCGCAATCGACGGCCTATCTACCGGATTCGGGCGCAGGCCCAAGTCCGCAGGAGTTGGCACCGTTCCGGCCGGTTCCAGTGGAACCCGCGGTGGTTGCCCCGGCTTCTAAGGGCCTTTCCCTCAGCCGGTCTAGATAAGCTGCCGGAATTTTAGCATCGCCAAAGACCGCGTCAAGGCATTTTGCACCGGCTTTGCGCTTGCATCACCTCAATCAATGCATTAATGTACTAACGCGTTAATACATTGGTCATTCCAAACCCCGCGGCCGACTCATGAAAACCAACCGACCCGTCACCCAGCGCCAGGAACAGCAGCATGAACGGGCATTGTGCACCGCCATCCTGGCGCTGCGCAGCGTCGATGAGTGCCGCAGCTTCTTCCGCGACCTGTGCACGCCGGCCGAGCTGCAGGCCATGGCGGACCGCTGGGCCGTGGTCGAACTGTTGGAGCGCGGCCTGCCCTATCGCGAGATCCACCGGCAAACCGGCGTCAGCGTCACCACCGTCGGGCGCGTCGCCCGCTACCTCACCTCGGGCAACGGCGGCTACCGCGCCGTGACCGAACGGCTGAAGCTCGATGGCTGACCCGCAATTCTCCGCGGTTCCGCGCCTGAAAATAGCGGTGCAAAAAAGCGGCCGGCTCACCGACAGCTCGCTCGACCTGCTGTCGCGCTGCGGCCTCAAGTACAGCCGCGGCAAGGACCAGCTGATGTGCTACGGCGAGAACATGCCGCTCGACGTGCTGTTCGTGCGCGACGATGACATTCCGGATTTGGTGCAGGAGGATGTGTGCGACCTAGGATTGGTCGGATTGAACGTGGTCGAGGAGAAGCGCCTGTCATTCGCCGCGCGCTCCATCGATCCCTTGTTCGAGACCGTGCAGCTGCTGGATTTCGGACGCTGCAAATTGTGCATCGCCGTGCCGGACGGATTCGACTATCGCGGCGCCGGCTCGCTCGAGGGCAAGCGCATCGCCACCACCTATCCGAACATTCTGCAGCGCTTTTTGACGGAGCGCGGCATCCGCGCGCAGGTCGTGGTGCTGTCCGGGTCGGTGGAAATCGCGCCGCGGCTCGGACGCGCCGACCTGATTTGCGATCTGGTGTCGACCGGCTCGACGCTGGCGGCGAACCATCTGCGCCAGGCGGAGACGGTGCTCGACAGCCAGGCCGTCTTGATCCGCACGCCGGTGCCGATCACGGCGGAGAAGCAGGAGTGGACGCGCCGCCTGCTGATGCGCATCGACGGCGTCGAGCAGGTCAAGGGCAGCAAGTACATCATGCTGCATGCGCCGCGCTCGGCGCTCGCCGCCATCGCCAAGCTGCTGCCGGGCAGCGAAGCGCCGACCGTCATTCCCCTCGAGGGCCGGGGCGACCGGGTGGCCGTGCACGCGGTGTGCCGCGAAAGCGTCTTCTGGGAAACGCTGGAAGACTTGAAGGGCGCGGGCGCCACGTCGGTGCTGGTGCTGCCGGTCGAGAAAATGCTGGCATAGGCGTCGGATCATGCGTGTTCTCGACTGGAATGCCCTATCCCCGGAGCGGCAGGCACAAGCCCTGCAGCGTCCGGCGCTGCGCGATGCGCCGGCCGTGGCGGCGGCGGTGCGGCGCATCGTCGATGCGGTGCGGGGCGAGGGAGACTCTGCGCTGCTGTCCTTCAGCGAGCAATTCGACGGGGTGCGGCCGGTGCCGCTGCAAGTGACACCGCAGGAGTTCGCCGCCGCCGAGCGCGCCATCAGTGCGGTGCAAGCCGCTGCCATCGAGAAGGCGATCGCCAACGTACGGCGGTTTCACGCCGCGCAGCAGGCGCCGCCGCTGCGCATCGAGACCTCGCCCGGGGTGCTGTGCGAGCGCTTCAGCGTGCCGATCCGCGCGGTCGGCTTGTACGTTCCGGCCGGGAGCGCCCCGCTGCCCTCCACCGCCGTCATGCTCGCCGTGCCCGCCGATATTGCCGGATGTCCGGTGCGGGTGATGTGCACGCCGCCGGCGCGAGACGGCACGGCCAATGCCGCCGTGTTGGTGGCCGCGCGCAAGTCGGGAATCGACCAGGTATTCAAGGTGGGAGGCGCTCAGGCCATCGCCGCGATGGCCTACGGCACGGCCAGCATTCCGAAGTGCGACAAGATCTTCGGGCCGGGCAATGCCTGGGTCACGGCGGCGAAGCTCCACGTGGCGCAGGATCCGGCGGGCGCCGCGGCCGACCTTCCGGCAGGCGTGACCGAGGTGCTGGTGATCGCGGACGACAGCGCCCGTGCCGACTTCATCGCGGCCGATCTGCTGGCGCAGGCGGAGCATGGGCCCGACGCCCAGGCCTTGCTGGTCACAACCAGCGCCGCGCTCGCCGAGGCCACCGCGTTCGAGGTGCGGCGCCGCGTTGAGTCTCTGTTGCGCGCGGAGATACTGGCCGAGTCGGTGAAGTCGATGCGGATATTCGTGGTCGAGCGCCTCGAAACCGCGTTTGCCATCGCCAACACTTACGCGCCGGAACACTTGATGCTGCAGATTCGCGAACCGCGTCGCTGGCTGGGCTGGGTCAACGCCGCGGGCGCGGTATTCCTGGGTCATTGGTCGCCGGAAACCATGGGCGATTATTGCAGCGGGCCCAACCACACCTTGCCCACCTACGGATACGCCAAGGCTCACAGCGGCTTATCGCTGGAAGACTTTCAAAAGCGCATCACGGTGCAGGAGCTGTCGCCGCCGGGGCTCAAGGAGCTGGGCCCGACCGCGCAAATCCTGGCGAACCTCGAAGGCCTGGACGCGCACGGGGCGGCGGTCAGCGTGCGGCTCGCGGCCATCGAAGAAGCCGCCGGCAGCGCCGTGGTGGCGCTCGCGCGGTCCGAGATCGTCACGCTGCAGCCGTACGCGCATGCTGCGTGGCAGCCGACGCTGACGCGCCTGCATGCCAATGAAGCGCCCTGGCGCCCCGCCGGAGACGCCACGTCCGCGGGCCTCAATCGCTATCCGGAACCGCAGCCCGAACTATTGATCGAGCGCCTGGCCGGTCTCTACGGAGTTCCGGCCGGCAGCGTGCTCGCGACCCGCGGCAGCGACGAGGCCATCGACGTACTGTCGCGCATTTATTTGCGGCCCGGCGTCGACGCCATCCTGCAATGCACGCCGAGCTTCGGCATGTACCAGGTTGCTGCGCGCATTCAAGGTGCCGCCGTCATCGAAGTGCCGCTCGAGCGCGAACGCGGTTGGGCGCTCGATCCGGCGCGCGTGCTCGCCGCATGGCAGCCGAACGTCAAGCTCGTGTACCTGTGTTCACCCAACAATCCGACCGCGAATCTGCTCGACACCGCGGCGCTCGAGGAGCTGTGCCAGGCGCTCGACGGCAAGGCCATCGTGGTCATCGACGAGGCCTACATTGAGTGGTCGCGCGCCTCGAGCCTGTCGCGTTGGATGACCCGCTTTTCGACCCTGTCCATCCTGCGAACCCTGTCCAAGGCGCACGCCCTGGCCGGCGCCCGCGTCGGCGCGCTGTTGGCGAACCCCGAACTCATCCAGCTGGCGAAACGCATCATTCCGCCCTACTCGCTCGCCGAACCGTCGGTGGAGGCGGCCCTGCGCGCATTGGAGCCGCCGGAAATCGCCGCCGGCCGAATCCGCCTCGAGTCATTGCTGGCCGAGCGCGAACACTTGAGCCGCGGCCTCGCCGCATCGCCCTGGGTGGACCGGGTGTGGCCGAGCGACGCCAATTTTCTGCTCGTCGATTGCCGCGATGCCGACCGCTTCATGAGGCACACCCTGGCGGGGGGCCTGATCGTCCGCGACCTGCGCGCCCATCCCTCCCTGCCGCAATCCTTGCGTGTGTCGGTCGGCACCCGCGCGCAGAATGATGCACTACTTCAATGTGTGGGAGCGGGATCGGCATGAGTGCGAGCAGCGGCAGCGGGCGGCGAATAATGTTCCTGGATCGCGACGGGACTCTGAACGAAGAAACTGCGGACGAGCAGATCGACACGCTGGAGAAGGTCCGGCTCATGCCGGCGGTCGTGCCGGCGCTGCTCGAGCTCAAGGCCGCGGGCTTCGCCTTCGTCATGGTCACCAATCAGGATGGCTTGGGGACGGCGAGCTTTCCCGCGGATCGATTCGACCGTGCCCATGAGTTCATCCTGGAGCTGTTTGCTTCCCAGGGCATCGAGTTCGAGGCGGTGTGCATCTGTCCGCACTTCCTGCGCGAGAACTGCGCCTGCCGCAAACCCAAGACCGGCATGGTGGATGAATTTCTCGCCGCGCAGACCATCGACAAGGCTCGCAGCTACATGATCGGCGACCGCGACACGGATATGGAGTTCGCCGTGAACTTGGGGGTGCAGGGCTTTAAGGTGACGCTGGACGGCGGGCCCGAGGAGACCTGGCCCGCCATCGCCGCGCGCATTCTCGGCCAGGCGCGGCGCGCGCGCGTGCACCGCCAGACCAAGGAAACCGACGTTCAAATCGACCTGGACCTGTCGCGCGAGGGCCCCTGCCGCGTGGCCACGGGCTTGGGCTTCTTCGATCACATGCTGGAACAGATCGCGAAGCACGGCGGTTTTGCGCTCGACCTCAAGTGCAGCGGCGATCTGCAAATCGACGAGCATCACACCGTCGAGGATTGCGCCTTAGGCATAGGCGCCGCGCTGCGCGAGGCGCTCGGCGACAAACGCGGCATCGCGCGCTATGGATTCCTGCTGGCCATGGATGAGGCCGAGGCGCAAGTGGCGATCGACCTGTCGGGCCGTCCGTTCTTCGTTTGGGATGGGCGTTTCGAGCGCGAACGGGTCGGCGATCTGCCCACGGAACTCGTGCCGCATTTCTTCCGCTCGCTCGCCGAAGCGCTGGGCGCGGCGCTGCACATCACCGTGCGCGGTGAGAACAGCCACCATATGATCGAATCCTGCTTCAAGGGCGTGGGCCGCAGTCTGCGCCAGGCGATCCGCCTGGAAGGCGGCGGCCTGCCGAGCACCAAGGGCATCCTGTGAGCGCGCGCCGCATCGTCATCGTCGCCAGCGGCGCGAACATTGCCTCGCTGCAGTTCGCCTTGCAGCGGCTCGATGCCGACGCCGCCGTGTCCGCGGACGCCGCCGAGATCCGCGCCGCCACGCACGTCATTCTGCCCGGCGTGGGCGCCGCCGCGCAGGCGATGTCGCAGCTGCGGCAGCACGGCCTGGACGCGGTCATTCCCGACTTGCGCCAACCGGTGCTCGGCATCTGCCTCGGCATGCAGCTGTTGCACGAGACCTCAGAGGAAGGCGCTGCGCGCTGCCTAGGGATCATTCCCGGCGGGGCCTCGCGCATCGCCGGCGGCGCCGGGCTGCCGGTGCCGCACATGGGCTGGAATACCCTCGACATGCGCCGGCCCTGCGCCTTGCTGACGGGGCTGGCCGACGGCGACTTCGCCTACTTCGTGCACAGTTATGCGCTCGAGGTCGGCGCCGCCACGGTCGCCAGCGCGCACTACGGGTCGCCCTTCAGCGCCTGCGTGCAGTGGCGCAATTTCTACGGTGCACAATTCCACCCGGAGCGCTCCGCCGCGGTCGGCGCGCGCGTGCTCGAGAATTTCCTGGCGCTTCACTGAATGTGCGGCCGGCGCCACTGACATGCATCTCATCCCTGCCATCGATTTGCGGCGCGGACGCTGCGTGCGCCTGTTGCGCGGCGATTTCACGCAGGAGACTCAGTACGATGCGCACCCGGCGGACTTGGCCGCGAAGTATCGCGATCTCGGCGCCGCCTGGCTGCATGTGGTCGATTTGGACGGCGCGGGGCAGGATGGCCCCGGGCAGCACGGCCCCGGCAATCGCGGCATCATCGGCCGGCTGGCCGCACAAGGCGCCCTCAAGATGCAGGTGGGCGGCGGTTTGCGCGATCTCACGATGGTCGCGCAAATGCTGGACCTGGGTGCGGCTCGCGTGGTGATCGGCAGCGCGGCAGTGACCGGCGTCGACGCGGTGCGCGGCTGGCTCGAGCGCTTCGGTCCGGAGCGCGTGACGCTGGCCTTCGACGTGCGCTTGGACGCCGGCGGCACACCGCGCGTCGCCACCCATGGATGGCAGCGGCAGTCGGAATTGTCTCTTTGGAGCGCCGTGGCGAACTACGCCGGTGCGCCGCTCAAGCACGTGTTGTGCACCGATGTGGACCGCGACGGTGCGCTGGCCGGCCCGAACGTCGCGCTGTATGCCGAAGCCGTGCGGCGGCATCCGCAAATCCACTGGCAGGCGTCGGGCGGCATCCGCGACGCGCGCGATCTGCACGCGCTGGCGGATGCCGGAGCCGCCGCCGCCGTCAGCGGCAAGGCATTGCTCGAAGGTCTGATTCCCGCAGAGGATTTGCAGCCATTCTTGCCAAGCGAATAATTCCCTGTCTGGACGTCCGCGACGGACAGGTGGTCAAGGGCGTGCGGTTCCGCGAGCATCGAGTGGTCGGCGACATTCTGGAACTCGCCGCACGCTATCGCGACGAGGGCGCGGATGAACTCGTGTTCTACGACATTTCTGCAAGCCCCGAAGGCCGCTCGGTGGACCGCAGCTGGATCTTGCGGGTGGCCCGCGGTCTCGACATCCCGTTTTGCGTGGCGGGGGGTATCCGCACGGTCGCGCAGGCCGAACAGGTCCTGGCTTGCGGCGCCGAGAAGATCTCCGTGAATTCGCCGGCGCTGGAGCGCCCCGCTCTCATCGATGAATTGAGCCGCCGCTTCGGCGCCCAGTGCGTCGTCGTGGGCGTGGACAGTCAGACCTCGCCGCAAGGCTATCGCGTGCAGCAATTCACGGGCGATCCGACACGCACCCGCGATACCGCGCGCAGCACCCTGGAGTGGGTCATCGAAGCGCAGCAGCGCGGCGCGGGCGAAATTGTGCTCAATTGCATGGCGAGCGACGGCGTGCGCCGCGGTTTCGACGTTGCGCAGCTGTGCGCCGTGCGCGAGGTGTGCCGCGTACCGCTGGTCGCCTCGGGCGGCGCCGGCGCGGCGGAACATTTTGCGGAGGTGTTCCAAGCGGCGCGCGTCGATGCGGCCCTGGCCGCCAGCGTTTTCCATTCCGGCGACATTGGGATTCCCCACTTGAAGCGCCATCTGCGCGGCGCAGGCATCGAGGTGCGGCTTTGAAAGAACTCGACTGGAACACCGAACTTGATTGGGACAAGGGCGGCGGCTTGCTCCCGGCCATCGTTCAAGACGCCGGCAGCGGCGCGGTTCTCATGCTGGGATATATGAATCGCCAGGCGCTCGAAATGACCCAGGCCGGCGGCCGCGTCACCTTCTGGAGCCGCCGCAAAGGCCGGCTCTGGACCAAGGGTGAAACCTCGGGCCGTTTCCTGCAGGTGAAGGAGATCGCCGCCGACTGCGACGGCGATACCTTGCTGATTCTCGCCGAGCCCTTGGGTCCCGCCTGCCACCGCGGCACCGCCACCTGCTGGGGCGAGAAACCGCCGCGCGCGGACGCGCAGCAAGTGGCGTTTCTGAGCCAGCTCGAACAGGTCATCACGCAGCGCATCGCCACCCGCCCGCCCGGCAGCTACACCTCCAAGCTGCTGGCCGAGGGCACGCGGCGGATCGCGCAAAAAGTCGGCGAGGAAGGGCTGGAGCTCGCGCTCGCGGCGGTCGCGCAGTCCGACCGCGAGATCATCGGCGAAACGGCGGACCTCCTGTACCACACGCTGCTGCTGCTCAAGGTCAAAGGCCTGTCGCTGTCGCAGGTCGTGGTCGAACTCGAAGCGCGGCACGAAGGAAGGCGCGCCGCAGGCGAAGGCCGCGAGGCCGCTGACTAGCGGAGTTCACGTCTAACCGCGCTGGCGGCTATTGCGGCGCAAGGCGTAGATCGCGATTCCCATCCACACCACGTTGAGCGCCACCGACGGCCAGGCGCCGTTCGCGGTGCAATTGATGATGAAGCCGAGCGCGCCGGTGATGTTCATCCATTGATAGAGCGGCGAGCGCGCCTGAATCTTGCCGAACGACAGCAGACTGTAGCCGCCGAGGATCAGCGCCGCGGCAGCCCATCCGCACAATTCGACGAAGGTCTTGAGCGTCATGCGCTGGACGCCGCCGGCAGCGGCGCGCGCCGGCGGAATTCGCCGCGCACCAGCCACAGGCTCAAGATAACCTGCAGCGTGACGCTGGCCACGGATGCGTACCAGAGTTCGACCAACTGGAATTGCGGCGACGCGGCCAGCCACAGCGCCGGCACGGCGAAGCTCACCAGCCGGCTCGCGGAACTCAGCACCGCGGGCACGGTGTGTCCCAGTCCCTGAAACACCGCCGAGCAGGTGAACACGATCCCGGTGGCCAGGAAGTTCCAGGAAATCACCTGCAGGAACTGGATGGCGACGGCCGCGGCGCCCGCGTCGCTGGTGAACGCATGCACCACCCATGCCGCGTTCCACTGACAGAACGCCGTCAGCACCACCATGATGCAGCTGCCGATCAGCGCCGCCAGGGCAAAGGTTTCGCGCACCCGCACGAACTTTCCGGCCGCATAGTTCTGGCCGACGAGCGGCGCCGTGGCGAATGCCACCGCCATCGCCGGCAGAAACATGCTCTGCGTGATCCGCTGACCGATGCCGAATCCCGCCTGGGCGTCGGGACCGAAGCGGCGCGTGATCCAGTAAATCATTCCCATATAGATGAACATCAGCGCGAATTCACCGCCGGCAGGCAGGCCGATGCGCAGCAACCGGCTCCAGATCGGCAGCTGCGGCCGCCAGGCGCTTAAATCGAAGTCGACGTACTTCTCCAAGCGGCGGAAGTAAACCGTCAGCAGCACCACGCCGACGCCGACCGACAGCGAACTCGCGAGCCCGGCGCCGGCCACCCCCATCGGGTGGCCCGTGCCCCAGCCGGCGATGAGAACCGGCGCCAGCACGGCGTTGAGTATCACCGTCAACACCTGCACGATCATGGCCGGCTTGACGATACCGGTGCCGCGCAATGCCGAGCCCATGGCCACCATGGCGAACTGCAGCGCAAGGCTCGGCAGGAACCAGTGCAGGTAGCTGACGCCCGCGAGCGCCGTGGCGGCATCGGAACTCAATGTCCGAATGTACGCAGGGCCGGCGCCGTAGCCGGCGATCAGGGTGAACACGGTGCAGCTGGCCGACAGCACCAGGCTCTGATTGAAGATCAGCGTTGCCTCTGCCTGATTCTTGCGCCCCACCGCATGTGAAATCAGGGCCACCGTCCCGACGCCGAGCACCTGGGTGAGCGCCAGTATGATGAACATCATGTTGCCGGCGGTTCCCACCCCCGCCATCGCGGCGCCGCCCAAGCCGGCGACGAAGTACAGGTCGATCAACAAGTACATGGTCTGAAAGAACATGCCCGCGGCAATCGGCACCGCCATTTGCACGATGTTCTTGGCGATCGAGCCGTCGGTCAGATCCTTCATGAGATTCATTGTGCCATAACACCGAGACTTACTTGAACGCGAGTCCAAGTGCTACGCTCGGCGCTGGCGAATCAAGGAGAACCTGATGGATGCGCAGCGCTACTCCGACATGGAGACTCTGTCGCGCGAACTGGCGAACCGGCTCGCGGCAAATCTCGCGGCGGCTATCAGCGCGCGCGGACTGGCGAGCCTAGTGGTGTCAGGCGGGCGTTCGCCGCAGCGGCTGTTCGAGATTCTGCGCGCCCAACCGCTCGATTGGCAGCGTGTGTGCATTGCGTTGGCGGACGAACGTTGGGTGGCCCCGGAGGACGCGGCCAGCAATGAGCACCTGGTGCGCAGCGTGCTGCTGCAGGAACAGGCCGCCGCCGCGCGTTTTCACGGGTTGAAGAACGGCGCGCCCACGCCCGACCTCGGTGCGGTATCAGCCTGGGAGACGTTCGCGCGAGTGCCGCGTCCGTTCGACGCCGTGGTCCTCGGGATGGGCGACGACGGGCACACGGCCTCCCTGTTCCCAGGCTCGCCGAATCTGCCGAGTGCGTTGAATCAAGCCGCCGCAGCGGGATGCGTCGGCATGTGGTCGCCCGTGGCGCCTCAGCCCCGCCTCAGTTTGAATTTGACTGCGCTGCTCGATGCACGTCGAGTGGTGGTGTTGATCAATGGTGAATCCAAGTGGACCACGTTCACCGCCGCGTGCGAAGCAGGGCCGGTGCAGGACATGCCGATCCGTGCCGTGCTGCGTCAGTCGCGCACTCCGGTCGATGTCATGTGGTCGCCATGAGGAACCGCATGGTCCGGCGCAGCGGTTCTGCCGCGCCCCACAGCAATTGATCGCCGACAGTAAAGGCGGATAGATACTCTCCGCCCATTGCCAACTTGCGCAGGCGGCCGATGGGGATGTTCATGCCGCCGCTCACGGCCGCCGGCGACAGTTCGCGGATCGAAGACTCGCGGTCGTTGGGCACCACCCGCACCCAGGCATTGCCGCCGGCAATCAACTGTTCGACTTCCGCGAGCGGAATGTCGCGCTTCAGTTTGATGGTCAGGGCCTGCGAGTGGCAGCGCATCGCGCTCACGCGCACGCAGATGCCTTCCACCGGCACCGGCTTAGCTTCGGTGCCGAGAATCTTGTTCGCTTCGGCGCCCGCCTTCCACTCTTCACGGCTCTGGCCGGTTCCTAAATCCTTGTCAATCCAGGGAATGAGGCTTGCCGCGAGCGGCACGCCGAACTGGGCGCGCGGGAATTGCGGGCCCTTCAGGGAAGCGCTCACCGCCCGGTCGACCTCGAGAATGCCGGACGCGGGATCCTGCAATAAAGAAGCGACCGATCCATGCAGCGCGCCCATTTGCTCCAGCAATTCGCGCATGTGCTTGGCGCCGGCGCCGGACGCCGACTGGTAAGTCATGGCGGTGATCCACTCGACTGCGCCGGCCCGCAGCAGTCCACCCACCGCCATCAACATCAGCGATACCGTGCAATTGCCGCCGATGAAATCCTTCACGCCCTTATCGCGCGCCGCCTGCATCACCGGCAGATTGACGGGATCCAGGACGATGACGGCGTCTTTGCGCATGCGCAGGCTGGACGCCGCATCGATCCAGTAGCCCTGCCAGCCCGCGGCGCGCAGGCGTGGATGAATCGCGTCGGTGTAGTCGCCGCCCTGGGCGCTGATGAGCATCGGCAGCTTGGCGAGCGCGGCGACGTCATTGGCGTCCTGCACCGTGGCCTGTTCCGCGCCGGCGGCGCCGACGTCGGGAGCCGGCGCGCCGCTCTGCGAGGTGCTGAAAAACGTCGGCCGCACGACATCGAAGTCTTTCTCCTCGCGCATTCTGTCGAGAAGCACCGACCCCACCATGCCGCGCCAACCAATGATGCCGACTTGTTTCATAATTCGATCATAAACTCAGCTGCCGGGGGACGCAGATTATAATTCGAGCCCATGACGCGGCCGTAGGCTCCGCAGTTGGCGATGAGAAGCACGTCACCTTCGCGGGTCTGCGGCAGCCAGCGATCCGACCCCAGCTGGTCGGCGGATTCGCAAATGGGGCCGACGACATTCACCCGATGGCTCATCGGCTCCTCGAGGCGCGTCAGATTGCGGATATCGTGATGGGCTCCGTACAGTGCGGGCCTGATCAAGGAATTCATGCCGGTCGCCACGCCCACGTACTGCACATCGCCCTTGCCCTTCAACTGCGTCACGACGGCCACCAGCACGCCCGCCTTGGCCACCAAGAACCGGCCGGGCTCCATCCAAAACTCGATGTGCGGAAAGCGCGCTGCCAGCGCAGCGACGCCGCGGTCGAGCGCGCTCAGATCGATTTCACCATGTCCCAGCTGTTCCGGAACGCCGATTCCGCCGCCCAGGTCGACCACCGTCACGTGCGGGAATCGCGCCGCCAATTCCCCGAGCAAGGCGCCCGTTTCGGTCCAATTGTCGACGTTGAAGACCCCGCTGCCGGTGTGCGCGTGCAGCCCCGTCACCCGCACCGCGGCGCTCTGCGTCAGTGCGACCAACTCATCCGCCTCGCCCAACGGCACGCCGAATTTCGAATGCACGCCGCCGGTGCGCACATGCTGGTGATGTCCGCGCCCGAATCCCGGGTCGATGCGCAGGAAAATCTCCCGGCCGCGAAACACCTCGGGCCACATCTTCAACGGATACAGGTTGTCCAGGGTCACGCGCACGCCCTTGGCGAAGCCATATTCGTATTCGGCGCGCGGCGCGAAATTCGGCGTGAACAGTACGCGTTCGGGGTCCAAGCCGGGAACCGCGGCAAACGCATGGTCGAGTTCACCCTGCGACACGCACTCCAAGGTCAGGCCGGCGCCGTAGATCCGGCGCAACAGGTGCGGATGCCAGTTGGCCTTCATCGAATACGCCCAACGCCGCACCGCGCGCACGCGTTGCAGCGCCGCGATGGCGGCATCCACGGTGGCCGCGTCGTAGACGAAGGCCGCCGACTCGCGCGCCGCAATGTCCATCAGCCGGCGCCGCTTGCCCGGTTCTTCCCACCAGTTCACCGCCTGGCTGTCGGGCCTTTTCTCCGCGAACAGCTGCTGCCAGGTGGGCCCCAGAACTCGGTCCGAGCCGATGCTCTGGATCAGGCGCTCGTGCAGCTGCTGCACCAGGCGATCGCCCTGCGCCTCATCGATCACGAAAGTGAAGTTCAAGTCGTTCGCCGCCTGAGTCACCAGATAGATCTTTTGATCCTGGAACAATTCAAAGGCCGACCCCAGCTCATGCAGAATCCCGCGGATGTTATGGCCCAGCAGGCTCAAGGAAGCGCAGGGACCCAGAACCTCGACGCGGCACAGCTCACCGAGCGCCGCGGTCAAGCGGTCGAGCGCGGACATGTCCAAGGTGTTGGCGGCGGGATCCAAGGAGACAGTGACGTTGGTCTCCGAGGTGGACACCAGATCCACCGACATCCCCTCTTGTTTGAAGATTTGGAATGCGTCCGCCAGAAAGCCCACCTGATGCCACATGCCGGGGCTTTCCATGGAGATCAGCGTGATGCCTTTCTTGATCGCAATCGCCTTGACTTGCGCGGCGCTGTCCGCGACGGCCGCGGACACGATGGTGCCTTCGAGCCCCGGCGCCTGCGTCGCATACACATGCAGCGGAATCTTGTATTGGCGGACCGGCAGAACGCAGCGCGGGTGCAATATCTTCGCGCCGTTGCTGGCGATTTCCTGGGCCTCGTCGTAGTGCAAGGCGCGCAGCAGACGCGCGGTCGGCACGGCGCGCGGATTGGCGCTGAACATGCCGGGCATATCGGTCCATATCTCGAGACGGGCCGCGCTCAATTTGGCCGCAAAATACGCCGCCGACGTGTCGGACCCGCCGCGCCCCAGCAGCACGGATTCGCCGGCGTCGTTCGCCGCGATAAACCCCTGGGTGATCACCACCTGATCGAGCGCCCGCCAGCGCGCCTGCAGCGGCACGTCGGGCGCGAAGTCGCAGGTCGCGGATAGATAGCTCGATTTGAGCGTGGCGCCGGGACGGTTGTCGGCACGCAGCACTTGCCGCGCATCCGCCCAGGCCGTGCCGATGCCCTGCGCGTTCAGATAGGCCGCGCCGAGAGTCGTCGCCAGTAGTTCGCCCATGGCCATGACGTGCGCGCGAACCTGGTCGGACAGCTCGCGGCCCGCGGCCAGCGTCGCCGCCGTCCGCCGCAGCTCCTGCATGAACCCTTCGAACAAGGGCGTGGGGACGATGCCGAGACTATCGGCCAGATCACGGTGCCGGGCTTCAATGTGGTCGAGAACCGGGCCGTGCGCGCCGGTGACGGCGGCCGCCAACAAGGATTCAAGATTGTCCGTGATGCCCGACAGGGCGGAATGCACCACGACGGGTTGCAGTGATGCACCGATGCGCGCACGGACGACGTCCGCGATGTTGCGCCAATTGGCTGCCGAGGACACGCTGGTGCCGCCGAATTTGAGCACGACCCAGTGGTTCACGGAATCAGTGCCGTATCTTAGGTTTCGTCCTCGAAGATATCGCGCAGCTCTTTTTCTAACTGGCGTTCGGCAAGAACGTCTTCCACGCGGCTCCACGCAGCCTTGCCGCGCTTGCCGGCAGGCGCCGCTTTCGGACGCCGCTCGGTGCGCTCCAATAAGGGATCGAAGTCGTGAGATTCTTCTGCTTCCCCCAGAAACTCATCGTCGATATCGAAATGTTCGTCTTCGCGTTCGCTCATTGTTCGAGAAAAGCCCCTGAAATCAATAGGATCGATCAGCTTAGGTCATTGAAGTTGCGCACTATAGCCGATTCTGTCAGGCATTCAACTACAACGACAAAAACACTCGCCCCGGAGGACAAATAGACCCAGCAAGCCGCCGCTGGCCCCTTTTGGACCGCCGCAGCGCTATGGCTCAAGTACCGGTTCGGACCTTGTCCGCCCGTGCCGGCAGGGCCCCCTGGGCGACGGCCCGGTTGACGGCCGACAGAATCGCCAGCAGTGAGGCCGTAATGATATTGGGGTGCATACCGGCGCCAAACAAGGTCCGACGCGAACGGGTGGTAATTTCGATGTAGGACACGGCCTTGGCGGCGCTGCCCTGGCCTCGGGAATGCTCTTCGTAGGACAGTACGTCGAATGGCAACGCGATGGCGTTGACCATGGCATCGATGGGGCCGGATCCCTGGCCATGCCAGGTCTCGAGCCGCCCGGCATTCTCGATTTGGAGGGTAATGCGCTCACTATCAGCGCCGTCGGTGGACGCCGCCAACTGGTGGGAACGATACACGTAGGGCGCTCGCGAGGTCAGGTACTCGCTGGTGAAAAGATCCCATAACTCTTGCGCAATCAATTCCTTCCCAGTGATATCTGCCGTTGCTTGCACAACCTGGCTGAACTCGATCTGCAGCCGGCGCGGCATGACCAATTGATAGTCGCGCTCCAGCAGGTACGCCACGCCCCCCTTGCCCGATTGGCTGTTCACCCGAATGATCGAATCATAGGAACGGCCCAGGTCCGACGGGTCGATGGGCAGATAGGGAACATCCCAGATATCCGCCTCGCTGCGCGCCGCCAGCCCCTTCTTGATCGCATCCTGATGTGAGCCCGAAAACGCCGTAAACACCAAGTCCCCCACATAGGGATGCCGCGGGTGGATGGGCAGTTGGTTGCAGGACTCCGCGCAGCGCGCCGCTTCGTTGATGTTGGCGAAATCCAGTTTTGGATCAATCCCTTGTGAATACAGGTTGAGAGCCAGGGTGACCACGTCCACGTTGCCGGTGCGTTCGCCGTTGCCGAACAGGGTTCCTTCGATCCGCTCGGCGCCGGCCATGACGGCCAATTCAGCGGCCGCCACTGCCGTGCCGCGATCGTTGTGGGGGTGCACGCTCAGAATGAGCGAATCACGGCGGGCGATATGCCGCAAGAACCATTCAATTTGATCGGCATAGACATTGGGGGTCGCCATCTCGACCGTGGCCGGCAGGTTCAGGATGGAGCGCTGCTGCGGGGTCGGTTCCCAGACGGCGTTGACCGCATCGCAAATCTCCACGGCAAAATCGAGTTCCGTGCCGGTGAAGCTCTCCGGACTGTATTCAAACACCCATTCGGTGTCGCGGTTGCGCAGCGCATGCTCGCGCACCACTTCAGCGCCGCGCACGGCAATGTCGACGATGCCCGCCCGGTCCAGGCGGAACACCACGCGGCGCTGCGCCACCGAGGTGGAGTTGTACACATGCATGACCGCGCGGCGCGCGCCCTTCAGCGATTCATAAGTGCGGGCGATCAGTTCCGGCCGCGCCTGCGTCAGCACTTGGATGGTGACGTCGTCCGGCACCAGTCCCTTCTCGATGATCTCGCGCACGAAATCGAAATCGGTCTGTGAGGCCGCCGGGAATCCGACTTCGATTTCCTTGAACCCGATTCTCACCAGCATGTCGAACATGCGGCGCTTGCGCGCGGCATCCATGGGTTCGATCAGCGCTTGATTGCCGTCGCGCAGATCGACGCTGCACCAGGTCGGCGGCGCGGTGATGACGCGACTGGGCCAGGTCCTGTCGCTGAGGTCGATGGGGGGAAAGGCACGATACTTGGTCGATGGGGTACGCAACATTGGTTATCTCACTCGCGCTGAAGCGGCTGATCTCGAGCGCCTGGCTCCGGCCGGCGCAACTTTAAGATTTTCCGGTCTTGTAAGCGCCGACCGATAGCGCGGAGTGGTGGCGCCTAGCGGCGCAGCAGCAGGGCAAGCGAACCCGGCAACGGAAGTCCGCAACGGGTGGCTGATAATTGGCAGGCGGAGGCGCACATTGACCCTGAATCTAGCATTGGTTCCAGGCTTGGCGCAACAGCAGTTTCTCTCCGCGGCGCGCCAAAAAGCGCGAAAATGAGCCGTCAACGCGTAGCGAGCAGATCATGGAATACCCTCCTGCCTCCCATGCCGGCAATCAAACGCCCTCGCTCGAGGAATACAATCTATTTGCCACGGACGCCGCCCTGCAGGAGTCGGTGCGCCGGGAAGGCGCCGCCGCTGCCGAAGCGGATCTCACGCGCGCCGGGGCGGCCCTCGGCACAGCGGTGAATTTCGAGCACGGGCGCCTCGCCAACCGCCACCCGCCGGTATTGCACAGTTTCAATATCCGGGGCGAACGCATCGACTCGATCGAGTTCCATCCCTCCTGGCACGTGCTGATGCAGGGCATTGCCGAGCGCGGCTACCACACCGGCCCCTGGGCGGCCGGCGGCGGCACGCATGCGGCGCGGGCCGCGGGATATTTACTGCAGGCGCAGGTTGAGTGCGGCACGCTCTGCCCGACCACCATGACGTATGGGGCGGTCCCCGCCATGCGCCGGGATGCGTGGCTGGCGCGGGATTGGCTGCCGCCGCTCCTCACGCGCGAATACGATGCGCGCGATCTCCCCATCGAACTCAAGCGCGGCGGACTGATCGGCATGGGCATGACCGAAAAACAGGGCGGCTCGGATGTTCGCGCCAACACCACTCGCGCGATCCGCTCAGCCGACGGCTCCTATCGCGTCACCGGCCATAAATGGTTTTTCTCCGCGCCGCAATGCGATGCGCACCTGGTGCTCGCGCAGACCAAGGGCGGCCTGTCGTGTCTGTTCATGCCGCGCCGGCTGCCTGACGGTTCACGCAACGGCATTCAAATCCTGCGGCTGAAGGACAAACTCGGCAATCGCTCCAATGCCTCCTCCGAGGTCGAGTTCACCGACGCGTGGGCGCATCTCCTCGGCGAAGAAGGCCGCGGCATTCCGGCCATCCTCGAGATGGGCACCTTCACCCGCCTCGACTGCGTCACCGGCAGCGCCGGAATGATGCGCCAGGCCCTGGTGCAGGCTCTGCATCATTCCCGCCACCGCAAAGCCTTCGGCGCGTTGCTGATCGAGCAGCCGCTGATGCAGAGCGTGCTCGCGGACCTGGCAATCGAATCCGAAGCCGCCACGGTCCTGGCGCTGCGTCTCGCCCGTGCCTTCGACAGCGACGCCGAGAGCGAGATCGCGCTGCGCCGCGCGCTCACCTCGGCCGCCAAGTTCTGGGTGTGCAAACGCGGCTGTGAATTCGCCGCCGAGGCCATGGAGGTGTTGGGCGGCAACGGCTACACCGAAGAGCTGCCGCTGGCGCGCATGGCGCGCGAGATGCCGGTCAATTCGATCTGGGAAGGATCCGGCAACATCATGTGCCTCGATGTGCTGCGCGCCTTCGGAAAATCCGCCGCCACCCGCGACGCGGTTCTGCAGGAACTCGAGCCGCTGCGCGGCCGGCACCCCAACTACGACGCCGCGCTCGATCGCTTCAAGGCCATGATCGGCGCCCCGGCGGCGGCTGAAGCGGGCGCGCGCCGCTTCACCCAGTTGTTGGCGACCCTGGTGCAGGCGAGCGTGCTGCTGACGGCGGCGCAAACGCCGGCGCCGCGCGCCGTGGCGGAAGGGTTCTGCGCCACCCGGCTCGACCCCGATTCCGGCTGGGGCGCGGTATTCGGCGGCAGCAGTGCAGCGTTCGACATTCCCGCCATTTTGGGCCGCGCCTGGAGTGAATAGCGGTGTTCCCTGCGCTTGATTGGGTCTTTTGTGATATTCTTTACCTCAGGTAAAGAATTCTATGTAAGGTAAGTCAATGAGCGAATCCACGATCTCCAGCAAAGGCCAGGTAACGATACCGAAAGCCATCCGGACCAGAATGCATCTGAAGGTCGGCGATCGCCTGCGATTCGTGGTGGAGGCCGATGGCTCCGTTCGACTTGCTGCCGCCACTCGTGATGTATCGACGCTCCGAGAAATTCTGCCTCGTGCGAAACGCCGAGCAACCTTGGACGACATGCAATCAGCTATACGGCGGCGGGCGGTAAAGCGGGCGAGCTGATGATAGGCGTCGATACCAACGTCATCGTGCGACTGCTCGTGGCCGACGATGAAAAACAGGCCGATGCGGCGTCGCGCTTTCTCAAGACGCACTGCTCGAGCGAGGACCCGGCCCTGCTGTCGGATATCGTGCTAGTCGAATGCGCGTGGGTACTGGAAGACGTTTACGATTATTCGCGCCCGCAAATCAGTGACGCCATTGAAGGTTTGCTCATGACGGCGCAGCTGCGGGCCGTCAATGCGTCGGCGGTGAGCACAGCATTGCAGCGATTTCGCTCCAGTTCAGCGGATTTCGCCGATTGCCTGCTGGGCACGACCAACGCAAGTGAAGGCTGCGAGTACACCGCCACGTTCGATCGTAAAGCGTCGAAGTTGCCCGAATTCCGACTACTGTCGTAGTCGGCTACTTCTTCAGCGTCACCCAGATCAAGTCGATCGGCTCCTTGCCGATATTGCGCGACTCATGGCCCTCGCTGATATCGATGGTCGGCATCCAGCCGACCTCGCCGTCCGGCGAGCCTTTTGGATAGGGATGCTCGGGCTCGTGCTTTGATCGCGCCGCCCATTGGCCGCCCTTGATGTGGATGTAGAGCATGTCCGGATGGTGCGCGTGCACGCCTTCCCACTGGCCGGCTTTCACGACGAAGCGTTGTACGATGACCCAATCATTCTCCAGCAGGTCCTCTCCCGGAATGTTGGGATAGTTAAGGTATCGATACTTGGGCGGCGCTCCCGGCACTGCCGTCGCAGCGACCGGCTTGAGCGTCACCCAGATCATCTCGATCGGCGCCGTCCCGGTGTTGGTGCTGCCTTCCACCCCCGAGTGATCGCCCGGTTCCCGCCACATCACCCGCCCGTCGCGCCACACCGTCGACCGCCCGTCACGGGAGGTCAGCACGCCGCCTTTCACGAACACCAAGAGCTGCTCGCCGGCACTGCGTTTCACCGTCGGTTGACCCGGTTGGACGATGAACTTCTGCACCAGCACCCGTGGGTTGTCCAGGAGTATGTCGGCCTGCAGGTTGGTGGCGGCGGTCCCGCCCGCCGGCAGGCCGATCAGCATCATCAAAGGCGAAGCCAGCACCCAAGGGTGCGCCGACAGAAAATTCATCGAATACCTCCTGTGATCCAACCCTGCAGCTGATTCTTGACGATCGCGGCCAGCACCTCGGCATGACGGTCGTCATCGTTGAGCGCCGGCACCAGCTTCAAGCGCTCGCCGCCCAGTTCCAAAAACTTGCCGCGGTACTCGATGGCGATCTCCTCCAGCGTTTCCAAACAGTCCACCGCGAAGGACGGCGATACCACGGAAAGACTGCGCACGCCGCTCTCGGCCAATGTTTTCAGCGTGTCTTCGGTATAGGGCTGCAGCCATTCCACCCGGCCGAAGCGCGATTGATAGCAGTGCGACCATGTCCCCGGAGCGAGCCCGAGGCGGGACACCAGCAACCGGGTGGTCGCCTCCGACTGCGCTTGATAGGGATCGCCGGCCGCGACGTAGGCGGCCGGAATGCCGTGATAGGAGAACAGCAGATGCGAGCGTTCGCCGGCCTCCTCCCAGTGCGTGCGGATTTTCGCGGCCAACGCATCGAGGTACCCGGCGTCGTGATAGTAGTCATTGACGAAGCGGGTTTCCGGCAGCCACCGCCGGCGCTGCAACGCGCGGCTGGCGCGGTCGAAGACCGAGCCCGTCGTCGATGAACAGTATTGTGGATACAGCGGCAGCACCAGCAGCCGGTCCATGTCTTGCCGCGCCAACGATTCGAGGGCGGCGGCAATGCTCGGATTGCCGTAGGTCATGCCGAGTTCGACCCGCACCTTATCGCCGAAGTCGGCCTGCAGCGCCGCGCCGAGCTTCGCGCTCAGGCGCTTGGAATACACCGCCAACGGCGAGCCGTCGGCGAGCCAGATCTTGCGGTACTTGCGCGCGGTGCGCAGCGGGCGCAACGGCAGAATCACTGAGTAGAGCAGCGGCGACCAGATCAGGGGCGAGGTGTTGATGACGCGCCGGTCGCTCAGGAATTCGCGCAAGTAGCGTTGCACCGCGAAGTACGACGGAGAATCGGGCGTGCCCAAATTGACCGCCAACACTCCAATGCGTCCGGGCGTCGGCGCGGCAGCAGCGGCCGCGTTCGCCACGGCGCGATAATAGGCCATTGATGAGATCCTAAAAGAGAGTCGCCCGCACAGTATACTGCCTGCCGGATGAAGCCCCGCACTGCGCAGTATCCCTCATGATTAGCTTAAGCCCCAGCGAAGTTGAGGCGCTTTCCTTGAGCCTGAGCATCGCCGCGCGCAGCGTCGCCGTCAGTCTGCCATTGGCGATTCTGCTGGCGTGGGTATTGACCCGCCGCCGCTTCTTGGGACACACCCTGCTCGACGCCTTCGTGCATCTGCCGTTGGTGCTGCCCCCCGTCGTGGTGGGCTACCTGCTGCTGCTGCTGTTCGGCACCCGCGGTCCGATCGGCTCCTGGCTGCAACATACGTTCGGCGTGGAACTCATCTTTACGCGCAACGGCGCGGCGCTGGCCACGGCCGTGATGTCCTTTCCGCTGATGGTGCGCGCCATGCGGATATCTCTGGAAAACGTCGACCGCGGACTCGAGCAGGCGGCGCGCACCTTGGGCGCCGGCGCGATCGACCGCTTCGCGACCATCACCCTGCCGCTGATGCTGCCGGGCGTGCTGGCCGGCGCCATCACGGCGTTTTCCGCGGCGCTGGGGGAATTCGGCGCGGTCATCACCTTCGTGTCGAATATTCCGGGCGAGACGCGCACCCTGCCGCTGGCGCTGTACACGGCGCTGCAGACTCCGGGCGGCGATTCGACCGCGGCGCGATTGGCCTGCATCTCGTTTGCCCTGGGGTTGAGCGGTCTCTTGTTGTCTGAGTGGTTTGCACGCCGCGTGCGCCGCTTATTGGGCCGCTGATGCTCGGCGTCGCCGTCAAGAAAATTCGCGGCTCATTCTCCCTGGAGGCGGCCTTCGAGCTGCCCACGCCGGGGGTGGTGGCGCTGTTCGGCCGCTCCGGCAGCGGCAAGAGCACTCTGGTGAACATCATCGCCGGGCTTCTTCACCCCGACGCCGGCCGGGTGGCCCTGGATGATTTCGTGCTGCTCGACACCGAGCGCGGGATTCAGGTTCCCCCGGAAAAGCGCCGCATCGGCTACGTGTTCCAAGATGCCCGGCTGTTTCCGCACTTGAACGTCGCGGCCAATCTCGCCTATGGCGAGCGGCGCGCGCCGCCGCAGCGCTATGTGAGTCTCGACACCGTCGCCGGCCTGCTCGATCTCGGCGGCCTCATGAATCGCCGGACTCAGCAACTATCCGGCGGAGAGAAGCAGCGTGTCGCCATCGGCCGCGCGCTGTTGTCGCAGCCGAAGCTGTTGCTGCTGGATGAACCGCTGGCATCCCTGGACAGCGCGCGGCGCGAGGAAGTGCTGCCCTATTTGGAGCTGCTGCGGGATCAGCTGGCCGTACCCATGGTCTATGTCAGCCATCAATTCGACGAAGTACTGCGACTCGCCACCTACGTCGTTCTCATGGAGGCAGGTTCGGTGATCGGTCAGGGCGGAATCGGCGAAATGAGCCTCAACCAGGATTTGCGCGCCATCATCGGCGCCGATTCCATGGGGGCCATCCTCGACGGCACGGTGCTCGGCGTCGAGCAGTCGAGCGGATTGATGCGGGTCGCGGTGGGCCGAGGTGAACTCAAGGTGCAGCCGCTGCCGGTCGGCGCAGGCGCGAAGCTGCGGGTTCAATTGCTGGCGCGGGATCTGATCGTGGCCACCGAAAGGCCGCAGCATTTGAGCGTGCGCAACATGCTGGCGGGAGTCATCACCTCGGTCACCGGCGACGACGCGGAGTCAGACTTGGTTGCCATCGACATCGGCGGACCTAAGATCATGGCACGCGTGACCCGGGCCGCCGTGCGTGAACTCTCGCTGGCGCCCGGGCTGCCGGTTTGGGCCCTGGTAAAAGCCGTCTCGCTGCGCAGCCACTCCTTCGCCGCGCCGGGCGCTACTTCAATCGCGCGCCCAAGTGCATGATGGCGACGATGTGGTCGTCGGGCTTGAGACCGACCGTCGCCTTGACGGCTGCGTCATATGCCGCGGCGCCGGTCTTCCACATCACGCCGTATCCCAAGTCGTGGGCCGCCAGAAACAGATTCTGCGCGGCGGCCCCCACTGCCACCACTTGTTCGATCTCCGGTATCTTGGTTTGTTCACGATTGATCGCGCAACCGACCACCACGATGGTCGGCGAGCGGTTCAATTTGTCGCGTTCCGCCATGAGTTGATCCGCGGTCATTCCGGGAATCCGCGCGCGCTTCGCCTCCGCCGCGGCTGCCGTGAACGCTTCGCGCGCGGCGCCGCGCAGGACGATGAAACGCCACGGCTTGAGTCGGCCATGATCCGGCGCGCGTTCCGCCGCTTGCAGCAGCCGCTCGAGATCCTGGGGTTTCGGTCCCGGCTCCGCCAGGCGGGCGGCGGAAGAACGTGTCTGAACGGCGTCGAATAGTTCCATCGTGAGTCCTAAAAAGGCGAATTGCAGATATAAACTAGCGTGCGCGGCATATCGGCTATGATTTGCGTCCGCGCTTGCCCGTGGGCGGCCGGGGAAATTATACCCAGAGTCTTCAAGGAGCCCTCAATGAACCGTATTGTTTTGGCCTCAATGGCCGCGCTGGTGAGCGCGGGCGCATTTGCGGCGCCGGTCACGTATGTTCTGGATCCCAGCCACACCTATCCCAGCTTCGAAGCGGACCATATGGGTGGATTGTCCGTTTGGCGCGGCAAATTCACCGCCACGTCGGGCAAAGTCGTGTACGACAAGGCGGCGAAAAGCGGCACCATCGACGTGACGGTGGATATGAGCTCGGTCGACTTCGGCATGCCGAAATTGAACGAACACGCCAAATCCTCAGAAATCTTCGACGTGGCGAAATTTCCCACCGCCACCTACAGCGGCAAATTCAGCAAGTTCAACGGCTCAGGACCCGCCGAGGCGGAAGGAACTCTGACCATGCACGGCGTCACCAAGCCGGTGACATTGATGATCAACTCCTTCCTCTGCAAGCCCAACCCGATGTCCAAGAAAGAAGTGTGCGGCGCCGACGCGTCGGCCACCTTCAATCGCAGCGATTTCGGCGTGAGCTTCGGCGACAAGTACGGCTTCAAGCAGGAAGTGAAGCTGCTGATTCAAGTCGAGGGCAGCCCGCCCGGACCGCCGGCGACCTAGCGCTCAACGCAGGGGAGCCATTCAATCCGCCGCGCCTCGAGCGCGGCGGACCCTCCTACCGCATTTGCTGCCATGCGGCAAATGCAATCCACAATGAATTGCTGCGGCGGCTCAAGACCGCCGGTTGCCGGTCGATAAGAGGGGCATCTCTTACGACGGCTCAATGATGGCGCCCGTACCCGCACGAATGGAATCCAGCGCTACCCAGCGCCAGCTGTTGACGGTGACCTGGCCGCTCATCGTGATTGCCGGGCTGATGCTGTCGTTATGCGTAGCGAGCCTCAGCACCCTCTCCTCGATACGCGCATTCGTCAACGGCGAAGGCATGTGGTCCAAGGCCGAGCGCCAGGCAATCGCCGAGTTGCGGCACTTCTCCGTCAGCGGATCACGGGACGACTATCAGCGGTTCCGCGACGAACTTGCCGTACCGCTGGGGGACCATGTCGCGCGGCTCGAGCTGCAGAGTGTGCATCCGGACTACGCCCGCGCCGCGAACGGATTTATCGCCGGACGCAATCACCCGGACGACGTGCCTGGATTGGTGCGCTTGTTTCGCCTGTTTCGCCACTCGGCGCTGCTCGCCCGCCCCATCAGCGCCTGGACGCGCGCCGACGAGTTCATCGTGCAATTGGATGATATCGGCCTGCAGATGCAGGCCGCCGTGGCCGACGGCAACAGCGGCCGCGAACGCGCCGGGCAACTGCTGGCCGCCGCTGAACTCATCCATCGCCGGGTCGCGCCCCTGGAGGACGAATTCTCCACCTCACTGGGCAGCACCTCGCGTCTGGTGCTGCGGCTGCTGTCTGCGTTTCTCGCGCTGTGCAGCGTCGTGCTGGTCGGCATCGGCGCGGCCATTTCCCGCAACATGATCCGGCGCGGCGAGCGCATCGCCCTCGCCCTGCGCGAGGCCGAGGAGCAAGCCTTCGTCGCGCAGGCGCGCTCGCACGTGACCCTGCAATCCATCGCGGATGCCGTGCTCTGCACCAATCGCAGCTGCGAGGTGACCTACATGAATGCCGCGGCCGAGCAGTTGCTCGGTTGGCCGGCCGCCGACGCGGTGGGCCAGCCGCTGGCGGCGGTGCTGCGCATGGCCGCGGAACCCAATTGCGTTTCCGTGACCAGCGACATCGAACAGATACTGGCCGGGGCGCAGCGCACCGGGCCGACCACGGGCTCGATGCTGCAGAAGCGCGATGGCTCGACGATTCCCGTGCACGAACGCGCCGCGCCGATCCGCGACTCGCACGGCGAGGTCATCGGCATCGTGTTCGTGATGCGCGACATTACCCAGGAACGGGCGTTTGCCGCACAGCTGCTGCACCAGGCCACTCATGACGCCTTGACCGGGCTCGCCAACCGGCGCGAGTTCGAGCAGCAGGTGGGCTGGGCGATTGCGGATCAAAAACGCAGCGGCAGCGCCTATGCGTTGCTATATCTGGACCTGGATCAGTTCAAGGTCGTGAACGACACCTGCGGCCACGCCGCCGGCGACGAGTTGATTTGCCAGGTGTCCTGGGCGGTCAAACAGGAGCTGCGCAGCGGCGATGTGTTGGCGCGTCTCGGGGGCGACGAATTCGGCGTGCTGCTTGCGAACTGCCCGCAGCACGCGGCGCTACGGGCTGCCGAATCCATCCGCCACCGCATCTCGGAGCTGCGATTCATCTGGGAGGGCAAGGTGTTTTCCACCAATGCCAGCATCGGAGTGCTGTCGCTGACGGAAAGCCTCGCGACGGTCGGCGATGCGCTGAGCGCCGCGGACCAAGCCTGCTATCTGGCCAAGGACAATGGCCGCAACCGCGTTCAATTCTATCGCCCGGACGATCAGGTGATGCGCGCCAGACATGGAGAAATGCGCTGGGTCGAACGGCTGAACCGCGCCATCGAGCTCGACCAGTTCGCGCTCTACGCCCAGGAAATCCGTCCCGTAGGAGAACCGGCCGCCAACGGCGGCGGCGAGACGTCGCGCTTCGAGATTCTCATCCGCATGATCGATGCAGACGGCTCCTTGATTGCGCCCATGGCGTTCATACCGGCTGCGGAGCGCTACGGCCTCATGCCGAGGATCGATCGCTGGGTCATCGCCAACGCCTGCCGCAACCTGGCGGCGCTGCGCGAGCGCCACGGCCTCATACCGACCTGCATGATCAACCTATCCGGCGCGTCAGTCAGCGATTCCGAAATGGTCGAATTCGTCCGCACGCAATTGCAGCAGTTCGATCTGCCCCGCGGCAGCATCGGTTTCGAATTGACGGAAACCGCGGCGATATCCAATCTGGCCAGCGCCTCGCAGTTGATGCACCGGCTCAAGGAAATCGGCTGCCTCATGGCACTCGATGACTTCGGCAGCGGCATGGCCTCCTTCGCCTACTTGAGGGGCTTTCCGATCGACTATTTGAAGATCGACGGCGAGTTCGTCAAGGACATGACCATCGACGCGGTCGACTATGAGATCGTGGAGGCGATTCACAATGTCGGCCGTGTCATGGGGATCAAGACCGTGGCCGAGTCCGTGGAGAACGCGGACATTCTGGCCGCTCTGCTGCTGATCGGGGTGGATTTTGCACAGGGCTATCACGTCAGCCGGCCGATGCCGATGATGGATATCACCTACCCGACGCGGCAGGAGCCGCTCCTCGTGGCGACAGCTACCGCTCCGCCTCGCCGGTTATCGCGATGAACGTCGCAGAGCCGTCGCGCACCACGCGAAGGAGCAGCGGCGCTTGGCGGCTGGGCTTGTCGAACGCCGCCATTTGAGCTGTCTCGGTCAGCTGTTTGGCACCCACGTGAGTGATGAGGTCGCCCACCTTGAGGCCCGCCAGCGCTCCGGGCCCGGCGGGCCGCAGTTGCGTGATGATCAGTCCGCTCGACTCGTCGTCGGCCTTGATCGACTTGCGAATCTCGGGCGTCGAATCGGCGACCCCGAACGCGAGAGCGGGTATCCACGTATCCTGTCCACCCGTTAGCGCCGCATCGGACGGCGGGTCGGGCAGCCTGCCCACCTTGAGTGCAACGGACTGTTGCTTGCCTTCGCGCATGACGGTGAGCACCACCAGCGTCGTCGGCGCCAGCCGCGCTGTGATCTTACCGAGATTTTTGAAAACCATGGGCGCCGAGCCGACGCTGAGCAGCACGTCTCCGATCAACAGTGCGCCCACCGCAGGACCCTGAGGGTCGACTGCCGTCACCAGAGCACCCACCGCGGTCTTCATGTGAAGCGCCGCCGCCAATTCCGGCGTCAACGTCTGCGCGGAGATTCCCAGATAGCCCCGTTCGACGCGGCCATGTGCCTCGAGTTCGCCGACAATCGCCGCCACCGTTTCTGCCGGAATCGCGAAACCCAGGCCGACGGAGCCGCCGCTGGGCGAGAGAATGGCGGACGTTACGCCGACGACCGTGCCATCGACGGTCAGCAGTGGACCGCCGGAGTTTCCGCGGTTGATCGCGGCGTCAGTCTGCAGAAAATCGATGTAGGGATCGGCCTCCAGTGTTCGCGCCCGAGCCGAGATGATGCCGGCGCTGACGGATTGTCCCAGGCCGAAGGGATTGCCGATGGCGATGACGGCGTCACCCACGGCGACCGCTCGGGAGGATCCCAAGTGCAGGACGGGCAAATGGCCTATTGTCACCTTGAGAAGCGCAATATCGGTGACCGCATCGGCACCGACCACCGTCGCGGCAACCTCTCTTGCGTCCGAGAGACGCACGCGGATCGCGCGCGCCCCGACGATGACATGCCGATTCGTGACGATGAGCCCATCCTCGCGAATGATGAAGCCCGAGCCGAGGGCGGCGGACTCGCCTGCGCCGCGCCCCAGAGGGTTCGGCCCCGACAGCAAGCGGCGAAGGATCGCTTCCACCGCGTCGTTGTCGTTGGCGCCGGCGGCCCGGTCCGCCGCGTGTTGACCCGCGCTCACGGGTGCCTCCTCCACAAGCACGGTCACGACGCTCGGCGCAACCTGCCGCACGAGCGCCGCATAGCCGGACGGCGCCGCGCCGCCCGCCAGGCAGGTCACCGGAACGCTGAGCGCGACCGCTGCCCATGCAACGCGTCGCGCCTGCAGGAGGAACTTATGGATTAGTGCTTGTCCCCGGTGGCGTGACCGCGTCCATCGCGCTCTTCGTTGCCTTTGAAGTGCCCCTTGTCGACACGCCTCGATGGTTCAGCCTTTTCGCCGCGGCTCGGCATTGGGCCCTTGTAGCCGTGTTCCGGATGGAATGTGTTATTGACATGACCGCGAAAATTGTCGGCACCGTGAAACCACGGCCCAACGCCGATGAACACATCGCCGCTGAACCATTCCGGGCCGTAGTAGCCGGAGGGAGCACAGTTGTACGGTGCGGCATCGTAGTAGCCGTAGGGACATTCGGGGGCAACGCCGATGTTGACGCTGACCTGAGCGCGCGCTTGCGGCATGAATGCCGCGATGCAAATGCCGGCAGCGGCCGCCAACATCAGAAGGGTCAATGGACGCATGAGATTCACCTCAGTGTGGGAACACTAAGAAGTCTCACATCCACGTCGCGGAGTCTGTTCGTTAACGAACCCTGCCGGTCGAATTTCCCGACCATTCGATGCCGGGCCGCGCCCTGTCGCTGTTGTCATTCTTGCAAAGCGCGCTCGCTCGCGCGAACGGCGGCGCTTTCCCCGGTCACGTCCAGCGAACGGCAGAGAAGCCAGTACGCGCCGCCGGCCACGATCAATCCGACCAGCCAGCCGACGTCCACGCCCCCCAAGGCCCGTGCCGCCGGGCCAGTGTACACATCCGGCAATACGAAGAACGGCAGCGTCGCGCAAAATCCCAGCGCGTAGGCGGTCAATCCACGGCTGCCCCACGCCCCGTAAATGCCGTCCGGTTTGAAAAGATCTGTGATGGCATAGCGGCCGCGGCGCACGAAGAAATAATCGACGAGGTTCACCGACGTCCACGGCACCAGCAAGTACAGCATGATCGTCAGGGTGGCGAACAACAGCGCAATCGCGTTGGCGGTGATCGCGAACGTCACGGCGATCCAGGCTGCCGCCACCGCCAGGATGGAGATGATGCGCAGCCGCGGGGTGGGCCGCACGTCGAACAGCGAATTCAGCCCGGTCACCACGGTGAGCATGCCGCTGTAGGCATTGAGGCCCATCGTCGCCACCAGGGCCGTCACTGAGGCGAGGGCCATCACGACGCCGAAGCCCCTGAACAAGGCGTCGCCCGCATCGTGAAGCACAACCAGTCCGTCGGAGGCGCCCAACCGCGTGGCCAACCATGCTCCCAGCGAGATCAGCCAGATCGCGGCCGAGGACGCGCCGATGAATACCGCGGCGATGATATGGCTCGGCCGAGTATTGCGAGGCAAATAGCGTGAATAGTCCGACACCGACGGGGCGTAGGTGATGTTGTAGGCCGCGCTCGCGGCAAACTGCGCGATGAACGCCACCCAGGTGAATTCGCCGGCCGCCGGATGGGTCGCCGGAATTCGGCCGGCTATGATGGCCACGGTCAGCACGGTATAGAGCGGCAGGCAGACCCAAAAACAGGCGCGAAAGATGCGATGCAGCCAATCATGTCCGTACACCGCAATGGCCACCGCAATCGCCGCGGCCACCCAAGTAACGGCGGTTTCATTCCAGCCGAGGATTCCATCGAGGCCCCGCGACACCAGGACGGAGTCCGCCACATTGAAGCCGATGAAGGTGAACAGCGTGCCGACCAGGACGACGGCGACGCCGCGGTAGCCGAACTGCGCCCGCGATTGAATCATCTGCGGCAACCCGAGTTCGGGACCTTGCGAGGCATGGAAGGCGACGAAAATCGTGCCGAACAGGATCCCGAGCGCGCCCGCGAGCGACGTGTAGCCGAAGCCGAGACCCATGCTCGGTCCGACGAATCCGATGGCGATGGTGAAGAAATGAAAGTTGCCGAGAAACCAGAAGGGACCCTGATCTATGACCCTGCCGTGCCGCTCATGCCCGGCAATGTAATCGATCGATTTGTGCTCGATGGCCGCTGGTCCCGGTTAATACAGTTAACCCTGCCGCAAATTAAACCACCTCTCGATCTCTGGCAAGCGGCGCGGGCGGTTGTCCTCGGGGGCCGACTCTGCCACAGTCAGCCACCGACTGTCATATCAGGAGCTTCCAATGCCGCGGGCCCACCTGCGCAGTGCGCCGGTACCAACTCGCCAACGAATCCTCAATGAGGCCGAGCGTCTCATCGCCGTCAAGGGCGTCTTTGGATTCACGCTCCGAGACATTGCGGCCCCCCTCGGCGTGCAGGTTCCCGCCATCTACAAACATTACAAGAGCCGGGATGACGTGTTGATCGAGTTGTCGCGGCGGTTCATCGCATTGCTGGCCGCCCAGTTCGAACTGCGGCCGCAATTGCCGCCGCAGCAGGCGCTGCGTGGCGCGCTCGGCGAATTCGTCGAACTCATGATGCGCCACCCCGCCTATGTGCGCCTGGCTTTGGTCGACTTCGCCACGCCCGGCGGCGGCATGGAGTACGTGAAGCTCGCCGCCGGCGGCTCCTTCAAAGAGAATTTTCTCGGCGGCCCGCTGGCCGCCATGCATGGCCGTCTGCGCAAGCTGGTGCAGGCCGGCGTGCGCGCGCGGGTGTTTCGCCGCGTCGACGCCACCGACCTCTACCGCATCGTCAAGGCATCCGTCTTGATCCGCCTGGTGTTTCCGGACGACGCGTTGCTGCTGCGCCCGCCCAGCCCGGCTGAAATACGCGCCACAAAACGCTGGTTGTGGAATATCGCTGCCGATCATCTGGCGCCGCGGCCGGCCCGGCCGGGCGCGCGCCGCCGGAGCCGAAAAGACTGACTGCGAAACGTTTCGCGGCCGATTGACATCAGCGTCATACGCTTGTTAAATTTACACCAAGGTTAAGTCAATTAACCACGCAAGCCAAACGTAGGGAGCAATAACATGGTTGGCATTCCTCGTGTGACGCGTCGCGCGGCGATTGACACCCGGTGCGGGCCGCGCCGGCTGCAGATGATGACGCCCTTGGCGATCGGAGTTGTCGCTGCTTTGTACGGCAGCGCAGTCCTGGCGGACGACAACGTCCTGCAAGAGGTCATCGTGACGGCGACCCGCCGCTCGGTGTCTGCGCAGGATATTCCCGCCAGCATCACTGCGGTCACCGGCAAGACTCTGGAGCAGGCGGGAATCACCAACACCGTCGACCTTGCACGGACGCTGGCGGGCATCGACGTCATCGACAAAGGCCCGTTCAGCGGCATCAACGGCTCGGCTCTGATCATCCGCGGCTTGAACAGTGATTCGACGTCGGGCGAATTCATTCAATCCTCGCCGATCGTGCCGCCGGTCGCGACCTACGTCGATGACACGCCGCTGTTCTTCAATCTGCGCCTGCAGGATCTCGATCGCGTCGAAATTCTGCGCGGTCCGCAAGGCACCCTGTACGGATCCGGGTCGCTGGGGGGCACGATCCGCTACGTGCAGAATGCGCCGGATCCCAGCGCCTTCGACGCCAAGGTCGAGGCCGGACTGAGCAGCACCGCGCACACCTCGGCTGTCAACTATGACGTCAACGGCATGCTCAATCTGCCGATTTCCGAGACGCTGGCGGTTCGCTTGAATGCAGGCTATACGGATGAGGCGGGTTTCATCAATCAACCGAGTCTGTACGCCTTGGACGCCTCGGGGGCGCCGATTCCGGCGCAGCCGGGCAATCTGCTGAGCCCGCCGCAAACCTACTCGAAGGACGGCACCAATGCCTATCACTACCGCTCGGCGCGCGCGGCGGTGCTGTGGAAGCCCAGCGATAGTTTTCAGGCGCAGTTGTCCTACTACTACCAGTTGTCAAAGGCTGACGGCTACCCCTATGCGGCGCCCTTCTACGGGACGAATTCGCTGTCCTCGAGCGACTTCATCCCGGCAACCACCGATGATCGAATCGATCTGGTGGCGCTGACCATGGAGGGCGATCTCGGGTTCGCCACCTTGACCTCGAACACCTCGTGGGCAAAGCACGAGAATACCTCGCAAGGCGACGTCACCTCGCTCTACGATTTCTTTCCTTTCTACGGCGCGCTGTACGGCGCGAATCCGCGCGCCTTGGTCGTCGGCAATCAGGGCTACGATGACAAGCCGTGGGCGCAGGAAATCCGCCTGGCCTCGAAGTCCGGCGGGCCCTATGAATGGGTGGCCGGCGTGTTCTACAAGAACGAACCGACCAGCATCAAAGAGCACGATTTCTATCCCGGATATCTCGACTACTACAATGCCTGCGTCCCCGTGTACGGCGCCGGCGATGGGATTTCAAATTCGCAGTGCGGGATCGGCGAGACCGCCTACACCGCCTCGCCTATCACCGTCATCGACGGCATCCCCATCGTCAAGGATCAGGCCTATATCGGCGACTTCCAAACCCGCTACACGGACCTGGCCGCATTCGGCGAATTCACCTGGAAGTTCGCGGCGGACTGGAGCCTAACCGGGGGTACGCGCCTATTCAAGCAGACCGTGTCCCAGTCGCAGCAGACGGGCCTGCTGTTCGACGGTCCCGGCTACATCGCCAATGAAACGCAGAGCGACTCGTGGCGCAAGGCACTATGGAAAGTGAATCTGGCCTACCAAATCGACCCCACCAATCTTACCTACGCAACCTGGTCGCAGGGATTTCGCCGCGGTGCCGTCAACGCCCTGCCACCGAATGAAGCAGCCGTCGGCTACGTCACCGATCCGGGACTGTTCAAAGTGGCGCCGGATACGGCCGACAACTACGAAATCGGCGTGAAGGGAACCATCGAGAACCGCTTCCGCTATTCGGCCGCCATCTTCGACATCCAATGGCACAACGTGCAGCAAAGCGCATTCTTGACCCCGCTGGCGCTGCCGGGGGCGATCAACGTCGGCGAGGCCTACAGCCGCGGCCTCGAGGCCGAGATGTACGGCGTGTTCACCGATCACTGGACCGCGCAATTCGACTACACCTACGACCAGACGAAGATGACGTCGCTGAATGCGTTGGCGCTGACCGGTCTGACCGTTCCGCCGCCGCCGGCGGGGTCCGCCCTGCCCGGCACGCCGAAGAATACCGCCGCGGCGACTCTCGCCTATGAGCACGTGCACGTCGGTGAAGGAGAGTTGCGCTTCGCCGTCAACGCCCACTATCAGAGTTCGTTGATCCCCGCGTTGTCGGCGACCATACCGACCGTCGGCGGCTACACCATCGTCGGCGCGCGCGCGAGCTACACGCGTTCCCATTGGAATTCCACGCTCTATGTCGACAATTTGACCAACCAGCTCGGAGTCAATTCCTACACCGACCCGAGTCAATGGGGGAAGTACTACCAGGCCTTGGTCTCGAGGCCGCGAACGATCGGCATCACCATCGGCTATTCGGTGAAGTAGCGGATCTGGGGACGCCTGCCTACTGAGCGTCGGGAACGCGCCGGGTTTTGAGGAAATCCTCATAGGACTCCCCGCGCATGATGGCGTAAACCTGCATGTTCGTCAGGCGCAGCACGCGCATGAGCTTCTCCAGCACGAAGAAATTGACCCCGTAACGAATCAGGCCCAGCCAATCGCGCGCCCGGGCCAGGGCCCGCTCCTCGTCGCTCAATGCGGCGCGAGCATAGGCTTCTTCCTCATCGCGAATGAACAGCTCGCGGTGCTCGGTTCGCGCAAGATTCCAGAAAAAGCGATTCAATCTGAGCGTTTTGACGCTCCTCAGAGTGTCGAAAATATAGGTGCCCGGAATGCCTTCGACGCCCTCGAGTTGCGGATTCATGCGCCCTGCCTCAAGGTTTCGTCCGCGAACAGGGCGACGGCCAGAGCCGTCGAGGTGGCCAGGTAATAGTTCTGATGCAGCGTGGTCACCCGCTCCGACAGCGCGCCGCGCATCACCAGCCACATGATCACCTCCGCGCCTTCCGCTCCCCCGAGGCGCACGAAATCCACATGCTTGAGCCGGGCCAATTGCGCCGGGTCATTCGCGATCAGATCGAGAAACTGCATATCCCAATCGGTATTGTTGAAGCCGGTGCGCTCCCCGTGCACCTGGTGCGAAAGTCCTCCTGTGCCCACCACCACCACCTTCAAGTCCTCTGGATACGACTCGATGGCCCGGCGCAGCGCCCGACCCAATTTGAAGCAGCGGGCCGCGGTCGGCAGTGGATACTGCAGAACGTTGACGACGAGGGGGACGATCCGGCCCGGCCAGTCAGGGTGCGGCGGCCACAGCATCGGCAGCGGCGACAGGCAGCCGTGATCGACCGCCTTCTCTTGAAACAGCGTCAGGTCGAATTCGTCGTTCAACAACTGCTCGGCGAGGTGCGCCGCCAGTTCCGGATGCCCCTTCAACGCCGGCAGCGCGCGTGGTCCCGCCCCCTCATCCGCGATCGGAAAGCTGGCGCTCACCCCCAAGGCGAAGGTCGGGTAGAGATCGAAGAAGAACGTCGAGGCGTGATCGTTGTAGACCATCAGCAGTACGTCCGGCTTGTGTTCGGCAAGCCACGCGGCAACCGGCTTATAGCCGTCGAACAGCGGCTTCCAGGCCGGATGTTCCTGCTTCCCCTTGTCATAAGCGAGCCCGATTGTGGGCACATGCGATGTGCCGATGCCGCCTATAACCCGCGCCATGTGTTCCTCCCCAGCCGTTGCCCGATTTCACGCCATGCAAGAGTCGCATTTTTGCAGCGGAAGAACAACGCGGCACGGTTGAATCGCCCCGGGAGTTACGGCGTGCCGCGCGGCCCTGCGATGTTGGCCGTGACACGGCCTGAAGAATTGACCGCGGCCGAATTCGAGTTCGCCTGGAATTCCCTGCCGAGAATCATGCGCCGCGCCTGTTCTTGCGGGTCAGACGCCGGCGATGTCGCCCCGACCGACGGCAGCGCCGCCGCGGCGGACCGATCTGCGCCGCGAGACTTAGGCCGACTGACCGGTGGATTCCTGCCGGCGAGCAGCAGCCGTGCCTGCTCTTGACCATCAATGGCAGTCTCCGTCGCCGGCGCTGCGGTCTCCGCAGCCGGCTGCAGCCCTGCCGCGAGCCCTGCCGCGCCGCGAGACTTAGGTTGGCCGGCCGGAAATCTCTTGCCGACGAGCAACAACCTCGCCTGCTCTTGGGGCTCAGCAGCCGGCTCGGCCGCCGGTGCGGCCCGCGCACCCGCCAGGGAAAGCAAGCACACGCTCAATACGAATTGGGGATTGATTGCAGATCTCATATCGCTAGCTCCTGTATTACATGCAGATACATATATCATGGCGTTTATGATCCGTAGCAACTTTTAATGTATATGCATATATCGTGATCGACCTGGCGCTGGACGTCGATATGTATATACATGTAGCATAATGGCCATATGAAACTGCAGCCCTTGCCTTGTTATTGCGCCACTCTGCGCCAGGCGGCGCGGGCCGCGACCTCGCTCTATGAGGAGGCACTCGCGGGCAGCGGTATCCGCGCCACGCAATACACCATTGTGCAGGTTTTGAAGACGGCGCCCGACTTGCTGACGACCGAGGTCGGACAGCTGATTGGGATTGATCAGACCACGGCGACCCGAACGCTGGCACTGATGAAGAAGAGCAAGCTGATCGGCGATTCCACAGGGACCGATCGGCGGGAACGCCGGTGGCGGCTTACCTCCCTTGGCGAAGCGACGTATTCGCGGATCCGGCCAAAATGGGAGCGCGCCCAGACCATGGTCGAGAAGCGGCTGGGACGTGCCGGTGCGCTGGCACTCAAAAAATACGCGTTTCGCGCCGCATCCGCGTTCTCAGCAGATACCGCCCCGCCGCGCGCCTAGAACTCTCCGTAGCCGCGCGCCATCGCGGCGGCAAAGATGGGCAACAACGCAAACAGCGTCACTTCGACGTGCAGATAGCGGCGCACTGCTTTCACTGCCGCATCAGTGGGGGCCGCGGCGGATTTTCGCCAGCGAATGAACTCCAACGTGGGCGGCACCGACAGCAGTCCAATCGCCGCGAAACTGGCGATCTTCGCCCAGAAGAATCCGTTATGAGAGTAATACGCCCATCCCTTGGCGGCGAATACAGCCCTGCAAAAGCCCAGCACCACGACCGCTGTCGCCAGAATTCCATACCAAAGATCGATCCGCGCGATGCGGGCAGCAGCGACGGCACTCAATCCCGGGCGCACCATCAGAAATTCCGAAAATAAGATTCCGAATATTCCGAATATCAGCAAGTGGTGGCCGATCGCGAGAAAGAGGTCGAGCATGGTCTCACCATCATACTCAACAATTCTTGCACCGGGGAGCAAACCCCGGGATCGTCACACACGGGCTGCGGGGCGCGGAACCGTGTTCGAGCCTCCCACGTCGATATCCATGACCACGTTGGTGACGTCGTCGACACGGCGCGCGGCGAGTTCAGCATTTTGCTTCACGGCAGGGTCGCTGACGCGCCCCGCGAGTTTCACGACACCGTGATGCACTTCTACACCGACGCTGCCCGCAACGACATTGTGTTCGCGGCCCAGTTCCGTGAGGACGTCCTGCTTGATTTGCATATCGTTTTTCATAGCGTTGGATGCTAGGCCATTGCACTCACCACCGATATCCGCTCATTGCCGACAAGCCGTGTCGCCGATCCTCCTACAGCGCGCCCTGCGCGGGCCGAAGAAAATCGCGCCGTTAAGTGGGGTGGCGTCCCGACAGGCGCATCCGTTCGTGTTCCAATCAGAACTCGTTAACCATTGGAGATTGTCATGTACATCGGTCTCGGAACACTACTGATCATCGCTCTCATCGTTTATTTTGTGCGCCGGACGTGACGCCTATTCGTGAAACTCCATTGAGACAGTGGGCGACGGCCATGGCAGTCATCGGCGTGATGTCTGCGGGCACGCTGGCGATGGGCGCAGAGCCCGGCGGTCAGCCCAAGATGAAGCATCAGGTGATCGCTCAGGTATTCGATTGCATGAGCAAGCGAATGTCCGCCAGCCAGGGCAGCTCATTCAATGAGGCGAGGAAGGCGTGCAGAAATCAACTCATCCGGGAGAGCGACAACGCGCCGACGGACGGTCTGTCGGCAGCGGCCGTTCCGGCAAAGCCGTGAGAGATGCAATGGTATTTCTAGTTAAGCTTTGTAAGTTATTGTTTTTTATATAACTAACTGCCCATCAGTAGATCGGCTAGAGATTTCTAGCGGGTCTTGGAGACCCTACTTGCAATCCTTTCGAGACGTAGCGTACGGTACGTTAAAAAGGGGGATCGATATCATGAAGTCAATTCGAAGAATTCCAAGATTTCTGACCTTGTGCTCCGTCGCGATCATCTTTGCGGCTTGCGCAAACCAGATGGAGCCTGCCAAGAATGCTCTCGATAACATCAATACGATTTTGAATTCAGCAGCCGCGGATGCGCAAAAATTCATACCTGACCAATTCGCCGCCGCTCAGGCCAAGGTGGCCGGATTAACCGCCTCTTTTGAGAAGAAGGACTACGCGGCGGTCGTGGCCGGCGCGCCGGCGGTGTTGGCCGAGGTCAACGGTTTAGCCGCAGCCACAGCAGCCAAGAAGGACGAGGTGGCGAAGGCGGTGGGCAATGAGTGGAGAAGCGTGGCCGCTGCAGTTCCTCAAGCGCTCAGCGCAGTGCAAGCGCGTGTCGACGAATTGTCAAAAACCAAGCATGCCCCGAAAGGCGTTGATCTCGCTGCAGCAAAGTCCGGACTCGCAGACGCCACCGCGGCGTGGAACAAGGCCGAAGAGGTTTTCAAGTCGGGGGATCCCGCGGATGCGGTGACCGCCGCCAAAGACGCTCAAGCCAAGGTTGCATCGGCTGCAGCCGCGCTGAAACTGAATTTGCCCTGAATCCGACATCGGTAGGCCTGCTCGCCGGGCGCCGCTGATGGCGCCGCTGCGGTGCGCCCGACATCGCGGGCTTGCGCGCCCTGTACTCGCATCGCGGATATTTACCTACCGCTTTGGCGGCCGCGAATCTCACCCATGGAGGCCAGGTCATCACGCTAGAGGTGGCGACTTCGCTTGGAGCTGAGTAGTCTTTTGACAACCACCCCGTTGGCGCACAAAGGACGAAGGCAGAACCGTGGAATCAATTGGCGGCGATTTAAATCAGATGCAACGCACTCCGCTGGCCTCGGCTCACGTCGACGCATTGCGCAAGGCCGGTGCGATCACACTCTACCCCGCGGGCACGTTTCTTACGCGGCCTGGCCAACCCGTGGATCGTTTCGTGTATGTCGAGGAAGGTGAAATCGAGGTCGTGAATCCCTATACCGACGAGCGTCACTTACCCTCGACGATCGGCCCGGCGCAGTTTATGGGCGAGATCTCCCTGCTGAACGGCGGCGCTTGGTCGATGGCGATGCGCGCGGTGCGTGACACACGGGTAATAGAGGTCCCGCGAGAAGCCATGCTGACTCTGATGTCTCGGATCCCAGAGATGTCCGACATTATCATCACCGTGTTTTCGGCGCGCCGCCGCCGCCAGCTCGAGGAACGTATCAGCAGCTTACGGTTGATCGGCGAAGATGATGATCGAAACGTGCGCCGCATCGCGGAGTTTGCGACCCGCAACCACATTCCGTATATCTCGTTGCCACTGGGGAATCCTGAAGCCGAAGCGCTCGCCCGGCGTTGCTCCATCGCCCCGGGCCTGCCCGGCGTTATCTTCGGCCGCGATCTCGTTGTGACGGAACCCACCCCCGACAAGGTCGCACGGCTGCTCGGCCTCAATCTTGGTTTCGGGGACGACGAGGTATTTGACGTATTGATTGTCGGCGGCGGACCGGCCGGCGTGGCCGCGGGAGTGTATGCGGGAGCCGAAGGTCTGCACGCCCTGGTTGCAGAGGATGTTGCGATCGGCGGCCAAGCCGGAACCTCGAGCCGCGTAGAGAATTATATGGGTTTTCCAACAGGGATTTCCGGCGCCGACCTGGTTTGGCGCGGAGAAGTGCAGGCGATGAAGTTCGGTACTCGTTTCGCGATGCCGCGGCGGGTGGCGGCTCTCGAGAGGCTCGACGACGCGAGCTTCTGCGCTACTTTCGATAACGACCAGCGCGTTCGTGCCAAAGCGGTGGTGGTCGCGACGGGAGTGCAATATCGCCGGCTCCCAATCGCCAGGCTCACCGAATTCGAAGGCGCCGGCATTTACTATGCAGCGACCGAGAATGAGGCGCGCTATTCCAAGGGGACCGATGCGATCATCATCGGCGGCGGGAACTCCGCTGGACAGGCTGCGATGTTTCTCAGCCGTTCGGCGCGATGCGTACGTGTCTTGGTCCGGGGCGCATCACTCGCCGCCTCCATGTCGAGCTACCTGTCGAGCCGACTCGATGCCGATCCCGGCATCGCCATCGAATATGGCGCCGAGGTAAGCGCGTTGCACGGCGCCGAACACCTCCAAGGTGTAACCATTCGTGACGTAAAGAGCGGGGCCACGCGCGTCGTTGAGTCCCGTGCACTCTTCGTCATGGTGGGCGCTGCGCCAAACAGCGAGTGGCTGTCGGGCTTGGTGAAACTCGATGACAAAGGATTCGTTATCACCGGTTCCGGTGAAGGGCGTGAGACCTCGCCGTTCGCGACCTCGCTGCCCGGCATCTTCGCGGTCGGTGATGTACGCGCAGGCTCGGTGAAGCGCGTAGCATCCGCCGTCGGCGAAGGATCGGTCGCCATCTCCAAGGTCTGGGAGTTCGTCAACCGCAAAGCCTGACGTCGCCGATTGACTTGACGTGCGCCGCGCCGGTGGCGGGCATAAAACTCCCGCGGCGATCCGCGGGAGTGTGGCGAAAGCAGCCCGGCGGATTAGTGGTGGTGTCTCTCCACCTCCGGGATCCCCGCCGCGAACCAGGCGCCGGCGACATTGCGGATCAGGAGTACGGGACTTGCGCATTCCGTCGGAACGGGAGTCAATACATCATCGATCTCGAAGTCACCGTTTTGCTCGAGTGGAACGCCGGTCAAAGTCGTGTTGTGCAAGGTAAATGGCGGCGCCGCTTCACAAATCAATGTTGCAAACACGCTCTGTCCGCCGATGCCCCCGATCGCGTTACCGCCGGCCAGCAACAAACCCTTGCCGTTGACCCTGATGCGCCCGTCGACCGAAATGTCGGCGCGCAGATCGGCGATCACCCAAATCTGACCAGGAGGGTTTATTCCACGCACAACATTTCGGATCACACTCGGCGAACTGCCATCGGCATTCGCGGTACCCGCTGCGCTCGATACCGGGATCACACCTATCCCACCCTTGAATCTCACCAACGAATCGTCACCCGCTGCCGTAAACGAACAGCCGATCCCGAGCGCCAACGCGACAATGGATAGTTTTTGAAACACTGGATCCTCCTTTTCACTGATGGATACGACCTCATCGCATGCCGGCTCATGCTCTACCGTTCGATCCCGTGCGCCAAGGACGATCAATTCTGACGTCCGCGCCGCGGACTTCTGTCAAGGTGTCAATATCCTACGTCAGTCATCGTTGCAAACTGGCTGCGTGTCGGCATGACCTCGGGCACCCTACTCTCCAGGCAAGCCTCCGGTAAGGAAATCTCATGAACGCTATACCCCACAACACTCTCATTCTCGCTGTGGTGTTGATTGTGGCAGTCGGTGCACTCGTCGCGTGGCTGGTAATGCAGCGGCTAAGAACTCAGCGGCTGCGACAACGTTTTGGCCCTGAATACACCCATACCGTGAACGCGTTTGGAGGACGAACCAAGGCAGAGGCGGAGCTGACAAAGCGCGAACAACGCGTAGCCCGTTTGAATATTACGCCGCTGGCGCCCGCAGACGCTGCCAGATTCTCTCAAGCGTGGAACGCGCTCCAGAGCCGCTTCATCGACAACCCTAAGGGAGCAGTCGGCGAGGCGGATCAGTTGGTGCGAGAGCTGATGGTGAAGCGCGGTTATCCGATGGGCGACTTTGAGCGACTCGCCGCCGACATCTCTGTAGATCACCCGGGTGTCGTTACGACCTACCGGGCGGCGCAGGCCATCGCTGTCCGTGACGAGCGCGGCGAGGCCGACACCGAGGAGCTCCGCAAGGCTGTGGTCCATTACCGTACGCTCTTCGATGAACTACTCGAAGTCAAACCCATATCAACTGCGCAGACCTCGGCAGGTTCGACGCTGGTGCACTCATGAACAGCTGTCGGCGAAGCGTGGACGTCGATCCCTTATTGCTTGACGTGCCGAGCGCCCGCTGCGGCGGCTTGGATGCTGGCCGGTAATGACTGGCGAGGCGTCTATCGATCGAGTCGGATCGTATGAAAATACTCGGCGATGGTCGCATCCAGCCGCAGCGCAGCCGCACGGTCCGCGTCGGCGGAGCGCGACTGACCAAGTCGAGCGAACACGAGACCTCTGCCGAAAAGCGAATAGGCGGAAAGCGGTCGAAATTTCAGCGCGAGATCATAGTCGGCCTGGGCCTCCTTAAGTCGGCCAAGTCTCAGGTAAACAAGCGCGCGGCTATCCAGAAAATTAGAGAGATGCGGCATTGGCTCGAGCGCCCGGTTACACGCCTCCAAGGCGCGGTCGAGGGCGACGTTGACTACCGCGAGCATATAACATACGTCGTTGAGCTCGCTGTTGCTGGCATGCTGGATAGAGGCTCGCAAATCCTGCTCCGCGGCGCGTCGTTCGCCCCGCCGCCAACGACCGATTCCGCGACCCAGCAGGCCTATGACATCGTCGGGGTGGGATGCCAGTGCGGCACTCAGGACCTCGGGAGGATCGCCGCCTTCGAGTGCCGAGACCTTGATGAGTCCCGAGAGCGCGGATCTCGACGCGGGGTTGACCTTGAGGGCGGCCGCGTAGTCCTCGCGCTTGGCGCGGAGGTCCGTGCGCGCGCGATATTCGGCGCGCCGGATATATGACGTGTCGGTCGGCGTAAGACTCACGCCAAGGTCAAGTGCCGCAGCGGCTTCGGCCGGCTTGCCGGCCTCCTCAAATATCGCGCCGGCAATCAGTTGAGCCCGGCTGTCGCTGCTGACGGCGAGCATCGCATCGATCTCGGCAAGCGCCTCGTCCGGCCGACCGAGCGCCCTCAACACCAGAGCGCGCTGCGCGTAGACATTGAGGCTCTTGGGCTCTACTTTCTCGGCCTTCGCCAGGTCCGAGATCGCCTCCGCGTCCTGCGACAAGCAGCTATCGGCCTCCGCACGCCACTGTAGGGCGAATCTGCTTCGTGGATCGAGCTCGAGCGACCGAGTGAGGTCTGCCTGCGCGGAAGCGCAGTCGCCAGACAGGTATTCGAGGACACCGCGGCCGCGCAATGCGACAGCGCTATCGGGTGCATGCCGCAATGCGGTCTCGAAGTCGTCGTGCGCCTGAGTGCTGTCTTGCTTCCAGAGATGAGCAAGCCCGCGGTCTGCATAGGCCATTGCTGCTGCCGGATCGGTCGCGATAGCAAGATCGAACTCCGCAATCGCCTGGTCGTACTCACCGCGATTGAGAAGCTCGTTTCCGCTGCGGATGTGCTGGGCGGGCGTTTGTGCGCCCAGCGAGGACGGCGGCACGGAAGGCGTTGGTGACGCGGGCGCGGCTTCCGCCGTGGGTGGTCTGGCATCGGGCGAAGGGATGTCGTCGAGATTGAACACGATGGGCACCCGTGCCGTGGTTTCGACCGGCCTGCCGTCGCGCACCGCGGGTGCGAACTGGATGCGGGCGGCAAGATCGAGCGCGGCGGCGTCGAGCTCGGGTGCACCGGAAGAGCGAACCACCTCCATGTGCTGTAGGCATCCGGTGTCATCCGCTGCTATCTGTAGCAGGACCCTGCCCGTCAGCTGATCGCGGCGTGCTGTCATCGGGTAAAAATCCATCGCCATTGGGCTCCAGACTACCCGTAATCCATGGAGCGCACCTGTACCGGGTTCCGACGCGACAATGTGCGTGCATGGCAGATCGCTGGAACGCTCCAAGACGGCACCGCGTACCTCCGGCCGGAGCCCTACCAGTCGCCGGCGCTCACCGTCATAAGCCAGCGTCAGTTCCTTGATCTCACCGGTCAACGACTCGAGCGTCATAGCGGGCGCAAAATCGTGTTGCAGGCGGTTTTCGAGCACGTCGATTCGAGCGTGGCTCGATTCCGCTTCGCTAGCCGGGGTCCCCTGAAGTACTTGCAGCCAAAGGGCACGTTGGTGTCGTAGCGTGAGCTGCCGCCCCCAATAGAGTGCGACCGGCGAGCCTCATCGGGCAACACCCAGGTCGCGATGTCCTGAGCGACAGTTCGTCCGCGCGCATCCGGGCCAATCGCTGCGGATGAGGAATAGATCAACCACACGTACTGCCGGAAGGCGGCCAGTGTCTCCTGATCTTTTTGGCGCGCCGCGCCGCTCGAGGTGGTGACGCTTGGTGCTGCCAAGGCGCCCAGCGTCGCGCCAGCGAGCAGGAGCCCAGCGGCGAGCGTCATGAGGCCACGATTAACCGCATGGTCCATACCGGCCCTAGCGCTCGAGGATATGCGTCGATCGCAACAGCCGTCGCCCGTTGTCCTCGATGTCCATGGGAAAGCTGCTACGTTCGGTGAAGTAATAGACGTCGTAGAGCACGGTGGCCTGCGGGTCGATGTCGGGCTTCGCCGGAAACGGTGCGCTCACGACATTGTGAATCCAATAATGCCGGTATTCCTCATCGTGGCCTGCGATGCCGTTGAAGCCAGGACCGCGCTCGTGCATCTGTGTCCAGACGTCGAGCAACTCCTTGGACGCATCGTCGCGCGGCTTCACGTGACGCTCGACTCCCACTGAGGTGCGACGATCCGAGTCGGCATACACGTACACCCCGCCCACATCCCACGCGAGACGTTTACCGTCCATCGCGTATGCCATACGCAGCTCGAGTTCGCTCGCGGCTGTGAGCTTCATGACATCGCCTGTCAGCTGTAGGTTGAGACGCGCCGAGCCGTACCGAAGATTTTGATGCTCGTCGAAGTCAAGCTTGAGACGCGCGAGCGCATGTGGGCACAGTTCAGGATGCACGACGAACACCTGCCATTGCGCCAGTGTCCCAGCCACATTGGCGTACAAGGCATCGGCATACAGCTTGAGCACTTCACGGGCGGCATCGAGCCCCCAGGAGGGTACGACCTGAGCCAGGCCAACCACACCCTCCGGTGTCGGCAACCAGAAAGCAATCACTTGGCTGTCGATATAACCGAGGGGCCACATCGTCACGGTCCAGCGGCGTTCAAATTGGTCGGCATAGGAAGAGGTCTCGGCGGGTTGCCCCAACGATAAGATGCGGATCTCCTGATCGCCGACTGGCCGCGTTAGCTTCAGGCCTCGAAGCACAAGATCCATGACGGCGGTCGGTTCTCGGTAGAAATTCGCATCCGTTGCGCCCTGGGGACGCCGTAGACGAAAGACGCTAACGCCCAGCGACGTTCCGGTGGAGATCAGACCACGCCCAGGAAGGTCCTGATCCTGTACGTCGCTGGCCGCGATCACGTCCCACTCATCGTTCGTATTCTGTTGAACGAAGCCGGGCAACTGCGAGTCGTAGACGACTGCGAGCATCTTAGTCGCGTTGCCCTTCGGAAACGGTGCCTCGGTGAATGAGCTCTGCATCCGCTCGATGTCGCGACGCATCGTGCCGTTGAGGGTGTCGCGGTATTTACGGCTGAACTCCGCCCAAGTGACCGGCAGATCGAATTGTGCCTTGAGCGTCGCAACCTCCGAGGCACGGGCGGTCGGCAGGCGAATGCTATAGCGACTGTCGAAGGTGGCGTGCGGACCTGCTTTCAACACCGGCTCGATCGGCACCGCGTAGTTCAGGTTCTCGTTGGGGGACTTGGCGCGCACTATGCCTATGACACGACCCGCGTCATCGAGCAGGGGGCCACCGCTGTTTCCCGGCGAGGCAGCCGCCGAGAAGCGGAGCCATTTCCATCGGCCATCCTGTTGCTCGGGCGTCTCGGAGGTCAGCAGTCCGTCGCGCATGACGATCCCCTCGCCGAGCGCGTTGCCGACCGCGTAGACCGCATCGTCGATCTTGCGCTCGGTGCTGGTCGGCAGCTGTTGAGCCGGCGGCGCACCGCTGATGCTGAAGACGACATAGTCCTCGTCGGAGGACCACTTGAGGATCCGATCGACCGGATAGACGTGCCCTGCACCGTCGCGCAGCGCCGGCGCGCCGAACTGGCTGTTAACGACGCTCGAGAACACGTGCGCCGCGGATACGTAGGTATCGGGAGTGAGGGCGAAGGCCGTCCCTACGGACCAGTAGGCATCGCTACGTATGACGAACGGGACAAGGTTGAGCGGCAGCGGCTTCTCGTACTTGAGCAAATCCGACTCTTTCTTTCGGAGGACTACCTCGAAGGTGCCTGCGCGTACGACCTTCTGCATCTCAGTGGTGAGCGCGGGCGCTTGGGCAGCGACTGTGAGCAGAGCGATGACAAAAAAAAGGTACGCCAACGCTTTTGAGCATTCCATAGCTGAAGTATCCTTTCGATCAGAGTTTGGTCGGCACCCCTAGTGTCAGTATAGCGGGCGATGAGTGCGTGACGAGGTAGCTGATCTGGAAGCGCTCCGAACCGGATATTGCCCCCGCGGCACGTGAGATCTTCAGCAGCGAAATGGGTCGTCGAATGTAGCTTCGAGTAACTTACCGTAATTTATTGATATTAGTAAAATAATGATGGGACGGCTGACCACCGCATTCGCTCGCTAAGCGCTTGTTTGTACGGAGAAAATATTTTCTCATTCAATTCGAGGGCCCGAGACAGGGCCAGAAAAGACATGGGTTTCTCACGGAAGGCTCGGCGTCATTGCGGGGTGAAGCGCGACACGGTAATTATCCGGCAATTTAATTGTGATTTTCGACATTTTCCGACCGATCTGGGAGATGGTATAATGGCCCCGTGCAGAAGGCCATTTGGCTCAAGGGAACAACTCGATGGAATCCGCCTTTGTCTTAGCTGAAAAGCCCCTGTTGGAGATTCTTACTCAAGTTCGCAACGGCTTGCCGGCGCCCATGTTCGAGCAGGTTGCCTCAGCGTTGGGTCTTTCCACCAGCACGTTGGCTGCGAAGTTAGGAATTGCCCGTCGCACCGTGACCCGCAAACGAGGCAACGGCGCACCCCTGTCCAGCGAGACATCGGAGAAGCTACTGCGGGCCGCGCGGGTACGTAATCTCGGCCGCGCACTGTTTACGACCGATGCAGCGGTATCAGAGTGGTTATGGAAGCCCGATCAAGCCTTGGGCAATATGGCGCCCCTCGATTTATTGGATACCGACTTCGGCGCCCGTGAAGTGGAAAATCTGCTTCGCTCGTTGGCTTACGGCCAGTTCGTCTAACCTGCATGCGGGTGTTCCGCATCGGGGCAGCGGTCTTTACACGGACCCGGAAAGAGGCCTTCAGCGGTCAGGACGGCGTTTACGCCTCGGCCCGCTGGCACAGCGCCGGCCGTCCAATCGTTTACACGGCACAATCTCTCTCCCTCGCCGCCCTGGAGATTCTGGTCCGCCTCAAACAGACCAATGACATTCAACCTTTCTACGCCTATTCCATGGAAATCCCTGACCAACTCATTCTGACGCCCAAGTCTTTGCCAGTACGCTGGAAGAGCCGGATCGCGGTCAGTCGAGCATTTGGCGATGCCTGGCTCAAGACGAACAATTTACCGGCACTGCGGGTTCCCACCGTAATCACTCCCGGCGAATGGAATGTTCTCGTGAATCCTCTCCATCCGCAGTTCTCGCTGAAATGGGTCGTAACGGGTCCCGACTTTTACACATTCGACGCGCGACTGCTGCCGGTCAAGAAAGGGATTCGGTCGCGAAGAAAGCTACGGGATCAATGACACCACGACACTTCGGGAGGGATTTTTCCGAGCAAGTCTCCGTATAGTTCTCGTCGCCTTAAATAGTTATCTTGGTAGCTCCTTTCACAGCGTGTAGTCGAGGCGGCCATGACTCTATTAGATGAGATCGTTGATCTGCTTTCGGGCACCGGCAGCCTTGAAACCGCCCTGCTCAAGACGAAAGTATTGCTGCATCAGATTGGCCACAAGGAATTGGTCACCTGGGTGAATAGCGAACTCAACGGCTATTTAGACACAGGGGATATGCCGGCTTATCGGACTATCTCAGCCCACCCATGTGCGCATGTCACTTGGGGCAACCAACAACAACAGAACTACACTCTTCCGCTCTATCAGCTGAACGAAAAGCAACGAGATCAAGTTTATAAACTGAGAATCAACAGCGCAATTGGAACAGTCGAACAGCAGATAAAAACGTATCGAGGAAACTAACTGGGATTAGTTAGAACTCTTCCGCCTGAATACGCAGTGTACTTTCACAAGGAACTCACACCTGGCACCCAAATCATTAGCCTGTGGTGCACGTTAAGCATTGCAGATATGGAAGCGATGGTTATTTAGGTTCGTTCACGGTTGCTCGATTTCGCGCTTGACCTTCAGAGTGTGGTTGGAGTCAATGCCGATCCAAAGGAATTGATTGAGAAAGCTGCGAAGGTAGATACGGGTGAAATGTTCCGTACAGCAATTTTCATTTAGTGGCGGCACTAACGTAATTGGAAGTACGAATGTCCAAATCAGCGATCAACAGGGCGACGTCGAAGGACTGCTAAAAGAAGTCGCGAAGCTTGGCTATGAAAAGCAGAGCTTGAAGAACTTCGTCAGGCAGTCATCGAAGATAAATCGAGAGGGGAGAAACCAACCATCACCGATGGTGAAACCAGCAAGTGGTATCTCAAGGCACTAAAGAAGGTCGGTAAGGGCGCAGTCGACGTCGGCGTCGATATAGTTTCAAAGGTTATCAGCGAATCGATAAAGAATTACGGGGGATGACTAGTCACAGTCGTTTCGAATATCGGAGACCGCGGATTCGAACTCATCTTGGTCGTTCTTTACGTGGCGGAACTCACTGTCGCACTCGTCTTGACCACCGCTCGACTCCACACAGTTGAAGTAACGCCTTACGTCGTATTCAAGCTCTGATTTTGCAGAGCGGTACTTGTCTTTTGCATCCTTACAGTCAGAACTACTGCCCGCCATGACGCTGGCGGACGCCGCCAAGGATAAAATCACTACTGCCAGCCGTTTGACCTGTTTCATCCGTGAATTCCTCTTCTAAATAGACCGGTTTAAGCTGGGCAACCGCTACGCAGTCCGGTCGCTTGTGAACTCGTACAGTGTTTGTCAACGAACATCTTCTCCCAATTGCGTATTCCGGTCGATCGTGACCGGGCATTCCGATTTAACGTGACCGAGGATTCCGAATTCGCGTGACCGCCGATTCCGATTTGG
>Ga0193726_1000258_pt1 | contig 68410 bp, 72 predicted proteins | sample H2c1metaG_FD_144928 | JGI IMG/M metagenome (GOLD analysis project Ga0193726, IMG submission 144928) | Soil microbial communities from a riparian zone of the East river system, Colorado, United States - H2c1 | ecosystem: Environmental > Terrestrial > Soil > Riparian zone | place: USA: East River... | reverse complement strand
ACCTGCGCGCCGATGATTTTGTGCTGCCGGATATTTTCGCGCTGGACGCGCGGATGCGGGCGGCGCTGCCCTCGCGTGACAAGTTTTCTTATCTGTCGGTGGTCAGTGCGATCTGTCCGGCCCGGCAATGCCCGCTCACGATCGGCGAGGACGTTCCGCTGGCGTGGGACCACGCGCATCTGACGGCGGAGGGATCGGAATATGTGGTGAACCGGATCGCGGCGATGTTGGGGCTCAACAAGTAAATCGTCATTCCGGGGCGCGCAAAACGCGAGCCCGGAATCCATAACCACCATCGTGAGTATGGATTCCGGGCCTGCGCCAAGAGGCGCATCCCGGAATGACGATGAGTTACGTCAGCACCCCCACAATCGCCCCCATCAAACAGGTCACCAGCGTACCCGACACGATCGACTTCAACCCGAGCGAGGCGATCTCGCCGCGGCGCTCCGGGGCCATGGTGCCGAGCCCGCCGATCATGATGCCGAGGCTGCCGAAATTGGCGAAACCGCACATCGCATAGAGCATGATCAGCCGCGCGCGCGGATCGAGCGCGTCCGGACCGAGTTTTGATAATTCCACATAAGCAATCAATTCATTCAGCACCGTCTTGATGCCCATCAGGCGGCCGGCGGTGACCGCTTCGCTCCACGGCACGCCCATCAGCCAGCACACCGGCGCCATCGCATATCCGAGCATGCGCTGCATCGAGATCGCCGCGCCGCCAATATTGGGCAAAAGTCCGAGGATGGCGTTGGCAAGATACACCAGCGCCACCAGCACGATCAGCATCGCAACGATGTTGAGCAGCAGTTCGAGGCCGGCGGTGGTGCCCTTGACGATGGCGTCCATGGTGCTGGAGGCGTGCATGTCGGGATCGTCGAGCGCGCCACCGGTGTGCTTGCCGTTCGTCTCCGGCACCATGATCAGGCTGATCAGGATCGCCGCCGGTGCACCCAGTACCGAGGCGATCACGAAATGCGCCGCGGCATCCGGGATCAGCGGCGCCAGCAGCGTGGCGTAGAGCACCAGCACGGTGCCGGCGATGCCCGCCATGCCGCCGGTCATCACCATGAATAATTCGCTGCGCGTCAGCTGCGCCAGATAGGGGCGGATGAACAGCGGCGCTTCCACCATGCCGAGAAAGACGTTGGCGGCGGTGGAGAGGCCGACCGCGCCGCCGACGCCGAGCGTACGCTCCAAGAGCCACGCCATGCCGCGCACGATTGGCGGCAGGATGCGCCAGTAGAACAGCAGCGTGGTGAGCACGCTCATCACCAGCACGACGGGGAGCGCCTGAAACGCCAGGATGAAATCGGCGCCGGGCGCCTTGAGGTCGAACGGCAGCGCGCCGCCGCCGAGGTAGCCGAACACGAAGGCCGTGCCTGCGCGCGAGGCGGATGAGATGGCGCCGACCGCGTCGTTGATGACGGAGAACGCATGGGCGACGAACGGGAGTTTTATGAGCGCCAGTGCGGTCAGCAGCGTGACGGCGAGGCCGATCGCCGCCTGCCGCAGCGAAACCGCGCGGCGGTTTTCGCTGAGCGCCCACGCGATCGCCAGCAACGCGAATACGCCGAACGCCGATTGCAGTTGCTGCATCTTGCCCCACCAACGGTGTCGTCCCCGCGAAGGCGGGGACCCATACACTCCGTCGTCAGTGATACGGAAGGCGTCGGCGACTTGCCAAACAATAATCGCCGGTGGTTATGGGTCCCCGCCTTCGCGGGGACGACATCGGTGTTTGGGCGGTCACCCCCGCCCGACGAACGGCATCTTGCTGGCCATCACCGTCATGAACAGCACGTTGGCGTCGAGCGACAGGCTCGCCATGTAGGCCACAGCATCGCCGACCGCTTTCGCGTCCATGCGCGGCTCCTGCTTCATGCTGCCGTCCGGCTGCATTACGCCTGGGCCGTTCACCATGCGGTCGGTCATTGGCGTCGCCGCGTTGCCGATATCGATCTGGCCGACCGCGATGTCGTAGGCGCGGCCGTCGAGATTGCTGGCGCGGGTCAGGCCGGTGATGCCGTGCTTGGTCGAGGTGTAGGGCGACGAGAACGGGCGCGGCGCGTGCGCCGAGATCGAGCCGTTGTTGATGATGCGGCCGCCGCGCGGGGTCTGGTCCTTCATGATCCGGAACGCGTGCTGGGTGCACAGGAACGGCGCGGTGAGGTTGGTGTTCACCACCGCCTGCCATTGCGCGAGGCTGAGATCCTCGAACGGCAGCGGCGGCGCGCCCATGCCGGCGTTGTTGAACAGCACGTCGAGCCGGCCGTAGACTTCCATGGTCTTGGCGAACAATGCGGCGATCGATCCGGGGTCGGTCATGTCGGCGGAAACGGGCAGGCTCTTGCCGACGTTGTCGCCGAGTTGCCTTGTTTCCTCCAGCTTCTCCATGCGCCGCCCGGCCAGCACCACGGTGAAGCCGGCCGCCATCAGCGCCAGTGAGGCTGCGCGGCCCACGCCGGTGCCGGCACCGGTGACGATTGCGATCTTGTTTGCGGCGTCTGCCATTTTTGTTTCCACCCTGTTGATTCTACGAGTTAGTTATTTTGATTTCGGCAATCCTCACTTCGTCATGCCCGGGCTTGACCCGGGCATCCATCCATCTTCGGAAGATTCTTGCGAAGAAGATGGATTGCCGGGTCAAGCCCGGCAATGACGCTCAAGTCTATGCTTCCTTCTTATACGGCGGGCGCGGAATGTTCTGGTGCGCGGCGCGCAACGCCGCCGACCAGCGCGACCTGAGATCGTGGAAGTAGGGTTCGCCGGCCTCGATGCGGTGATTGAGATCGGCGTCGCACACGTCGGAGCGCACCACCAGCACGTCGATCGGCAGGCCGACGCCGAGATTCGAGCGCATCGTCGAGTCCATCGAGATCAGTCCCGATTTCAGAGCTTCATAGAGATCGACGTCGTAATGCATGGCGCGGTCGAGCACCGGCTTGCCGTATTTGTGCTCGCCGATCTGCAAATAAGGCGTGTCGGTGGTGCATTCGATGAAATTGCCGGCGGGATAGACCATGAACAGCCGCATCCGTGCGCCCTTGATCTGCCCGCCGAACAGGAACGAGACGTCGAAATTGACGTCCTCGGATTTCAGCGCGTCGCCTTCGGTGGCGAAGACGTTGCGGATGGCGCGGCCGATGCGCTGCGCCGCCTGAAACATGGTGGGCGCGTTCATCAGCGTTTCGATGTCGCCGGTGGTCGGGTCTTCGAGGCCTTCGGTGAGGGTCGACAGCACCGATTGGCTGATCGACAGGTTGCCGGCGGTGGCGATCGCCATGATGCGGTCGCCGGGCTTGTTGAAGACGTGAAGCTTGCGGAAGGTCGAGATGTTGTCGAGGCCGGCATTGGTGCGGGTGTCGGCGATCATCACCAGACCCTCCTTCACCAGAATTCCGCAGCAATAGGTCATTCCCGGTCCTTAGGAGCCCGATGAAAGATGTTCGGCGGACTCTACTAGCCAATTTTGCAGGGGCGTCCAACCCCGTTTGCACATTCCTGCCGGACCAATGGCGCTATTCTGCGGTGGCGCCGCCAGCGCCGACCGGGTAGATAAATATCCGTCGAATTTTCAAGCGGGACAGCGCATGAAGAAGCGAAGGATCGTCGCCGGCGCGGTTGTGGTGGTGCAAATGCTGGGCACGGCCGCGGCCCTTGCCGGCCCCTGGGAAGACGGCATGGCTGCCTATAACCGCGGCGACTACATGCCGGCGATCCACCTGTTTCGCCCGCTGGCCGAACAGGGCAATCCCAAAGCCCAGAACGTGCTCGGCGTCATGTTCCGCCGCGGCGAGGGCGTGGCGAAAAATCCGGTGCGCGCGCATATGTGGTTCAGCTTCGCCGCGGCGCGTGGCGACGCCAAGGCCAAAGCCGAACTGCGCGAGGTCGCGCGCGCGATGACAAAAGAGGAAATCTCGCAGGCGGAAGCGATGGCGCAAGCTTGCGAGGCGTCGAATTACCGGGCGTGCGAGTATTGAAGCTGTCCGTCATTGCGAGCCAACGGGTCGGCGCAAGGCGCCGCCCGATGACAGGCTCCACGAAGCAATCCAGAAGCCACAAGCGAAGAACTGGATTGCTTCGTCGCTATGCTCCTCGCAATGACGGCGGAAACGTTTGCGCTCCACAGGCAGCAGTTCTATAAAAAACAAAAACCCTTGGGAGGCTGAATTGCGCGCCATCGCACTCGTGGGGATCGCTTTGCTGGCCGCGACACCCGCGGTCGCGCAAAAAAGCGGCGGCATCCTTCGGCTCTATCACAACGACAATCCGCCCAGCACCTCGCTGCTTGAGGAATCGACGATCGCCACGGTGACGCCGTTCGCGGCTGTGTTCAACAACCTGGTGGTTTTCGATCCGTCCAAGGTGCACGAGAGCATCGACACCGTGATCCCGGATCTGGCTGAAAGCTGGTCCTGGGACGCGACCAACACCAAACTGACGTTCAAGCTGAGAGAGGGCGTGAAATGGCATGACGGCAAGCCATTCACGGCAAAAGACGTGCAATGCACCTGGCGAATGCTGATCGGCAAGAGCGACGTTCAGGACTTTCACCGCAATCCGCGCCGCGTCTGGTACGCAAAACTGCAGGACGTCAGCATCAACGGCGACACTGAGGCCACGTTCGAGTTGAGCGAGCCGCAACCGAGCCTGCCGGTGCTGCTGGCGAGCGCTTTTTCGGCCGTCTATCCGTGCCACGTTCCGCAGCAGGTCATGCGCACCAAGCCGATTGGCACCGGGCCGTTCAAGTTCGTCGAATTCAAGCGCGGCGACTCGATCCGTCTGGTGCGTAATCCCGATTACTGGAAAAAGGGCCGCCCTTATCTCGACGAGATCACGTTCCGGCTGATCGACAGCCGCGCGACGCGAATGCTGGCTTTTGCAACCGGCGAATTCGATATCACCTTTCCGTCCGACGTCAGCGTTCCCCTGATGAAGGATATGAAGGCGCGAGCGCCGAACGCGGTCTGCGAAATGATCCCGACCGGGACGCAGATCAACCTGATGGTCAACCGCGTCAATCCGCCGTTCGACAATCCGGACATTCGCAAGGCGATGTCGCTGGCCCTCAATCGCAAGGTGTTCAACTCGATCCTGATGGAAGGACTGGCGCTGATGGGCGGGGCGATGCTGCCGCAGCCGGTCGGCGAATGGGGCATGCCGCCGGAAATGGTGTCGTCGCTGACGGGATACGGCCCCGACACCGACAAGAATATCGCGGAAGCGCAAGCGATCATGCAGATGCTCGGCTACAGCGACGCCAAGCCGCTGCAGATCAAGATTCAAACGCGAAACCTTCCAACCTATCGCGATCCCGCGGTGATCCTGACCGATCAACTGAAGAAGATCTACATTGCCAGCGAACTGGATATTCTCGAGACGCCGCGATGGTATGCGCGGCTTGCAAAGAAGGATTACACCATCGGCCTGAACGTAACCGGCATCAGTGTCGACGATCCCGACGGCAACATTGTCGAGAACTATTCGTGCAAATCGGAGCGCAACTATACGCAGTACTGCAATGCGGACGTCGACCGGCTGTTAGCCACGCAATCGAGCGAACTGGACAAGGAAAAGCGCAGGAAAATCGTCTGGGAAATCGAGCGCCTGCTGGTCGACGACGCGGCGCGCCCGATCGTGCTGTTCGGCACCGCGGGTAATTGCTGGCAGCCCTATGTCCGGAATTTCACGCCGCACAACAACAGCCAGTACAACAATCTGCGGTTCGAGGAAGTGTGGCTGGATAAGTAGATGTCCGCCGTCATCCCGTGTTTTACGTTCCCCGGACGCTGCGCAGCGCCATAAGCGCATTTACGCGCGTCTTCGACGCGCTATGCCCTTGCGAAACGGTGCGCTGCAGAGCCGGGGGTCCAGCTTGCTCGCGATTACGAAAGCGGGGTCCCGGTTCTGCGAAGCAGCACTTTGTGCTGCATCGCGCCCGGGACACGCGTTGTCACGACTGTGTCTGCGACTGGCCTTGGCGTCCGGCATGATCGACCTTGACCTCGACCGACAGCGTCTCGGTGCCGCCGCCATAGCGGGTGCCGCGCACGGGTGCGGCGCCGAGATAATCGAGGCCGATGGCGACGCGGGCGTGGGCGTCGGTAGTGCAGATCGCATTCGCCGGATCGAAGCCGACCCAGCCGAGATCGGGCACGAAGGCTTCCGCCCAGGCGTGGCCGGCCTGCTGGTTGACCATGCCGTCGGAACGCAGGAAATGTCCGGCGACGAAGCGCGCCGGCACGCCGCCGGAGCGCGCGCACGCAATGAAGATATGCGCGTAGTCTTGACAGACCCCGCGCTTGCCCGCGAAGGCTTCCACCGCCGAGGTGCCGGAGTTGGTCGGATCCTCGTCGAAGGTCATGTGCTCGTTGATCTGCATCATCAGCGCATGCAGGAATCCGAGTACGTCGTTCTCCGACTCCGAGCGCAACGCGCGGGCGAAGCTCGCCATCGCCGGATTGACTTCGGTCAGCGGTGTCGAGCGCAGGAACAGGCTGGGCGGAAAGCGTTCGTCGGTGCCCCGCAGCACGCCGCCGGTGTCGTGGGTTTCGATCAGGCCTTCGACCGTGATCGTGAGGTCGGCGATCGGGCCATAGGTCAGCACATGCGTGACATTGCCGAATGCGTCCTGATGCACGTCGAGGCGCGAATCGGTGGAGACATCGATCTGCCAGTCGGCGACGTATTGTCCGTCGTGGCTGCCCGGCGTCATCCGCAGAATCTGAATGACGCCCGACGCCGGCGGCTCGTAGCGGTAGGTGGTGGAATGGGCAATTCGCAGGCGCATGGCGTACCGGAGCTTGAGTTCGGACCAACACATTAGAGCAAAAAGATCGTCATGCCCGGGCTTGTCCCGGGCATCCACGTCTTTCTTCCTTGTTCACTTCCCCGAGCAAGACGTGGATGGCCGGGACATCTAGCGCGAAGACGCGCTTCGCGCTTTTGCCCGGCCATGACGGTCAAATCAAATACTGTTTGGCGATGATTTCGCCGAGCCTGCCGTTATCCGCGATGAATTCCTGGATGAATTCATGCACGCCGTGCTGGAAGATGTCGTTCATGTTGCTGTGTTCGAGACGGTTGCGGACGCCGCGGGCGTGGCGCTGGGCGGCGCCCTGGCGGCCGTAGGCGACGCCGATTTGATCGAGATTGCGCGCCAGGTTGCTGTAGCAACTCGCCAGCGAACGCGGCAGCGACTCGTTGAGGATCAAAAGATCGGCGATCAGCCACGGTTTCAGCGTCTCGCGGTAGACCCAGTGATACGCCGTCAGCGCCGACACCGAGCGCAGGATCGAGGTCCACTGATAATAGTCCAGCGGGCCGCCGACGTGCTCCTCCTCGGGCAACAGCACGTGATACTTTACGTCGAGAATGCGCGCGGTGTTATCGGCGCGCTCCAGATGCAGCCCGAGCCGCGAAAACCAGTAGGCGTCGTTGCGCAGCATGGTTCGATAGGCGGAGCCGTCGAACCGCAACGACATTTCCTGCACGAACCGCAGGAACTTGGTCAGCTCTTCGCGGGTCTTGGTGCCTTTGCCCCAGACCTCCTGCAGTTCGATCCAGGCGCTGTTGATGGTATCCCACATCTCGCCGGTCAGCGCGGTGCGGACCGAACGCGAATTCAGCCGCGCATTCTCGATGCAGTTGCGGATCGAAGACGGGTTCTCCGGCGCGAACGAGAGATAGTCGACCACATTGTGCTCGTCGGCTTCCTTGTGGACTTTGTAGAAGCTGACGCTGACGCCCGCCGTCAGCAGCGCCGAATCCCATTCATTGGTCTTGCCGATGTAGGCGTTCGGAAGTGCGGTGACGCGCAGCGTCGCCTCGATGGTGCGCGCAAGATATTCCGCGCGCTCGACGTAGCGGGCCAGCCAGTACAGGTTTTCAGCGGTACGCGACAGCATGACTTACTCCCTCCCCCCTTGCGGGGGAGGGTTGGGGAGGGGGGTAGCCCCAAGCTCTGCGCCTGCGGCACCCCCACCCCCGACCCCTCCCCGCAAGGGGGAGGGGAGCAGACAGGCGCGAACCATTGGCTTGATCAAATCGGGCATCACAGTTCGTCCAGAGTCCAATCTATTCGTCCAAAATCCACGTATCCTTGGTGCCGCCGCCCTGGCTTGAATTCACCACCAGCGAGCCTGCCTTCAACGCCACCCGGGTCAGGCCGCCGGGGATGATGTTGACGCGGTCGCGTCCGGTCAGCACGAACGGACGCAGATCGACATGGCGCGGCGCGAGGCCGGATTCGGTGCAGGTCGGGCAGGTCGACAGCGCCAGCGTCGGCTGCGCGATAAAACCTTCCGGTTCGCGCTTTAACTTGTCGCGAAATGCCTCGATGGTGGCCTTGGTCGCCGCCGGCCCGATCAGCATGCCGTAGCCCCCGGAGCCATGCACCTCCTTCACCACCAGTTCGGCAAGATGGTCGAGCACATAGGCAAGATCGCCGGGCTCGCGGCAGCGCCAGGTCGGCACGTTTTTCAGGATCGGTTCTTCGCCGAGATAGAATTTCACGATATCCGGCATGTAGCTGTAGACCGCCTTGTCGTCGGCAATGCCGGTGCCGACCGCGTTGGCGAGCGTGATGTTGCCGGCGGCGTAGGCCGACATCAGGCCGGGCACGCCGAGCACGGAGTCGGGCCGGAACGAGAGCGGGTCGAGGAAATCGTCATCGAGACGGCGGTAGATCACGTCGACGCGCTTCAGGCCCTCGGTGGTGCGCATGAACACCTCATCGTTCTTGACAATGAGGTCGCGGCCCTCGACCAGTTCGACGCCGAGCTTGTCGGCCAGGAACGAGTGCTCGTAATAGGCTGAGTTGTAGACGCCGGGCGTCAGCAGCGCGACCGTAGGCTCGGCCGACGCGCTGATCGGCGCCACCGAGCGCAGCGCCGACAATAGTTCGTCCGGATACTTTTCCACAGGTGCGACGCGGTGGCGGGCGAACAGGTCCGGAAACAGCCGCATCATGATTTCGCGGTTTTCCAGCATGTAGGACACACCGGACGGGGTGCGCGCATTGTCCTCCAGCACGAAGAAATTTTCAGGCTCGGTCCGGATAATGTCGATGCCGGCGATATGGACATAGACGTCGTGCGGCACGTCCTGGCCGTTCATTTCCGGGCGGAATACCGGGTTCTGGAAGATCAGGTCTTCGGGAATGATGTTGGCGCGCAGGATGTCGCGGCCATGATAGATATCGCGCAGGAACATGTTGATGGCGCGTACCCGCTGCTTCAGGCCCTTTTCCAGCAGCGTCCATTCCTTGCCGGAGAGAATCCGCGGGATCACGTCGAACGGAATCAGACGTTCCTGCGCTTCGGAATCGCCATAGACGGCGAAGGTGATGCCGATGCGGCGAAACAGCAGCTCGGCTTCCTGGCGGCGATATTCCAGCGCGTCCGGCGGCGTCTCCTTGAGCCAGCGGGAGAGTTCCTCATAGGCCGGGCGGAGGTCGCCCCCGGTCCCGCTCATTTCGTCGAACGCAACTGCCATGTACCCAGACTGTTTTCCGTAGGCCCCGCAACACAGTGCATGACTGAAAGGGATGGTAGCAAGGCCCGGGCCAGCGCGATATGCATGGGCGGACGGAATTTGGAACGGGCTAGCCCGGTGTTGCCCGAAAAAACGGCTAGAACCTGCCCATTTCGACGGCAAAATAGCGTAGGTCCCGCAGGCGGCGAGGAGAGGTCATGAGCAATATCGTCACGGCGGGTATTCTGGTGATCGGCGACGAAATCCTGTCCGGCCGGACCAAGGACAAGAACATCGGCTTTATCGCCGAATACCTGACCAATCTTGGCATCGACCTCAAGGAAGTCCGTGTCGTCGCCGACGACGAGGCCGAGATCATCGCGGCGCTGGACGCGCTGCGCAATCGCTATACCTACGTGTTCACCACCGGCGGCATCGGGCCGACCCATGACGACATCACCGCCGACAGCGTTGCGAAAGCGTTCGGCGTCGGCATCGACCATCATCCCGAGGTGGTGGCGCGGTTTCGCGAGCGTTTTCAGGGCGTGGGCGAGTTGAACGAGGCGCGGCTGCGCATGGCGCGTATCCCCGAGGGCGCCGAACTGATCCAGAGCGCCACCATCCTGGCGCCCGGCTTCAAGATCGGCAATGTTATCGTGATGGCCGGCGTGCCGTCGATCATGCAGGCGATGATGGACATCATCACCCCAAAACTGAAATCCGGGGTGCGGATGCTGTCGGACTCGGTCCGCGCCAATGCGCGGGAAGGCGACATCGGCGGGCCGTTGCGCGAGATCGCGCTTGCTCATCCCGACACCGTGATCGGCAGCTATCCGTTCCAGGACGAAGACAAGAAGCCGAATACCAATCTCGTGGTCCGCTCGCGCGATCCGGACAAGCTTGCCGCGGCGATGGGTGCGGTGAAGGAGATGCTGGCGGGGCTCAACGTCGCGCGGTAGAGATTTCGTCATTGCGAGCGCAGCGAAGCAATCCAGAAGCCACAGCGAAGGAAGAACTGGATTGCTTCGTCGCTACGCTCCTCGCAATGACGGAAATGATCAGGGGTAAACGTTGGACAAGAATTCGTTCTTCTGGAAAATGGTCGATGGCGGGTTGCCGCCGCCGCCGTGCGCGGCGACGCTGGGCATCGAATTCCTGGCCATCGATGGCGAGCGCGGCACCGTCGAAGTCAAATTCGAAGCGAAACCGGAATTTCTCAATCCGATGGGCAACGTGCAAGGCGGATTTCTTGCAGCCATGCTTGACGACACGATGGGACCGGCAATTACCGCGACGCTGAACGCCGGTGAGTTCGCGCCGACGGTCAATCTCAATGTGCAATTTCACCGGCCGGCAAAAGCCGGATCTCTGAAAGGCGTCGGACGCGTGGTATTGCGCGGCAAGGAAATCTGCCAACTGGCCGGCGAGCTATTGCAAAACGACAAGATCGTCGCGACCGCGACGGCCACGGCGATCATTCGCAAAATGTAGGAGAGAGTTATGGCGGGGGAAGTTCCGGAACTGAGCGCGCAGGAGCGGGCGGGCAAGGCGTTTCCGGTGTCGTGGGACCAGTTTCATCGCGATTGCCGGGCGCTGACATGGCGGCTGAACGAAGTCGGGCCGTTTCATGCGGTGATCGCGATCACCCGCGGCGGGCTGGTGCCGGCGGCGATCGTGGCGCGCGAACTCGGCGTCCGCGTCATCGATACCGTTTGTATCGCCAGCTACGATCATACCAAGCAGGGCGAATTGCAGGTGCTGAAAAGCATTTCGGCGGATACCGCGAAGCTGGGAGGCGGCACCGGCAAGGGGCTTTTGATCGTCGATGACCTCGTCGACACCGGAAAAACGGGACGGCTGGTGCGCGAGATGATGCCGGACGCGCATTTCGCCACCGTCTACGCTAAACCGAAAGGACGGCCGCTGGTCGACACGTTTATTACCGAAGTGTCGCAGGACACCTGGATCTTTTTCCCGTGGGACACCGCGCTGGCGTTCCTGCCGCCGATCCGCGACGGCGCGGCGTAGCAGGCACTCGTGTCCCGGACGCGATGCGGCATTCTTATGCCGCTTTGCAGAGCCGGGACCGCCCAAGCGGCTGCATTCCACGGTACGGTCCCGGTTCTGCGGTGCATCACTGCGCTGCGCTTGTGCTGCGCCGCGCCCGGGACAAGTGATCCATGCCCCTGCAAAATCGCGTCACGCCATCAGGCGACATCGTCTCGACACCGCAGCGCGGCCTGTTCACCGGCAATCGCGGCATCATCCACGATCCCGCGACGCGCACGCTGCTGAAGCGGCGCTGGAGCAGCAAGGCATGGCTCACCTGTACTTGCGAATTCCGCGGCCGCCGCCGCGACGTGATGGCCACGCGAAGCTGGACCGAGCTGTTCTTTCTCGACGAAGCGACCGCGTTCACCGCCGGGCATCGCCCGTGCTTCTACTGCCGCCGCGACGACGCCAATCGGTTTCGGGCGGCGTGGGAGCAGGGCAATGGCGTCGCGCATGCCAGCGCGCCGGATATTGACGAGGTGCTGCATCGCGAGCGGCTGAATGGCAGGGTGAAGCGATTGCATGCGCTTCCGATGCCGATCGAAAAATTGCCCGATGGCGCGATGGTGCAGGCGGGAGAGGACAGCTGCCTGATCTTAAAAGGGCGGCCGCTGCGATGGTCGTTTGACGGGTATCGCGAGCCACGAGACGGCATCAAAGATGTTGCACTGCTCACGCCGCCGTCGACGGTGCGTGCGCTGAGTGCGGGATATCAGCCCGTGTTGCATCCGAGTGCAAAATAAGAAGCTCGTCATTCCGGGACACGCCTCTTGGCGTGGGCCCGGAATCCATAACCCCCAATCGTGGTTATGGATTCCGGGCTCGCGCTTCGCGCGCCCCGGAATGACGAATTACCCAAACCGCTGCCTTGCCAGCTTCGCACCGGCGCCGAGCGCCACCAGCTTCGCCTCCGCGATGTCGCGATGCATCGGCGCCATGCCGCAATTGGTGGTGGCGACGATATTGCTCGCCGGCACGTGCTTCATCACCGCCTCGATCGTGCTCACAACGTCTTCCGCGGTTTCGACGGTGTCGCTCGCGACGTCGATCACGCCGGCCTGCACGATCTTGCCCTTCAGGAGCGCCAGCAACTCGAGTGGCACCTTCGAATTGCGGCACTCGATCGCGACCTGCTGGATCGAGCTCGCATCGATCGCCGGAAAAATATTCTCGTACTGCCGCCACTCGCTGCCCAGCGTCTGTTTCCAGTCGGTGTTGGCCTTGATGCCGTAGCCGTAGCAGATGTGAACCGCGGTGGCGCAGGTGAGGCCCTCGGCGGCGCGCTCCAGCGCCTTGATGCCCCAGTCGCTGACCTCGTCCATGTAGACATTGAACGCCGGCTCGTCGAACTGGATCAGATCGACGCCGTCGGCCTGCAGCGCCTTGGCTTCCTCGTTGAGCAATTCGGCAAAGGCGAACGCCATCTTGACGCGGTCGCCGTAATATTGGTCGGCGATGGTGTCGATGATGGTCATCGGGCCGGGCAGGGTGAATTTTAGCTGGTGCGAGGTGTGGGTGCGGGCGATGCGGGCCTCGTCGGCATGGACGCGGCCTTTCAGCCGCAACGGCGCCACCACCTGTGGCACCATCGCCTTGTAGCGGTCTTTGCGGATTCCCATCTCGACCTTGTGGGCGAAATCGATGCCTTCGATATTCGCGAGAAAGCCATGCACAAAATGCTGCCGCGCCTGCTCGCCCTCGGTAACGATATCGACGCCGGCGTCTTCCTGCAGCTTTACCGCCAGCACGGTGGCGTCGCGCTTGGCGCGCGCAAGCTCGGCGCCTTCGGATTTCCAGGGCGCCCACAGGATGTTGGGCTCGGCCAGCCATTCCGGTTTCGGCAGCGAGCCGGCGATCGTGGTTGGAAACAGCATGTGGGCGTGTCCTCTGGGGTTTTTGATTTGGGCGTCTATCTGCCATGTCTCGCGGGCGGCGTATAGAGCAGCGCGTCATTGCGAGGAGCGCTTGCGACGAAGCAATCCAGTCCTTGCTTGCTGCCTCTGGATTGCTTCGCTACGCTCGCAATGACGGAGAGGACCATGATCGACCTGCACTATGCGCCGACGCCGAACGGCTGGAAAATCTCGATCATGCTGGAGGAGCTGGGGCTGCCCTACACGGTGATCCCGGTGAACATTCGCGCCGGCGACCAGTTCAAGCCGGAGTTTCTTAGCATCAGCCCCAACAACCGGATTCCTGCGATCGTCGATCATGCGCCTGCCGATGGGGGCGAACCGTTTTCGGTGTTCGAGACCGGCGCGATCCTGTTTTATCTTGCCGAGAAAACCGGCCGCTTTCTGCCCGCGGACACGCGCGGGCGGTCGAAGGTGATGCAATGGGTGATGTGGCAGATGGGCGGGCTCGGCCCGATGCTCGGCCAGCACGGGCATTTCACGCTTTATGCGCCGGAGAAGATTCCCTACGCCATCGAGCGCTATCGCGACGAGGCGGCGCGGCTGTACGGCGTGCTCGACCGACAACTGCAAAAGACCGGCGCCTATGTCGCCGGCGATTATTCGATTGCCGACATCGCCTGCTTTCCGTGGACCATGACGCACAAGGCGCAGGGATTTACGCTGGACGATTATCCGCACGTCAAACGCTGGTACGCGGACGTTCGCGCGCGGCCGCAGGTGCAGGCGGGGCTTGCCGTGGGGAAGTTCGTCAAGGAGCCGTTCGACGACGAGGCGCGGAAGAATATGTTCGGCCAGGCCGCGAAGGCGCTGTCGGGGCAGAAATGAAACGCAACTTGTCATCGCCCGGCTTGACCGGGCGACCCAGTAATCGCGATCGTATCGATAGAACTCTGGCAGCTGTGTTTACTGGATGCCCGCCTTCGCGGGCATGACAAATGAGCTTGAGGGAAACACCTATGATCGAATTCTTCTTCGACTGCTCCAGCCCCTGGACCTATCTCGCCTTTCACAACATCCAGCCGCTGGCGAAGGAGTTCGGCGAAGAGATCACGTGGCGGCCGATTCTGGTCGGCGGTATCTTCAACAGCATCAATCCCAGCGTCTATGCCTCGCGCGAGCATCCGGTGCCGGCCAAGGTGGCCTATCAGAAGAAGGACATGGCGGACTGGGCGCGCTCGACGGGGCTTACGATCAAGATGCGGCCGACGGTGTTTCCGGTGAACAGCGTGAAGGCGATGCGCGGCTGCATCTGGCTCGGCAAGGACATGCTGCCGTTCGCGCGCGCGGTGTTCGAGATTTATTGGGGCGAGGACAAGGATATTTCACAGGATCCGGTGTTGGCGGAAGTCTGCGAGCGCGTCGGCGTCGATCCTGCGAAATTCCTCGCAGGCATCGGCGATCAAGCGATCAAGGACCAGCTCAAGGCCAACACCGATGAAGTGATGGCGCGTGGCGGGTTTGGCTCGCCGACCATCTTCATTGACAGGACCGACATATATTTCGGCAACGACCGGCTGCCGCTGGTCCGCGAAGCGCTGCAACGCCGCAAGGCGAGCGCGGCATAAATGCCGAGAGCCATATTCTGCCGCGAACTCGGCCCGCCTGAGAAACTGCGGCTGGAAAATTTTGCGTCCGTGCCGCTGGCAGCGGGACAGGTGCGCGTGGCCATTCATGCCGCCGGCATCAACTTTCCCGACATTCTGATGGCGGCGGGCGAATATCAGCTCAAGCCGGAGCTGCCGTTCACTCCAGGCATGGAAGCCGCGGGTGAGGTGATCGAGGTTGGCGGCGCGGCGCAGGCTGTCGCCGTTGGCGACAAAGTGATCGTGAAACTGCGCCATGGCGGTTACGCCGATGAGGCGGTCGTTACACCACCGCAACTGACGCCGCTGCCATCGACATTCGACTACGCGGAGGGTGCGACGTTTTTGGCCGCGCACGGCACCGCCTATCACGCGCTGGTCGATCGCGCGCAGATCAAATCGGGCGAGGTGTTGCTGGTGCACGGTGCCGGTGGCGGCGTGGGGCTGGCCGCAGTCGAGCTCGGCAAGCTGCTGGGTGCAACGGTGATCGCCGCAGCCTCAAGCGAGGGAAAACTCGCGGTGGCGCAGGCGCGCGGCGCCGATCATCTCGTGCTCTACGCGCGCGAACCGTTCCGCGATGCCGTTAAGCGCATCACCGATGGCCGCGGCGCCGATGTGGTGTATGATCCGGTTGGCGGCGAGATCTTCGAGCAGAGTCTGCGCTGCATCGCCTGGGGCGCGCGCGTGCTGGTCATCGGTTTTACTGGCGGCATCGGCACGGCGCGCACCAATCTCGTCTTGATCAAGGGCGCCAGCGTGCTCGGGGTGCGCGCCGGCGAGGCGGCGCGGAAAAACCCGGCGCTCGGTGTCGCGCGCATCAAGGCGCTATCGGAGTGGGCCGAGGCGGGGCGGATACGGCCGAACATCTCGCACCGGTTGCCGCTGGAGGATTATGCTAAGGCGATGCGATTGCTGATGGAGCGCAAGGCGATCGGGCGGGTGGCGCTGCTGACGAGGTAAAGTGTCCCGGACGCGGTGCAGCGTTCTTCACGCTGCTCCGCAGAGCCGGGACCGTACCAAGCGCCGGCGTCCGGTACGGCAGCGCACCACGCCGCGAAGGGCGGCGCGCTGCGCAGCGTCCGGGGCACGAACTTCACTCATACTCCCTTTCCTCCCACCACGGGAAATAGTCGGGCATATCCGCCGACACCTTGTTCCTGAACACCGCCGGCCGCTTTTCCAGGAACGACACCACGCCTTCCTTGACGTCGTCGGAACGGCCGCGGGCGTAGATGCCTCTACTGTCGACCTTGTGCGCTTCCATCGGATCGTCGGCCCCCAGCATGCGCCACATCATCTGCCGGATCAGCGCCACCGAGACCGGCGCGGTCTTGTTGGCGATTTCGCGGGCCAGCGCACGTGCCGCCGGCAGCAATTCGTCGGCAGGCACCACCTTGCTGACGAGGCGGCCGGCCAGCGCTTCCTGCGCCGGAAAAACGCGGCCGGTGTAGCACCACTCCAATGCCTGCGAGATGCCGACGATGCGGGGCAGGAACCAGCTCGACGCTGCTTCCGGCACGATGCCGCGCTGAGAGAACACAAAGCCGAACCGCGCATTCTCGGACGCGATGCGGATATCCATCGCGAGCTGCATGGTGACGCCGATGCCGACGGCGGCGCCATTGATGGCGCCGATCACGGGTTTCAGGCATTTGAAGATGCGCAGCGTCACCTGTCCGCCGCCGTCGCGCGCATTCGGATCGCTGTAATCGACGGCGCCATCGCCGAGCCGCTTCACGGGGCCGCGCCGCGCGTCGCGATCGAAGGTTTTCGCGCCCTCGGACAGATCGGCGCCAGCGCAGAAGGCGCGGCCGGCGCCGGTGACGATGATGGCGCGGATGCCGTCGTCCTTGTCGGCGGCATCGAAGGCGTCGATCAGTTCCTTTTGCATGGCGCCGTTGAAGGCGTTGAGCTTGTCCGGCCGGTTCAGCGTGATGGTGAGGATTTGCTCGGCGACCTCGTAGGTGATCGTTTTGTACGCCATGGGGATTCCTCCAGGTTATTTTAAGCCGTCATTCCGGGGCGCGAGCCCTTGCGAGCGAGCCCGGAATCCATAACCACCATCGTGAGTATGGATTCCGGGCCTGCGCCAAGTTGCGCATCCCAGAATGACGAGGTTACTTCTTCGGCGCCGCCGGCCACGGCTTCTGCGGGCCGCGCATTCCCTCGAACGCTTTCGCCATTCGCAGCACGCCGATGTCGTCGAAGCGGCGGCCGACGATCTGGACGCCAATCGGGAATCCCTTTGCGTTGTAGCCGCCGTTGATCGACGCCGCCGGGTTTTCCGACATGTTCCAGGTCACGGTGTAGGCGATGTGCTCGAACGGTTTTTCCGGATCGTCGAGCGGCGAAGCAAGCTCGGCGGCGAAATTCACCACCGGCGACACCGGCGAAATCACGTAGTCGAGTTCAGCGAACAGCTTCGCCGCCGCAGCGCGGATCGCCATGGTGGCGTTGAAACCTCGGACCACATCGACGCCCGACAGCTTCGCGCCGGATTCCGCCCACTTATAAATATACGGCAACGCTTTGGCGCGTTCCTCCGGCGAGAGTTTGGAAAGATCGTCCCACGCGCGGGCGCGCCAGAAATTATCCAGGCCGTCGAGCATTTCGCGCGTCAGCACGCTGGGCACCTCGGCGACATCGGCACCGGCGGACTCAAATGCGCGCGCGGCTTTCACCACCACCTCGCGCACTTCCTTCTCCAGCGCTTGTCCGACACCCAGATCGAGCATCAGCCCGATCCGCAATTTGCGCGGCGGGCATTCCAGCGCCTTCCAGTTGATGTCGTTGGGCGGCAGGCTCATGCCGTCGCGGCGATCCGGCTTCGACAGTACGCTCATCATCAGTGCGGCGTCATCGACGGTGCGGGTCATCGGTCCGGTAACGCGGCCCACGTAAGGCGGATCGATCGGAATCCGCCCGAGGCTTGGTTTCAGCGCGACCAGGCCGCACCAGCACGCCGGCAGCCGCACCGAGCCGCCGATGTCAGTGCCGAGATGCAGCGGGCCATAACCTGCGGCGCCCGCCGCGCCCGCGCCGGCGCTGGAGCCGCCGGGATTTCTTGTGAGATCCCAGGGATTGCGGGTGAGGGGATGGAAGCTCGACAGGCCCGACGACAGCATGCCGTAATCCGGCATGGTGGTTTTGGAAAAGATCACCGCACCGGCCTCGCGCAACCGCGCCGCCGGCGGCGCATCCACGGGCGAGGGCACGAGCTTGGTGGTCGCAGCGCCCAGCGGCACCGGCACGCCCTTGGTGGCGATGTTTTCCTTGATGGTGGCCGGCACGCCGTCGAGCGCGCCTACCGGCGCGCCCTTGTGCCAGCGCTCGGTCGATGCCTTTGCCACCGCGCGCGCGCCATCGGGGTCGAACGCGTACAAAGCCTTAATATGCGACTCCCACACCGCGACATGCGCCAGCACATCCTCCAGCACTTCCGATGGCGAGAACTGCCTGGCGCGAAAACCGGCGATCAGATCGACGGCGCTGAGATCGTGCAGCGGCGTCACCGTTTCCTCATGTGCTGCTTCATGCATGGGCGGCTACCGGCAAACGGGCTTCGATGATGCGCGCGAACATGCTGGCGCCGATCGGCAGGATATTGTCGTCGAGGATGTAGCCGGGATTGTGCAGCGGCACCGAGCCTTCATGGCCGAGCCAGAAATACGCGCCGGGGACGGCGTGCAGCATGTCCGAGAAATCCTCGCTGCCCATCTTCGGCGTCGAGCGGGTGATGACCTTCGCCGGATCGACCACGGTGCGTGCGACGTCGGCGATGACCTTCGAATGCTCCTCGCTGTTGACGAGAACGCTGAAGGTGTCGCGAATATCGGCCTTGATCTCGACCTGGAAGGCCGTTGCCATGCCGGCGCAAATGGCGCGCATCCGCTCGCGGATCAGCGCGCGCACGCCGTCGTCGAAGCCGCGGACGGTGCCGCAGAGTTTCGCCTCGCCGGGAATGACGTTGTAGGCGGAGCCGGAATGGATCTGCGTGATCGACAGCACCGCCGACTTCATCGGATTGACGTTGCGGCTGACGATGGTTTGCAAAGCCTGTCCCAGCGTCATGGCGATGACGACCGGGTCCTTGGAGTTTTCCGGCGTCGCGCCATGCGCGCCGTAGCCGGTGATGGTGATGTCAAAGAAATCGGCGCCGGCCATCGCCGGTCCTGGAAGGATGGCAAGTTCGCCGTGGTTGAGGTCGGGCGCGTTATGCAGGCCGTAGATTTCGTCGCAGGGAAATTTCGCGAACAGCCCGTCCTTGATCATGGCGCGCGCACCGCCGAGGCCTTCTTCCGCGGGCTGAAAGATGAAATGCACGGTGCCGTCAAAGTTCCTGGTTTCGGCCAGATAGCGCGCGGTGCCTAACAGCATGGTGGTGTGGCCGTCATGGCCGCAGCCGTGGAAACGGCCCGGAATCGTGGAGCGCCATTTCAGGTTGGTATTTTCCTCCATCGGCAGCGCATCCATGTCGGCGCGCAGCCCGATGCGTTTGCCGCCGGTGCCTTTGCCCCTGAGCACGCCGACCACGCCGGTGCCGCCAAGGCCGCGATGCACCTCGATGCCCCACTGCGTCAGCTTGTCGGCGACGATGCCGGAGGTTCGCACTTCCTCGAAGCCGATCTCGGGATGCGCGTGCAGGTCGCGCCGGATGGCGGTGAGTTCGTCGGCGAAGCCTTCGATGCGGTCGATGTTGGGCATTTGTTTTTTATCCGTTGGCGGTTGAACGTGTTTTGACGGGAACGAAGGCGGGTCCGTTCGGCTTGATGCGGACGCCCGGACGCAGCCGCGTCCAAGGCAGCGTCGCGGTATCGGCGGGCATAGCACCCGGTGCGGCGCAAATGATGATCTTTTCGGCGATCGGCTCAAAATCGGCGCGGAAATGCACTGAACTTTTGTTAACGAGAATGGATTGCTCTGATGGTTCGATGCCGACATAGCGATACATCGCCTGGTCCGCGAGCTGCGCCTTGCGCGAAGCGACCACTATTCTGACATCGCCAATGCGCAGGCACGCGGATGGGCCAAGGCTGATCCGGCTGCCGCCGAAATAAGGACCGGGTGCGGTGAATTTGCCGTCGGAGAGCTTCTCGACGACGAAGCTCGCTTCGAATGGCGCGTCGCCGGGAATGCCCGATTTGCCGCCGAGCGCGATCGTGAGCGTCGCGCCTTCTCCCGCCACGTGCGCTGCTTTGGCCGACTCGGGGTCGACGATGACGCCGATCGCCGCCTTCGTCGCGCCGTTGCGGACCAATGCGCGGAGCATGCCGGTGGTGTCGGAATCGCCGCCGGCGCCGGGATTGTCCTGGGTGTCGGCGATCACGATCGGCTTGCTGGCGTGCTTCGCCAACTCCATCGCATGACGCACGCCCTCGTCCGGCGTGTAGATGCGGCCATCGAAATCGTTTTCGTGGCCGATAATGAGGTGAGCGATTCGATCGGCCGCCCGGTCCGCGTCGGCTTGCGTGCGGCCATAGGCGAATACGCTGGCGCCGCAGTCGGGGAAATCCGCCGCCGGAAATCCCGGCGCGAACGATAGTGTCGGCACCGCATCGCTCTGCAGCGCTGCCAGCTTCGCATAGATGCTCTTGCACGGCTCATCGCTGGTGCATTGCCAGGAGATCGGAATCAGGAACGGTATTTGGCGAAACGCCTTTGCGAACTTGTTTTTCGACCGCAACAGCAGCGCCAGATGCCGCGCGGCGGCAGCTCCAGTGTCGGCCATGTCGATGTGCGGATAGGTGCGATACGCCACCAGGGCATCGGCGTGTTCGATCATCTGTGGCGTGACGTTGGCGTGCAGATCGAGGCTGACGACCAGCGGCAAGTCGTTGCCGATCACCTGGCGGACGCGCTTAAGAATTTCGCCTTCGCCATCGTCGAGATGCTCGGCGACCATCGCGCCGTGCAAATCGAGATAGACGCCATCGAGGCGGCCCGCCGCCTTGATGCCATCGACGATGGTTTTGGCGACGCGCTCGTAGGCGTCCTTCGTCACATGTGCGGAGGGGCTTGCCGCGCACCAGATGGTCGGCACCAGTTCCCAGCCCTCGGTTTCGGCCACCGGTATGAAGCCGGCCATGCCGACATTGATGTTGCGGATTTTCTCCAGCAGCGCGGCACCCTCGCGCATCGGCGGCCAGCCGCCGCCATGCAGGAAGCCGTCATAGGTCGCCTTGGTCGGCGCAAAAGTGTTGGTCTCGTGCAGGAAGCCGCCGACGGCGATACGGGTCATGGATAGTGTCTCAACTCGCTAAGCTCGTCATTCCGGGATGCGCCACCCGAACTCGGGTTTACCCGAGTTCGGCATTATTAATGTCCAAGTCGGCTACAGCCGACTTGGATGCGCAGGCCCGGAATCCATACTCACGATGGTGGTTATGGATTCCGGGCTCGCGCTTCGCGCGCCCCGGAATGACGATGTTTTGGCTCGATGTCAAAGCACCGCTGCTTCGCGCATCACCGGCCGGAAGTTGGCGAAATCCCACTCCCGTCCGGGGGCGGCGTCAAGCAGCGCGCGGGTATAGGCAACTTGCGGATTTGTGAGGACTTGCGCCGCCGGGCCCTGTTCGACAATGCGGCCATGCTGCATCACGGCGACGTCGTCGCAGATTTGCGCTGCGACGCGCAAATCGTGGGTGATGAACAGCAGCGCGATCCCGAGCCGCTTCTGGATCTCGTCCAGTAGCTCCAGCACCTGCGCCTGCACCGACACATCGAGCGCGGAGACCGCTTCATCCGCCACCAGCACGTCCGGATCGAGTGCGAGCGCGCGGGCAATGGCGATGCGCTGGCGCTGTCCGCCTGAGAACTGGTGCGGATAGCGCGAGATGGCGTCAACAGGCAGATCGACCAGTTCGAGCAGGTCGGCCGCTTTCGCCAGCGCCTCGGTACGCGGCATGCCGTAATTCACCGGTCCCTCGGCGATGGTTTCGCCGACGGTGATGCGGGGATTGAGCGAGCGATAGGGGTCCTGAAAGATGATCTGGATACGCTTGCGATGCGGCTGCAATAGCCGGCGCGACAGCTCGGAGATTTCGCGGCCCGCAAGGCGAATGCCGCCGGAGGTCGGATCGATCAGCCGCACGATGCAGCGCGCCACCGTCGATTTGCCGGAGCCGCTTTCGCCGACAATGCCGAGCGTGCGTCCCCGGCGCAGGGTCAGCGTCACGTCCTGCGCGGCGGCGACTTCGCGGGTGCGGCCGAAAAACGATCGCTCGCGATAGATTTTGCCGAGGTCGTTGGTTTCAAGCACCACCGGCTCAGAGGAATCTTCGCGCGGCGCGCGCGGCAACAGGCTCGGCACCGCCGACAACAAATTGCGGGTGTATTCCATGGCCGGCGCGCGCAGGATGGTATCGAGCGTTCCGGTCTCGACCAGCCGGCCATGACGCATCACCGCGACGCGGTCGGCGATTTCGGCGACCACGCCCATGTCATGGGTGATGAACAGCACCGCGGTGCCGTGATCCCGCTGCAGATCGCGGATCAGCGTCAGGATTTGCTTCTGCGTGGTGACGTCGAGCGCGGTGGTGGGCTCGTCGGCGATCAGCAGTTTCGGCTCCAGCACCAGCGCCATCGCGATCATGATGCGCTGGCGCTGGCCGCCGGACAGCCGATGCGGGTAGGAGGCGAAGATGCGTTCGACCTCGGGCAGGCGGACCTGTTCCATCATCGCGAGGATGCGCCGGCGCCGCGCGCGGGCGTCGAGACCGGTATGAACGCGCAGCACCTCGTCGATCTGGCGGCCGACCGGCACCACCGGATTGAGCGCCGTCATCGGCTCCTGAAAGATCATCGCCATGCGGGTGGCGCGCAACTGCCTTAAGCGCCGGTCGCTGGCGGTGAGGATTTCCTCGCCGGCCAGCTTGATGCTGCCGCCGGACGGGACCAGCGAGCCTTTTTGCAAGAGGCCCATCACTGTCAGAGAGGTGACCGATTTGCCGGAGCCGCTTTCGCCGACCAGGCATAGCGTTTCACCGTCGCGCACTTGCAGCGAAACGCCGTCGATGATGCGCTCGTTGCGTGGGTTCTTGCCGAGGCCGACGATGAGATTGTCGATGTCGAGAACGATGTTTGTCATCTCAGCGCTCTCCGCCGTCATTGCGAGCGAAGCGAAGCAATCCAGAGGCCGCAAAGAAGGTCTGGATTGCTTCGTCGCTTCGCTCCTCGCAATGACGGTGTTTCACTTCCCGCCCTCGCGCTGCTTCATGCGGGGATCGAGCGCATCGCGGGCGGCGTCGCCGATCAGATTGACGCTGAGGATTGCGATCGAGAGCAGCAGTCCCGGCCAGAAGATCAGCGACGGCTTTATCTGAAAATAGGCGCGGCCTTCGGCCATGATGTTACCCCAGGTCGGCGTCTCCGGGCTGATGCCGGCGCCGAGGAACGACAGGATCGCCTCGGTGAGAACGGCGGAAGCGCAGACATAGGTGCCTTGCACGATCAGCGGCGCAATCGTGTTCGGCATCAGATGCCGCCACATGATCTTCGGCAACGACGAGCCGACGGAAATCGCGGCCTCGACATAGGGCTCCTCGCGCGCCGACAGCACCACCGAACGCACCAGCCGCGCCACGCGCGGAATTTCCGGAATGGTGATGGCGATAAGCACCGTGGTCAGGCTCGCGCCCGACAGCGACACCACGGCAATGGCGAGCAGGATACCCGGGATCGCCATCAAGCCGTCCATGACGCGCATCATCACCGCATCGACCCATTTGAAAAATCCGGAGACGAGGCCGATTACCAAACCGGCAGCGATGCTGATCACGGCCGCGCCAAGCCCGATCAGCAGCGAGATGCGCCCGCCGTAGAGAATGCGCGACAGCGCGTCGCGGCCGTAGCCGTCGGTGCCCAGCAGGAATTGCGCACTCGACGGTTTCAGGCGTTGCGCCGGCGCCAGCAGCAATGGGTCGTGCGGCGCAATCCATGGCGCGAAGATTGCCGAGGCAACGATCAGCGCAAGGCAGATGGTGGCGGCGGCGATGATCGGGGTTGCGGTTAGAAATCCGAGCGTCGGCCGCAGCGGCGTGGTGATCGGGATCGACGGCTCGGGGAGGGTTTCGATCGCCATCAGTACCGTATCCTGGGATCGAGCAGGGTGTAGGCGACGTCGATCAACAGATTGACGGTGACATAGATGCCCGATGTCAAAAGAATCATCGCCTGGATCACCGGATAGTCGCGCGCCAGCACGGCATCGACGGTGAGGCGTCCGACGCCGGGCAGATTGAACACGCTTTCGGTGACGACGACGCCTGATATCAGCAGCGCGAATCCAGTGCCGACCACGGTGATGACGGGCACCGCAGCATTGCGCAGCGCGTGGCGCAGCAGCACGCCGCTCTCACTGATGCCCTTGGCGCGCGCGGTGCGGACATAATCCTCGCCGAGCACGTCCAGCATCGCCGCCCTGGTCATGCGCGCGATCAGCGCGATGTAGATGAACGCCAGCGTGCAGGTCGGCAGAATAATACGTTCGAGGAACGGCCCGAACCCGGCGGAGATGCTGCGGAAGCCCTGCACCGGCAGCCAGCGCAGGTCGATGGCGAAGATCTGGATCAGTACATAGCCGATCACGAACACCGGCACCGAGAAGCCGACTACCGACAGCCCCATCACGAAGCGGTCGATCCAGCTGCCGTGCTTCCACGCCGCGATGACGCCGAGCGGCACCGCGACGACGATGGCGAGGATGATGGTCGAGAGCGCGATTGAGATCGATGGCTCAATCCGCTGGCTGATCATCTTCAGCACCGGCACGTTCGAAATCAGCGACACGCCGAGGTCGCCATGCAGCAGCTTGCCGATCCAGGTAAAGAACTGCGTGTACAGCGGCTCGTTGAGCCCGAGCGAAGTCCGGATGCGATCGAGCTGTTCCGGCGAAGCGTTATCGCCGGCAAGAATCGCCGCAGGATCGCCCGGCGTCAGCCGCAGCAGCAGGAACACGAACAGCGCCACCACGCCCATTACGGGAACGGCGGCGAGCACGCGGCGGAGGAGGTAGCCTAGCATCGGCCGCACCCACCACGTCGTCCCCGCGAAGGCGGGGACCCATACACGCTGGAGCTTCGTTGGGGCGCGGTGGCAGCAACCTTCTGCAACCACGAAGGTCGGTGGTTATGGGTCCCCGCCTTCGCGGGGACGACGCCGGGGATGGTGCAAAAATCGGCCATCGCAGTTACTTTCGCAGATCGTTGCCCCAACGCAAGTTTAGCAATTCCCGTGCCATTGGACATCACTCCAGCGTCGCCAGCAATCCGGCCATCAACCTGCCGCGCTCGGCGAGGCTGTCGACTTCGATGTGCTCGTTCAGGGTGTGCGCATCGGCGCCGCGCACGCCCAAGCCGTCGAGCGTTGGAATTCCCATCGCGCCGGTGAAATTGCCGTCGGAGCCGCCGCCGGCGCTGCCATGGGGAAGCTCGACGCCCATTTGCTGCGCGACGCCGCGCGCTTTTTCATAAAGCGCCATCGTGCCGGCGTCCGGTTCCCACACCGGCCGCGTCACGCCGCGCGTGACGTTGAAGGTTACGCCATCATTCGTGCCCGACAGCGCCAGCATCCGCTCGACGCCGCGATCGAGATCGGCTTGGCGCTTAGCCATGCTCAGCGCTTCGCCGGAACAGGTGGTGGCGACGCAATTGACCCATTGCCCGCCATGCACGATGCCGACGCTGAAGGTGCAATCCTCTGCGGTCATGCCGTCGATGGCGATGATCTGCCGCGCCATTTCGCGGATCGCGGAACGGCCGGAGGAAAGCGTGGCGCCGGCGTGGCTCGGCTTGCCGATGGCTTCGAGATTGAAGCGCGCGATCGCGTAGCGCCCAGTGACCACGCCGTTATTGGCGCGGCCGGGCTCCGGCACCAGCACGTATTTGTTGCGCGCGGCTTCGGCTTCGATGAGGTCGCGCACGGAGGGCGTGCCGACTTCCTCGTCTGGCGTGAACAGCACGGTGATCGGCAGCGGCGTCGTGAACGACGCCCGCGCCAGTTGCCGGATCGCTTCCAGCGTGAGGTAATTGCCGCCCTTCATGTCGAAGATGCCGGGGCCGAAGCATTTGTTGCCGTCGCGCCGGAACGGCAATTTCGCCAGCGTGCCGACCGGATGCACGGTGTCGAAATGGCCGGCGATCAGGATGCCCGGTTCGCTTTGCTTCGGATGCGGGAAGCGGGCGCGGACGCAGCCGCCAAAGCCTTGCCGTCCAGCGATACGTTCGATGGCAGCGCCCATGATCGCCATCTCGCGCGCCGCCATGTCGAGCATGCGATCGACCGCGCCTGCATCCCAAGTCGGGCTTTCGCATTCCACCCAGCCGCGCAAGCCTTGCAGCATGGCCTCGGAATCGAACGGAAGGTTGGCGGGATTCATCTTCTGTCTCTCGGTGTTGGCTTGCCATTTGTAGGGTGAAACCGGCTGCCCGCGCCAGCGCCAAACCGCCGCGCGGCAACGCGATTGACGCATGGCACGCTTGGTGCAAGTCTCAAATTCTGAAGAAACCATGGCGTTATGCGGCCAAAAACGATGCGGCGTGCATAATGAATCATCGGGCTTTGACCAGTTTCACGTCAGGAGAGATCGAATGTTCCTTAAACCGCGTTGGCTGCGTTCAATGGTTGCGTCGAAATTCACCCTGGCCTCGATCGCGCTCTCCGCATTGTTGGCAACGCCCGCGTTGGCCGCCGGACCCAAGACCATCACCGCGGTGATGCATTCCGATTTGCGGATAACCGATCCGATCATCACCACCGCCTATATCACCCGCGACCATGGCTACATGATCTATGACACGCTGCTGGCGACGGATTCGAACTTCAAGATCCAGCCGCAGATGGCGGATTTTAAGGTCTCCGAGGACAAGCTGACCTACACCTTCACCCTGCGCGATGGCCTGAAGTGGCATGACGGCGCGCCGGTCACGGCGGAGGATTGCGTGGCGTCGCTGCAGCGCTGGGGCAAGCGCGACGGCATGGGCCAGAAGCTGTTGAGTTTTACCGCCGGCATCGAAGCCACCGATCCCAAAACCATCACGTTGAAGCTGAAAGAACCCTACGGCCTGGTGCTGGAATCGATCGGAAAGCCGTCCTCCGTGGTGCCGTTCATGATGCCGAAGCGGATCGCGGAGACGCCGGCCGACAAGCCGATACCGGAACAGATTGGCTCCGGCCCGTTCAAGTTCGTAGCCGCTGAATTCCAGCCCGGCGTGAAGGCGGTCTATGAGAAGAACAAGGACTACGTGCCGCGCAAGGAAGCGCCGAGCTGGACCTCCGGCGGCAAAGTGGTGAAGGTCGACCGCGTCGAATGGATCACCATGGCGGACGCGCAGACCGCGGTGAACGCGCTGCAGTCCGGCGACATCGATTTCATGGAGAATCCGTCGTTCGATATTTTGCCGGTGCTGGCCGGCAACAAGGACCTGACGGTCGATCCGCTGGACAAGCTCGGCTTTCAGACCGTCGGACGAATGAATTTCCTGTATCCGCCGTTCGACAATCTCAAGATTCGCCGCGCTGCGTTCATGGCGATGAACCAGAAGGACGTTCTGGATGCGCTGGTCGGCAATCCGCAATATTACAAGATCTGCGGCGCGATCTTCATGTGCGACACACCGCTCGCCACCGACGTCGGCTCGGAATCGCTGGTCAAGAAAAGCGGCATGGCGGAAGCAAAAAAACTGCTCGCCGAATCCGGTTATGACGGCACGCCCGTCGTCATCATGGCGCCCGGCGATGTCGTGACGCTGAAGGCGCAGCCGATCGTGGCGGCGCAATTGCTGCGCGACGCCGGCTTCAAGGTCGACGTGCAGGCCACCGACTGGCAGACCATCGTCTCGCGCCGCGCCAGCCAGAAACCGCCGAAGGAGGGCGGCTGGAACATGTTCTTCACCAATTGGGCCGCCGCCGACGTGGTGAACCCGATTGCAAGCCTGCCGGTCAGCGGCAAAGGCAAGAACGGCGGCTGGTTCGGCTGGCCGGAGGACGCCAAGCTGGAAGAGCTGCGCGACGCTTACGCCCGCTCGACGTCCCCCGACGAACAAAAGAAAATCGCCGCCGAGCTTCAGGCGCGCGTCTATGAGCAGGTGATCTACATTCCGCTCGGGCAATACACCGCGCCGAGCGCATGGCGAAAATCGCTCACCGGCGTGCTCGGCGGCCCGGCCACGCCGGTGTTCTGGAATATCGATAAGTCGGAGTGAGAACTAACAGTGACCGCTTCGAAGCGATTCCAGCCCGTCGTTGAAAACCGGCGGGCCGCTTTGTGGTGACGACCGGGAGGGTGAACGCAAATCCTTGGGTTGTTCGGGCGCGGGTGCGGCGCGCGGGTCGGAATGATCCTGGTCAGCCATGTCGTCTTGCTCCATTTGCTGCAGGACAACATTTTCGCGACGGCGAAGTTCCCGGGCTGGGTGACGGGTTCAATCGCCCATTGGATAAGCGGCGACGTGTTGCAACAGCAGCGCGTTGACGCGATCGGGGACCTGATCGGCCGCGAAATGGCCGACGCCCGGCAGCACTTCGAACCGATAAGGCGCTGACACAAAATCCTTGGTGCCCTCGGCGGCGATCCTCCCGACGGTGTCGTCGGCATCGCCCCAGATATAGAGCGTCGGCACGTCGATTATGCCGAGTGGCCCGCGGATCGCGCCGCGCGCGCGATACCAGGCGAGGGCCGCCTCCATCGTCTCCTTGTTGTCGAGCACGCCGAGATGCCGCTCGATTGAGGCTGCCGGAACGCCGTTCGCGGCCAGACGCTCGCGCAGCCATTTGCCGTTGTCGGCCAGCACCACATCGGCCGCATCGGGCTCAAGAAACGCCTTGTGATGCCGCGAGCGACGCGCCTGGTCGCCGTCGGGTAATTGCAGCGCGCGATTGAAGGCGTTCGGATGCGGCCGCGACAGCACGGTGAGCGAGGCCAGCCGCTGCGGGTATCGATCCGCGAGCGACCATGCAATGCTGCCGCCCCAGTCATGGCCGACCAGATGAAAGCGGCGGTCGCCATGACCGCACGCGGCGACAATCGCCATCGCATCGTCCATCAGCCGGTCGATGTGATAGTTCGCGGTATCGCGCGTGTCAGGCCGCGCCCCCGGCGAATAACCGCGCTGGCTCGGCGCAACCGCGCGATACCCCGCAGCCGCAAGTGCGGTCACCTGCGCGCGCCAGCAATGCATGGATTCCGCAAAGCCGTGCAGCAACAGCACCAGCGGCGCGGAGGGGGAGCCGGCGGCGAGGGTGTCGAAGGTGAGGACGGGGGCGATGGTGATTTGGGTGGGTGCGGGCATCGGCAGACCACGTCATGGGGTAAGGGTTCGAAAGAAGGCTTCTAGTTGTGCATCGACGACGTCAAAAGCCTGTCCAGTTGCTGCGTGAAGCTGGAGCATTTCGATAAGATCGCTGTCATTTAGGAACACGATGCATTTTTCCTCCTCCAGCCATTTTCTGCGCCGTTGAGCAAGGGCGTTTGCGGATGGGAGATGCCTAGACACAAGAAGTCCAAAAAAACGTTGAGCCGGTCTCCAGAGATACTGAGCGAGTGAATCGACCTGAATCTGACTGATCGGATCACAATAGTTTTTGAACTCCGCTACAACAAAGCGCGTCCGATACTCAGATCGCACCAGACCCCACGGCGGTCGACTTGCACGTATCGGGAATATGGCGTCGATGATGTCAAGCCCATCATCGCTTCTGCTCTGAATATCCGGCGCTGCCAAGTCCGGCGCTAGTACATATGTTAACACCTCAGTGCAGACGCGCTCATAGTCCCTCCAATGGGCCCGCCCACATGGAATGGCCTTAAGCGCGTTTTCAAATTCCGCGGCCTTACTACTTTTCCGATTCCACAGTTTTTGAATTTGATCGTCATATGCTGCCGATGCTGCAATCGTCGAACTAAAGAGAGCTTGCAGATCCTTATGTTTTGCCAGAAGTGACAGAAGAAAAGCACCATCCCAAATATCGACGTTGTCGTAATTGCTCTTAAGTGTAGCCTTTTGCTCCTCATTGAGCGAAGCGGCGAGAATCAGAAGCCCACGAGCATTCGGTTTTTGCTTGCGATATCGCTCCACATCTTCGGACAAGCGAGCTAAATCATGTCGTGCGTGATTCCAATTCCGAAGCAGCTTGACTTCGACCAAGATCGAATTTCCTTCGGGGGATAAAGTCTCGTAATCCGGTCCTCTGCTTCCCTGTGATGGCTCACGAATGAGCTGATGATGTTCGCGCTCTAAGAGAAGTCCAGCTAAGTGCTCAAATTCTCTGTAATCCAGCTTGTGCAGGTCTATCGCGGCGGCCATGCGTTAACTCCTGCCCCGAAACGAAGGCGAACGCGGCCCAAGAGCGACCGGGTCGAACGTGACCAATGTTTCTGACGAGCTGAAGCCGGTTTAACAAGGGTAACTCGACAGCCGGTTGGTGCGGGCGGTGGGACTCGAACCCACACGACGTTGCCATCGAGGGATTTTAAGTCCCTTGCGTCTACCAGTTCCGCCACGTCCGCTTTAGTCGCCAGATCAGATACTTAGCGCGTTTCCGGGCGAAGTGGAATTGGGGTGTCCGGAACAAGCGCGCTCCTTCCATAGGGGAGCGCGTGCTACAAGGCAAAGCCTCAATCCGGCCACCGCCCGGTGCTTTACGCAACTTCAACGCTGTCGGTGTACCAAGGGCCCATGATCGATCGCTGCCACGATTTCCGGTTAACGTCGCGCGCGGCCGCGGCGCCATTCCTGCTTGCGATCGGCCTCTGCGCCAGCCTTGGCGGCTGCGCCGATATGGGAGACAGCTTTGCCTCCAGCGCGTTTGTGGACCCTGCGAGATACGATCAATATGACTGCAAGCAGCTGGAAGCCGAACGCAAGAGCATCGCCAGCCGCACCGCGGAGATACAGGGGCTGATGGCGAAGGCCCAGACCGGCACCGGCGGCCCGGTGATCTCCGAACTGGCCTACCGTAACGATTACATTGCCGGCCGGGCGCAGGCCAAGCTTGCCGAGGAGATGTGGCAACGTAACAAATGCGGCGCCGCGCTTCCCGCCGCGGCGACACCTGCGGCGCCGGCACCCGCGGCGCCGGCGCCTGCAAAGCCGTCGCGGTCGGGCAGCGCCGTCTATTAGGACTGCCAGTCGTAAATCCAGTCCTGCCGCGCCAGCATGCGTCGAGGCCCGACCGCCCGGATGAACAGGTCGCGCGCCAGCGCAGCCGCGCCGCTCAAATGATAGATTTTGCCGTTCCGCCGGGCGGTGCGTTGCACCCGCGTCACCCGCGCGCGGCGCAATCCGGCGTAGCGTTGCAGCGCCGACGGGATTCCCGCTGCGTTCTCGCCGGTGCCTGCGAGACATTTCGCCAGCACCGCAGCGTCCTCGATCGCCATCCCCGCACCCTGGGCTGCAAACGGCAACATCGCATGCGCTGCGTCACCGAGCAGCGTCATGGCGCCGCTGCTCCACGCGCCGCCATCGGGGACCGTGAACAGCGCCCACTTGCGCCAGTCATCGACGGCGCGGATCATCATGCGCGCCGGCCCGGGCCAGTACTGCGCCGTAAACCAGTCCTTGATCTCCGTCGCATCTCCAGGCGCGCTCCAGCCCGGCCTGTTCCAGGTCCCGGGCAGAATCGCGACCACATTGATCTGGCGTCCGGCCGAGATCGGATAGGCCACCAGATGCGCGTTCGATCCCATCCAGAGCTGCACACGCTTCGAGGTATATTCGCGCGGCAATTGCGTGGCCTCGAGCGTTCCGCGCCAGGCGATCAGTCCTGAGAATTGCGGCTGCACGTCAGGAAACAGTTGATGCCGCACCGCCGACCACACGCCGTCGGCGCCGATCAGCGCCAAAGCCGGTTCCTGCTGCCGCGCCATGCCGCTGCGCTGACCGACGGTCAGCCCCTTGGCGTGGGTCACGACGTCTTCGAACTGGCAGCCGAGCCGCAGCTCGATATCCGGGTTGTCGTTGACATGGGCCTGCAGCGCCGATTGCAGGTCGGCGCGATGCACCACCCAATACGGCGCGCCGGCGCGAAAGCTGGCGGCTTCGCCAAGCGGCAGGCGGGCGATTTCGCCGCCGCTGCGCGCGCTCATGATGCTGATGGCGTCGGGGGTGACCGCGCGCGTTCCAAGCCGGTCTTGCAGTCCGAGTTCGATCAGGATGCGGCTGGCATTGGGCGACAATTGCAGGCCGGCGCCGGCTTCTTCCAGCCGCTCGGCCTTCTCGAGGATGACGACGCGAAATCCTTTTGCCGCCAGCGCCAGCGCCGCCGTCAGTCCCCCGATCCCGGCACCAGCGACAACGATGGTGCGCGAGGTTGCCACGGGCGTGTCAGGCGACTTTGTCCTTCAGCACGCATTCGGGCGGCCGGGCTTCGCCTGCGGCGAGGTCCGCGGCGTAGCGATACAGCGTCGAGCAATAGGGACAGATGATCTCGTTGTCATTGCCGAGATCGAGAAAGACATGCGGGTGGTCGAACGGCGGATTGGCGCCGACGCACATGAACTCCTGCGAGCCGATCTCGATGACCGCGACGCCTGCGTCATTGTGAAAGTGCGGAACGACGTGATCGGACATTCTAATACCCCCCAATTCGCAATGGACGCGAGACGCAATCAACAGGCGCCGCACCACCGGAACGCCGCGTACCGTAACGGCCGCGGACCCCGATTCGGTGGAATGCTTGCGGGCTATTTGCTCATGCAAATTCGACACAATCTTGTCGTCTGGGAGAAGCCCTTCTTTCGTCGGGGCAGTTGTGTCTTAAAAACGGCACACCATCTCAACAGAGGCGAAAAGACGAGGTTTTCGGTATGCGGCTGCGGATCGGCGCGGCAATTACGGCGATGACGGGATGCGCGGTGGCGTGCGTCCTGCTGTGGCCGCATGCCCGCGACGCCGGCGCCATCCTGGCTACGCAGGATGATCCTGCGGCGCTTTCCGAACTCCAGCTTAATTCTGTCCTGCGGAATGATCCTGAAATCATCAGGCAAAATATCGAAGCCGCGCTGGCTGCCAACGATGCCGATCTGGCGAAAAGTTTTATCGATGTTGCCGAAGCGAAAAACATCGCGATCTCCGGGGATCTGTCGCGGCGGGTTGCCGACGCGGTCGCGGAAGAAAACTCCACCTCGCATTTCGCCAGGCGCTTCGCCACCGGGCTTGTGACCGGCAACGCCGACGATGTCGCGAGCCTGTCCGGCACGGTGGCCGGCGATCTCTTTGTGTTCGGCGACATCCGCGACGTGGTGCGCGAAGGCAAGCATCTGGCGATGGGCGAGGACACCGACCGGCTGGTGCTTGGCCTTGCCGCCGCGGGGCTCGCCGTGACGGCGGCGACCTATGTGTCCGTCGGCGGCGCAGCACCGGTGCGCGCCGGGCTAACGCTGGTGAAGGATGCCCGAAAAGTCGGGCGGCTGGGCGAGGGGCTGACGCAGTGGGCCGGCCGCTCCGCACGCGAGATGGTCGATGGCCCGATGCTGCAGAACGCGGTCGCGACCGCCTCGGTGGCGCGGCCGGGTCAAACCCTAAGTGCGATCAAGGCTGCCTTCCGCACTGAGAAAGCCGGCGGGCTGGTGCGTCTCGCCAAGGATGTCGGCCGCGTCGGCGAGAAGGCCGGCACCAAGGGCGCGCTCGATACGCTGCGCATCGCCGAAGGTCCGAAAGATGTCGCGCGCGCCGCCCGGCTCGCTGAATCCAAGGGCAGCCAGACCCGCGCGATCATGAAAATGCTCGGCCGCGGCGCGTTGCTGCTGGCCGCCGGCGCGTTCAATCTGACGCTGTGGGTATTCGGCGCGCTGCTGGCGCTGTTCGGATTTCTGTCATCCATCAAGGCGACGACCGAGCGCCTGACCCTGTCGTGGCTGCAGCGCAAGAAGGCGAGACGGCTGTGCAGACAAATGGCGGCGATGGCTCAGCCTGCACTGGCCGGAGCCATTGCGCGCGGCTAAAGTCCGCGTCGCTTCCTTCCCGATGCGCATCCTCAAAAAGGCGGAACGGCCGATGCCGAGCTTTCACCACGGCGCAGTTGAAATTGCCTATCTCGACGAAGGCGAGGGCGAGCCTATTCTGCTGGTGCACGGCTTTGCATCGAGCAAGGGCGTCAACTGGATCTATCCGAGATGGGTTTCCGATTTAAAGAAGAACGGCCGCCGCGTCGTCGCGCTCGACGTTCGCGGCCACGGCGATTCCAGCAAGCTTTACGATTCCAAGGAATACAGCATCGAGATCATGGCCGACGATACGCTGGCGCTGATGGATCATCTGAAGATCGAGCGTGCCGACATGATGGGCTATTCAATGGGCGCGCGGATCACCGCTTCGCTTGCGCGCACCCAGCCGCAGCGTTTGCGTTCGGCGATCTTCGGTGGTCTGGGCATCGGCCTGATCGAAGGCGGCGGCCCAGGTGAAAACGTTGCGGAGGCGCTGGAAGCGCCGTCGCTGGATGACGTCACCGATCCGGTGGGGCGCACGTTCCGCGCCTTCGCCGACCAGACCCGCTCCGATCGCAAGGCGCTCGCCGCCTGCCTGCGCGGCTCGCGGCGGCTGATGACCGAGGCCGAAGCGGCCAGCATCAAGGTACCCGTACTGATTGCGGTCGGAACCACCGACGAGATCGCAGGCTCGGCGGATGCGCTCGGCAAAATCATTCCGGGTTCGCAGGTGCTCCACATTCCGAACCGCGATCATATGCGGGCGGTGGGAGACAAGGTTTATAAATCAGGCGTGCTGGAGTTTTTGTCGCGTCGCCCCTGATTTGACGGTCCAGGATGGCTTGATTTGCCCGAAATCCCGACAATTCTTATCGAAAGGCATGGTGGGACAGCCGTCCGCCCGTCGTGCTATAATGTTTAGGACGCCACACCGAATTTGCGAGAGCAGCATGGCCATTCAACAGATCAATCCGCAGAAGCTGGCGACGCTCGATCCGATCTGGGATCGCATCCGCACCGAGGCGGAGGACATCGTCCGCCGCGAGCCGGAACTGGCATCCTTTATCTATTCGACCGTGCTGCATCACGAGCGGCTGGAAGATGCGGTGATCCATCGCATTGCTGAGCGGCTCGATCATCAGGCGTTGTCGGGCGATCTGATCCGCCAGACCTATGACGAGGCGCTGCGCGACGAGCCCGACCTTGGCAACGCGTTCCGCGCCGATCTGGTCGCGGTCTACGATCGCGATCCTGCGACCTCGCGCTTCATCGATCCGCTGCTTTACTTCAAGGGTTTTCACGCCATCGAGACCCATCGCCTTGCGCACTGGCTGCACAAGAAGGGCCGCAAGGATTTCGCCTATTATCTGCAGAGCCGCTCGTCGGCGGTATTCCAGACCGACATCAATCCCAACGCCAGGATCGGCCGCGGCATCTTCCTCGATCATGCCACCGGCCTTGTCGTCGGCGAGACCGCCGTGATCGATGACGACGTTTCGATCCTGCACGGGGTCACGCTCGGCGGTACCGGCAAGGAAAACGAGGACCGCCATCCGAAAATCCGCAGCGGCGTCATGATCGGCGCCGGCGCAAAAATTCTCGGCAATATCGAGGTAGGCCATTGCGCGCGGATCGCGGCGGGCTCCGTGGTGGTGAAGACGGTGCCGAATAACGTCACCGTGGCCGGCGTTCCCGCCAGAATCGTCGGCGAGGCCGGCTGCGCCGAGCCGTCGCGCACCATGGATCAAATGATCAACGCGATCGGGCTTTGATTTTTTAACAGTTTGATTTGCGGGCGTAAATTCGTCACAACGGCCTAGCCGCGGGACCCAGCTCGCATTAAAGCTTCGCAAGAACCTCGATTGATTGGAGACACCCGTGGACGTTCAGGAAGTCAGGAAACTCGACGCCTATCTCAAGCGTCTGTTCGGCAACCAGAAGATTCGCGTGGTGCCGCGGCCGAAGAAAGACGATTCGGCGGAGGTCTATATCGGCGAGGAATTCATCGGCGTGTTGTTCGTCGATGACGAGGACGACGACCGCTCGTTCCAGTTCCAGATGGCGATCCTCGAGGAGGATTTGGTCGACGGCGACGCGTAAGCAGTCATGTCCCGGACGCGATGCGGCGCGCAGTGCCGCTTCGCAGAACCGGGACCGTACCAAGCGCCGGCGTCTGTAACGGCCCCGGCTCAGCAGCGCACCGCAAGTGCGCTGCGCTGCGTCCGGGGCACGCGTCACCTCGGTCCGCGCAACTGCCCCGTCAGCCGGTCCATCGCCCCTGCCACCTCGCGCCATTGCGCGAGCCAGCTTCGCGGGAAACGAAACGTCAGGTCGGCGCCGTCGATGCGGCGCTCGCTGAGGCACATGCCGGGTGTGGCGGCATCGCGGGTGCAGCGCGCGACCAGGTTCGGCGCGTTCGCCGAGAACAGGTCCTCATTGCCGTAAGGCGTGCCGTCGCGGAACGCGCGAACGCTGAGGCCGTCCTGCGCCGGGGGTGAAACCTTCTCGAGGTAGCGCGGATAGATGGTGCGAACGCGGGTATCCGGCGCCAGCGTGTCGTGATGCGCCGAGATCGACAGGAAGATACGGTCGATCGGCGGCACGGCTTCCTCGGTTTCCGCGCCGGCATGCTTCGGCGTCTCGGGATCGAGCGATGGCCAGGCGAAGGAGAGATCGACGCGTTCCTGCGGTCCGGAATGCTTCTGCACTTTCCTGCGCACAGCTTGGGTCGGCACGTTGAACAGCGTCGCGCCGACGCTGACCGGCAATCGCGAGGGATCGGCGGCTTTGTCCGGCTCCCAAGTCGGCCACAGCAGATAGGCGACCAGCGCAATCGAGCCTGCGGCGATTCCGCATCCGAGCAGAATCGGAACCAGATGGCCGTGGGCGCGCCGGCGCAGGCGGCGCGTATTGAAGTGGGCTGACGAGAGCATGGTCATGCTGGGATCATGGCGGCAGGAATTTTCCGAAAAGCATCAGCCGAATCAGCCCCGAATATGCCACGTGCGCCAAAACTTCCGCACCAATTTGCGTGGATGTTCCGGCCCGCGCCGTTAACCTTTCCTTAAGGATGTTGTGGCGGACGGCGCGGCATTTTGCGAAGGCTATCGGGTTCTCTGTGTATTGCGTGAGACCCCCAATGTCGCCGGATGCGTTGAATTCGTTTTTTGCTCTCTGCATCGGCTTTGCTTGGGCAGGCACGCTCGCCAGCGGATATCAGGCTTTCGTGCAACGCCCGGCCGGTTTCGGCCTGTTGCAGGAGGGCGCTGCGCCGAAGGCCTTCGCCGCCGTGCCGTTCCTGGTGTTCGCAGCACCCTTCATCATCATGCGCAATACGCTTCGCGGAAAGCGGATCGAACGCCGCCGTTTCGAACTCGTGATGATGGCGACGGTGCTGTCCGGGTTCTGGAGCCTGATGTCCGGTACCTTCGTGGTGATGACGCTAAGGGCGGCGGGATTGCTGGCCTGAGCGCTATCAAATATGCCAGTGTCTCTTGAGAGCAGAGGACACTGACATGGCGATCTACCAGCTCGACGGGCAGGGGCCCGATCTTCCCGCGGATGGAAATTACTTCATCGCCGACACCGCCACCGTAATCGGCAAGGTCCGGCTGAAGAGTTCGGCGAGCGTGTGGTTCGGCGCGGTGCTGCGCGGCGACAATGAGTGGATCGAGATCGGCGAAAATTCCAATGTGCAGGACAACTCGACCTGTCACACCGACATGGGCTTTCCGCTCACAATCGGGAAAAACTGCACCGTCGGCCACAACGTCATCCTGCACGGCTGCACCATCGAGGACGGTGCGCTGGTCGGCATGGGATCGATCGTGATGAACGGCGCGCGGATCGGCCGCGGCAGTATCGTCGGCGCAGGCTCCGTGATTACCGAAGGCAAGCAGTTTCCCGAGCATTCGCTGATATTGGGCGCGCCGGCGCGGGTGATCCGCACGCTCGATCCTGAGCAAGTCGCGAAAATGGGAAGTGCTGCAAAGTTTTACGTCGCCAACGGTCCGCGCTTCAAAAAAGGCCTGAAGAAGATCGGCTGAAAAGCCTCGTTCAGCTTCCTTCGGATTCGTTGGCCTCGGCCTCGCCGGCAACCTGTTCGTGCCCCGCGCTCCACAGCGAATGTTCGTCGGTGCCGTTCGTATACGGATTGGCTTCGGCGGGAATGTTTTCCCGCGCGGCACGCTGGCCTTCTTCAAACGGATCGGGATCGGCTGCCATTGTTTCGCTTCCTTGATGGACCGGGTTTCTCGTCCTTGGTTGCCGCTTTCTTCGAAGCAGACGCGCTTTTGCGAAGCGCATCCTTCAGATCGATAGGGATACCGTGCTTCTTCAGAAGGTCGGCAAAAGCTTCGTCGGCTAGCTCCTGCAATGTCGCCATCCGGTCGCGTCCAAGCTGCTTTAGCTTGTCAAACGTGTCGTCATCGAAGGCGATCAACTTGCGCACGGCATGTAGCTCCCAATTTAACTACACACTATAGCTCCATACCGGGCGCAATGTTCAATTGCGGCGGCCAAAATTTGTTCCGCCAGGGAACTGGCGCAAGCCGCACTCGTTGAAATCAAAAGGGAGATTTCAATGACCAGACTTTCGATGCGAGTCACGCTCGCCGCTGCCGCGATCCTGATGTTACCCTTGAGTGCGTTTGCGCAAGGCGCTGGCGGAGCCAGCGGTGGAAGTGCCGGCGGCGGAGCCGCTAGCGGCGCATCTGCCGGTACGGGCACCGCCGCGGGCACGCCGAACGCCGGTTCGGCGGGCGCGGGAAATTCAGCGATCAGCGGCGTGCCTGCCGGTCCCGCAAATGCCGGCGGCCTCAACAATTCGGTCAACGATCCCAGCGGCGCCGGCAATGCCGCGAAAGTTGCGTCGCCGCCACCGGGCACCAATGCCGTTGGTACCGCAAATTCGAGTGGCGTCGCATCCGGTAGCACAACGACCACCGGGACGGGATCTGGCCCTGCATCCATGACGGATGCGCCAAGGACAGGAAATGCTGACGTCGATGCGCAGGACAGAGCGGTCGATCGCAAGATCAAAAGTATTTGCAAAGGCTGCTAGCCTGGCGGCTGGCGATCCGCCCTGCCGGACTGACGTTTTCGCAACGTCGCTAGACGATTATTCCCTCGAAGCTGAACGGGAAATTAGAAAAATTATTGGCCGTGGTGCCATCAATTTCCGCTGAAGGTGCAACAAACGCTCCCGAAACGAGTCATAATGTTTGGGTGCGATACTCTTTACGGAGGATGGTCATGTTGCGGAAAACGGTTCTGGCGTTATTGGCGGCCGTGACAGTCACGGCAGTGGGTCTGGCGACGACGACGGACGCATCGGCGCGCGGCGGATTTGGCGGAGGAGGCTTTCACGGCGGTGGATTCCATGGTGGTGGATTCGGAGGCGGCGGCTTCCGCGGCGGCGGCTTTGGCGGAGGCGGTTTCCGCGCTGCCGGTATCGGCGGCGGTTGGCGTGGCGGTGGCTGGGGTGGTGGTTGGCGCGGCGGTTATGGCTGGCGGCGGCCGGGCCTGATCGGCGTAGGTCTGGGTCTCGGCCTGGCCGGAGCCTATGCCGCCAGTTATCCCTACGGATATGGCTATGGCTACGATCCATACTACGCCGGCTACGATGACGGCTATGGGTACGGCGGCGGCTACGGATATGGCGGCGGTTGCTACATTGTTCGGCAACGCGTTTGGGGGCCGTACGGCCCGGCCATCCGGCGCGTTCAGGTCTGTAACTAGCTCGGGCCTTCATCATCTCGTCCCGGCCTCGGCGTGATCATGCGTTGAGGCCGGGACCTGTGACTGTCACAGCTTTGGTACGGCGATTGCATTATTCCGATGATGCTGACTGGTCTCACCGCTCCGGATTTGACATGGCTGTTTCTGGCCGTGGTGATTTCGCTGTTGTCCGCGGCGGTCTGGGCGTTCTGGGAGATCGAGCAACGGCAGCGGCATCGCAAGAGTAATCGCTTCGGATAGGCGATGCGTACTTCACGAATGCATCAGGCGCGCGACGTTTCCGCCGCGTGCCTGATTGAATACAGTACCGATCAGCCCAGCACTTTGTTTTTCCTGAACCACGCCTGCATTTGATTCCACGCGTCGTCGGCGGCTTCCTTGCGGTAGCTGGGGCGATAGTCGGCGTGGAAGCCGTGCGGCGCGCCGGGATAGATCTTGAACTCCGCCGGTTTCCTGGCTTCCGCCAACGCCGCCTTCATCGCATCGACCTGTGTAACGGGAATACCCGCGTCCGCTTCGCCGTACAGGCCGAGCACCGGCGCCTTCATGTCCGGCGCGAGCTGCGTCGGACTCTTCGGCCAGACCGGGTTGGCCGGATCCACCAGCGAGCCATAAAATGCGACGCCGGCTTTTAGCGCATCGCTGTGCGCGGCGTATTCCCAGACGGTTCGTCCGCCGCGGCAAAAACCGATGATGCCGAGCCGGCCGGTATCGCCGCCTTGCGACTTTGCCCAAGCAACAGTGCTGTCGAGATCGGACAGCAACTCCGAATCCGGCTTGGAATTCACCAGCGGCATCAATTGCGGGATCTCCGTGATCTTGGTGAGATCGACGCCTTTGCGGAAATAATAATCGGGGGCGATGGCCAGCGCGCCGAGCTTGGCAAGCCGCCGCGTCACATCCTTGATGTATTCGTGCAGGCCGAAAACCTCCATCGCCACCAGCACCACCGGAGGATTGTTGACACCAGCAGGCCGCGCGAAATAGACCGGCATCTCGCCGTCGGCGACCTTCACCTTGGCATCGCCCGCGGTCAGTCCATTGGTGTCGGTCTTGATCGCATCGGCGCGGACAGGCCCGGCAGCCAGCGTATAGCCCGCCGCGGCGGCGGCCGAGGCGGTCATGAACCCGCGCCGCGATAGCGGCACGGTTCTGGTCAGTCCGATAATGTCAGATGTCAGGTGTGGCTCGGCAGTCATCGTTTCCTCCGGGTTTTTTGGATGTGCATTCAGCAGGCGACGCCCGCGGAAGGCAAATCACGCGGCTGCGAGGATTGGGAATGATGACGGATGGTGAAGCGGATATTTACGGCTATTCCGCACCGCAAAAAGAACAAGGCCGCTGGCGGAATATGACGCCTGGCGACCTTGTCATGCCCCGGACCTTGAAATCGGCTCGCGCCGCCCGGTGAGTTGCATCCTGCATCGGACTCGCGCAATCAAATGTGAAGTAGTTCACATTTGCCGAAAAAGTTCCGGTCAGCCTTGCGGACAGCCGGCCGCGCGCGGCCCGGACACGGATGGACTCGGACTTCAGGTCGCCCGATCCGGTGTTAGATTGAAGAAAAAACCATTTAATTTCAAATAGTTAATTGCCTTGGAGCCGAACGGAGGTCGCCGCCACCGCCATGGACAACCGAAATTCTAAATGCTTTAGTTGTCGTTGCTGGCCGCGATTCAGCGCCTGTTTTCATCGTTTGATCACGACATCGAACCCTTGCTGCTGTGCCATGCCGTAATCCTGGATCGAAAAGCCGATGCCTGGAAAATCAGAGTCGCAGCTTTACCTTGTCTCGGGCGCAAGCCCGCTGACGCTGCAAGGCCTTCGTCTGACCAAGGCTTTCTTCGAAATTCGAAATCCGCAGCATCGGGAGCAGGTCATCGCGCTGGCCGAGCGGCTTCTGGAAGAACAGAATTCAGGTCAGGCGGTTCTTGCGGACTGACGGTTCGCGCCTGGAAATCCCGCGGATGATTTCACCTTAAAAAAAGTTGCGGCCAGCCTTGGGGGAGGCTGGCCGCGCGCGATCCGGTCTGGGACGGGGAGGGGTGGGGATGTGACCGGGTCGCGGGTCTCCGTTGTTCTTTGTATTCTCTATTCTCAGTGGTCGCGGGCGCTGGCGGTGGCGACCGCCGGCCTGGAGTCGCCGAGCGAGACCCAGACATTAGGATCGCCCTGCGATTGACGTTTCACGAAGCGGTAGCCGGTCTCGGTCCAGGCCACGACGCTTTCATTCTGGTTGTCGAGGATGAACTCGCCCTTGTCGCTTTTCACGGTCAGCACGGCGTGGCCTTCGCCCTTCTTGTCGCGCACCACCGTGATCAGCAGCGCTTCGCGCGGCCATCCGGCATCGATCAGCATCTTGCGCTTCAACAGCACGTAGTCCTCGCAGTCGCCGTAGCCGTCATTAGGCAACGACCATTTCTCAATCACGCCCCAATGATCCATGTCGGTCATCGGCTTGATTGTTTCGTTGACCCAGCGGTTGACCCGCAACAGGTCTTTCCACGCGGTCTGCGTCATCACGATATCTCGCGGCTGTGTCGCACCGCCGCGGCAATCCGTGGGATTGTCGGCGCAGAACTCGACCCAGCCGATCGGCGAACGCGAGATATCGCCAAGGCTCGCATACAGAACTCGCTCGTCTCCGGCGCGTGCCGGCGCAGTCATTCCCAACAGGATGGCTGCAAAAGCCAATCCCATCCCCTGTCCCCTGATGCCCATTGTGGCCCCCGTTTCTTGTTGGGACCACACTTCGCACAAAGGTTTTGCGCCGCCGCTAAGTCAGGCAAGTACAATTGAATTGAATACTGCTAAATACTGCGGATATTTAAAACTATACTTGAATCAAATTCGACTAAAATTTGAAACAACTGCAATTGATTCAAATTTTATGCATCTGGATGCAAGCACAATGAAATCGCGGGTTTCCGGCAGGAAACGCGGCCTGCGTTGGCGCAATCAGGGATGCGTCAAACAGCAGAAAGGCGGCATCCGGCAATACGGAGTCCGCCTTCGAAGCTGATAAAAACAGGGAATCGGCGCGCGCGGCTGTTTACCGGGCGGTGACGCTATCTTCCAGCGTCTCGGCCAACTGCTCGTGGACGAACTCGAGCGCAAAGCCTTCTTCGAGGTTTCGCACCACCCGGGCCTGCACCTTGCCGAGCGAGACCAGCGATTTCAGCGGCGGCCGGTTTTCCGCGGCTATTGCCGCGCCCGACAGCGACATATCGATGATGCGGCAGGTCATCTGGCTGCCGTCCTCGAGCGTGAGCACCGCGATCGGGTTGCGCGGGATGATACGGTCGTGGCGGCGGTCTTCCGGCAGATTGAGAATGTCGCGGTTGGCAAGCCAGGTCAGCTGCGCCGCCAGCTTGTCGCGCTTGCGCGCGGTGGCGCCGACGCTCATGGCAAAGCCGTTGTCGATAATGCGGGTGATCTTGCCCTCGACCCGGCCGATATGGTCGAGATAGGCGATCACGCGGTCGCCGACATTGCCGATCCCGGGCGCCAGCAGCGCCAGGCCGCCGGGCGACATATTGATGATTTGGCAGGGAAATTCGCGCCGGTCCGGCAGCATATAGCGGCCGAGCAGGTGAACCTTGACGCGCTGAAAGCGCCGCCGTTCGTCGGCGGCCGGAAGTATGGATTTCTTGTGCGCCAACGCCATCATCGCCACCCGACAACCGGACCATCGGTGTCGATAAACCCTACGGCCAGCAAGGTTAACGATGTGTTACGGGTGGTTGCATGAAGTGTGGGCATTCACGCCGCCTTCGGCGTCGCCACCGGAATTCGGTTAAACCCCCACAGAATAACCGGGCACGCAAGGATCATCGCGGCGCCGAAATCGAGTGCGGCGCTGGCGCTGCCGGCCCATTTGGCGCAGGCGCCGGCGAGCGCCGGTCCCAGCATCATGCCGGCATAATAGACCGTAAAGAACAAGCCGATCCCGATCGCGCGCGTCGCAGGCTGCAGCACGCGCGCCGGTAAACCCATGATCGAACCGGCCGGCAGGCCGCAGGTCAATCCGAGCGCGACGGTAGTGACGATCACTGCGTCGCCGTGCGCCAGCGTCATCATCAGCATCGCGAACACGATGCAGCCTGCAACGATGATGAATTCAGGGCGCCCGATCCGATCGGCAAGAAAGCCGCCGGATGCCACCGAGAACACCGTCAACCACAGCACGATGCTGATGGCCGATCCTGCCGCGGTGATCGACCAGCCGCGCTCGACCAGCATCGACGGTCCGAAGCTGAAGATCGTCGCGAAGCCGATATTGTAGAGACTCCAGATCACGCCCGCGGCGATCACGGCGATGACGGAGTTGCGATCGAGACGCGCGGTTGCCACCGCCGCGGCCGAGGCATTCGGCGGTGACCGATACAAGACTGCGAGCAGCAGCATGCCACATCCGATCAGCACCGCGACGGCAAGATACACCGCGCCGACGCCATAGGCGGTGCCGATCGCCGGCAGTGTCAGCAGCGACATCGCAACGCCCGCCGGCCACGAGTTGACGAAGATCGCCATCGCGGTCGCGATCTCCCGGCCCGCGAACCAGTCGGTCACCATCTTGGTCATCTGGACGTTGAGCATTACGCCGCCGGCGCCGGCGATCAGCCTTCCTGCGATCTGAACGCTCCAGGATGCCGAGAACGCCATCGCGAGGCTGCCCGCCAGCATCAGCAGTAACGCGCCAAGTACCGTTGTCTTGTCTCCGAGCCGTTGTCCGATCGCGCCGCCCGGCAATGCCAGCGCAATACCCGGCGTGAAGTACAGGCCGATCAAAAGGCCGATGTCGGCCAGTCCCATCCCGAATTCGCTGCCGAGCAGGGGTGCTACCGAGGCCACGCTTTGAAACTGAAAGCTCATGGTGAGGCGAACCGTGAACAGAACGGCCAGGATGCCCCATCGATTGCGCACGCGCGGTCTCCTTCGAAGTTTCCGTGCAACCTGAGACCGCATGACGGGGCTGTCAATCGTGCCCGGATCGGACGGCGCGCCACATTGGCATCGCCGCCGACTTCAAATAGGTTTGCTCCCGCCCACGCAACTCAAATCAACAATCGCCGAAGGGCCGGGGAGAAGACTGCATGGAACGGATTCGTGTTTGCACTTACGATGGCCCAGGCTCACAGCCGGTCATTCGCGAAGTGCCGTGGCCCAGGATTCCGAAGAAGGCCGCGCTGATAAAAGTCGGGGCCTGCGGCGTGTGCGGCACCGATCTGCATATCCTGAAAGGCCATTGGCCGAAGCAATTGCCGTGGCCGTTCACGCTCGGCCATGAAATCGGCGGCGTGCTGGTCGAGGTCGGCTCGGAATTCACCGAAGACTTCATGAGCAAGCCGCTCACCGTGGGATCGAAAGTGATGATTCCGCCGCTGATGCCGTGCGGCCATTGCTATTACTGCATCCACTATCCGCAGAGCGCCAACAAGTGCCTGACGCCGGTGTATTACGGCCGCTATCTCGGCTTCGACAAGGCGCCGCATCTGTGGGGCGGCTGGGCGGAATATGTCTATGTCGATCTCGACATGCTGCCGGGCACCAAGATCTACAAGCTGCCCGACGACATGTCGCTGCGATTAGGCGCGCTGTCGGAGCCGCTCACCTCCTGCGTCCGCGCCTTCAACCGCGCGACACGCGCCGGCGGGTTCACATGGGGCGACACCGTCGTGATCCAGGGCTCGGGCCCGATCGGGATTCTGGCGGTCGCCGCGGCACAGGAGATGGGCGCAGGGCGCGTGATCTGCGTCGGCGCGCCGGAGACGCCGCGTCTCGCACTGGCGCGCAAGTTCGGCGCCGAGGCCACGGTCGATATCGAAGAGGTCAAGACGCCGGAGGCGCGCATCAAGGCGGTGCGCGACATCGTCGGCGGTTTTGGCGCGGACCTGGTGATGGATTGCTCGGGGCATCCGAGCGCGGGTCCCGAAGGCATCGAAATGCTGCGCGATGGCGGCACCTATATCGAGATGGGGCAGTTCACCGACGCCGGCTCGATCAATACGTCGTGGCATCGCATCTGCACCAAGGACCTCAACGTGCTCGGTTCGTGGGGCTTTACCGGCAATGACCTGCCGCTCGGCGTCGATATGCTCTATCGCACCCGCGACAAATATCCGTGGCTTCAGATGCAGACCATCTATCCATTCACCGAAGAGGGCATCGGCCGCGCCGTGGCGGATGCGATGGCGATGAAGACGGTGAAGTCGACCATCGTGCCGTGGCCGGAACTGGCGGAATGAAATTGGGAAAAGCGTTGCTGTTCGACATTGACGGCACGCTGGCCGACACCGACGCGTTACATTTGCAAGCGTTCAATCAAGTCTTCGGCCCTCGCGGTCATGTTTTCGATCATGCCCGCTTCACCAAGGAGCTGCAGGGTTTTTCAAACGCGTCGATCGGTGAGCGATTCCTGACGGATGAACCTCCGAAGCATCGAGCGGCCATCATGGAAGAGAAAGAAGCAGCCTTCCGCACGCTCGTTTCCGGGCAAATCCAGCCAATGCCGGGACTCATGACGTTGCTTGCCCTCGCCGATCGCGCAAGTATTCCCATGGTAGCGGTTACAAATGCGCCCCGCCTGAATGCCGAAATGCTTCTGTCCGGACTTGGGATTGTGCATCGCTTCAAGGTCCTCGTCATCGGCGACGAGCTTGCGCACGGTAAACCGCATCCAATGCCGTATATGGAAGGCCTGCGCGTGGCGAGCGCCGCGCCCGGCTTGTCGATAGCTTTCGAAGATTCTCGCTCCGGCGTTCAGTCCGCGTCTGCCGCGGGAATTACGACTATCGGAATACGGACGAGCCTCAGCCATACCGACATGATCGAAGCCGGCGCTTTCATGACGGCCAAAAACTTTGACGATCCGGAATTAATCAAGTTGGTCGCGACCACAATGAACTGGTGACATGGACCACTGGAATTCGATCTGTGAATGCGCGTTCTAGCGCAGCCCCTCATAAACCATGAAACCGCGCGCGGCCGCCAGTTTGCGCAGCGCGCGGGGGCCGAAGCGTTGCGGTGGGTGGCCGAGATAGCGCCACGAGGTGAGGTTGAAATCCTTGAGCACGCCGTGTCCACCGCGGAACGGCGCCAATAGTCCGGTCAGGCTTAACGGCGTATGCGCACGATTGTTGAACGGCAGCAGCAGCAACTCCAGATGCGCCACCGAGCCATCTTCGGCTGCGGCCGATATGCCGGCGACCGCGGCCAGCATTTCCTCGGCGACGTTGCCGATGATGTCCTCGATATCGCGGCGGGTGCCAGGGGGGAACAGCGCTGAAAAACTTTTGCCCTTCTGATCGCAGCCGAGCATCGCGCAGACCCGGGTTCCGGCGACGCGAAATGGATAACCGGCGGACGGATCGTAGGACAGCACGAAAATATCGCCGAGCAGTTCGCGCACGGCGCCGGGCTCGATCTCGCTGCGGTCGGGCGCGCGCGCGCTTCCACGCTTCTCGTCCCAATATGCGAAAAATTCCCGGCTCGACGGATGCTTCATGATTTTAAGAACCCTGACCCGCGCCGTCGTGACAGGGACACATCTGTCCCGCTTTCACGCACCGCGCGTCCCCCTGTTTGTTGTGCAGGAGTGGTCTTGCAGCGTCCATGCCGCAGGCGGTTTTGCGCAGGTTTGGCGGGAGGTTTGTGGTGTTAACGTTAAATTAACTATGCGGTTGGCGTCGCGCGCGAACCGGATAAGGTGCGCCGATTACCTCGCCGGTTTTCTCCAGGGGCCGGCGAGGATTTCCACACAGGCGGCGTCAAACAGTTTGGTCATCGCGCGGGGAGGGGTGGGGATGTCACCCGGGCGCTTCGCGCGGCAAGATCGGCATCGAAGGGAGGGCTTCTCAGGCCCTCCCTTTTTGTTGCGGCCGTGGTGGCTTGCAATGCTGCGAACCTTCGATAGCCTGCGTGACGTAAAAACAAGAAAATCGGGAGGCATCGATGGTTCGAAGACACGGCGTCGCGACAATCGGCGGCGCGCTGGCGCTGCTGACGGCACTGGCAGCGCACGCGCAGGACGGGCCGCGCTTCCCGAAGCCCAGCATGGAGCAACTCAATCCGGAACAACAAGCCGTTGCGGCGGAAGTGATGAAGCAGTCCAGCGCCGGGTTAGGCGGTCCCTACGGCATGCTGATCAAAAGCCCTGAACTTCTGAAGCGCTATCTGTTGATGACCGAATATCTGCGCCAGAAGACGTCGCTGCCGCATCGTCTCAATGAGATGGCAATCCTGCTGGAGGCGCGGATATGGGACGCGCAATACGAATGGTGGGCGCACGAACCATTGGCGCGCAAAGCGGGCCTGTCGGATGCCATCATCACTGACATCCGCAATGCCAGGCGCCCGGCTTCCATGCAACAGGATGAAGCGATCGTCTACGACGTGGTCACCGAACTGCTGAACAAGCGGCAACTATCGGACGACACCTTCGGCAAGGCCAGGCAAATCCTCGGCGAGCAACAGGTGGTGGATCTGGTCGCGGTTACCGGCTTCTACGTCATGGTCTCGGCGGTCATCATCGCCGGGCGGGTCGCGATACCGGACGGCGGACCGGCCCCGATGCCCGTGCTGGTCAAGTGATGCGCGCGGGATAGCACATGCTGGGACACAAGATCGGGCTGGGAATCGTAGGCTCAGGTCGCATCGGCACGTTGCGCGCCCGGCTGTCAGCCGGGCATTCGGCGGTCGGCAGCATCAGCGTGTCCGATCTCGATCCTTCGAACGCGGCGAAGCTTGCGGCGCTGGTTGGAGGCCAAAGCCATGGCAGCGACAATCTTGCGGTGATCGACGACCCCGATGTCACCGCGGTGATCGTCTCCACCAGCGAAGGCGAACACATGGCGCCGATGCTCGCGGCGATCGAGCGCGGCAAGCCGGTGCTGGTGGAGAAGCCGATCGCGCTGACGGTGCGGGAAGCTGACCGGGTGCTGGAAGCGCTGGCGAAGTTCGGCGGCAACGTACGGGTCGGCTACTCCAGGCGCTACAAGGAGCGCTACCAGATCGCCAAGGAGCAGGTGATCAAGGGACGCGTCGGCACGCTGACCGGGGGTGCCGCGCGGGTGTTCAATTCCCGTTCGCAGGCGCTGGCGATGATGGCGCGCAATCCGCACGCGACCCCGGTGGTGGACGCGCTGACGTATTATGTCGACCTGATGAACTGGTTGTTCGAGGGCCGGAAGATCGTGGAGATCTATGCGCGCGGACAGACCGGCGTGTTGAAGGCCGCGGGCCACGACGTTCCCGATGTCAGTTATGCGGTGCTGACCTACGATGACGGCGCGGTGGTCAATCTCGGCGTCAGCTACGCGCTGCCGGAGAAATATCCGGCGCTTGGCCATGCCGCGCGGGTGGAGGTGCTCGGCACGGGCGGCGTGATGATCCTCGACGACGATCACACCGATCAGATCATGTACAGCGAGACCGGCGTGCCGCATGTCTATCTGCCGGATCACAACGTCAACATGGTGTTCCTGCAGAGCGGAACGCCCGGCGATTGGGCATTGGGAGAATTCTGGGGCCCGATCGCCAACGAGACGCGGGCCTGGCTCGATCATCTGGCTACCGGCCGTCCCTGCACCCTGGCGACGCCGGAAGATGCCCGCGCCACGCTGGAAGCCACGCTGGCGATCGAGCATTCGATGCGGATCCGCGCGGCGGTGACGCTGCCGCTGCGGGCGGGATAATCAGACCGGCAACAGCCGGCAGCTTGGGGAGATTGTCACGATGCAGCGAGGCTTGCTCACACGGCGCACGATGCTGCACAAAGGCGGTGTCCTCGCGGTCGCTGCGACCGCATTCGCGCGATCGGCACCTGCAGCCGGATATCCGGATCGTCCGGTGCGCATCATCGCGCCGTTTGCAGCGGGCGGCCCGAGCGATCTGTTGTCCCGGTTGCTGAGCGTCAAGCTAAGCGAGGCGCTTGGCGGCTCTTTCTATGTGGAGAATCGTCCCGGCGCCGGCAGCAATATCGGTACCTCGGCGGCTGCGCGCGCCGCTCCCGACGGCTACACCCTGCTGCTGACATCCAGCGCGTTTGTGTTGAATCCCGGGCTCTACAAACAGGTGCCGTACGATCCGGTAAAGGATTTTGCCCCGGTCGCCGAACTCGTGACATCGCCCAACGTGTTCATCGCAACTCTCGCGTCCGGAATCACCTCGATGGCGGAACTGGTCGCGCAGGCCAAGGCAAAGCCCGACACACTCAATTATGCCAGCGCCGGCATCGGCACCACGCCGCATCTGGCGGGAGAATGGCTGAAAGTAATCGCCGGCATCAGCATGACCCATGTGCCGTTCGCGGGAGCCGGACCTGCCTTGCAGGCGATCCTGTCCGGCACGGTTCCGGTGGCATGTGCGTCGCTGCCGGGCGCGCATCCACTGATTCTGAACCGCGACGTCCGCGCGCTGGCGGTCACTGGTTCGGAACGCTGGTACGACCTGCCGGATGTGCCGACCATGATCGAGCTGGGCTATCAGGACTTCGTGTCCGACACGTTTCACGGCGTATTTGCCCCGATCGGCACGCCGGCTGACATTGTCGATCGTCTCTCGGCGGTATTGCTGGAGGCGGTGCGTCAGCCGGCGCTCCATGAGCAGCTGCGTTCGCAGGGTTTTGAGGTGATCGGTAACGGGCCGGACGGCCTGCGCCGGCGGATCGAAATGGAGCTGCCGCGCTATCGCGATCTGATCGTCAAGGCGGGAATTGAGCGCGTCTAGGGTCGCGAAACGCCGGCCCTTTTTCCTTGCGGAGGTGCGCGTGAAGGGTGGCGCGGCGACTCAAGATCGGACCATGCTCGCTCCATCGCGGAAAAAGCGCGAGCGACGGTCGGCTCCTGCCGTCGGGACTTCAGGCAGGCCAAGCTCAGATCGCAACTAATCGACACACTATCGGCGATGACAAAATTGCGGCTGCCGCCCTTGCGATCGAGAAGGCCCTTGCGGGCAAGGCTGAGGCCGATTCCGGATTCGACGAAGTCGATCATCGCCTCCTCCTGATCGGTCTGCGCAACGCGTTTTGGAACGACCCCAAAGGGACGGAAAATATCATCGAGCAGACGCCGATGCGCCGAAGGGGAGGGTGTCGCGAGCCACGGCAGGTTCACAAGGTCCCGCCAGCCCTTTCCTGTAACTTTATCGGCCCAGGCAAGAGGGGCGATGACATGATAATTGAAGCGCATCAGCGGCGCGAATTGGAACGTGCCGGACTTGCTTTCGCGCTCGGGCAAGGTTTGAGCCGAAGACAAAGATCGCTCAGGCGTCGCATCGATATAAAATCCCACGTCGAGTTCATTTTTGCCGATCTGCGCCAGCACGTCGTCAGTCATGCCATGGCGAAGAAAGATTTCGATTCGAGGCGATGAGGTCGTCAACTCCTTGATGAAAATCCCGAGGCGGGTGAATTCGGGGTCGAGGATCGTGCCGACGCGAAGCGTTTCGCGCAGAACGTCCTTCAGGGAATCGGCGGCGGCTTTAAAACCCGACAGGCCGGTCAGCGCATTTTGGGCATGGGGCAGCAGGGCGGTGCCGGCCTCGGTGAGTGTGAGGCCGCCGGGCGTGCGATTGAACAGCAGAAGCCCCGCGTTCTCTTCCAGCCCCTTCAGTTGCAGGCTGACCGCCGGCTGGCTGAGATGCAGCGCCGCCGCGGCGCGCGAAACACTGCCTTCACGGGCGACTGTGACGAAACAGCGCAACGCCTGAATGGGGGGAAGGTCGGTCATTTGGAAACCTTATACCTGATTTCCAATAACTCATTAGACAGAAATGACTATTGCAGGTCACTGTTTGCCGCCGACGAAACCCTGCGTTGCTATCGGCCAAGATAAACGGTAGCGGATTTCAAGTACTTCGCATACCGCAGGGAGAAGATACAAGATGTCGTCATGGTCCGGGCCGCGAATCTTCAGCGAATCTAACGGCTTTTTTGCGACCGCGGCGGTCGCGGTTTTCGCTCTGATGACGGCTCCCCTTGTGCCGGCCCATGCCGAAACCTATCCCGAGCGGCCGATTCAAATGGTCGTTCCGGCCGGGCCCGGAAGCAGCACCGATACCATTATGCGCTCCCTGGCCAAGTTCGCGGCTCCGCTGCTGGGGCAGCCCATCGTCATCTTCAACAAACCGGGCGCCAGCGGCACCATCGGGGTCGGCAACGTGACCCGCGCGGCGAATGACGGTTACACCGTTGGCGGGGTGTGGAGCGGACCGATCACGATGGCTCCCCACGTCGCGGCGCCGAGTTATACCCCGGCAGATTATCAGATCGTCGCCATGACGACGGAAGCGCCGGGCGTGCTGTGCGTCCAGCCGACGTTTCCTGCCAAAAACGCCGCGGAATTTCTGGCCGAACTGCGAAACAATCCCGACAAGTACACCTATGGGGCTGACGGCGTGGGCGGCTTCGTCCAGTTCGCAACCGCGCGGATTTTCGAGGCCGCGGGCGTGCGTCAGCGCATCATTCCCTATTCCGGAGCCGATCAGACGGTGACCGCTTTTATTTCGGGAACGATTGATATCTACGGCGGCGCTATCGCCACGATCGTGCCCTTCGTCGCGGAGGGAAAGGCGAAATGCCTGCTGGTGACGTCGTCGCGAAGATACGCGGCATTGCCGGACGTTCAAAGCCTGGCGGACATCAATCTCGAGCAGGCGCAGACGCTGTTGTGGCGCGGCATCATCGCGCCGCGTGACGTACCCGCGGATCGCCTCGAAAAGCTGCGCGCCGCGTTCTCCGAAGCCGCCATGAACCCGGAATTCAAAACGCTCGCAGAGCGGCGCGGCGAAGAGATATGGAACATAAGCCCGGCCGAGGCGGCGAAGTACGTGCAGGACGAATACGCCCAGATGGAGCGGCTCGCAAAGCAGCTTCAACTGAAGCAGAATTGATTGGAACGACAGCATGCCGTTCGTCACATCAGCCGATGGCGCTACCCTGCACTACGCGGTCCACGACTATACGGATCGCTGGCGTGAGGCCGGCACCATCATCCTGGTTCACGGCTTCGCACGCTCCGGGGAGTTCTGGTTCGCCATCGTTCCGTATCTCGCGCGGTTTTACCGCGTGATCTGTCCCGATCTCAGGGGGTTGGGCAAATCTCAGCCTTTGGCCGATCCGGCCGCGTCTATTTCCATGGCTGCGTATATCGGCGATCTGGAGAGCGTGGCGGATCATGCCGGAGCAAAAACATTTCATCTCGTCGGCGAATCCATCGGCGGCGCAATCACACTGATTTTCGCGGCGGAGCGGCCGGAGCGCGTGCGCACGCTCTCCGTCCTCGCGCCCGCCGTGTGGGCGAATGAATGGATACGCAAGGCCTATGCGGTAGGCTTCCCAAGCTGGGAGGAAGCGATCCGGACGTTGGGCGTCGAAGGCTGGGCGCGCAAGTCGAACAGCCTCGCCCGCTTTCCCGCCGATTTCGATCCGGCGTTCATGGAATGGTACGCAAATGAAGTCGGCAAGGCCGATGTCGAGGTTGTCGCAGCAATGGTCAATTTCGCGGCGTCAGTCAACGCGCAGCCGTATCTTGAGCGAATAAAAGCGCCGGTGCTCGCGCTGTACCCGAGCGGCGGCAACATTGCGTCCGCCGAGCAGGAAGCAGCACTTCGCGAAAACATCAGGTCCGTGCAGGTGTCGCACCTCGACACGCCGTATCAAATGCTCGGAATGCTGCAGCCGGCGGCCTGCGCCAACCAAATTCTGAATTTTTCCGCGCACCACGACGGCCTTGTCTGCCACGAATAGGGGTTCAGCATGCGCTCAAGCCTTTCGACCGCCGGGCACGGAAACCAAACCGCTCGCGCGTCTGCGTTTCGTCAACAGCTCCGCCCTTGTTCATCTCTCATCTGGCATGTCGGAACCCCATGACAAAGAAATATCCAGAAGAACTGTTTGTATTTCCGGACAGCGATTCCGCGAGGACGTGTCGTCACCTTCAGTTTATGAAGGCGCTTTTTCAACTCGACGATCCGGAGCTCGAACAGGCTTTGGTGGTGATTCTGGACCGTCTTGCGGCCAGTCGATCATCCGGCGACGGCACGCCGCCGCCATCCACCCCGAATGTCCGGCGGCGACGGAAGCTGCCGCAAGATTGATCGGGCAGGGGAAGTCCTCCCTGACGCGACAGCCCCGCGGTGGCATTTTCCAGCCCTGCGGCGATCCTGTGCTTGCGCGGCATGGCCAAGCCGCCTATTTGGGCGCATCGCTCTTCTGAGCCGCGTCATTCAGGCCTTTGATCCCTTGGAATCCCCGCCAGAACTGCCCCCGGAAGCCCCGCGCGAACCGATCCTGACGCTGCCCGGCGCCTTGACCGCGTATGTCGCGCTGCTTGCGGTGATTCATCTGCGCGTGCTGCTGCCGCCGGACCTGGAATACTGGACCATCGAAGTGTTCGGCTTCATTCCGAAGCGCTACGATTCCACGCTGCTGGCGACGCCGTTTCCCGGCGGCTCCGGCGCGAAGATATGGACCTTCGTGACCTATTCGCTGCTGCATGCCAATCTCAGCCACATCGGGTTCAACGTGCTGTGGCTGCTGCCGTTCGGAAGCGCGGTAGCGCGCCGCTTCGGCGCCGCGCGATTCTTCCTGTTCATGGCGGTGACCGCGATTGCCGGCGCGCTGGCGCACCTCGTCACCCATGAGCATGCGGTGGCACCGATGATCGGCGCCTCGGCGTCGGTGTCGGGGGCTATGGCAGCCGCGATCCGCTTCGCCTTCGTGCAGGGCAGCTTCCTGTCGTTTCGCCGCGGCGATGCAGATGCGGCAGCGCAGGTGCCCGCGCTCTCCTTGTCGAAAGCCTTGCGCAATCCGCGTGTGCTGGGATTTCTCGCGGTCTGGTTCGGCGTCAACATCATCTTCGGGATCGGATCGATTGCAATTGGCGCCGACGGCGCAAGTGTGGCGTGGCAGGCGCATATCGGCGGCTTTTTCGCAGGGTTGCTGCTGTTTTCGCTGTTCGATCCGGTTCCGCGCCGCAAGAACGATGCTGCGATTGCGTCGTCCGCCGATAGTTCCGACCCGCACTGACCGCGCGGATTTGCCTTACCCTCGCACTTTCATTCGCCGTCCCCATATGTTCAGATAAGCGACGCTTGATCGCATCCAGGGAGGCGACAATGACGGTACGTGCAATTCTCGATACCAAGGGCCACACCATCCTGAACGTGGAGCCGGACGCCAAGCTTTCGGCCGCGGTGAAGATCTTGTCGGATCGGCGGATCGGCGCTGTATTGGTGATGAGCAATGGGCGCATCGAGGGCATTCTCTCGGAGCGCGACATCGTGCGCGTGCTCGGCGAACGCGGCGCCGCGGTGCTTGAAGAGCCGGTGAGCGCGGTGATGACGCGCAAGGTCGTCAGCTGCCGTGAAAAGGATACCGTCAGTTCGATCATGGAGCGGATGACGACGGGCAAGTTCAGGCATCTGCCGGTGGTCGAGGACGACAAGGTGGTCGGCCTGATCTCGATCGGCGATATCGTCAAATGGCGCGTCAAGGAATTCGAGAACGAGCAGGAAGCGCTGCAGAACTACATCAAGACGGCCTGAGGCAGATCGTAGGCCTCGTGTCCCGGACGCGGTGCGGCATTCTTCATGCCGCTCCGCAGAGCCGGGACCATACCAAACACCGGCACCTATTACGGCCCCGGCTCTGCAGCGCACCACGCCGCGAAGGCCATAGCGCGTCGAAGACGCGCGTAAACGCGCTTATGGCGCTGCGCTGCGTCCGGGGCACGAGAGCTTACGGCTTCTTCTCAACCGCCGCGCCCGGCTCATTCGTTGTCGGCGCCAGATTCTCGATCGCTTCCTGAATCGATTCGATCGCGCGTTCGGCGGCGCGCGCGCCATGCGCGATCAGATCGTCGGCGCGGTGGAAATCGAACCAGCCGATCTGGCCGACGCGAGGCGTGATCAAAAGGTCCGGCGGATCGCCGGCGAGCCGCGCGCGGGTGATGCGGTCCTGCATGATGTTGAAGGCATCGACCATAACAGTGGAAATGCCGGGGCGTCCGCCGCTGCCGAAAAATTCGCGTTTCATGGTGCGCTCGGGAGAAAAGAATCTGCCGAGCCCGCGCTTCGATGGTGCAGGCTCGATGACCGGCGCCGGCTCGTCGGCCGCCGGGCCGTGGGAGTAAATCGTCGTCGCGTGCGTGAACACGTCACTGGAGAGATTGGCGGCGATCACGATCTCGGCGCCTAGCGCCCGCGCGGCCGAGACCGGCACCGGATTGACCAGCGCGCCGTCCACCAGCCAGCGGTCGCCGACCAGCACCGGCGCGAAAATTCCGGGCAGCGCATAGGACGCGCGCATCGCCTCGACCATGCGGCCATGGGTCAGCCAGATTTCATGTCCGGTGCGGACTTCGGTGGCGACGGTGGCGAATTTCAGCGGCAGATCTTCGATCAGGGTCTTGCCCAACGCCGCCTCAAGCTGACCTGCAAGCTTGTCGCCACCGATCAGGCCGGAGCCATTGAGCCGGATATCGAGATAGCCGAGAATATTGCGAGGCTGCAGGCTGCGCGCCCATTCCTCCAGCTTGTCGAGCTGGCCCGCGGCATAGGAGCCGCCGACCACGGCCCCGATCGAGGTGCCGACCACCACATTGGGCACGATGCCATGCGCGATCAGGGTCCTGACGATGCCGATATGGGCAAATCCGCGCGCGGCGCCACCGCCCAGCGCGAGGCCGATCACCGGCCGCCTGATGCTGCCGAGGCCGACCTTGTCGCGGCCGTTCGCCCCGTTCTGGCCGCGGCCGATCAGATTATCCAGCACCGCAGGGTCTCCATGGATGGCACGTAAAGCCTATTCGTTGCGGCACGATCTTGCCAGAATACGCTGCCCGCATGGTTTATACCGCTCTCCCGGGGTGTCGGCCTCGCCTGAGCCGAAACTATGTCCGGACTGCGCGTTCGCGAGCAATACTTCGGCCTTTTGCCTGTTCCGACGGGCGATAACGCGCAAACCCGCCGGCAGGCTTGAATTTGCCGCGTTTTCGGTGAAAAGCAGGCGCCATGACTGCGCGGGGCCATGTTTTAAAAGGCTATGGGATAGATCAAGCCGGGCGGGGCGGCCACCCGGTGTTGGCGCTCGCGCTTGCCGGCCTCATGATTCTGTCGATCCCGCAGGCCTCCCTGGCCCAGATGTTTACCGACCGCCCGCCGCCGGTGCCTCCTAATTCGGTCCCCGACGTGCCGTCCGGCGGCGCCATCAACCTCGCACCGCCCTCCGGTCCTGCGTCGGCGCCGAACCTGCCGGCGCCATTGACCCAGCCTCCCGTCGCTGCCGTGACGCCGCCGATTACTGCGCCGCCGATCGCATCGACGCCGGGCCAGGGCGTGCTGTCGCTGACGGCGCGTTATGGCAAGGACCTTCCCGTCATCAACAGCGGCCTGGTGTGGCGGGTTTTTTCCGACCGCCCCGATGAAACCGGTACCTTCAAACTGATCCGCGAGGAACGCGGCGCCACGCCGAACATCGTGCTGCCGCCTGGCAGCTATGTCGTCCATGTCACGCTCGGTCTCGTCAGCGCGGTGCGGCCGGTGACATTGAAGGCGGAGACCGATCGCGAATCCTTCCTGCTGCCGGCCGGCGGTCTTCGCATCGAAGGCCGCGTCGGCACCACCAAGATTCCGCAGAACCAGATTTCATTCGCGATCTACAAGGGCAGCCAGTTCGAGGCCGCCGAGCGCGCCTCGCTGGTGCCGAGCGTCGCCGCCGGCGACGTCGTGCTGCTGCCGGAGGGGACCTACTACATCATCTCCAACTACGGCGACGCCAATTCGGTGGTGCGCTCGGACATTCGCGTGCAGGCCAGCAAGCTGACCGATGTCATCATCACCCATCGCGCGGCGGTGATCACGCTGAAGCTGGTCAGCGACAAGGGCGGCGAGGCACTGGCCAATACCGCGTGGTCGGTAATCACGCCGGGCGGCGACGTCATCAAGGAATCGATCGGCGCGTTTCCACGCGTGATCCTGTCCGAAGGCGAGTACCGCGCCATCGCCAAGAACGAAGGCAAGGTGTTCGAGCGTCCGTTCAATGTCGTCAACGGCGTCGATGGTGAGATCGAAGTGGTGGCGCGGTAGCGCAGGCACCCATCTGCGTCGTCATGCGCGGGCTTGACCCGCGCATCCATCAATCTTCACGAGAGTCTTTTCGAAGTGGATGGATTGCCGGGTCGAGCCCGGCAATGACGATACTACGCGGCTCTAAAACCGCGTCACGATATCGCCGAGCGCCGGGCGCGGGCGGTCCTCGATCGGCTTCGACGGCGTGCCGATATGGACGAAGCCCGCGATCTTCTCCTCCGGCTTCAGCCCCAAGCGATCGAGCACGTCGCGATCGAACGCGAACCAGCCGGTGAGCCAGTTGGCGCCATAGCCGAGCGCGGTGGCGGCGGTGACGATGTTCATCGCGCTGGCGCCGGCGGAGAGTTCCTGCTCCCACGGCGGCACTTTTGGATGCGGCTTGGTAAAACTGACCACCGCGATTACCAGCGGCGCATCCATCAGCCGGCGCTTCTCGATCTCGATTTCGGCTGATGGCGCTTGCGGATTTTTCTGCGCAAACACCTGCGCGATCACATCGCCGGCACGCGCGCGCGCATCGCCCTCGAAGACGATAAAGCGCCACGGCGTCAGCTTGCCGTGATCCGGCACGCGCGCGCCGACCGTGAGAATGGTTTCAAGCTCGGCGGCCGAGGGGCCGGGTCCGCTCATCTCGCGCGGCTTTACCGAGCGGCGGGTTTTCAGGAAGTCGATGGTGTCGGGCACAAGGGTTCTTTCGTAGGAGCAGTAGAGCGGTCGCATGTCACGGAGATAAGCAGCCAACGAGGCGGTTAAAGTGGATTTAGACCGATTGTGAACGGAATTCCACAGGCGTAGAATCCACGTAAACATTTGCTAGGTCACTCAATGGATATCGCACCGATCAAATCCCAACGCGACTACCACCGAGTCCTCAAAGAAATCGAGGGCTTGATGAGCGCCAGGCGCAATACGCCGCACGGGGATCGGCTGGACGTGTTAGTCGCTCTAGTAGAGGCGTGGGAAGGATCGTTTTTCAAACCAGATCCTGTTTCCTAGGAACCGACTATCGTCACTGATTTCCGAGTCGCACATTCCACCGTCATCCTAGGAGCCGCGCGCTTGCGCGGCGTCTCGAAGGATGGCCCCGGGCGCTTGTGGCCCATCCTTCGAGGCTCGCCGTGAAGAACGGCGAGCACCTCAGGATGACGGGGCTGGCAGATCAAGCCCGGCCATGGCGACGCGTAACGGTTACGCCGCCTCCCGCGCCCGCCTCACATCGGGCGGCACCGCTTCCTCGACCAGTGCGGCGATCGCTTCAGCCGTTGGCATTACCTGTTGGCGCTCGCTGCCCAATCGCCGGATCGAAACCGAATGCGTCTCGGCTTCCTTCTTGCCAACCACGAGCAGCGCCGGAATTTTCGCCAGCGAGTGTTCGCGGACCTTGTAGTTGATCTTCTCGTTACGAAGATCGATCTCGACCCGGAGGCCGGCGCGCCGCGCCGCGGCGGCGACCACCTTGGCGTATTCGTCGCCTTCCGAGGTGATGGTGGTGACGACAGCCTGCACCGGCGCCAGCCAGAGCGGAAAATTGCCGGCGTAGTGCTCGATCAGGATGCCAATAAAACGCTCCATCGAGCCGCAGATCGCGCGATGCACCATGACAGGCACTTTCTTCGAGCCGTCGGCGTCGATGTAGAACGCGCCGAACCGTTCCGGCAGGTTAAAGTCGACCTGCGTGGTGCCGCACTGCCAGTCGCGGCCAATGGCGTCGCGCAGCACATATTCGAATTTCGGGCCGTAGAACGCGCCTTCGCCGGGATTGATCGATGTCTTGACGCGGTTGTGGCCTTGCGCCTGGATCTGCGACAGCACCGTCGCCATCACGCGCTCGGCGTGATCCCACATCGCGTCGGTGCCGACGCGCTTCTCCGGCCGGGTCGAGAGTTTTATCGTGAGATCGCCCTCGAAACCGAAATCCTCGTAAGTCGACAGGATCAGGTCATTGATTTTCAGGCACTCATCGGCGAGCTGCGCCTCGGTGCAGAACACATGGGCGTCGTCCTGGGTAAAGCCGCGCACCCGCATCAGCCCATGCATCGCGCCGGAGGGTTCATAGCGATGCACCACGCCGAATTCGGCTAACCGTAGCGGCAGGTCGCGATAGCTCTTCAGTCCGTGCTTGAAAATCTGCACATGGCCGGGACAATTCATCGGCTTGATCGCAAACCAGCGCTTGTCCTCGGCCTCATCGCCGGCCGATTGCGCCGCGAACATGTTCTCGCGGTACCATTCCCAGTGCCCGGAGGTCTCCCACAGCGACTTGTCGAGCATCTGCGGCGCGTTGACTTCGTCGTAATCGCCCGTCAACCGCCGCCGCATATACGCGATCACCGCCTGGAAGATGGTCCAGCCCTTGGCGTGCCAGAACACCACGCCGGGGCCTTCCTCCTGGAAGTGAAACAGATCGAGCTCGCGGCCGAGCTTGCGATGGTCGCGCTTCTCGGCTTCCTCGATCTGCTTCAGGTAAGCGTCGAGTTCTTCCTGCTTCGCAAACGCCGTGCCGTAGATCCGCGTCAGCATCGGATTGTTGCTGTCGCCGCGCCAATAGGCGCCGGCGACCTTCATCAGTTTGAACGCATTGCCGACCTTGCCGGTCGATGTCATATGCGGCCCGCGGCAGAGATCGAACCAGTCGCCCTGTTTGTAGATCTTGATGGTCTGGTCGGCCGGGATCGCATCGACCAGTTCGACCTTGAACATCTCGCCGTTGTCGCGGAATACCTGCTTGGTTTGTTCGCGCGTCCAGATTTCCTTGGTGAACGGTTTGTCGCGCGCGATGATCGCGCGCATCTTCTTTTCGATGGCGGCAAAATCTTCCGGCGTGAACGGCTCGTTGCGGAAGAAGTCGTAATAAAACCCGTTCTCGATCACAGGGCCGATTGTGACCTGCGTGCCCGGCCACAGCGATTGCACCGCTTCGGCGAGCACATGCGCGGCATCGTGCCGGATCAGCTCCAGCGCGCGCGCATCGTCGCGATTGATAAACTCAATCTTTGCGTCTTGTTCGATCGGATCGGCCAGATCGTTGACCACGCCATCCAGCGCCATCGCCACCGTGCGCTTGGCCAGCGACGGCGAGATGCCCTTGGCGATATCGAGGCCGGTGATGCTTTTGGGGAATTCGCGTTTCGCGCCGTCGGGGAAGGTGAGGGCGATGCGGGGCTCGGGTTCGAGCGGTTTCAAATTGGCGACGCTGTACTGGAATCCGGACGCGGGCGCGTTGTTGTCGGGCATAGGTCTCTCCTGTGGCTCACTCCTGCGAACGAGCGCAGGTAAGCGGGATGCACGAGATAGCGCAGGACGCGGCAAGGGGCAATCGCCGCGATGCATATGAGCGGCGTTTATTAGCCGAGCGCCGCATAGACTTGATACAGCCGGCTTGTTAGTTTTCGCAATGCTCTGCTGATCTCGACGACGCAAGACCTCCAATCTCCGCCGTTCTCATGACACTGCGCACCCTCATCATCGCCGCGCTGCTCCTCTTCTCCGCGCCGGCAATCGCCGCCCCTACCGCGCGGCCGTCACCGGCCGACGCACCGGCGCCGCCGGTGATGTTCTATGTCGTCAGGGGCGCGCCCGATTCGTGCGGCCTTGGCTGCGATCGCTGGATCGCGGTGGAGGGCCAGATCGACCGCGACGCCGCAGGCCGCTTCAAGAAATTCATCAAGCAGCTGAAAGACCGCAAACTGCCGCTGTATTTTTCCTCGCCCGGCGGCAATCTCGAACAGGCGATTTTTATCGGCAACATGCTGCGTGAATTGTCCGCCACAGCGAGGGTGGCGCGAACGATCGTCAAGGATTGCGGATTCGAAGCGCAAACCTCCGATGTCTGCCTGAAGCTGAAGCGGTCCGGCCGCGAGCTTGCCGCCGATCTTTCGACACGGAACGCGCAGTGCAATTCCGCGTGCCCCTATCTGATGCTGGGCGCTGTCACCCGCGAGGTCGCGCCGGATGCCGTTCTTGGCGTGCATTCTCCGCGAGTCGTGCTGCGCTACAGCGGCGGCCAGCCGACCCGGGAGATGCTGGCTGCGGCGACGCAGCGCGGGGTCGAGCGTGCCGACCGGTTGCTGTCGAACTATGTTGTCAGGATGGGCATCGAGGGCGAGCTGCTCGACGTTGCCAGGGCCATCAAATTCGAGGACATGCACGTCCTCACCCGTGACGAGATGTTCCGCTTCGGCATCGACCGCCGCGAATTCGTGGAGACGCCATGGGCGTTCGAGAATCTCGGGCGCGCGCTGATACGAAAATCCGCGATTGCGAGGAATGAAGGCGGAAAATCCTGGCGCACTTTGCAATGGCGGCTGTTCTGTCTGAATACCGAGCAATTCCAGCTCGACTTTCAGCGCCAGGTCACAGCGTCGCCGACCTTCGCCACGGTTTCGATTTCGAGCGGCGGCGCCAAGCCGCTCGCCTTTGCATTTCCGCCGGCCAAACCCGCAGGGTACGAGGTTTGGGGATTGCGCATGCAAAGATCATCGGCCCAGGCTCTCGCCGAGCTGCCCCAGATCGATTTGACCGAGACGGCGATCGCGCCCGATGGCCGCCGCCTCGCGCATCCGGAAAAATTATCGACCGAAGGATTGCCGGCGTCGCTGGCGAGTCTGCTCGCGAGTTGTCCCCCACCAAAAGACCCTTCACCAAAAGATATGGCTCCATCGCAACAGGTGCCGCAAAACCGCGCCGCGAAATAATTCGGTCGCGTCCTTTCATTCCCGGTAGATTTCACCTACATGCAGTTGCATGCATAGTCCGGTCAGCCACGTCCAGCGCCGCTTCGCTCCGACCGCATTGATGCTCGGAAATTTCGTCACCGGCTGCTCGGTGATCGCGCCGGCGGGCATGTTGAGCGAGTTGTCGTCGGGACTCGATGTCAGCATCAGCGCGGCCGGCCTGCTGATCACCTTCGGCGCCGTGGTGCTGTGCATCGGTTCGCCGTTGACGGCGTGGCTGACCAGCCGGATCGAGCGCCGCACGCTTCTGGTCGCGACGCTGGCGGTATTTGCCATCACCAATGCCGCCTCCGCCTTCGCGCCCGACTATGCGAGCCTGCTGGTCATCCGCCTGGTTATGCTTGCGATAGGCGCGCTCTACACGCCGCAGGCGGCGGGCACCGCGGCCCTGATCGTGGGCAGCGAAAAGCGCGGCAGCACCATCGCCTACATCTTTCTCGGCTGGTCGCTGGCCGCCGCCGTCGGGCTGCCGCTGGTGACCTTCATCGCCAGCCGCTACGGTTTTCGCGCGGCCTATGGCGGCATCAGTGTGGTGGCCTGTTTCAGTTTTCTGCTGCTGGCATGGCGCCTGCCGCGCGGATTGCTGGGCGAGGCGGTGGATCTGAAGACCTGGGCCGCTGTCGGGCGTAACCGGATGATCCTGTTGCTGCTGCTGGTCACGACCTTGCAGATGTCCGGGCAATTCGTGGTGTTCACCTTCATGGGCCCGCTGCTGGTGAAGCTGACCGGCGCCAGCCCCGACGCGGTCGGCCTCGTGTTTGCGATCTACGGCGTGTTCGGCTTCATCGGAATCGCGATCGCAACCCGCATCGTCGATTCCTGGGGCGCCTACAAAACCTCGGTGTTGTTCACGACCCTGATGCTGACTGGCGTCAGCGGCTGGGCCTTCAGCGCGGGTATCTATCCGCTGATGGCCATCTCGGTCGCGATCTGGGGCCTGGGTTTTGCCTCGACCAATTCCATGCAGCAGGTGCGCCTGGTCGCTGCAGGACCTGCGCTTGCCTCCGCGTCGGTGTCGCTGAATACCTCGGTGCTGTATGTCGGCCAAGCCGTAGGCTCCGCGATCGGCGGCATCCTGTACGCGCACGACCTGCTGCATGCGTCCGGTTTTGTGGCGATGGGATTCATTGCGCTGGCGCTGATCACGGTGATTTCAACGCGCCGGATTGCGGCGGCGAAATCCTGAAGGCCGAACTCCCGCTACCAGCGAACGCTTTGGCTGGGCACGATGAACGCCGTGGTGGACGGCGTGTCGGAACTGCCCGAGAGAAATCGACAGGCGGCGACGATCAATATCAATAGCGCAAACACGGCGATCAGATCGATATGCCTGGGGTCGTGCCCGCCGTGGCCGAATTTGCCGCGCATTGAGTCTGCCCTCCCGAAGCGTAAGCACCGAACCAATGCGCCCGCTACGCCGCGGTTCCTGTACTGGCAGCAATGCGCATTTCGCTTGAAAGCCGCAACAGACTGAGTCTGCCTAAGGCCCGTTGACCCCGCGCCAGCGTCCGAACCGCCACGGCAGATACCAGCGCGCGCCATCAGGCGCGGTCTGCGGCACGTTGTCGATGCCGGAGGTGCCCCACGGCTGGCAGCGCAACAGCCGCGCCAGCGTCATCCAACCGCCGCCCCACAGGCCGAAGCGCTCGATCGCCTCGTCGGCATAGACCGAACAGGTCGGCAGATGGCGGCAGTTGTATCCGACCAGCGGCGATAGCGTGTGCCGGTAGAGCCAGATCATCGCGCGCCCGGCGTTACGCGGCAGCCGCTGAGCGCCGCGCGTACAGTCCGGACATTGCGACGGATGCTTCATTGGGCGATCTGCTTGTTCGTGAGCAACGTTTTGCCCGGTTCCGGAGCAGGGAACCGGTTGAGATAGGCATTTGAGTCACACCTGGCAAAATATCGCATGCATCCGGTGGCGGTGCAGCAAATGTTAATGGACGGTTTTGCGACGCGAGGTTACCTTTTTGATAACGCTGGTATGACAGAATCAGTTGGCGTTGAACTGGGGCCGTTACCACTGCCGATTTGGGGCGCGGGGGAAGGAACCAACTTTGAGGCTCGTGAAGTCGCTTCGATTCAGCGGCTCGGTGCTGCTCTGCGCCGCCGCTCTGTGCATCGCCCTGACTGGCACCGTCGCCACACCGGGTGGTTTGGCACATGCCGGCGGCACCCTCGAAGAGCGTAAACTGCCGATGCGATTCACTTGGGTCGCGTGCCAGCCGAATTGCAGGGGCTGGGTCGGCGCAGTCGGCATCGTCACCGCGGACACTCCGAAAGAATTCGACGAATTCGCGCGCACGCGCCAGCTTGGCGGCGCAACCGTGGTGCTGGATTCCAGCGGCGGCTCGGTCAACGATGCCATCGCGCTGGGACGACGCTGGCGCAATCTCGGCATGCTGACCACCGTCGGCATCAGCATCGACCCGCACAACGGCGACCGCGCCGGCATCGCGCCACAAGCCTATTGTGAATCGATGTGCGTGTTCCTGCTGCTGTCGGGCAAGGCCCGCTATGTCCCCGATGGCGCGCATGTGCGCGTGCATCAGATCTGGATGGGCGACCGCGCCGACGATGCCAAGGCTGCGAGCTACACCGCGCAGGACATGATGATCGTCGAGCGCGACATCGGACGCCTCGCGAAATACACGTTTGACATGGGCGGTACCGGCGATCTGTTGTCGCTCGCACTCAGCGTGCCGCCGTGGGAAGACCTGCTGACTAACCTCGTGACGACAGACGCGGTCGCCGAAGTGCTGCCGCCGGTCGATAGCGCTCCCGTCGCGTCTGTCGCCGATGCGAGCGTGAAAGCGGTGCAGGATCGCTTCGTGAGCGACGCCGTTAGCATCGAGAAGCCGCTGCCGGCTGCGAAGTCGACCAAGACCGCGGAAGCCCTGGTGCCGACCGGCGGCGTCGCGGCGGCGGCCCCTGTTCAACAGCAGCGATAAACTCTCCGCGTCGTCCCGGCGAACGCCGGGACCCATACCCTCCGCCGTCCGTGATGTGGAAGGTACCAACCACTTGCGGAAGCATCGCGCCAAGCAATAACCATTTGTGGTTATGGGTCCCGGCGTTCGCCGAGACGACATGGGATTAATTAGCCTTGCGCCGACGCCGGCTGTTTCGCCTTCGCTTCGATCTGGCCGATCGCGTCGACCACGGCGTCGAACGTCAGCATGGTCGAGGCATGGCGTGCCTTGTAGTCGCGCACCGGCTCCAGCAGCGCGATGTCGGCCCATTTGCCTTGCGGGGGTGAGCCGTTTTCCTTCAGCATCTTGCGCACCGTCTCGCGCAACTCGCGCAGCTCAGTCGCCGTCGAGCCCACCACATGCGACGCCATGATCGAGGACGAGGCTTGTCCGAGCGCGCAAGCCTTTACGTCATGGGCGAAATCGGTGACCACCGGGCCGTCCATTTTCAGGTCGATCTTTACGGTGGAGCCGCACAGTTTTGAATGCGCCGTGGCGCTGGCATCGGGAGCGGGAAGGCGGCCCAATCGCGGAATATTGCCGGCCAGCTCGATGATGCGCTTGTTGTAGATGTCGTTCAGCATAAGATTGAAGTCTCAGGCTTGGGAATGGCCGGCGGGCGGGATCGCCCTTGGCGGCACCCGCCCACAGCCTTATATATGGTCGCAGACGGCGGAAATACAGTCCGGCCGGCTGCCCGGTGACACTCCGGTCTGATACGACCGGTCGAACGGAGTTGACATGGACGCACTGATAAAACCGCTGCGCGGGAACAAGCCCTCGGACGTGAAGCCGGCCGAATTCCGCCCCGCCGAACTCGACCCCGCCGAATTTCTTGCCGCCGCCGTGCGCGCCGACCAGCCGCGCCCGTCGCGAGCTGAAGCCGAGCACGCGGTGCAGACCCTGCTTGGCTATATCGGCGAAAACCCCGCCCGCGAAGGCCTGCTGGACACGCCGCGCCGCGTGGTCGAAGCCTTCGATGAACTCTATCAGGGCTACTACCAGTGTCCGGCCGAGGTGCTCAATCGCACGTTTGGTGAAACCGCGGGCTATGACGATTTCGTGCTGATCCGCGACATCGAATTCACCTCGCAATGCGAGCATCACATGATGCCGTTCTACGGCAAGGCGCATATCGCCTATACGCCGGTGGAACGCGTGGTGGGACTGTCGAAGCTGGCGCGGCTGACCGATATCTTCGCGCGCCGCCTGCAGACCCAGGAGCACCTCACCGCGCAGATCGCGGCTGCGATCGATGAGATTCTTAAACCGCGCGGCGTTGCAGTGATGATCGAGGCGGAGCATACCTGCATGTCGGTGCGCGGCGTCGCCAAGCACGGCGCGATGACGTTCACGAGCCGCTTCACCGGCATGTTCCGCGATAATCCGCCGGAGCAGGCGCGTTTCCTGTCCATGGTGCGAGGGCCGCAGCGCTAGCCTTCGCTTCAAGTTTTTAGCGAGGGCCAACCGTGTCCACATCTTCCGACAACAACGATCGCGAGCAGGGGCTGAAATTCCAGCCCAAATTCGATTCCGCAGGTCTCGTGACCTGCGTCGCCACCGATGCCGGCAGCGGCGAGGTGCTGATGGTCGCGCATATGAACGCAGAGGCATTGCGCAAGACCATCGAAAGCGGCGACGCCTGGTATTTCAGCCGCTCGCGCAACGCGCTGTGGCGCAAAGGCGAAACCTCCGGCCACACCCAGCGTGTGGTCGAGATGCGGATGGACTGCGATCAGGACGCAGTCTGGATCAAGGTCGAGCAAGTGGGTGCTGCGTGTCACACCGGAAGACGTTCGTGCTTTTACCGCGCGGTGAAAAACGGCGACGGGGCGGCGTTGTCATTCGTGGATTAGGGCCAAATCCGCTGAGGATTGAGGATGGTTGTCAGCGACAGCTTTGCCGAGTTCCTGCGCGAGCAGCTCGCTCCGCTCGGCCGCATAACGATGCGGCGTATGTTCGGCAAGACCGGTGTGTTCTGCGACGGGGTGATGCTCGGGATGGTAAGGGACGACACACTCTACTTCCGGGTTGATGACGACAACCGGGCGGCCTTCAAGGAAGCCGAGGCCTTTCCGCCTCTCAACTACGAGAAGAAGGGTGGCACTATAGATCTTTCCTTTTGGCGTGCGCCGGAGCGCCTGTTCGACGAACCCGATGAGCTTGTCAGCTGGGCGCGAGCCGCGCTGACGGCGGCGCGGCGGGTTGCGGCGAAAAGAGAACGGACGGCGCCAGGGCGAAAATCCAAGCCTAAACTGTGAGTCCGGACTTAGTCCTTGCCCGGACCATATCCCGCCATCCGCCCCCGGACATTTTCGATCTCTTCTTTTGACAATAGCGGCGGTGTGCCGATCTGCAGGCAGCCATGGTACTGCCGCGCCAGTGTTTCGACTTCGACCGCGAGCCACATCGCCTTTGCGAGCGACGGTCCGATGGCGATCATGCCGTGGTGATCGAGCAGACAGGCCAGTCGGTCTTCCAGCGCGCGAACGGCATGTCGTGAGAGTTCTTCCGTCCCGAACGTTGCATACGGCGCGCAGCGGATGGTATCGCCGCCCGCGGCCGCGATCATGTAATGCACCGGCGGAATCTCGCGGCCCATGATCGCCAGCGTGGTCGCATAGGGCGGATGGGCGTGAACCACGGCATTGATTTCCGGGCGCGCTTTGAGAATGTCGAGATGAAAGCGCCATTCGCTCGATGGGCGCCGGCCGGAATCGACCGTGCCGTCGAGAGCCATGAAAACGATCTGCTCAGGCGTCATCGCCTCATAGGGAACGCTGGTCGGCGTGATCAGCATTCCATCGTCATGGCGCAGGCTGATATTTCCGGAGGTGCCCTGGTTGATTCCGAGCGCGTTCATACGCAGGCAGGCATCGATGATGGACTGGCGCTTTTCCCGGTCGTTTCCGCTCGGCATAATGTT